>Ga0302140_10000847_pt1 | contig 40286 bp, 37 predicted proteins | sample I_Bog_E1_1_FD_202095 | JGI IMG/M metagenome (GOLD analysis project Ga0302140, IMG submission 202095) | Peat permafrost microbial communities from Stordalen Mire near Abisko, Sweden - I_Bog_E1_1 | ecosystem: Environmental > Terrestrial > Soil > Wetlands > Peat | place: Sweden: Abisko, Stordalen...
AAGAGGATGGCCGCGAATTTTTATACATTTGTCAAGTGTTTTATGAAAAAAAGATGGGGGAATCAATAAAAAATTAAATTAATAAAAGAGAGTAATTGCAGGCTCTGACGAGTTTATGTGAGAACTCAAATGTATGTAAGGGGGAATAAATAATGAATAAAAAAGTATTAGCAATTTTTACAAGTGTATTTCTTATAGCTGGGGTATTTACAGGTTGCTCTAGTAATAAACAAGATTCAAGTAAGACAAATGATAGTTCAAATAAAAAAAGTGAAGTAACTTTAAAAGTAGGGGCATCATTAACACCTCATTCTGAAATATTAGAGCATATCAAACCAAAACTTAAAGAAGAAGGTATTAATTTAGAGATAGTAAATCTAGATGATGAAGCGCAGTTAAATCCTGCATTAGATGAAAAACAAATTGATGCAAACTATTTTCAACATCTTCCTTATTTAGAATCAGTGGCTAAAGAAAAAGGATATGACTTTGAGGTAGCAGGAAAGATTCATATTGAACCTATAGGATTTTATTCTAATAAAATAAAATCTATAAATGATTTAAAGGATGGAGATACAATAGGAATACCTAATGATTCTTCAAATGAATATAGAGCATTAGCACTCCTTGAGAAAAATGGAATAATAAAATTAAAGAGTGGTTTAGCAAATTATTCTGCAACACCAAATGATATAGCAGAAAATCCTAAAAATCTCAAATTTATAGAAGCAGATGCGGCGCAATTACCTAGATCACTTGATGATTTAGCAGGAGCAATCATAAACACAAATATAATTTTAGATGCTAAAATTGATCCAGAAACAGCACTAATTAGAGAAAGTGGAGATTCTCCTTATGCCAATATAGTTGTAGTAAGAAAAGGTGATAAAGATAGACCAGAAATTAAAGCACTTATAGCTGCATTAACATCAGATGATGTTAAAAGTTTCTTAAAAGAAAAATATGGTTCTGCAGTAGTTCCAGCATTTTAAAAGGAGGTAAAAAGATGTCATATAAAGTAGCATTTGCAAGTAGTGATGGAAAAGTTGTTAATCAACATTTTGGCAGAACAAAACAATTTTTAATTATTGAAATAGATAATAAAGAGTATAAGTACGTTGAAACACGAGTTAATGAACCATCTTGTCAAGAATTTGAACATACTGAAGATGCAATGAATAAATCTATTGAATTAATATCAGATTGCAAGGCAGTTTTTGTTGCAAGAATAGGACAAGGTGCTTTAGCACAGGTGGAAGCTAGAGGGATAAAGGGAATTGAAGCTCCTTATTTTGTAGAAGATGTCATTGATAAGATATTAAATTCAAAGGTGAATATTATAGATATATATTAGGGATATTTTAATATCAAATAAAACTTAAATTACAAAAATTAGACTATAAGAAATTTTATTTAAAATTTTTTAATTTTAAATCATAGTAAACAAATAAGAATTATACGAATATTATATAGAATAATTTAGATAAGGCATATGAAAGAAAATAGACTAGCATACTTACTTGTTATTTTTTTGAATATGCCTAAGCATAACAAGTACGAGGAGGAGAAAAAATGAAAATAGAATCATTATTAGTTCATGGTGCTGTTGATGGGGATGAAGCTACAGGATCAGTAAATATTCCTATATATCAAACGTCCACATATAAGCAAGAAGAATTAGGTAAAAATAGAGGGTATGAATATTCAAGAACAGGGAATCCAACAAGAGAAGCACTAGAGAAGACTATTGCTTTATTAGAAAGTGGATTAGGTGGACTTGCTTTTAGTAGTGGAATGGCTGCAATCACAGCAGTTTTATCTTTATTTAAAAGTGGAGATAAGATAATAATCCCTAGCAATCTTTATGGAGGAACTTTTAGAGTAATTGATAAAGTATTTAAAAACTTTAATATTCAATATGAGATAGTAGATTTTTCAAGAGTAAGTGATGTTAAAAGAATTCTAGAAAATGATAAACAGACTACTAGAATAAGGGCTGTGCTTATTGAAACACCAACAAATCCTCTTATGGATATTACTGATATTGAAGAAGTTAGCAAGCTTGCAAAAGAATATGGTGCACTTACAATTGTAGATAATACATTTATGTCACCATATTTACAAAGACCTTTAGAATTTGGAGCTGACATAGTTGTTCATAGTGCAACTAAGTATTTGGGTGGCCATAGCAATGTAGTGGCTGGATTAATAGCTGTAAGAGATGAAGAACTTTGGGATAAGCTACATTTTATACAAAATTCTACTGGAGGAGTACTTGGACCATTCGATTCATTTATATTACTTCAAGGTATAAAAACATTAGGTGTTAGGTTAGATAGACATAATGAAAATGCAGCTAAGATAGCACAATTTTTATCTGAAAATGAATATGTTACAAAACTTTATTATCCAGGATTAAAAGAATCAAAAGGATATGAAATTCATAAAAAACAAGCATCAGGATTTGGAGGAGTATTATCATTTGTTATTGATGAAAAAGTTGATTATAAAAAATTCTTGAGTTCATTAAAACTTGTAACTTTAGGAGAAAGTTTAGGTGGCGTAGAATCACTAATATGCCATCCATCAAGTATGACTCATGCTGCAATCCCTTATAAAATAAGACAAGAGGTTGGAATTGTGGATAATTTAGTAAGGTTATCAGTTGGGATAGAAAACATTGAGGATTTATTAGAAGATTTAAACAATGCATTTAAGGAGAGTATAGTGAGATGAATTACGTAAGTGATATAAAAGAGCTTATAGGAAATACTCCATTAATAAAACTTACTCATATTGATGTAAAAGAAAATATTAATATCTTTGCCAAATTAGAATGTTTTAATCCTGGTGGAAGTGTAAAAGATAGAATTGGTGTATCCATGATTGAAGGAGCTGAAAGAACAGGAATATTAAAAAAAGGATATACAATAATTGATGCAACAGCAGGAAATACTGGCATTGGAATAGCACTTGCAGCAATAAATAAAGGATATAATATAATTTTTGTAGTACCAACAAAGTTTTCAATAGAAAAGCAGAAATTAATCAAAGCTTTAGGTGCTAAGATAATAAATACCCCTGATGAAGATGGAATGCTTGGAGCAATAAATAAAGCAGAAGAATTATTAAAAGAGATTCCTAATAGTATTAGTTTAGAACAATTTGAAAATGATGATAATCCATTATCACATTATGAAACAACAGGACCAGAAATATATGAAGCATTAGAGGGTAAAATAGATTATTTTTTATCAGGTGCAGGAAGTGGGGGCACTTATACTGGAATTGTTAAATATCTAAAGGAAAAAGATAATAATATAAAAGGTATTTTAGCAGATCCAGAAGGATCAACTATGGTTGGGGGAGAACATGGAAATTATAAAATAGAGGGTATAGGAAATGATTTTGTTCCCAAAACAATGGATATATCTTTAGTTGATAAAGTAATTAAAGTTAATGATGAAGAAGCTTTTAAAAAAGTTAGATTATTGGCTAAAAAAGAAGGTTTAATAGTTGGATCATCATCAGGAGCAATACTTGCAGCGGCACTAAAATTATCACAGGAAATAGATAGTGGAAATATAGTCATTGTGTTTCCAGATAGAGGAGATAGATATTTAAGTACAACATTGTTTGATTATTGAAAATAGAATTATGATAAATGAGTTTATGAGATTGGCTAGAAATCTAAGGCTGAGTTATTTAATTATACTAAGGCACTATCAAAAAAATAACAAGTCAGTATGCTAGTCTATTTTGCACCATACTGTGTCAGTAATATTAGCTAATAGCCCACTATGAGCTAATATTACTTCCTTGTCTGACACAAAATATACGTCGCATCTTTGACTTGTTATTTTCTTTCTAGTGCCGAAATGTATAAAAAATAATCTTAGCTTGATTTATAAAATTAATTCTTTAGGAGGAACAAAACATGGCAAATAAAAAAATTAATCTTAATATTCCAGAAGTTGAAAGCCGTGAACAAAGATTAGGAACAATTATTGCTTGGGATGGAAAGGCATCAGAGTTATCAGAACAATCATCCTATGAACGTAGAGGTTGTGAAGGGAAAGGTAAACAATGTAGGCTTTGTGAAGTAAAAGGGCCTTTTACCCAAGGGTCAGTATGTAGTGAACAAATGGTTGAATGTCAAGCAGGAAATGTAAGAGATGCAGTACTTATTCAACATTCACCTATAGGTTGTGCTGCAGGTCAAATACCATATAATTCTATTTATCGAAATGGGCTTGCACTTAGAAATTTACCTGTAGAAAATATAAGAATTATTTGTACTAATTTAGATGAAAGTGACATGGTATTTGGAGGGGTTAAAAAACTAAAACAATCAATTAAAGATGCCTTTGAAAGATATAATCCTAAAGCTATTTTTTTAGGTACATCTTGTGCAACTGGAATTATTGGAGAAGATATGGAAAGTGTAGCTACTGAAGCAGAAAATGAAATTGGTATACCAGTAATTCCACTTGCTTGTGAAGGTTTCAGATCTAAGCATTGGAGTACAGGTTTTGATGCTACTCAACATGGAATCTTAAGGAAAATTGTACGCAAAAATCCTAAAAAACAAGAAGATTTAATTAATGTTATTAATCTTTGGGGATCTGATGTATTTACACCTATACTTGGTGAATTAGGATTAAGAGTAAATTATATTGTAGATTTAGCAACAGTAGAAGATCTTGCACAGCTTTCAGAAGCAACTGCAACAGTAGGGTTTTGCTATACTTTATCATCATATATGGCAGCAGCACTAGAACAAGAATTTGGAGTGACAGAAATTAAGGCACCTCAACCATATGGTTTTGCAGGAACAGATGCTTGGCTCCGTGAAATAGCAAGAGTTACACATAAGGAAGAACTTGCAGAAGCTTATATTCAAAAAGAACATGAAAGAATAAAACCTAAATTAAAAGAACTTAGAGAGAAACTTAAAGGTGTTAAAGGGTATGTTGCAACAGGTTCAGCTTATGCACATGGGTTAATTACTGTTTTAAGAGAACTAGGAGTAGAAGTAAATGGATCTTTAGTTTTTCATCATGATCCAGTTTATGATAGTGGAGATCCCAAACAAGATTCTCTTAAATTTTTAATAGATAATTATGATGATGTACCTTCATTTAGTGTAAGTAATAGACAACAATATCAATTTTATGGACTTTTAAAAAGGACAAATCCAGATTTTATATTAATTAGACATAATGGACTTGCACCTTTAGCTTCTAGATTGGGAATACCAGCAGCACCACTTGGGGATGAACATCTTGCTATTGGATATGATGGAATGATTAATTTAGGAGAAGCTGTTTTGGATGTTCTTGCACATAAAAAATTTCATCAAGATCTTAAGAAACATGTTAAATTGCCTTATACAGAGTGGTGGCTTAATCAAGAAGATCCTTATATACTTGCAAAACAACCAGAAATATTAAATGAAAAAATAATATAATCGATATTATAAGAAGGAGAATATTATGGAAAATAATCAAAATATAAATTTGAAGCAAACAAATTCTATAAACCAAGTACGTTATGGTTGTGCAATAGGATCGATATATAGTGTATCTTCTATTCCAGGGGCAATGCCAATTGTAAATTGTGGTCCAGGATGTGCAGATAAACAATATATGGCTCTTGCATTTTATAATGGATTTCAAGGTGGAGGATATAGTGGAGGAGCTGTATCACCAAGTACTAATGCAGGTGAAAATGAAGTTGTATTTGGTGGGGAAAGTCGTCTTAGAGAGCTAATTAAATCTTCATTAAAAATCATGGATGCAGATTTGTTTGTAGTTCTTACAGGGTGTATTGGAGAAATTGTAGGAGATGATGTAGGTTCAGTAGTTGGAGAATTTCAAAAAAAAGGAGTGCCTATAGTATATGCGGATACTGGAGGATTTAAAGGAAACAATTTTGTAGGTCATGAATTAGTGACAAAAGCCATTATTGATCAATATGTAGGAGAATATGAGGGGGAAAAAGAAAAAGGATTAGTTAATGTTTGGTCACTTTTACCTTATCAAAATACTTTTTGGCGTGGAGATCTTACAGAAATAAAACGTGTATTAGAGGGAGCTGGATTAAGAGTTAATATTTTATTTGGACCAGAGTCAAAAGGTGTAAATGAATGGAAGAACATTCCCAAAGCACAATTTAATTTAGTGCTTTCTCCTTGGCTAGGATTAGAAACAGCAAAACATCTAGAAAATAAATACGGACAACCATTCTTACACGTTCCTATTATACCTATTGGAGCAAAGGAAACAACTGAGTTTTTACATAAGGTAGTAGACTTTGCAGGAATTGATAAGCAAGAATCAGAAGAATTTATAAAGAATGAAGAAAAAAATTATTATTATTATTTAGAACATTTTTCGGATTTTTATGCAGAATATTGGTGGGGTTTACCAGCTAAGTATGCAGTAGTAGGAGATAGTGCTTATAATTTAGCTCTTAATAAATTTTTAGTAAATCAGCTTGGATTAATTCCAGCTAAACAAATTATTACAGAAAATCCGCCAGAACAATATAGAGAAGCTATTGCGAAGGAGTATAAAACTTTAGCAGAAGATGTTTCTACAGAAGTTGATTTTGCAGAAGATGGATATATAATAGGTCAATTATTAAAGGAAACGGATTTTGGACATAAGCCACCTATTATTTTTGGAACAACATGGGAAAGAGATACTGCAAAAGAATTAAAAGGAGCCATTGTTGAAGTAGGATTTCCAGCTTCTTATGAAGTAGTATTATCTAGAAGTTATGTAGGTTATAGGGGGGCATTAAATTTATTAGAAAAAATTTATACGACAGCTATTAGTGCAAGTGCATAATTAGGCACAATCAAATAAATAACAAGTCCATTTGCCAGCCTATTTTCCATCATGGGAAGCTCGATTCGCATACGCTCACTGAGTAAGCGATTCACACCAAATCATAGATTTGGGTTCACTGCTCACGTCGGCAAATTGACCTAATAGGCCCACTATGAGGGCAATTCGTCTCCTTGCCTGATGAAAAATATTCATGGCAACTTTGGACCTGTTATTTATTTTCATGTGTCTTAGTAGTAGGCAAAGTAGAAAAAAAGAAAATATATTTTGAAGAGAATATAATTAAGAAGTTGGAAAACATTTGGATTTGATGAAGCACAAGTTGCTTGATTAAATTTAAGTTTTGCAACTTTTTTTTATTTTTTTGCATTGTAAGATTCAAAATCTGTAAATAACATTTAGAAAAGCAATAATTATCAGTGATCAACTATGAATAAATTTTTGTGATTAAAGTATAACAATAAAAGAATATAAAAATAAAAGCATAAAAACACTTAAGCACTTAAGAAGTTATAGTAATGATGCGAGTTTAAAAGGATATATTCTAAAAGATAGATTAGCGTACTGACTTGTTATTTTTTTTGAATATCCCTTATATAATAATATTACAATGTAAATATCAGAAAATATACAAATTAAACGTCTATTATAGTAGTAAGTAGAAATAAGGTGGATATGCATGCTTGAAGAGGAATTAGCAAACTATTTTTATTTGACTGTGCATAAGTGTTTTATAAGTTATAGTGTATATTTATGAAAAAGATTAAATAAAAAAAAGTTATATGTCAATACTAATAACATAAATAAGATAAAATCTATATTGTAGGACATTAATGTGGTAGTATATAGGTATATAGGAATAATATATAGTAAATTGTATAATGGAGGTAATTATTATGGGAATTAAGCAAACGTTAGTAAGTTTTATGAAAGAATCTGCGTATAAACCAATGGAGATTGAAGATTTGGTTGCTATATTTGATATAAAGAAAAATGAATATAATGCATTTAAAAAGACTTTAAGAATGATGGAACATGAAGGGTTGATTATGAAAACGAATAAAAATAAATATATAATAGCTGAGAGCAGTCAGGAAGAAGAAGGCTTAGTTATAGGAAAACTTCAAGCACATGCAAAAGGATTCGGATTTTTAATTCCAGATGAAGAAGGACAAAAGGATGTATTCATTCCAAGTACTTCTATGAATGGAGCTATGAATGGTGATAAAATATCTGTTAAAGTAACTAGAGAAGATACAAATACCAAGAAAAGAGAAGGGGAAGTAGTTGAAATTCTTGAAAGAAATACAACTAATATAGTTGGTATATATGAAGATTGCAAGAACTTTGGATTTGTAGTTTCAGAAGATACTAGAATATCAAAAGATGTATTTATTTCAAAGAAGGATAGAAATGGTGCTAAAGATGGGGATGTTGTTACAGTTAAGCTAACGAAATGGCCAGATGAAAAAAGAAAAGCAGAAGGTGTTGTAACAGAGGTTTTAGGAAGAAAAGGCGATAGAGGAATAGATATTTTAATGATTATCAAAAAACTTGGACTTCCTGAAGAATTTACGGATAAAGTATTGAATTTTGCTGAAGGTATTTCCGAGGAAATTGATGAAAAAGAATATAAAGGCAGAAGAGATTTAAGAGATTTAAGAATGGTTACAATAGATGGAGAAGATGCTAAGGATCTAGATGATGCTGTATCTATTGAAAAATTAAGTAATGGGAACTTTAAACTAGGAGTTCACATTGCAGATGTAACTCATTATGTAAAAGAAAATAATCCCTTAGATAAAGAGGCATTAAAAAGAGCAACTTCAGTTTATCTAATAGATAGAGTTGTTCCAATGTTACCTAGAAAATTATCTAATGGTATATGTTCTTTAAATCCCAAAGTAGATAGATTAACATTAACTTGTTTTATGGAGATAGACCATAAAGGAAAAGTAGTAGATCATGAAATAGTAGAATCTGTTATTAAAACTAATGAAAGGATGACATATACAGATGTTACAAAGATTTTAAAAGATAATGATGAAGAATTAATAAAGAGATATGACTACCTTTATGAAGATTTTAAAACTATGGAAGAACTTTGCAAGGTCTTAAGAACAAAGAGAACTAAAAGAGGAGCTATTGATTTTGAAATAGCAGAAGCAAAAATAACATTAAATGAGCTTGGAAAACCAATTGAAATTAAACCTTATGATCGTGAAATATCCAATAGAATGATAGAAGAGTTCATGTTAGCTGCTAATGAAACAGTTGCGGAGCATATGTTTGGGACTCATTTGCCTTTTGTATATAGAATACATGAGAATCCAGATGAGGAAAAGTTAACTAGATTTAAAGAATTTGTTTATAATTTAGGATATACAGTTCAGTGGACAGAAGAAATACGCCCAAAAAGTTTCCAAGAAGTTTTAGAAAAAGTTAAAGGCAAAAATGAAGAAACTGTTGTAAGTACTTTATTGCTTCGTTCTATGATGCAAGCAAGGTATGCACCAGAATGTAGTGGCCACTTTGGACTTGCTGCTGAGTATTATTGCCACTTTACTTCTCCAATAAGAAGATATCCAGACTTACAAATTCATAGAATTATAAAAGAATATTTGCACGGAGAAGTTGATGAAAAGAGAATAAATAAATTAAAAAATATAGTAGGCTATGCAGCTAAGCAATCATCAGAAATGGAAAGAAAAGCTCAAGACGCAGAGAGAGAAGTTGATGATCTTAAAAAAGCTGAATATATGGAAGATAAAATTGGAGAAGAATTTGAAGGAGTTATATCTTCAGTTACATCCTTTGGAATGTTTGTTCAACTTTCAAATACAATTGAAGGGTTAGTTCATATTACTGATTTAGATGATGATTATTATATATTTAATGAAGCACACCTTAGCTTAATGGGTGAAAGAACTAAGAAGATATATAAACTTGGAGATAAAGTAAAAGTAGAATGTATAAATGTAGATATAGCCAATAGAGAAGTATTCTTTAAAATTACAGAAGAACCTAAAAGAGAAGAATGTGAAGAAATAAATATACCAAAAGAAAATGTAAAAGAAATAAAAAATGAAGTTACAGAAGAAGTATAATAAAATAGATTGCAAGAAAGCAATTATAATTATTGATAAGACTTGAAGTTAGTTGATTTACAAAGATAGATATAATATAATTTTATTAAGGCACATTCAAAAAAATAACAAGCCAGTATGCTAGTCTAATTTGTATCATACTGCGTCGGCATGTTTACCTAATAGGCTCACTATGAGATAAACATATCTCCTTGTCTGATGCAAAATATACATCGCATCTTTGACTTGTTATTTTCTTTCATGTGCCTAAGAAAATATAACCATAGTGGGTGATTAAAATGGCAAGAAAAAAGAATGAGAATTCCTTAGCAGAAAATAGAAAAGCAAGACATGATTATTTTGTGGAAGAAGCAATGGAAACAGGTTTAGTGTTAGTTGGAACAGAAGTTAAATCCATAAGAAAAGGTAGGGTTAATCTTAAAGAATGTTATGCTGATATATCTAATGGTGAAATTTTTATAAAAAATATGCATATAAGCCCTTATGAACAAGGGAATATATTTAATGTGGATCCTATAAGAGAACGAAAATTACTACTTCATAAAGATCAAATAAAAAGACTTGATGGTTTAGTATCTCGAGATGGGTATACTTTAATACCATTATCACTTTATTTAAAAGAAGGTAAGGTTAAAGTTGCACTTGGAGTATGTAAAGGTAAGAAAAACTATGATAAGAGAGATTCTATGTTAGAAAAAGATCATAAGAGAGATATAGACAGAGCAATAAAAGAGAAATATAGATAGAGGAATAAAAAATAGATGTTAAAAAAGTATACCTTGGAGATTTTCTCTGAGGCATATTTTTTTGTACAGAATTCATAAGATAAGAAGGCGGAGTTGTATTGATGTGCATATCCACAATTTATAAAAAGTTAGAAAAATACTTGCAATATTATAAATAAGTATATATAATAAAAACTAATCCGATTACAATAGTATGAATTAGAGGCTTGATGATTATTTCTTTAGATGGGTACCGTAGTTATCAGGAAACTAAGCAAAACAAAGTCAAAGGAGGAAATATGTTTTGATAGAAATTAAAAACGTAATTAAAAGTTTTGGGGAAACACAAGTTATAAAAGATGTATCAATAAGTATTAAAAAAGGCGAAATTTATGGAATAATAGGACATAGTGGGGCAGGAAAATCTACGTTACTTAGATGTATAAATGGGCTTGAATCTTATAATGGAGGATCTATTAATGTAATGGGAAAAGAAGTTTCTTCATTAAGTGGTAGAAGTCTTAGGGAATTTAGAAAAGATTTGGGGATGATTTTTCAAAACTTTAATCTTATGACAAGAAAAAATGTTTTTGATAATATTGCACTTCCTCTTGAAGTATGGGGTTACAATAAGAGTGAAATAAAAGATAAAGTATTAGAATTACTTAAGTTAGTTGGCTTAGAAGATAAAAAGTTAAGCAAGCCATCAGAACTTAGTGGTGGACAAAAACAAAGGGTGGCAATAGCAAGGGCATTAGCATTAGATCCAAAGATATTACTTTGTGATGAAGCAACATCAGCATTGGATCCTAAAATTACAAAAGATATTTTATCATTACTTTCTAAAATTAATAAAGAATTAGGAATAACAATAGTAATAGTTACTCACCAAATGGAAGTTATAAAAGAAGTTTGTGAAAGGGTTGCTTTATTAGATGGGGGAGAAATAAAAGCAGAAGGAAAAGCAGAAGATTTATTTTTAAAACCTGGAGCTTCATTAAAGAAATTTTTAGGTGAAGAAGATGATGAAATTTTACCAGATGATGGAGTTAATATTAAATTATTTTTCCCAAGCAATTCTTCAGAAAATGCACTAATAACTAAAATGGCTAGAGAACTGGAAATAGATTTTTCAATAGTTTGGGGCAAACTTGAAAAATTCAGGAATGAAGTATTAGGGGGACTTGTAATAAATATAAAAGAAGAAGATAAAGACAAGGTTATAAAATACCTTGAAAGTAAGGATATTCTGTTGGAGGTGATTAAATAATGAGTGAGATAATAGGGAAAGCTTTAATCGAAACATTAGAAATGGTTTTTGTATCAACTACTTTTTCAGTTATTTTAGGATTTATACCTGCAATAATATTAACAATTACCGCCAATGATGGATTGAAACCTAATAAAATTATTTATGTTATTTTAGATTTTATTGTTAATACATTGAGGAGTTTTCCATTTGTTATATTGATGGTAATAATTATACCTTTAACTAGACTTATTGCTGGAAAATCGATAGGAACAGTAGCAGCTATGGTTCCGCTTACAGTTGCAGCAGCTCCTTTTGTTGCAAGGGTTATAGAATCAGCTTTAAGAGAAGTTGATAAAGGAGTAATTGAAGCGGCAAAATCTTTTGGAGCATCAAATACTCAAATTATATTTAAAGTTATGCTTAAAGAAGCAGTTCCTTCAATAATGTCTGGAATAACACTTACAATAATAAGTATTGTTGGATATTCGGCAATGGCAGGTGCTATTGGAGGGGGAGGACTTGGTCAAGTAGCAATAAGTTATGGTTACCAAAGATTCCAAACAGATATTATGATAGTAACATGTATTATTTTAATTATAGTAGTTCAAGGACTACAACTTTTAGGAAATTATTTTTACAATAGATTATCAAAATAGGGGGAAATAAAAAATGAAAAAAAAATCAATTTTATCAATAGCTTTAGCTGGAGTTCTTACATTTGGGTTAGTAGGCTGTGGAAATGGAGCTAGTACTGGAAGTGCAAATTCAAAAAATGATAAGGTAATAAAAATTGGAGTAACACCAAAACCACATGAAGAAATAGTAAACGTAGCTAAACCATTACTTGAAAAAGAAGGATATACAGTAGAAATAACTGAATTTAATGATTATGTTCAACCCAATACTGCAGTAGCAGAAGGTACATTGGATGCAAACTATTTTCAACATATGCCTTATCTAAAAGAACAAAATGAATCAAAAGGATTTAATTTAGTTTCAGTAGGAGCAATTCATTTAGAACCAATGGGCTTATATTCTAAAAAAATTAAGAGTTTAGATGAACTTAAAGCTGGAGATACAATTGCTGTTCCTAATGATGCATCAAATGAAGCTAGAGCATTAAGATTACTAGAAAGTAAGGGAATAATAAAAATTGCGGAAGGTGAATTAGTAACACCAAAGGATATAACAGAAAATCCTAAAAATTTAAAGTTTACTGAGTTAGAAGCAGCAGCAATTCCAAGATCATTAGATGATGTTGATGCAGCTGTAATAAATGGTAACTATGCAATAGAAGCTGGCTTCAATCCAACAAAAGATGCAATTATAATTGAAGATAAAGATTCAGAAGCTGCAAAACCTTATGCTAATATTATTGCTGTAAAAGCAGGAAATGAAAATGAACAAAAAATTAAAGATTTAGTAAAAGCAATGACTTCACCAGAAGTTAAAGATTTTATTGAAAAAGAATATAATGGAGCAGTAATTCCAGTATTCTAATAATTATAGACATATTAGAATTATGTAGTTAAAAAACAATTTCCTCTGCAGGTAGAGAAAATCCTTGCAGGGGATTTTTCTTTATCTTTAACATTTAATAAAAATAATGTATACTTTTAATTATAATTAGGAAAATAATGTTTTTAATTGTAAATCAGAGTAGAAAGAAATCAAATAGAAAAGTTAGAAATTTTCTTAAAAGGGGATTGTGTTATGAACATATCAGAGGTTAGGCTTAAATTACTTGGAAGTGATATATTAAGCATTATTAATGAATTTGTTAAAATTGAAGGTTTAGCTTTAAAAAGTGTAAATATTGATAATGGAATAACATTAGAGGGAAGTCTTAAAAGGGGAATTAAAATAGATTTTTTTGTTAAAGTAGAATTAATTGAATGTGTTCATAATAAAATTGTTGCTAGAATAGTTAAAGTTAAGATTTTAAATCTTGGACTCTTTAGAATTTTAAGAAGTTTTGCATTAAAGCAGCTAGTAAAAGTATTTGAAGAATATGGGATAGAGAGTGAAAAAGATAAAGTTATAATTAGTGTAAATACATTGCTTAAGGACGTACCTTTTGTTGATTTAAATATTAATGAAATTTTTATTAAAAAATCAGAAGCATGGGTTGAAGCTAGTGATATTAATGTTTCAATAGCTGGAAAATTAATAAAGAAAGTTGAAGCTGAAGAGGTTAAGGAAGAAAAAAGAGACAATTTAGCTATAATGGAAGTTGTAAGTAAGGTTGAAGATAATTATTCTAGAGGAAGAAAAATTTTAGGGGATAAACTACCAGAAGGTGCAAATGAATATAAAGAATATATATTTATATTACCAGATATAATTTCCTTAATTTATAGATTACTTAAGGATAAAAGAGTACCTATAAAAACTAAGTTAATAATGTCAGCAGCTATTGCATATATAACAATACCTACAGATGTAATACCTAATAACATACCACTTATTGGTGTAATTGATGATATTGGAGTTGGATTTTTTGCTTTAAACAAAGTTCTTAAAGATATTCCACTATCAATAATAGTAGAAAATTGGCAAGGAAAAAATGAGTTACTTTTAGTATTGAAAAATGGAATTGAATATTTAGCTAATTTTACAGGAGCTAGAAATGTAGAAAAATTATGTGAGGTTGTAGAAGAATTGTCTACATTATAAAAGAATTTGTGATATTGGGGTGTAAGTATATATGAACAAGGAATTAAAAAAGAAAGGAATAAAAACATGGCAAAGAAAGTTTATGCAATACAATTTGGATTTGATTCTAAAAATAATAAGAAGATAGAAAATATTATAGTTAATACATGGACAGAATGTTTAGCATATGTTAAGGGTGTAAAAGGAGCTAAGTACAAGAGCTTTGAAAGCATGGATGATGCAAATTCATATTTAAATGAAGGAAATAGGATGCTTAAAAAGAGTGATGAAAACTATCCTAAGGATTGTCTTCATGCTTATGTTGATGGGAGTTATAATTCTTCTGATGGAAGATATTCTTATGGAGTAGTTTGCATTAATAATAATGTTGTAGAATATATAGAAAGTAATGCTACCAAGGATACATCAGAAAAGAATATAAGACAAATAGCAGGAGAGCTTAAAGGCGCTCTTAGAGCTGTTGAATATGCGTCAAGAAAAAAACAAACAAAAATAGTTTTATTTCATGATTATGAAGGAATAGCTCATCATGCAACTGGTGCTTGGGATAGAAAAGAACAATCGTCTACGGAATATTATAATAAGATGCAAAAATTAATGAATTCTGGAATTGAAGTTATATTTGTTAAGGTAGACAGCCATACAGGAGATTTATTTAATGAGCTTGTTGATGAAAAATGCAAGGAATGTTTAGGTATAGTTTCTGATAAAGTAGTTGAAAAATGGCTTAGTAAAAATATTATAGAAGTTTCTAATGATGAAGTGAAAAATGAAATTTTAAGTATAGCGCCTAATTCTGAAAAGAATATAATAGTAAGTGGTGAAAATAAGGTTATTCATGGGAGTGTAGAAAGTAATAAAATAATAAATAAAAATGATGAAATTGTTGATGGACTTAGATTTGAGCAAATTATGAGTTTATATAAAAGTAATTCAAAAGAAGGTAAAAAGGTAATTTCAAAACTATTAAGCAAAGAAAAAGAAAACTTTATTTTATATTTACTAAGTAAGAGATAGTCAAAAAAATAACTAGCATATTTCTTTGACTATATATTTTCTTTTACATTCCTAAATTTGAAATAGATAATAAAGATAGGAAAAATTAACTTGGATAACTTTTTGATTAATACATAACCTACTTATAGAAAATAAATTACTATTAAAGAGGTGTTGATTATGCAAAGATTTTCAAAGGGAATGATGGCAGGAATTTTAATTGGAGCAGCTGTTGAAATGGCTATAATGCCGTATTATGACAGAAGGACTCAAAGAACAATGAAAAGAGCGGGAAAAAGAATGAGAAATATGGCTGAATCTACTTACAGCGGTATACAAGACTGGATGAGATAAGACACATTCAAAAAAATAACAAGTCAGTATGCTAGTCGATTTTGTATCATAAGGAAGTTCAACTCATATACACTCACTGAGTAAGTGATTCACACAAAATCATTGCACTGTGTGAAAGTTCAGGAAACCAAATATAAAATTTGGACCTTCAATTCTGGTTCTCTACTCATGTTGGTATATTCACCTAATAGCCCACTATGAGGTAAATATACCTCATTGTCTGACGTAAAGTGAAACTTTTCAGGTGGAATTTTACATTCCAGCTGAATCTAGTTTGATTTATAACCTCAAGGGTCACAATGTACCATCAAGGGCAACAATGTCCAGGAGCGTGCAGCCGTTATCTCCAACTTAAAATGAGTGGGAGTGTTATGGATGCTAGCTATCGGATAAAATTTAAACTTGTATTTAAAATAAAAAGGTGAAAATAAATTTTTACCTTTTTATTTTGTTTAGAAATTAATATAAAAATATACTAGGTTTATAAGTTTAACTAGAAAAATAGATAATAAAATTATATAGAAACTGGGGCACACTTATATTTTTATGCAGTTTTTTATAAATTTATGGTATAATTAAAGAAAATTATATTAAACATTAAATAATTTGTTGAATAGAGAAGGATTGAAAAAATGGAAATTCTATCATTAGGAGAAAAAATTAAAAGAAAAAGAAAACAATTAAATATGACTTTAAAAGATCTAGCTAAAGACAGAATAACTCCAGGACAAATAAGCTTGGTTGAATCAGGTCGCTCAAACCCATCAGTTGATTTATTAGAATATTTAGCTGATACATTAAATACAACAGTCGAATATTTGATGGAATCAGAAGAAAGCCAAGCTGAAAAAATTAGTCTTTATTATGAACAAGTAGGAGAATCATGTGTATTACAAGGAGACTATGAAAAGGGACAAAGATATATTGATAATGCTTTATATTATTGTGAGAAATATAACCTAGAATATAGAAAAGCAATGATATATTTCATAACAGCAAAAGCTTATATGTATAAGAAAGATTTTCCTATGGCACAAAAAATTTTTTTATCAGCAAATGTAATTTTTATTAAAAATAATAATTATGAAAAAATAATAAAAACTTTTTTGCATTTAGCTAATATAGCTTTAGAACTAAAATCATATCATTCAGCTAGCAGTTATTTGAAACAAGCTGAAAAAGTATACTTAGATAATAATTTTGTAGATGATTTTTTAATTGGTGAAATACATTATAATATGGCTAGAACATATTATGATGTAGAAGAGTTAGATTCCGCATTGGAATATGCATATTTAGCAAAGAAAAGATTTGAGCAAATATATAATGATGAGGATTATGCAAAAAACTTATTTTGCTTAGCTGAGGATTTTAATAAAAAAGGTGATTTGTCAAATGCTATAAAGTACTCAAAGAAAACACTAGAAGTTTATAAAAAAATACAATATAACAAGTGTATAGTTAATATAGAACATAATTTGGGGAAATTATTCTATGAATTGAATCATTTAGAAGAATCATTTAAGCATTATGAAATATCAAGAAATATTAGCGTTCAAAATCATGTAGGTTATATAAATGATATATTGATAGATATTTGTAAAAATTATTTAAAATTAAAAAACACTAAAGAATGTAGTAGTATATTAAAAAATATTGAAAATAGTATTGAAGAAAATGATATTGACAGAAAAATTGAATGTAAATTAATTAAATATACTATATTTAATATTGATGACAAAATGGAACAAGCAGAGAATGTATTAGTTGACACATATATGTTAGCAAAAAATAGTGGAAGGCTGGCTAAAGCAGGCGAATTAGCTATGAGGGTTGGAAAATACTTTATAGATAAGAAGGAAGAAGAAGAAGCTTCATACTATTTAAACCAAGGAATACAATTATTTAATGAGGCAGAAAAATTTAAAAATTAAGAAGTAAATGGGTGATATATTTGGAAATACTGTCTACTGGTGAAAAAATAAAAAGAGCTAGAATATTCAAAGGAATTACATTGAAGCAACTATGTGAAAATAAAATTTCAATTGCTAAAATGAGTTGTATAGAAAATAACAAGATTAAGGCAGATAAAGAGTTACTTAAATATATATCAGAAAAAATTGAAATTGATTTAGATTATTTAATAGAAGATGTTTATGAGCAAATATTAAATAATTTAAAGATGATAAAAAAGAATATTTCATGCGATAATGATTCTGAGAATAAATTGAAAGATAACTTAAGTTATGCACTTAAATATAAATATTATGATTTGGCATTTAAATTGATACATATATTATTTTCTTATTATGTGGAAGAAAACAAGGCTGAGAATATTCAATTGATAGTTTCTCAATACTATGATTTATTTCAAAGAAATAATACAGAAGAAAATACAGTTATATATTTTAAAGATATGGCAAGATATCTTTCTCAAAATGGAGAATATATAGGGGCAATATCTTATTACAGTAAACTTAGAGAAATGTTCCAACAAAAAAAAGAAGAGTTTGATAATGCAGAATATTGCTTAATAGGGTATAACGAAGCATTATGTTATCAAAACTTAAGAAAAACAGAAGAAGCATATAGCATTTTGTCAGATATTATAGGATATGTGGATAAACTTAAAACCGACGAAAGTAAAGGTAAGATATATCATATTTATGCTACTGTATGTATTAAATTAAAGAAAGATGGTATAGATGAATATAAAAATAAAGCATTTGAATATCAAAAATACAATCCAATTTCAGTGGCATCATCACATGGAAACTATGGAAAATATTATTTTGAAGTAGGGGAAAAGGAAAAGGCAATTGCAGAAATAGAAAAAGGAATTAAAATCTTTCCACAAGACAATGTAGAAAGAAATGTAGAATTCTTAAATTATTGTACTGTAATATTAATTGAAAATGTAGAATATGAGATAGCTTATAAAATTATAGAAGAAGCATTAAATATGGCAATTATTACAGACAATATAAAATTAATCGAAAAATCATATTACGTAAAAGGAATAATTCTTCAAAAAATGGACAAGTATATTGAAGCAGAAAAATATATGAACTTGTCTTTAGATTTATTATTTAAATTTGGTACAAGAGATGAAAGAAAATGTAGGTATAAAGATATGGGAAATCTTTATTATAAGCTTGGTTCTACCATAGATTCATTAAAGTACTTTAATTTAGCTTTAGCAGTAGATAAGAAAATCTAGTAAGGCATATGAAAGAAAATAACAAATGAAAATAGACGGATATTTGTTTAGAAAATTAAAAACAAATATCCGTCTAAATTTTATTTTGAATGTGCCTTAATCGATATTAAGAAAATAGTCTAATAAATCTTCAATACTAATGATACCTATAATCTTATCGTTTTCAACTACAGGCATAGCGATAATATCATTTTTTCTTAAACGTTTAGCTACAATCGATAAGTCTTCATCAGATTGTGCAAGAATTACTGATTTAGACATAACCCATTCAACAGGGCAACTAACATAATGACCAGGGTGTATCATAAATCTATATATATCAGCTTTAACAACCATTCCTACTAAGGCATCTTTGTCATCTACTACTGGCATACCGTTAATACTAAATTTATCCATTAAATTGAGGGCCTTATCTATTGGATCATTCATAGTAATAGTATAAAAATTTTTTTTAATAATAGAATTTATTTTCATAGTATCACCTCTTTTAAAAAAATTTAATATTTTCAATGTATATTTATTGGTGAATTATAGAAATGAATGAATAAATAATTATACTAATATTCTACTACAAAATAACTAATTTTTAAACAAGTGTATATATATTCTAAAAAATTTTATTTATTTAAAGCGACTATGTATTTTCAAAAATTACAAACAAGCAAACTTTTTCAATTATTAATAGATATATGTTGTAAGGCACAATCAAAAAAATAACAAGTCCATCTGTCAAGCCTATTTTCCATCATGCTGCGTCAGCAGATTGCCCTAATAGGCTCGCTATGAGACCAATCTGCTTCCTTGCCTGATGAAAAATAATCATGGCATTTTGGACTTGTTATTTTATTTCATGTGCATAATATAAAATTTCATTAAAAGCAAGTTACTACTAGCTATTATAATATAGATTTTTTTTAAAAATAGGTATATAAAAAATTTTATAAAAAGGTAAATACACTTTGACTTTCTTTGACCTATGTATTATAATCTAAATAAAGAAAAATTTAGATTATAAGTGTAAAAAAATATTACTTAAAGGAACTTTGTAGTAAAAAAGTAAATATGAGTATAAATTTGAGGAGGAATAAGCATGAATATTGATAAAATGACATTAAGAGTACAACAAGCATTAAACGATGCAAATGTTACAGCAGTTAAATTTAATCATCAACAAATTGACTTAATCCATCTTTTTTCTGCTCTTGTAGAGCAAAATGATGGATTAGTACCAAATATCTTAACTAAAATGGGAGTACCAATAAAAGACATAAAGGACTCAATTAAAAATGAATTAGATTCAATGCCAAGGGTTTTAGGTGAAGGTGTTGGTAATGTATATATTACTAGAAAAGTAGAAGAGGTTTTAATTAAAGCTGAAGAAATTTCAAAACAATTTGAAGATTCATATGTTAGTGTTGAACATTTAATGCTAGCTATTATGGAAGTAGATAAAAATGGTCAAGTTTCAAAGATATTAAAACAATATAATGTAACTAAAGATAGATTCTTGAAAGTTCTTTCAGAGGTTAGAGGAAGTCAAAGAGTGGAAACTCAAGATCCAGAAGGAACATATGATGCATTAGCTAAATATGGAACCAATTTAGTTGATCTTGCTAAAAAACATAAACTCGATCCTGTTATTGGAAGAGATGAAGAAATAAGAAGAACAATAAGAATTCTTTCTAGAAGAACAAAGAATAATCCTGTATTAATTGGTGAACCTGGTGTTGGTAAAACAGCAATCATTGAAGGTTTAGCTGAAAGAATAGTAAGAGGTGATGTTCCAGAAGGGCTAAAAGATAAGATTATATTCTCATTAGATATGGGATCGCTAATTGCTGGAGCTAAATACAGAGGAGAATTTGAAGAAAGATTAAAGGCAGTTTTAAAAGAAGTTCAAAGTAGTGAAGGAAGAATATTGCTATTTATAGATGAGATTCATACTATAGTTGGAGCAGGTAAGACTGAGGGCGCTATGGATGCTGGAAATTTAATTAAGCCACTACTTGCTAGAGGAGAACTTCACTGCATAGGTGCCACAACTTTTGATGAATATAGACAATATATTGAAAAAGATAAAGCCTTAGAAAGAAGATTCCAAACGGTAATTATAGATGAACCTACAGTTGAAGATACAATAGCTATTTTAAGGGGATTAAAAGAAAGATTTGAAATTCACCATGGAATCAGAATTCATGATTCAGCAATAGTAGCGGCTGCAAAACTTTCTGATAGATATATTCAAGATAGATATATGCCAGATAAAGCAATTGATTTAATTGATGAAGCTGGTGCTATGATAAGATCAGAAATTGATTCACTTCCAACAGAACTTGATGTTATAAGAAGAAAAATATTTAAACTAGAAATAGAAAAAGAAGCTTTAACAAAAGAAAAAGATGAAGGCTCAAAAAATAGATTAGAAGATCTTGAAAAAGAACTTGCAGAATTAAAAGAAAAAAATGATGAAATGACTGCAAAATATACTAAAGAAAAGGAACAAATTACAGCTATAAAAATTTTAAAAAGTGAACTAGATGACGCTAGAGGAGAAATAGAAATTGCTCAAAGAAATTTTGACTATAATAAGGTTGCTGAAATTCAATATAGTGAAATTCCTGCTTTAGAAGAAGAAATTAAACAAAAAGAAATTGAGTTAAAAGAAAATTATGAGGGTGCTTTATTAAAAGAAGAAGTTACGGAAGCAGAAGTATCACAAGTGCTTTCTAAATGGACTGGAATTCCAGTAACTAATTTACTTGAAGGTGAAAGAGAAAAACTCTTAAGATTAGAAGACGATATGAGCACAAGAGTAATAGGTCAAGGAGAAGCAATTGAAGCTGTAACGAATGCAATCCTTAGAGCAAGAGCTGGACTTAAAGATGTTAATAGACCAATAGGATCATTTATATTCTTAGGACCTACAGGAGTCGGCAAAACTGAACTTGCAAAGACATTAGCTAGAAATTTATTTGATTCAGAAGAAAATATTATTCGTATTGATATGTCGGAATATATGGAAAAACATTCAGTATCTAGATTAGTTGGAGCGCCTCCAGGATATGTAGGATATGATGAAGGTGGGCAATTAACAGAAGCTGTAAGAAGAAAACCATATAGTGTAATTTTATTTGATGAAATTGAAAAAGCCCATGAAGATGTATTTAATATATTTCTTCAAATACTAGATGATGGTAGGCTAACTGACAATAAAGGGAAAACTGTAGATTTTAAAAATACAATTATAATAATGACTTCAAACATTGGAAGTGAATATTTGCTAGAAAACAAAAATGAAGAACATGTGGAAGAGGACATAAAATTAAAAGTAATTAGTGTATTAAAATCAAGATTTAAACCAGAATTTTTAAACAGAGTAGATGATACTATAATGTTCAAGCCGTTGTCTGAGTTTGGTATTAAGAAAATAATAGATATATTCTTAAATGAAGTAAGTTTAAGATTAAAAGACAAGAATATAGAAATAGAAGTTACAGATGAAGCTAAGGAAATAATGGTAAGAGAAGGATATGATGTAGTTTATGGAGCAAGACCACTAAAGAGATACATTCAAAATACTTTAGAAAATAAGCTTGCTAGAATGATAATAAAAGGAGAAATAAACTACGGTTCAAAGGTTAGAATTGACGCATCTTATGAAGAAATTACTATAACACCTATTTACTGCCAACTAAATAATTATTAGAAGTAAAAAACAAATTCCTATAAGGATTAAAATTCTTATAGGAATTTATTTTGTTATTTTATAGGAACTTGAACATCTGCAGACATTCCAGATTTTAATTTTCCATCAGAGTCACTTATAGCAACTTTCATTTTGGTAGCTGTATGCTTGCTATCAGAAGTTGATTGCTTATCTTTAGGGGTATACTCATGTTTTAAAGCAATATAATTAACAGTGCCCGTTTGAGTTCCAGCTGATGTTATTGCATTTAGAGACTGATTATAAGAAATTTTATCTAAGTATTCATCTGGTATATAACAGAGAACATATAATTCATTTGAAACAGCTATATCTGTAATATCACTTCCTACATTAACTACATCACCTAGTTCGAAGTTTTTACTTATTATGATTCCATCATTTAAAGCAGTAATATTATAGTTATTTAAAGTATTTTGACCTTGATTTAGCTGTGCAGTAGCTTGATCCAAATCAGCTTGTGCAGCATCAATAGTTTGTTTAGTTGATCCATTTTTAAGCAAATCTAACTGGGCATTTGCAGCATCATAGTTAGCTTTTGCAGTAGTGATTGCGTCAGAAGTTGACCCCTCTTGTAATAATCTTAATTGTTGATTAGCACTTTCTAACTTGTATTTTGACGAAGAAAGTTGACTAGCTGTTGTATCCAATTTATATTTTGCATCATCTAAAGTACTCTTTGACACTGCATCACTTTCGTATAATTGAGAAGTATTATTATACTGATTATTTACATAATCATAAGTTGTTTGTGTAGAATTTACAGAATCTTCAGCAATTGAAACTTCATTTTTAGCTTGTTCTATTTGTTCACTTCTGTTCCCGGAATTTAAAAGATCTAGCTGAGCCTTGGCAGCACGAACCTGTGCTTCTGCCTGTTCTATTTGTTCAGGACGAGTTCCAACTTGCAATTCCTCAAGTTTTGCTTTTTTCATGTTTACAACTGCCTGTAACTGATCAACAACATATTTTTGATTGGTATTATCTATTATGGCAATAATATCTCCCTTTTTAACAGTTTCACCCTGTTGTTTTTTCATTTCTATGATTTTACCAGAAATAGTAGTGGTGGCTGATATAATATTATTTTGAATATCTCCTTTTAAAGTTAAGATGCTTGAATTTGAAGAACAACCAGTAGTCATAAAGAAAACAAGCAAGCTACACATAAATAATTTTTTCATACAATCACTCCTTACAAACCTATTTTTGTAATTTGCTAGAGATTTTAATAAAATATTTACACCATCTATTTATGTATTTTGTAAAGTACTGTTTTTACAAATTCCATTCATAATATATTGAATTAAATAATCCAAGTCTTCTTCATTTTGTTTTAATTCAGGCATAGCTACATAATGTAAGAAAAAGTATCCAAAGAGAGATGTAGCAATTAAATTAATAATAGAAGTACTTGGTATATCAATAATTTCACCTTGCGACTTAAACTTATCAATGACTTTAATAAGTTTATTTATTGTAGGAAGAATCACTGTACCTAAAATTCTATTTCGTAATTCGGGGTGAAAAGGTATCTCTTGAATTATTACTTTTAAAATAGGTGCAGTTTCAGATACAAATTTTTTTCTATTTAAAACTAATTTTCTTAAAAAGATCTCGAAATTTTCATGATCCTTATTTAAAATTTCATTAAAATCATCAAGAAAAATTTCAAACAAGGATGCTTTAGATAAAACTGATGGAATAGCAAATAAGAGATCTTTCTTAGTTTTGTAATATCGAAAAATAGTTCCCTCAGCGACCTTAGCTTTTTTAGCAATTTCACTAGTGGCTGTGGCTTCATAACCCTTTTTGGAAAAAAGCTCTATAGCGGCAATAAGTATACTTATTTGCTTTTCAGTCATACCATCTTCAATGTTATCTAGGCTTATAAGTTTTTTAAAAGATTTTTTTATTGTCAATTTATCCACCTCACATTTCATATGCCTTAGCACATAAAAGAAAATAAAAGACCCCAAATGTGCTGTATATTTTTTAAATGTACTTATATTTTACGATATTTTTTTAGAACTAATATATTTGCTATTATAAAAAATATACAAATTAATATTAGAATTAACACATCAAATGTAATATCATTCCAACCTTTTCCACGTATCATAATATTTCTCAGAGCATCAGCGATGTACCATAAAGGCATAAAGTGTCCAATAGATTGTAGCCAGGGTGCCATGGTACTTAAATCAAATAGACCTGAAAAAAATACTTGAGGTACTATAATTATTGGTATAAACTGAATCATTTGCATTTCATTATTTGCAAATGCGGATATAAACATGCCTATGGTAAGAGCAACCATTGCAGTTAAGATAGTAATAAGAAGTACTAGTGCAAAGGAGCCTACCATCATTATCTTAAGAACATTAATTGAAAACCATGCAATAAGGGCAGATTGTATTATAGTAAAAACTCCAAATCCAAGAATGTAGCCTATAACAATTTCCCATCTACGTAGTGGGGTGGCAAGTATCCTTTCAAGGGTGCCAGAAGTGCGCTCACCAAGAAATGCTACTCCTGATATTAAGAAAACAAAAAAGAATACAAAAAATCCAATAAGTATAGGACCAAAGTTATCAAAAGTAGCCATGTTTTCATAACCATATAAATAAGTTATATCTGGTTTTAAAGCTGAAGTTAATTGTGAAGTAGCACTTTGTGTAAGTTTAATCACAGCTTGACTTTTACTTGGATCACTGCCTTCTAGTGTTATATTTGGAACTCCACTTTTAAAATTAATTATTGCATCAACTTCTGAGAATTTAAGTGCATCATAAGCATCACTTTCATCATACCTAGTAATCTTAACATCATTGTCCTCTAATTTATTCACAAAGCTAATTGGAGCATTGATTATTCCTATTTTGGGATGATAATCTGAACCATCAAAGATAAATGACATTAAGGTTAAGACTAGTATTGGTGCAAAAATCATTAAACAAATAGTACGTTTATCATGTCTAAGTTGAAGTAAAATTCTAATCATAATTGCCTTTACTCTCATTTTGATGCACCTCCATAGTATAAGAATGCTTCTTCAATTGTATTTGAACCTGAAGCATGCTTAATTTCATCTGGAGAACCTACAGCAATCAATTTACCATCACGAATCATCCCAAGGTTATTACATTTCTCAGCTTCATCCATTACATGGGTAGTAACAATAATAGTAGTACCATTCTTGTTTAGTTTATATAATTCATCCCATATAGATTTACGAAGAACAGGATCAATGCCGACAGTAGGTTCATCTAGTATTAAAACAGGTGGTTCATGTATGAGTGCAATTGCAAGAGATAAACGACGTTTCATACCACCGGAATATTGTTTTATTTGCTTTTTTAAATGATCTGATAGATTTACAAGTTCCATAACTTCAGTAATTCTTTGTTTTTGCTTAGATTTTGTAAGCTTGTACATAGAAGCGAAAAATTTTATATTCTCTTCTGCAGTAAGTTCTTCATATAGGGCATCAGATTGTGCCATGTATCCTATTTTATTCAGCATTGAAAGCTTTGGCATTTTTTCATCCAATAAATATACATCACCACTAGTTGGAATATCAATTCCTGCAATCATTTTTACAATAGTTGATTTGCCTGAGCCTGATGGACCAAGTAACCCTAAAATTTGAGCATAAGGTACGTCTAAACTAATATCAAAAAGTACTTGCTTTTTTCCAAAAGATTTATTAACATGTTCAATCTTTATACATGTGGAATTTGGTGGGATTTTGTCAGTTATGTTCTGCATGGTTTTACTCCTTTCTAAAAAAATAAAAATGCAGTGAGTAATCACTCATTTATAGTATATAACGAATCTAATAAAAATATTTCAGATAGAAAATAAATTTAATAAATATTCTATTTTATATCTTTGTAAACATTATAATAGAATATAATTGGAGATTCAATAAATAAAATATAAGGCAGATGGACCTGTTATTTTTTTGAATGTGCCTAATAAAGTGTCTATTAAAAAAAATATAATATTATTGTACAGTCAGAAGTTTTATAAAAAAAAGAAGTAGCTTAATTTTAAGCTACTTCTTTCTTTAGGTACATCTCTCCGGAAATATTACTTTATGCCAGATTCGTATTGTTGTACCATTCTTTTAACCATTTCTCCTCCAACACTTCCGCATTGCTTAGAAGATAAGTTTCCATTGTAATCTGTAAATGGAACTCCCATTTCACTTGCCACTTCAGTTCTGAATTTTGATAAACCGTTTTTTGCTTCAGGTACTAATGAATTTGCCATAATATATTCCTCCTTTGAAATATAAAATTTTTTATTTGTAAAGCTTTGCTTTTGCTTTACAGTAGTATTGTGTGTAGAACTAAAAAATATAATCTATGTAATGAGAGGAATATAAGTAAAAAATATTATTAACAGGAAAATAGTACAAAAACAATGTCTCATGATAAAGATTTATCTAAAATGATAAGACATTTACTAATAAAAATATATAAAAAGGTACATATAATAGATAAAGATGTTTAAAAATTTATTTATACAGTATCATATTCCTAATATTATCTAAGAATTTTCTTTGTATAATTTAAATTTATATTGTGATTATCTATAAAACATATTATCATTTTTTTATTTTTAATATTGCAACTATGACAGGAACTGAAATTACAGCACTTACTATAGCTTCAGGGACTCCATTTGTAACTCCGATTGTCGCAATTGCAAGTCCAGCAGTGTTAGGGTTTATTCCAAGAATAGTTGAATATTTTTCTAAATAAAATATATAAGTTAAACCTAAAACTCCTATGGTATTAATTAGGGTAGCACATATTGATGCTATAGCAATACTAATACTCTGATTTTTAAATTTTTTCTTAATAAGTGTGTATACATAATATGCTACAATGCCAATTAAGATTCTAGGAACTAATGCTATTATAGGATTCCAAAAAATAAATGATGTTGGACCTGGTGCTGTAAAATTTTGATACATTGAAAATAAGCCAAAGACTAATCCAACTAAGGCTCCTACCATAGGACCTTCAACAATTGCTCCTATAATAACAGGTATATGCATTATAGTAGCTTTTACAGGTGGAATTGGAATAAATCCCAACCCAGTTAGTCCTAAAAAAATTGAAATTGCAGAAAGCATTCCAACCATTGTCATTTGTCGTACTGAAAATCTTGATTTAATATAATTTCTTTCCATGAAAATACCTCCGTTCTTATTCCTTAATAGTGGATATAATTCGGAAAAATCTATAATAATATATGAATTTCCGTTCAGCTTCCAAAGGAATACCGACAAATAATATTTTATCACGTTTAGAAAAAATTTCAATAAAATTAACTGGGAATTTATAAGGTAATTGTTTTTTATTTCAATAGTCTTTGTATTAGGGATACTAGAATTTACATTGGCTGAGAAAAGCTGTATTGCTATTTATAATAAAAATACTTGTAAATCTTATGTGTTCATTATAAACTCTTTAAAGAAAGACATATTAAATTGAAATTATTATTTGTAGTATTAATATAAAGTGAAACTTTTCAGCTGGAGTTTCATATTCCACTGAAATTAGTTGAACTAATACCCTCAAGGAATACCTCATCTAGGGTTGTGACATTCTTAGCTGGCATTTTTTAAAAAGATGGGAGCGTTAGAAAGGCTGGACATCAGACGAGGTACCCCTTGGGGGTATAAATATCATTAAGATAGGAGAGTAGAATAATGAGTACAATTGCAGGAAAAGGTTGCGCAAGAATTATACCAGATGGAGAAAAAAAGCCATTAAAAGATATTGAAAGAAGTATTATTAAGGGTTATAGAAAAGATATCTGGGTAAAATTTATTAAGGCAATTAAAGCTTATAATTTAATTGAAGAGGGAGATAAAATTGCTGTTGGTATATCAGGTGGAAAAGATAGTATACTTATGGCAAAGTTATTTCAAGAATTACAAAGACATGGCCAAGTTAACTTTGAATTAGTATTTTTAGCTATGGACCCAGGATATCATCCAGATATAAAGAATTTATTAATAGAAAACTGTGAATATTTAAATATTCCAATTCATATGTATGAATCAGGTATTTTTGACGTGGTTGATAAAATGGCTAAAGATTATCCTTGTTATTTATGTGCAAGAATGAGAAGAGGTTCACTTTATGCAAAAGCAAAGGAATTTGGATGTAATAAGCTTGCATTAGGGCATCATTATAATGATGTAATTGAAACAACAATGTTAAATATGTTATATGCAGGTAATTTCAAAACTATGTTACCTAAATTTAAATCAAAAAACTTTGAAAATTTAGAGTTAATAAGACCTATGTATTACATTGAAGAGGATTATATAAAGAACTTTATAAATAATAGTGGCATATGGCCATTAAATTGTGCGTGTATGGTTGCAGCTGAGAAAATAGGGAATAAGAGATATGAGATAAAGGATTTAATTAAGGAATTAAAGAAAAATTTTGATGGTGTAGAAAAGTCTATATTTAAATCAGCAGAAAATGTTAGTATGGATGGTATATTGGGATGGCAAAAAGGTGATACAAAATATTCTTATTTAGATTTTTATGATGAAGAATAAACTTAATATATATTAGAGGTATTTATTAAGTTGGAAATGTATGTTATATTATATTTAAATATATAGATAAAAAAGGAAAAGTAAAAATGACAAATGATTCTATAAAAAATATTGATCCTAATATACTATTAAGTATAATGAATACCAAATTAAGAGACCAATATGCTTCCTTAGATATTCTTTGTTATGATTTAGAACTGACTAAAGAATATATTTTAAATAGATTAAAAGATATTGGTTATAACTACAATGAAGAAAAAAATCAATTTAAATAATTTAAAAATTCAATATAATTTTAGGCATATTGAAAAAATAACAAATCAGTAGGTTCACCTAATAGCTCGATATGAGGCAAACATATCTTCTTGTCTGACGCAAAGTGAAACTTTTCAGGTGGAATTTTACATTCCAGCTGAATCTAGTTAAACTTATACCAATAATGGGTACCACGTAACCTCAAGGGTCACCCTCATCTTAAGACACATATACATCACATCTTTGACTCGTTATTTCCTTTTATATGCCTTGATTTAAAATTCTTAGGAGGATGATGTTGTATGAATTTAAAAAAGACAAGTAAGATAATTACTGTTATGGCAGCAACAGCGGCTTTAATAGCATCATTAGTAAATGATAAAAAAGCTAAGGATGAAAAAGCTAAGGATGAAAATAAAGAAAAATAATCTGAATTAGAGATTGGGTAAAGGTTTGTAAGGGTATGATTAATAAAGAACTTGAGCTAAATTATGAACAAATATTGGATTCGCTAGATATTAATGGAATAAGTATGATTTGGAATTCATCAGAGTTTAAGTTAATATTTGATGATAAGATAACAGATATTATAGAAGAATATGATGTGAAAAATCAAACTTTAGAGCAATTAATGTATTTTATTCATGAAGAAGATAAAAAAAGTATGTTAAGTTTTTTTACTAAGGATTTAAGTAGAAGTTATATAGATAGAGAACAAGTACAACAAAGATACAAAATTAAAGGTACTAGAGGTAATATTATTGAATGCATTCTTATTGGAAAAGTAATTAGAAATAATTATAAATATTATTTTATTGGAACGAGTTATTTATTTGGAAATTTAAATGAGAAATATAATGACATAGATTCTTGGATGAACAATTGGAAAAAATCAATTCTTCATAAAACAATAAATTCAATTATTCAAAGTGATAGAATTACAGGATTACCTAACAAATATTTTTTTAAAAATACAGTGGTTAATTTATTAAAAAACTTAGTGGGTAATAATATAAGAGCAGCTATTATAATAATTAATTTAGATAATTTTAAATATGTAAACGACTCTTTTGGGCATGATTTTGGGGATTTATTACTAAAAGAAGTTAGTCACAGTATATTAGCATCAGTTACAGAGGATATATTAGTATCTAGATATAGTGGAAACACTTTCTTATTATTTAAACCTAACATAACAGATATGCATGAAGTAACCGCTTTATGTAATATTATAATTAAATCTTTTGAAGAACCTAATATAGTGGATGGGAAAAAGATTTATTTAACAGCAAGCATTGGAGTGGCATTATCTCCAGATCATGGAATGGATTATCATACATTGTTAAAGAATGCAGATGCAGCAATGTATGAAGCTAAAAAAAATGGAAAGAATGAATGTGATTTTTTTAATGACAATATTTCCATTGAGTTAAATAGAACTTACAGCTTACAAAAGGGACTAAGAACTGCATTGCAGAACAACGAATTATATGTTATGTTTCAACCTAAAGTATCACTAGATGATTCTTTAGTTAATGGATTTGAAGCATTGGCTAGATGGGAAAGTCATGAATTTGGCGCGGTAAGCCCAGCAGAGTTTATCCCAATAGCAGAAAGTTCAAAAATGATAATTTCAATTGGAAGTTTTATTTTAGAAGAAGTATTTAGAAAAACAAAATATCTTTTAAGTGAAGGTAATGATAATTTTAAAATAGCAGTTAATTTATCAGAAATGCAACTTAGAGAAGATATTGTTTTAGTAGAATTTAAAAATTTAATAAATAAATATAGAATTAACCCTAAATATATTGAAGTTGAGATTACAGAAAGTATGCTTATGAAATCTTTTGATAAGAATGTGAAAATTCTTGAAGAAATTAGAAAATTAGGTGTAACTATAGCATTAGATGATTTTGGGACGGGATATTCTTCTTTAAACTATTTAACTAAATTACCCATAGATGTACTAAAGATAGATAGAAGCTTTGTAATTGATTTATTGAGCAATCCTAAAAGCAAATGTATTGTAGAAAATATAATCAATTTATCCCATCAATTGGGAATAGAAGTGGTTGCAGAAGGGGTTGAAGATAAAGCTCAAGTTGATTATTTAAGAACAATATTATGTGATGTTGTTCAAGGATATTATTTTAGTAAGCCTAGAATGTTCGATGGGATAAAGAATATAATTGGAAAAGAAATTCGAAAAAAGTGTTGACAAATGAGTTTTGTGAGTATAATATAACAGTATAAAATAAATCCTAAGAAAAGGGATAGTAATCATGATACAATGTCAAAGAGAGCTGAAGACAGTGAGATTTCAGTACGGAAGTTAATGATGAATGGGCCTTTGAGGAGCGATATGAAATCTTTCGAGAGTAGTTTAGCCGTAAGTCGCACGTTATAGCGAATAAGATATATTTGTATCTGAAATGAGAGGCATTTTATGCAATCTAGGTGGCAACGCGGATAATCTCCGTCCTATTAATTATAGGGCGGAGTTTTTTTATATTTTTTTATATTGGGGCGTGATAGTTATGTTATGAAAGAAAGTGATTTTAACATAGAAATAAATAATAATAAATATTAACAAGGGGGATTTTTATAATGAATACTAAAAGAATGATTACAAATGCAATTTTAATAGCAGTGGGAGCAATATTACATCAACTGACACCTTTATTAGGGGTACCAATGCAACCAGATTTATCATTAGCAATTCTATTTATAATAATAGTATATAATAAAGATTATAAAACGACATTAATATGTGGAATTATAGTAGGTGTATTTGCAGCACTAACTACTAAAACTCCAGGAGGGCAATTACCTAATATAGTAGATAAATTTTTAACATCTAATATTATGTATTTAGTATTAATTCCATTAAGAGAAAAGTTAAGCAAATTAAAACAAATTAGTTTGTTATTGCCAGTAGGAACATTGCTTAGTGGAGCTCTTTTCATAACAGTATTAATGATGCTTGGTGGAATACCATTTGAAAAATTTGGACTTTTATTTACAACTGTAGTTGTACCAACAGCCGTATTAAATGTAATAATAGGTCTTATGTTATTTAAGGTTGTAGAAAAAACAGTAGTAATTACTGGTGCTTATGCAGCCGAATAAGAGTAAATGGGAATTGATAAGAAGGATTAGTTTTTAATGATAAGTAAAATAGAAGGCAAATAAGCCTTCTATTTTTATAGTTTTTATTAACAGATAGATTGTATTATTTTTTCATAAAGTGAAATTCTTCAGGAGTATTTTCATCAATTGCTTTAAATTCATATCCATTATCTTTATAATATTTAATTATATCAGGTAGAGCCTTGACAGAATTTTTGCTCATGTATGCACAATGCATTAGCAATAATACACAATCTTTATTACTTCTGGAATTTTTAATAAATAAACTAGGGTTAGCGTTAGGATTTGCACCATCACCACTATCGGTATTCCAATCATAAATTTTTAAATTATTTTGATGAAGTAAATCAACCATGGACTGAGAAAGTCTATAATAGTTATTATTGCAACCAAAAGGAAATCTTAATATAGTTGGTTTAATGCCGACTATAGAATTTATTGTTTCTTGAGTATTAAGCATTTCTTTTAAGAATGATTCATTGGAAGAATAAAGACTATTTTTTTTGTGACTCATACTATGAAGACCAAGAGAGTGACCTTCATCGTACATTCTTTTTATTAAGTTTTCTTGACCTTTAATTTGGTCTCCAATTAGAAAAAATGTTGCAGGAACAGAATCTTTTTTTAGTATGTCTAATGTATCTTCAGTCACCTTTCCGGCAGGACCATCGTCAAAAGTCAAATATATTATTTTTTTTTCATTAGCATTAGCATTAATAGTAGTAAACATTTGGTAGTTAGTTATTGTCATTATCATTAAAATAAATGAAATATAGTTTTTAAAAAGTTTTAGATTCATATAATCACCCTCATAAATAGTTTTGTATAAAAATATTATGTGTAAAAATTAAAGTTTTATTAAAATATTTAGTAAAGAATAAATTAATTTGTATTTAAATCTTTTCTTGAATGTACCTAAGATTCTGAAAATCACAATCACATAAAAATTTTTTAATCATATTATATAGAGAGAAATAAAGTAAAGAGGAAATTTTATGAATGATACCATTTCTAAAATTGACAATAAATATATAGATAATGTTGCAATGTCAGCAGAAGATAATAAAATAAAAGATTCTGAATGTAATGATAAAAATTATACATTTGAAATATTAGAGGATAATAAAGAGGAGACAAAAGATGAAGAATTTATACTAAATGCAACTTTTCCTAAAATAGAAGATAATATAGTTAATAATGGAGAAATTGTAGTTACATCAGTTTTGGATTTTGGAGAAAATGAATGTTTGCAAGGTATGAAGATTAATTTATATAAAATAAATGGGTTATCTCCAGTTCTTATTACATCTAAAATAACAGATAAAGATGGAAAAGTTGTTTTTTCAGAAGTTGAAGAAGGATGCTATAGGATAATAGAAATTGTGGATAAAAGATATTTTGAAAAACCTAAGTATATAAGTTGGAACGAAATAATAATAGATGGTGTTAATAAAAATCAGAAACTAACAATAGTTAACAGAATTAAAAGCTGTGTATAATAAGATAAACATAAGCATTGGATATGAAATAAGAAGGCTGTATTTAATATAAAAAATACTTTTTGATATTAAATATAGCTTTTTATATATGTTTAATTAATTATAGGCAACTGATTTTTAAAATTGGTTATTATTAATTTATAAAATTTAAATTGAAATTTAAATGCACATTGTACATTAATTTAAATTAAGCTATAATCGTAATGATTACGAGGTACCCCTTGAGGGTATAAAATTTTGAAGTAGGTGTTGAATTGGGAAATTATATATTAAAAATAAAGAAAATTAATGATAAGGCTGTAATACCTAATTATGCTCATGAAGGAGATGCAGGATTAGATTTATATGCAGTACAAGAACTGATTTTAAATTCAGGGGAAAGAGGATTAGTACATACAGGAATACAAATAGAGCTACCTAAAAATACAGAAGCTCAAATAAGACCAAGAAGTGGGCTGGCGTTAAAAAGTGGAATAACTACCTTAAATTCCCCTGGAACTATAGATGAAGGATATAGAGGGGAAATTGGAGTTATTTTAATCAACCACAGCAATGAAGTTTTTAAAGTAGAACAAGGAATGAAAATTGCTCAAATGGTTATAAAACCTGTATTTAAAGTTAACATAATAGAAACATCAGAATTGTCAGACAGTGAAAGAAACGAAAAAGGCTTTGGATCTTCAGGAACAACATGATGTACAAGTATTGTGCAGTAAGTAGAAATATAAAAATACTTGCAGTAATTTTAAAAAATTACTGCAAGTATTTTTATATTTCTGTGGCAATCAAGTATATCCTTTTTCGTACTCGCTAAATTAATTTTAGAGAAACATTGAATCTGCATGGATTATAGTATCCATCCATGATTTTCCAACCATCAAAATCTTTTTTATCATAAAGTAAATGAGTATCTCTATGTGAAGTCATAGGTAAATCACCAATAAATATTGCTTCTTTAGCAACTCTTTTTAATTCAGCAATTGCTTGTTTCGCATACGCTTGATTTGGAAAATAATGAAATGCTCCAAAGCAAATTACTTTATCAAAGGTTTTATCCTTAAAAATTAGATCATTTGCTTCACCGTGTAAAACTGAATTATTAAGTAGTTCTATGTGTTTTTTTACAAGGGAAGTAGAATAATCCACTCCAACATATTCACCACATTTTATATATTGAGCTAATCCACCAGCACCACAAGCCACTTCTAGCACTTTATCTGTTTCTTTAATATCTAATTCTTTAACAATTTGTCTTGCTATTTCTTTTACATTAGCAGAAGTATCCTCATAGCCATCTAATTCCTCTAAGGACTTAGTATTACCATTTCCTTTTCTTTCCCAAACTTCTTTCCAATAAGACATATCTTCCATAATTCTCTCTCCTCCTAGTTTTGATTAAAATTTAAATTTGAAATAATACTTAATATAAATGAAAGTGCTATTTCAAATAGTCGTCGTTAATACAGTTCAATTATTGAACAAGATTATAATAACATTGTTCAGTGTTCACAACAATAAGTTCATAAAAAAAATTAGAAGGAATCTTTATTTCGGTGAGATTCATTTGGCTTCTCGAACTTTTCCTGTGAGCTTTTATTTTTAATTCTACATTTTCAATTCTCAATTAAATATAACTGTTGATCTGAGTATCTATAAAAAGTATATATAATTAAATGATTACAGTATTTGAAACATAATATTTTGTAGAATTTAGTAGAAAAATGCTTGAATATATTAAGAGTTTAAGATAAAGTATAAATACAAAGCAAAATGGGAGGATTTAGCATTGATTATTATAGATGGAATAAATTCAGTATTGCAATCACTAGCATTTGCATATGTCTTAATTTATTGTGTGGACAAAAGTCAAAGAATAGACAAAATGAAGTTGCTTTTTATGACGTTAATGTTTACCCTTATAGGAATGTTATTTACAAGAACATTTGTAGATTGCCCAGGAATAATCGTATTTTCAACTCATATACTAGCATTAGGTTTAGTATTTTTGTTATATAAAAAAAATATAATTAATGCATTAATAGCACACACAATAATATATAGCATTATGGGAATTTATTCTATTATATTTGGAAATATAGTTTTTGCGTATGTAAAAGAACTCTTGCCAATTAAATATATAAGCTATGAAGAAATTTTTATAATATATGTTCCAGAATGGATACTAATATTTTTATGTTTTAAGTATATAAAAAAAATAGAACAAGTATATAAATTAATAGTAAATGAAGGATTATTAATTTATTTATTGATAATGAGTTTTGCTATGGATTTTACAATAACTTTTTATTTATTAACAGTAGGCTATAAAAGTCAATTAATAAAAAATATTATAAATATAATGTTTTTTATATTTTTTATAGTCGTTTTGTTATATTTTAGGAAAATACAGTATAAATCAGAACAAATATCAAAATTAAATAAAGCTCTAGGAATTAAAAATAGTGAGCTTAGCAAAATTAAGCATGATTATGGAGCACAAATTTCATATTTATATGGGCTTTGTCTTATGGAAAGATTCGATGATTTAAAAAAATCTTTAAAAGATATTATAAATAACAATGAATCTACACCAACAGCTGTAGAAGTTAATAAAAATGAAAATTCATTATTATCACTTGCTTTAAAGCCTGCTATAGATAAAGGAATACATGTAATAATAGAAGATAAATGTGATTTTGCCTTGATAAATATGAATGAAATGGAGTTTTATAGGGTGATATCTAATATAGTAAATAATGCAATTAAGGCAATGAAAGGTCAAGGAATAATAATTGTAAAAAGCTATGAGTATTTAGGTAATGCAGTAATAAAAATAGAAAATAATGGACCTAAAATAGAAGAACATTATTTGACAGATATTTTTAAAATGGGATTTACAACTAAAGATAACATTGATAAAAGTCATGGGTATGGTTTAAGTATAGTAAAAGATTTAGTAGAAAGTCATAATGGGAAAATACATGTTAAAAGCACAGATACTGCTACTGAATTTAAAATAGTTTTACCTATTAAATAATTTAATATAGTTATTTTGTAAGAAAGAAGATATCCTTAAAATCATAAATTTAAAGGATATCTTCTTATTTCATTCTGTGCTGTTTTTTATTAAATGCATCTACTAAAGAAACTTAGGCATATGAAAGAAAATAACAAGTCCATGCTGCGATGTATATTTTCCGTCAGACAAGGAAGTATGTTTGCCTCATAGTGGGCTATTAGGTGAACATGCTGACGAAGTATAACGAAAAATAGACTATCATGCTTACTTGTTATTTTTTTGAATATGCCTTATGTCTACCATGTATATAAAGTTCATAATGACGTGCTTATATATTTATTTTTTGCATTAAGATAAATCTTAAAGGTGTCTAAAGCTTTAATTTAATTAGAATTGTGTACCATTAATGTTAAACGTATACAATACAATATATATAAGGCAACAAATATGTTGAAAATTAACAAATAAGAAGGTATACTATATATTAAATAGAAAAATATATAAAAGAGAGATAAAAATGGTAAGAAAATTTTGCAAAAAAATCACAAAAAGTGTAGCTAATGATAATTATAGTGAAGAAGAACAAGAACAAATGGAATATGCTTTAGTGACTGTTTCATTTGAATTGATAAAAATAATTTCAGTAATAATTATTTTTTCTTTATTTGGATATTTTAAAGAAATTATAATTATTGCAGGAACAATGTGTATAACTAAATCTTTTATAGGAGGATATCATGAAGATACTCAAATTAAGTGTTTTATAGCTACAATGCTATTAACAGCTGGAATATTGATTTTAAGTTTGCAATGCAATCTTAGTTTTATAAGTAATTGTATCTTAATTTTCCTAAGTATATTTTGCATATGGAATCAAGCTCCAGTAATAAATTCAAAAATGCCAATTACGCGCCATGAACTGATAAGAAAAAATAGGATTAGAGGACTAAGTAATACAATAATACTTGGTGTAATATCTATAGCTTTATATAACTATAGTAGTTATTATTCATTAATAACATGGACAATCCTATTTAATACTGTACTAATGTTTAATAAAAGAGAAAACTAAAATTTATAATTATTAATGACAAATTAAAAATTAAAGGGGATGTTTTTTATGAGCATGAAAATTAAAAGAATATTAGGGCAAGCATTAAAGATACTATCAATTTCAGTGATTATATTTGCTCCAACATCATATCTTTCAATAGGAAATGAAGAAATGCCTGAATCTATGAAAAAATTGAGATAAATTAGTTAAAAACTAACAAGGAGGAAGTTTATTGGCGCTATTGGTGATAGATATAATAACTTCGATAATTCAAGCGATAATATTTTCTTATTCAATACAATGTTGTTTAAAAAAAGAAAACAAAATAAATAAACTGAAATTAGCATTAATGAGCATAATTTTTTTTGTTATAGGCAGTATTTTTACGAGTATATGGGGAAACCTTTCTGTGTGTGTATTTATAACACACATAGTATCTTTGATCTCAATAATTATATTATATAAAAATGATAAGTTCAGAGCAACAATACCATATACATTAATATATTGTTTGATGGGAGTATATGTCATTATAGTTAGTAATTTATTTTTTGGTTTTATAAAAAATTTAGTATCAATAGATTATATTGATATAGCACAGATTTTAACTATATATGTTCCTGAAATTTTGTTAATATATTTGTGGATAAGATATATAGATAAATTTATACAGTTATATAAGTTAATAATTAGTGAAAAAATTAATATGATTGTATTAATAATAACAAGTTTTTGTTTAGATTTTGTTGTAGCTTTTTATTTGATAATTTATAATGATGAGTCTAAATTATTAAAAAATATTATAATTACAATTTTATGCATATGTTTAATACTTATTACAAAATACTTTGGAGAAATAAAACAGAAATCAAATCAAATCTTTGAAATGAATGAAGCTTTAGAAATAAAGAATAATGAACTTAGAAAAATTAAACATGACTATGGTGCACAGATTTCTTATTTATATGGACTTTGTCTTATGGAAAGATTTGATGATTTAAAAAAATCTTTAAAAGATATTATAAATAATAATAAATCCACACCAACAGCTGTAGAAGTTAATAATAACAATGAAAATTCATTATTATCACTTGCTTTAAAGCCTGCTATAGATAAAGGAATACATATAATAATAGAAGAAAAATGTGATTTTGCCTTGATAAATATGAATGAAATGGAGTTTTATAGGGTGATATCTAATATAGTAAATAATGCAATTAAGGCAATGAAAGGTAAAGGAATAATAATTGCAAAAAGTTATGTATATTTAGGTAATGCAGTAATAAAAATAGAAAATAATGGACCTAAAATAGAAGAACATCATTTGACAGATATTTTTAAAAGTGGATTTACAACTAAGGATAATACTGATAAAAGTCATGGGTATGGATTAAGTATTGTAAAAGATTTAGTAGAAAGTAATAATGGAAAAATATCTGTTAAAAGTACAGATATTGCTACTGAATTTAAAATAGTTCTACCTATTAAGTAATTTGCATAAACATAATAAAAGTAAATGTAAAGAAATTTTTACTAAATGAAAAGCATATTATTTATGAGAAGAAGAAATTTTATATAACTAATATTTTCTTATTAATATATAAATGGTAATAAATATTTGCACTTTGCAAATTTTTGCCATTTATTTTTAGTTTATAAATATATTTTTTTGAAAATTATATATTACCCAAAAACTGCGTAGTAAATTAGAAAATCTTATCCAAAGCTAGAGAAAATAACATTGTAGCGATTTTATTAAATTCACCAAAAAAGTGTATAAAAAAAGTGCCCTTTTATGTTATTATT
>Ga0302140_10000850_pt1 | contig 40178 bp, 27 predicted proteins | sample I_Bog_E1_1_FD_202095 | JGI IMG/M metagenome (GOLD analysis project Ga0302140, IMG submission 202095) | Peat permafrost microbial communities from Stordalen Mire near Abisko, Sweden - I_Bog_E1_1 | ecosystem: Environmental > Terrestrial > Soil > Wetlands > Peat | place: Sweden: Abisko, Stordalen...
GGCGGTGCCTGCCGTGATAGTGGCCGTCTGGGTGGGAGAACTGGCAGGTGGCGCAATCCCGCTGATGGTGATCTTGGTTTTGCTGTCAACCGTCACACTGCCCACAGTAATAGGGCTGCCATCCGCGCCGGCGATGGTCACCGCGGTCACCGGACATGTGTTCTTGGCGGATGCGTTATTGGTGACGAAGCCGGTTCCCGTGATGACGACGGGTTTGTCGTATGTATTTCCCGCGAACCAGACGCTGGGGGTGACCGAAATGATATTCGGAATGGGGCAGACAAGCTGAACCGGGTAGGAAACTTTCCAAACCACATAGCCTACATCAGACCCATTGGGGCAGGGCATATTGGCGCCTGGGTCGCAGATAAACTCAAGCGAGAAAGTAGCCGCTCCGATGGGGGCGTCGTCGGCGATCATTGCGGTTCCGTCGGTCTGGGTCGTCGAGCTGCTGTACGCCAGAAAGTAGCCGTCCGTCGGCACATTCTTTCCGGCAACGGTCAGGCCCATAGAGGCCGAACAGTAATAGTCCCCCGAAGAGTCGAGATCGCCGAAGTCGAAGTTGGTTCCCGTGACGGTGAAGCTGTTGGCTTCTCCCACATACCAGGTGGGAGGAGCAATGGAGCTGATCGTCGGCACGAGGCAGGTGCCTTGCGCGTGACAGAGTGAAGCGGATATCAGCAGCAAAAGCGTAATGGCGTAGCGGAGTGGCCCTGTAATTGCCCCCCCCCAAATTTGCCCAAGAGCTTGCGCATGGGTGCGGTCCTTTCAGATGGGATGACAGTGTGACAACTGGGCTGACTTCCGGCCCTGAGAGTAATGGGGAGTCAAGAGAAAGAGTACCGGAGCTGAGCCGAGTGTCAAGTTATTTAAGATAAAACTTCGGTAATACTTCGGGGGCGAATCCGCGACTTGTCAGTGCTTACGATTCACGATCCGGTGCCAAAGCCGCCAGGGGGCGCTGTGGAGCAGGTAAGTTTGCTGGGCTTTGAGGGCGGCGTAGGAGCGCTCGACATAAATGTCGAACTCGGGGGGCCAGCCGATGGTGGAGCGGCGCTCGGAGTAGTCGCCGTCTGCCCACTTGGCCAGCACCGCCTTGTAGCCCACGACGTGGGTGACAAAGTCGAGCAGGCAGCGGGGCATCTGCTCCTCGACGATGAGGTAGGCTTTCTCAATGATGATCTTTTCGCGGACGTCGTTGAGGGGCATGAAGATGGTGGTCATCCATAGCACCCACTCCTTCATCTCGCCGTCGAGAATGGGAAAGCTCTGCGTCTTGCCCTGCTTGGTGAGCAGCGAGCGGTAGGCGATGTTGCCGGCCTGCGAGGCGACATAGAGCGGGCCGTAGAACTCGTTGAGGCGGCGGTTGACCAGCTCGAGCTTGTCTTTGCGGCGGGCCAGCATACGGGCGCTGAGGAACGTGGTCAGATAGCCGGCAAAGGCCAGCACGATGGTGAGGACGGCTGCATTTTGCAGGGAATTCGGGAGCAGGATGGTGGTTGGGTCCATGGCTTGTCTTGCGGATCAGTATACGCGCGGTGACGACGGCTGGAATATGACGATGGAACCATCAGATGCTTGGATCGAAATCAGTATGGGCGTTGCCGTCTTGCGAAATTGCGGGCATGGCCAGCGCCAGGCCGGTGAGGGCTTGATCGGGTCCGAAGCCTTTAAAAATAAACTGATAGAACCTGTTCACGAAGGTTGTGCTCTGCAAAAAGATCAAGAGTGAAGTCAGGATGACGCTGAACAGGACCACCGCGTATGTGCTGTTCTGGATCAAGTCGCCGCCGGCCACGCCTTGCTGGAGGGGCAATGAGGCCAACACGGCCGCGGCCAATCCTTTGGGAGCCATGGCAGCCATCCGGCATGCGTCTGATTTCGGGATGGACTTGTGGACGCCAAACCTGACGACAGGAATACGGAAAATGAAAATGAGCAACGCTACGGTCAGTCCAAAGGTGATCCACCAAAGGTTTTTGAATTGGATTGACAGCCCGATATAGACGAAGAAAAAGGTTTTCAGAAGGAAGACGATTTCGGCGAAAAACGTCTTTTCCCGCTCGTTCAATCCAACCGGCGCATGAGCGGGAAATTTCTTCGAGAGCAGTGCGCCGTGCCAGGCGTGATTTCCCAATCCGATTCCAAACACGAGAGCGGCAATCACGCCGCTGTATCCCAACATTTCTGTGATGCCGAAGATGAGAAAGACAAACGCAACCGTGGTAAACATTCCATTTTGCAGCGTCCGCACACGGCCCAACAGGTTAGACCAAATAATTGCGCCGAGAGCGCCCAGCACGGCCGCAAAGAGAAACGAAGAAAGAATGGCGCCCGCAACCGGACCCCAGTGAACCGCGCCAACGCGCTCCCCATCCAAGAGGGCAAGGGCGATCACGATCGACAGCACATCGCTGACGGCGGATTCCAGAAACAGGATTGCCGCTGACTCGCGCCCCATCTTCAACTGCGCAGACATGGGGACCACGACGGCTGGGGAGGTTCCGCCCAACATGGCGCCAAGCATGAGTGAAATCATGGGCCCCAGATGCGCGATCTTCTATGCTGCCGCCGCCACAACCGCCGCGGTCACGACGAAGTTGAGCACAGCCAGCATGAGCGCCCCGCCAAAGGCGCTGCGAAGTGTGCCAATTTGCAGCTCAGTGCCGCTCTCGAAAAGAATGAAGACCAGTGTAACCGTGGTAAATACCGGTCCCACGTTTCCAAACTGCGCCGGACTGACCCAATGGGTGACCGGGCCCAGGATGAGCCCAATCACGATCAACAGAAGGACATCCGGGACGCGCGTGCGCGAGAACATTCCCACGAAAAGATGCGCGCCGAAAATCAGTGCACCGATGAAGGCAATTGCCAAGGCCGAATTCATCATGGGTCACTTCACCTTTTCTTCGAGCCGCAACGGCAGAAGTCCAGCGCGCGATGTACGAGCGAGTAAGAAAGGCCTGATCTGGCGCAAACATGCTGTGGATCCAGCGTTTGACGGGGAGCCAGCACAGCCTTCGCGTGCCAGAGGATAGCACATCGGAGCGTTCGATATCTGCTTGTTGCAACGGCTAAAGAGGAGGCAGGCCTACAGTCCCCCGTGGAAGCGGCCGAAGCCGCGGGCCGACATAAGCGATATGAGCGCGATGCCTGCGCCGAGCGCGAGCACGTGCGATGTGTTGAGCAGGCTGAAGCTGCCAACACGGCAGATGAGCACATAAGCGACTGCGAGATTGAAGAGGCCCCAGAAGACATTGACCGTCGAGGAGGAAAGACCCTGCCCCGGCGGCTTGGCGAAGGGGCTCTGGAACGGGCGACCCGAGATGCCGTTGGTGAGATGAGGCACGGTGTTGGCGAGGAAAGCGCCGCCAAAGAAGTACGCGAGATAGTAGTGCCAGTGCATGGTTGGTCTCTTCCGGGTGCCAAGGCGAATGGTATCAGGGCGCGCCGGTGGTACGGTCGGCCTGCTTACTGAAGCAGCTTCAATACAGCCTGCTGAGCCTGGTTGGCCTGCTGCAAGGAGGCCATTCCCGTGGATTGCAAGATGTTGTATTGGGTCATGTTTGCGACAGTCTTGCCAATGTCGGCGTTGAGGATGGAGTTCGTGGCCGATGTGAGATTAAGCTGCTCGGTCCCGATATCACTCGCCGTGGCTGCAAGCCTGTTGATGTTTGCACCAACCGCGCCCCGCTGACTTGAAATGTCAGTTATGGCGGAGTTGATCATCGTCAGGGAGGCAGTGGCGCCCGACTGCGACAGGAGATCGCTCCCGCTCAAATTCGCTCCTGTGCTTCCATTGCTTGTACCCAGGTTGGCAGTGGTGAGGGACCCCACGGTAACGTCGAGACTGGTGCTGCCATTCACGGTAGCGTCGCTCGTGAAGATATTCACAGCGCTCAAGCCTGTGGTGCCGGCCGGCGCCGTTTCAATGAAGCCACTGGCGTTGGAAGTGATCGATGTGATGCCCGAGGCAGCGCCGGCAGCGGAGAGGGCGATATTCAGCGCGCCGGACGTTGTGTCATACGTGACGTCGTAGTTGCCTGCGGCGCTACCAAGTTGCGATACGATCGAGGACGCCAGATTCGTTGTAGATACTCCGGTAAGGTCAATCGTCGAGGGAGTATTCACCGGTGCTACGCTGCCCGTGTTCTGCTGAAGCGTGCTGCTGGAAGTGAACGAGGAGGGCCCGCTCGGATTACCCCAATCATTGAGGTAGATCTCCAGAAAACCCGAACCAACGTTATCGTAGTTCACGCCATAGTTCGATCCCAGGGCACTCTGGATTGTTTGCTGCAGATCGGACGTAGCGACGCCTGTCAGGTTGATGTACGTCGGGGTCGTCGTCGGTTGCACCGCGGGAGTGGTCTCGTAAGCCTGCACGTTGCTGGCGGAAACAGACTGGATTCCGTAGATCTCCTGGTCCCACCACTGGGGGCTGACGGTGACTCCATTCGAATCCTGGGTGACAGAATAGTTCCACCCGGGAAGTTGGCTTGAGAGGTAGGACGCGAGCGAATTGCCGGTCTGCCCATCGAGTGTAATATTCGTCGGCGTGTCCACCTCCGGAGTGCCGGGCCCGGTTTCCTGTGCATTGCCGCTGTTCGCCGAAAGAGTCGTGCCGCCAGCCACTGCGCTGATGTTCAACGCGCCGGAATTGGTGTTGTACGTGACGTTATAGCCCGCCCCCAGATCGTTTTGAAGAGTGGTTAGCAGGTTGGACGTGGACACGCCATCCAGGTCGACGTTTTTCGTGACGTTGGTTCCACCCACAACAGGCGTCGTCTGCGTGGGGCTGCCGCTGAATGCAATTGTCTTGACGCCCGCAGTTGTGCCGGTCCCAGAGATCGAGATATTGAGCGCGCCCGTACTTGTGTTGTAGCCGACGGTATAGTTCGATCCGAGGGCAGTGCTCAGCTTACTTTGCAGACTTCCCGTGGACACACCGTTCAGATTGACGGTTACCGGCGTGACCTGCGCGGCGACCACGGGCGTTGTCTGGTTAAGATTGTTCGTTGTCGAAGTGATCGTGGTGCCGGCAGATTGGGCAGCGCCGGTCAGGCTTACTGTCAGCGCGCCTGTCGAGGAGACATAGTTGACCGAGTAAACAGACGAGTTCAGGACGCTCTGCAATGTGCTGAGCAGGTTTGCCGAGGTGATGCCGTTGAGGTTGACAACGGTAGGTGTTGCGACGGGCGCGATAACAGGCGTTTTCTTTTGAAGGAGATTTGAACTTTCTGCAATGGTGGTGATTCCGGCAGTGTTCCCAGCAGACGAGATGCCGATGCTTAACGCACCCGTGCTGTTATTATAGGTGACCGCGTAGTTCGATCCCAACTGACTTTGCAGAGTGCTTGCCAAGTTGGTCGTCGCGACGTTGTTCAGAGTAATGCTAGTGGGTGTGTTCGCCGTCGCAATCGGGGGAGCCTGCGCTGCGTTGGTGCTGCCATCGACGGAGAGCGCTTCGCCCGCGTCGGTCTCTGTTGGCGACCCGGTGGTGGTCATTCCGCTGGGCTGGACAGAAAACCTTTCGTTTGGATTACTTGATGTGATGACTAGTTCCTTGCTGCCGTTGATGGTGGCAGTGTAAGTGGAGTGCGTGGTCTCCCCCACCATGGGCGAGTTGTCCAGCTTGGTTTCAAGAGAGAGGAGAGTGGCAGCGACCGTGGCGGGGTTGCTGCTGGTCAGCCCTTGCTCAGCGCTACCCGTCCAGTTCTCCATCCAGCCTTCGCCGCTTGCGCCCGTTGTTATGACGTTGAAGTATCCGCTCAAGACATCTCCGGTGACTAGCGGGGCGGAGGTCAGAGTATTGCCACTCGCGGTAAGAGCAAGGCTGACCACCGCGCGGCTGGCTACCGGGTTTGACGTCTGAATCTTGAGCACGCCACCGCTGATCGACGCGGTGTAGGTCGATCCGCTCACGCCTCCAATGGCTGTGGTCATGTCACTTGCCAACTGATTTGCCGCGGCGGTAGCTGTGGCTGAGTTGCTGCTCGATAAATTCTGATAATTGGCCAGGTTGATTGTGTCCGTCGAACTATTGGGACCAATCACTGAGTCGATCACAAGGGATCCGCTCAGTTGGTCCCCTGCCGTGATCGCCGAGGAAGTAATGGCCTCCGCAGCTCCGGTGCCTGAAGAGGTGAAGATGACCGATTGGGGCGATCCGTAGTGGCTGGGAATAGTGGAAGTGACTGTGACACTTCCGGTCACCGTATCGCCAGGGGTGATGGTCCCGGTGATGGTTGCGCCATTGTTATTCAGCGCAACGCCGGTGGAAACGCCACCGCTGGCCGCCGTTGTGGACGTAAAGGTAACGCTCCCCGTCAGCGTGTTCCCATTGACGATGTTGCCGGTAATCGAGGCGCCGTTTGCCAGCGTGACCGCCGACGAAACACCGCCGCTCTGCGGAATGGTGGATGTGATGGTGACGCTGCCACCCAAAGCGTCCGCAGGCGGGATCGTTCCCGTAATCGTTGTGCCGCCTCCGCCGCTGGTGAGGCTCATCGCCGACTGTACGCCTCCAGTTGCAGAGGTGGTCGAAGTCACCGAAAACGTTCCGCTGAGAGTATCGGAAGGATCGATCGAACCGATCAGCGTCCCGCTGCTGCTATTGGCAAGGCTTATGCCCTGTGCTGCGCCGCTGGCGCCTGGAACGACCGTAGACAGCGTAAGACTGCCGCTGAGCGGATCCGTGGGATTGTTGATGGGAATGAAGACCGATCCGTCACTATTGTTGACCACGTTGATGTCGGACGTAACGGCACTGCTGCCTGAGGTTATCGAGTTGATCGTAAGGCCGCCGGTCAGCACGGCCCCGGGAGTGATCGTGGCGACGGTAGCAAAGCCATCATCTTGAGGAGTCACGCTTTGAGTCACGCCGGGATTGCCCGGAACAGTCGTCGTGACGGTCAAGCTGCCACTGATGGTGTCAGCCGGAACAATGGTTCCCGAAAGCGAGGTCCCGGTGTTCGAAAGGCCAATCGGCGTGCTCGTTCCATCGGTAAAAACCAGGGAGCTATTGAATTCCGTAGTGGCGCCGATCTGGTTGATCTCGGTAAGAATGCTCTGGTACTCCGCATTGGTTGCGGTGCGCTGCTGGCCTGTGAGGTTGCCGCTGGCGGATTCCGTGGCGAGGGTGACGGCGCGGTTGAGCAGGCTGGTGACCTGCGCGAGCGCCCCGTCGGCCACTTGAAGGAAGCTGATACCGTTGTTGGCGTTGGCGTAGGATTGCGCGAGAGCGGTTGTGTTCGCCTGGAGTCCGGCGGAGATAGCTAGGCCGGCCGCATCGTCGGCGCTGGAGTTGATCTTTAATCCGGTGGAGAGTTCCTGAAGTGCCTTCTGCTGGCCCAGTGAAGCCTGCGCCAGGCTGTTCTCTGCGACGAGTGACGAGACGCTGTTCAGAATACTCAACGACATGGAACTGCCTCTGTACCGAGCTGCTAGGCACGCTTGAGAATTCCAAGCGGCAAAGGAACTGGCGATGAACGCCAGGAAATGAACACCCGCAAGCCCGCTACAGGTCTGCGGACGCCAGGTAGGTTTTCTCTTGTCCCTCCTATCGGCGTCCACAAAGGTAGATTCCGTGATGGCCGACACAGACGCGCGTGCGCTTTGCATTCGGTCATTTCTTCGAATGAAGCAAAATCGTCGAAGCGCTAAGCACGCGTCCGGAGGCAAATTCCAGAAAATGAATATCGATCTGGTTCCGGCTATCTCCTAGAACACTGTAAGAGAATGCTTTGTAAGAGGGGGTACGACTTCAGTCGGCGGAAAACGTGAGAAGGGGGTTGGGCTTTTGTGCCTGCTGCATTCGTTTTCTGCCAATTGCGCTTTACCAGCGGCTAAAGCCGAAGTTCGATTGGAGGCGGCAACCGGGCCGCCTGGAGTCGTACCCTCTGACAAAGGCAGATTTACCGGATACATTACCATCGCAACCGATCCACCAGAGCAAAGTTGATATTCATCTTCCAGAATTCCGGGCGCATGACTGTCTACTCAAAAACTGATCCTCAGCCGTGGTCTCAGCCCGCTCCCAGGTAAACAAAGCGGACGAGAAACAGCGCGGCGAGGATGTAGAGGAGCCAGTCTTGGCGGCGAAATTTGCCGGTGGCGAGGTGGAGGATGGCCCATGCGATGATGCCGAAGCCGAGGCCGTTGGCGATGGAGTAGGTGAGCGGGATGAGTACCAGGGTGAGGAACGAGGGAACGGCGATGAGCGGATCGTGCCAGCGAATATCTGTGATGGTGGCGAGCATGAGCGAGCCGACCAGGATGAGGGCGGGCGCGGTTGCGGCTGGGGGGACGATGCCGACAAAGGGTGCTGCGCCAATGGCGGCGAGAAAGAGCAATCCGGTGACGATGGCGGTGATGCCCGAGCGACCTCCAGCGGCCACGCCGGCTGTTGATTCCACGTAACTGGTCACGGTTGAGGTTCCGGTGAGCGAGCCGAAGACGGTGGCCGTGGCATCGGCGAAGAGAATGCGGTTGAGGCGGGGGATGGTGTGGTCGGGGGCGATGAGCCCGGCGCGCTTGGTGACGGCGACCAGGGTGCCGAGGTTATCGAAGAGGTCCACGAAGAAGAAGACGAAGACGATTTCAAGCAGACCTTTGTTGAGAGCGCCGCGAATGTCGAGTTTGAAAGCGGTATCGATGAGTGCGTGGAAGCCGCCGGGGGTGGGCGTCCAGTGGACCTGGCCGAATGCCCAGGCAAGGCCGGTGGTGGCGAGGACGCCAATAAGGATTGCGCCGCGGACTTTCTTGACTTCGAGAGCGGCCATGAGGATAAGGCCGAAGAGAGCCAGGGCGGTGGTGGGGTTGCGGACGTTGCCGAGGGTGACGAGTGTCTCGGGGTCGCCGACGATGAGGCCCGCGTTGCGGAAGCCGATGAAGGCGATGAAGAGGCCGATGCCGCTGGCCACGGCGGCGTAGAGCTCGTGAGGGATGGCGTGAAGGATCATCTGGCGGAGGCCGGAGGCGGTGAGCGCCAGGAAGAGGATGCCGGAGAGAAAGACCGCGCCCAGAGCCGTCTGCCAGGGAATGTGCATTTTGAGGCAGACGGTGTAAGTGAAGTAGGCATTGAGGCCCATGCCGGGAGCAAGCGCGATGGGATAGCGGGCGACAACACCCATCAAAATGGAGCCGAAGGCTGCGGAGAGACAGGTGGCCGCTGTGACGGCTGCGAGGGGCATGCCGGAAGCCGACAGGATGGCGGGGTTGACCAGGACAATATAGGCCATGGTCAGGAAGGTGGTCACACCGGCCAGAATCTCGGTGCGCCAGTTGGTGCCGAGACGGGCGAATTCAAAGTAGGCTTCTAGTTGTTTACGCATAGGCGGGTGTTTTTAGGAGAGCATAGCTTCGCTGGAACGCAAAGGGATTTCCGCCTGCGTTGATACAGTCGCGGCTGCGCGACTGCCGTTGACCAACGCGGCCCACGCAACCTGAGCCTCTTGCTGGGCATCCTACTGGCGGGATGAATTCAGTTTGAACTGCAAGCTGGCAAGGGTCCAGCGCCCCTCTGGCGATATTCCCAGTTTTCCTCAACCCAACCCGCAAATCTCACAGCAATCTACAAGGAGTTCTTGGTATGCCCAACCTCACGACGAAAGATGGCGCTGAAATTTACTACAAGGATTGGGGCGAGGGGCAACCCGTTGTCTTCAGTCATGGCTGGCCGCTGAATGCAGACGCGTTTGAAGATCAGATGCTGTTTCTGGCTTCGCATGGATACCGCGCGATTGCGCATGACCGGCGCGGGCATGGGAGATCGAGCCAGCCCTGGGGCGGAAACGATATGGATACCTACGCCGACGATCTTGCCGAGTTGACCGAGGCGCTCGATTTGAAAAACGCGGTGCATGTAGGGCACTCGACCGGCGGCGGCGAGGTGGCGCGTTACATTGGGCGGCATGGAACGAAGCGCGTGGCGAAGGTAGTGTTGATTGGCGCGGTTCCACCGCTGATGTTGAAGACGGAGAATAAGCCGCTTGGATTGCCGATGAGCACGTTCGATGAGATTCGGGCCGGGGTGCACGCGGATCGCTCGCAGTTTTTCAAAGATTTGTCTGAGGCGTTCTATGGGGCGAACCGGCCGGGCTCCAAGGTGTCGCAGGGGCTACGGGATTCGTTCTGGAGGCAGGGAATGCAGGCTGGTTCCAAGGCTGTCTTCGATTGCATCAAGGCATTCTCAGAGACGGACTTTACCGAGGATTTGAAAAAGATCGATGTACCGACGCTGATTCTGCATGGCGACGACGACCAGATTGTGCCGATCAACAACTCGGCGCTTTTGTCGACCGCGCTGGTGAAGGGATCAACGCTGAAGGTCTATCCCGGCGCGCCACACGGGCTTTGCTCGACACTGAAGGATCAGGTCAACGCGGATCTGCTGGCGTTTATTCGGGCTTAGATGGGAATCAAGCGAGGAGTTTTGCTGCTTCTTTGGCGAAGTAGGTGACGATAAAGTCGGCCCCGGCGCGGCGGATGCTTAGCAGGGATTCCAGGATGGCGCGATCACGGTCAAGCCAGCCTTTGGCAAAGGCGGCCTGGAGCATGGAGTATTCGCCGGAGACCTGATACGCGCCAATGGGCACACCGGTGCGCTCGCGAGCGGCGCGGATGACGTCGAGGTAGGGCATGGCGGGCTTCATCAGGATCATGTCGGCACCTTCTTCAAGGTCGAGATCGATTTCGCGCAGGGCTTCGCGCAGGTTTGCGCCGTCCATCTGGTAGGCCTTTCGGTCGCCGAACTGGGGGGCGGAGTCAGCGGCTTCGCGGAAGGGTCCGTAGAAGGCCGAGGCAAATTTTGAGGCGTAGCTGAGGATAGGAGTGTTTTCGCCCCCTTCTTCATCAAGGGCGCGGCGGATGGCTGCGACGCGACCGTCCATCATGTCGCTGGGGGCCACGACATCGGCGCCGGCCTGAGCCAGGCTGAGGGCGGTTCGTGCAAGCAGATTGAGCGAGGAGTCGTTCTCGACCTCGAAGCCATCACGGGTTTCGGCAACTATGCCGCAGTGGCCGTGGCTGGTGTACTCGCAGAGGCAGACGTCGGCGATCAGGACCAGCTTCTTAGCGGCGGGCGACTCTTTGAGGGCGCGGAGGCCCTGTTGGACGATTCCATTCTCGTCCCATGCCCCGGAGCCTCGTTCGTCCTTGGTCTCGGGCAGGCCGAAGAGGAGCAGGCCGCCCAGGCCGAGGCGGGAGGCTTCTTCCGCATCGCGAACTGCTTCATCGACGGAGAGGTTGAAGACGCCGGGCATGGAGCCGACTTCGCGGCGGATGCCCTCGCCGGGACAGAGAAACAGAGGGTAGATCAGGTCACCGGGCTCGATTGCGGTTTCACGCACCAAGGCTCGGAGAGATTCGCTGCGCCGCAGCCGGCGCATCCGCGTTTGAGGGAAACTCATGGTACAAATTGTACGGCAGCAGATGGTGAGCCGTGGACCGTGATCAGACGAAACGGGCAATGCCGTCTACGGCAGCTGGTCATAGAGCGTGGTGTTGCGGTAACCGAGCAGGAGAACGAGGGTCCAGATGCCCAGAACGGTGCCGAGGGGGAACTTCAACAGGCTGAAGACGGCGGCGACGATGGCTACGCCCCGGCCCCACTCGGTGCGCTCGAGCAAGCCCCAGCCGGCAATGAGAGCCAGGCAAGAGCGAACGATGAGCAACGCCCAGGCAAAATGGATGATTGCCGAGCCAAACCAAAAGGGCGGGAATGGTCCGCGCGCCCAGGGTCCATTCATCCAGGGGCCGAAGTGGCCGGACAGGAACTTGTTGGCAAAAGACAAGGCGATTACTCCCATGACGAAAGACAATCCCGCGTAGGCAAGCCAGACAGCGCCGAGGGCTCTTACCTTGCCAGCATAGCTTTCCAATTGGTATTGGAAGCCGGGCACCGGGGCAACCGGCGGGGCGACCGGACGGCCGCACTGAGGGCAAACGCCCTGCCCCTGGGCTAAAGGTTGACCGCATCCGCTGCAATACATAGCGCCTCCTGCAAGAGCTGCACAGAAATGATTACGTAGCAACGCAGCGATGGGTTCCGCAGAAGCTAGCGGCTGGCCGCCTGAATACGTCTTTCCCATCGCTCTTCGTGGCGGTCGTCGTGGAAGACTGCGGCGATAACGCGGCCTTGCACATCAAACTCAAACGTGAGGCGGGTCATGCTTGAGCCGTTTGGATAAAAGAATACGGACGGGGACTCAGCGGCCAGCTCGGCGATCTCGCCGTGTTCGTCCTTCTCGTAGAGCTGATCTCCTTGGCGGAAGAGAGTAACCCTGGGGTGTCCCTTGTGGTCAACATACTCGCCGACCAGGCTGTCGAGCGCCGCGGGGGTCAACTTGAAGAGCGGCGGATGGAGCGGGATAACCAGTCGCTCCGCGAAAGCGGGGGGGTCCGGGACGGCGACACCGGGCAGCGGCACGTGGTGGGCAAGCAGCCAGCGGGGCAGCTCGGGCTCGTTATAGGCGCGGGTCCAGCAGTCGTGCTTGAGCCCCTGGTAGAGCCACAGGCGAACGCGGCCGCCGGCTGCCCTGAACGCCTCGAACATCAATTCACTCTCACGGGGCACGACCACGTTGTCATCCAATCCGTGGAAGAGCCAGACCGAGGTGCTGCCCAGCGCATGGGCATACTCAGCAGGCAGGGTGGAAACCTGCTGCCAGCGCTCTGGGGCATAGCTCCAGAAGACGCCGCTGGCGGCAATGGCCACAGCGGCCCAGCGCCGGGGGTGAAGGCGGGCCAGCTCCCAGGCGCCATATCCGCCCAGCGAGAGAGCGGTCAGATAGGTGCGCTCCGGGTCGCCGTGGAACTCAGCCGTTTCCCGGTCGAGGGCGGCCATGGCCATGGCCATCATCTCGGGGTCGGTCCAGTAATTGGGCAGCGGGCACTGGGGCATAACGATGACAAAGGGCCATCGCTCGGGGTGGTCGCGCACCGCCTGCGGAAGGCCGAACTGGGTCTGCCACATGCCCTCGGAACCGCGTTCGCCACGGCCATGCAGGAAGAGGATGATGGGCCATTGCTTGTGGTCGTCTCGACGCCATTCCTCCGGCAGATAGACCTGGAATCTGTAGTTAACGCCGTGCAGCTCGAGTTTGCGATTCAAGAAACCTGTTTCCTGGGGCGGCTCTTGCCGAGTGGGGGCGGCGCCGGGAGGGAGAGCGTGGACCTGTTGCGGAGACAGGGACCAGGCAACCGAGAGGCAGACGGCAAGCAATCGAGTGACGCGAAACATGGCGGATTCCAATCACAACTATATTCCCGCCGGCCGAGAGCCGGTGGGCGAGATCCTTGGGGGTGTTGAATGGGTAACCGAAATTGCAACGGCAGGGTGCAGCGGCGAATGGGCGATTCAGTGTGTTTCCTTTTGGTCTTCTTGAGAAATTTCTTACGGTTCGCGTGAAAGAATCTGGCTGTTGGGGGGCTGCTATGCTGATGGAACTGATGTCAACACTGGAAACCGGAGACACGCTGGACCACTACCGCCTGGATAAGATGGTGGCGCGCGGCGGCATGTCTACGCTGTTCAAGGCAACCGATCTCATAGACGGGAAGCAGGTAGCCATCAAGGTTCCTTATGAGGAGATGGAGACCGACCCGATCCTGGTGGAACGGTTCAAGCGGGAAGAACAGATTGGCCAGGAGCTGGACCACCCCGGCGTGGTGAAGACCTACGACGGCGAGGATCGCAGCCGGGCCTACATGGTGATTGAGTGGGTGGATGGCCGGCTATTGCGTTCGATCATGAACGAGGAACGCAGGCTGCCGGTGGATCGGGCGTTGAAGATCGTGCTCGGGATTTGCGACGCGCTGGATTACATGCACAAGCACGGCGTGGTGCATCGCGACCTGAAGCCGGAAAATATCATGGTCGATAGCGAGGATCGTATCAAGCTGATCGACTTTGGCATTGCCATGAAAGAGGACGCGCGGCGACTGACGTATGTGACCATGTCGCCCGCTCTGGGCACACCGGACTACATCTCTCCGGAGCAGGTGAAAGGGCAGCGCGGAGACCAGCGCAGCGATATCTACGCGCTGGGGGTGATGCTCTATGAGATGCTGACCGGCGAGACGCCTTTTGGCGGCCCGAACCCCCTGGCAGTGATGAACGAGCGGCTGCTGCACGACCCCAGGCCGGCGCGCAAGCTGAACCCGGCGATCTCACCCGAGCTGCAGGAGATTCTGAACCGGGCGCTGGTTCGGGAGCCGCGCCACCGGTATGCGACGGCCAGCGAGATGGCGTGGGAGCTGGAACACCAGGATCAAGTGGGCGTGGAAGACAGCGAGCATCGGAACAGTCGGAGAGGGTTTAAGTTGCCTGGCGGACGGAAGATGCTGCTCTATGTTGGATTGGGGCTGATTCCTGTGGTTCTGTTTGTGCTGATGCTGCTGCTGGCTGGGCGGTAACAGGCTCGGGAATCCGGGCCGGCTCATCGAGCGATTCGGTTATGTATGGAGTTCTCTACTGCTTGCTGCGCTGCGTCTTGCGGTCGGTCTTGAAGGTAAAGGCGTCTTCAGGGATAGACTTAGGAACGTTTACCTTGATGTTGGTGTAAACGCAGACCTTCATTTTGCTTGCGCCGAAGTGGAGTTCCTGCCTCAGGCTGACGGCACGGTCCAGATCGACCCAGATCGTGACCATGGTCAGATTTTTGCGGACTTCGAGGTCCTTGGCCACCAACTCCAGTTTCTCAGTCTTGATGGTGGTTTTGCCATCGCTCAGATTTTCCGGGCCGAGGTCCTTGATATCCCACTTGGCTTGAAGATCCTTGCCGCTGGCGCCAAAGCCAAGCATGACATAACTCTCGAACTTACCGGCTTTGGTAAAGGTTGTCAGCTGGTTAATGGGTGGTGGTTCGAAAAGCTCGAAGACGCCGCTGCCGTAGGTGTAAATCTTGGGCGCCGGCTTGTTGTTGTGCTTGTCGATGTGCACACCCATTTGAAAGGCACCGCCCGTGCGCTGGTAGTAGACGACGCCCGTCTGAACATCGTCGTCGTAGACCGGGTCAGTGTCAATGTCGTCAAATTTGAAGTCGGCAGAGGTGGAATGAAAGTTGGCAGCCGCGGCGTCTAGTTTGCGCAGGGTCTTTTCCAGGTCGTCGGCGGCGAAGGACACGCGCGCCGGCATCAGGATGAGGGCGATGACCGCGGCAAATATAAGTTTCATTCCGAGTCGCATAAGTTCCTTATCTTGGTGGCTGTCGATTGCATTGGATCGAGTACAAAAGACTCGTCACTGAATCTACGCACAAGCCCTGGAGTTCGTTCAATATTCCGCCGGCGACTCGAGCCCGCGCAGATTTGTGAGCTTCATGTAAGAGCCAACGCCCGCAGCCTTCAAAAGTTCAGCTGATCCAGGTTTTCACCTGTGGGCCCAGACTTTCCATGCCGAGTTACCCTGAGCGTCGGTTGTCGTCTCCCAATGCTCCACAAAGACTGCGTCGCCAGTGACCGGCTCAATGGCCTTGCGGAGCGCCCGCTTGACCACTGCGTCCGAGGCCCCTAGGGGTACGTCGGCATCGGACGCCTGCACAGTGACAATCAGTCCGTGATCGTCATTGCCAACCACCTGGATAGGATGGAGAGGTCCTGCGCCACTGGACGGCTTGTCGCCATAATTCCATCCTGGAATTTGCGGCGTGACAAAGATGAAAACGAGGATCAGCGTCACCATCACGTCGTAATGAAAACACCCGCGCGGGTAGGTCCAGTAAAAGTAACTGAGCAGGACTTGCTTGACTGTCCGGCTGGGCTTTGCCTGCGGCGCGATTGGAGTCGATGATTCCATCAGGATTCCTTCACAATTCTTTCCAGGCCGCCCATGTAGGGGCGGAGGGCTTGCGGGATGAGTACGGAGCCATCCGGCTGCTGGTAGTTTTCGAGGATCGCCAGCCAGGTGCGGCCCACGGCCAGTCCGCTTCCGTTGATCGTGTGGACAAACTCCGGCTTGGTCTTGGCGCCTTGACCTGATGGCCTGTAACGTATATTGGCGCGGCGGGCCTGGAAGGCATCGAAGTTGGAGCAGGAAGAGATTTCGCGGTAAAGCTGCTGGCCCGGGAGCCAGACTTCGAGGTCAAAGGTCTTGGCGGAGGAGAAGCCGGTGTCGCCGGTGCAGAGCAGAACGCGGCGATAAGGCAGGCCGAGGGCTTCGAGGATTTCTTCGGCGTCGCGGGTGAGCCGCTCATGCTCGGCGTCGGAGTCTTCCGGGCGTGTGAACTTGACCAACTCGACCTTTTGAAATTGATGCTGGCGGATGATGCCGCGAGTATCCTTTCCCGCGGCTCCGGCCTCGGCGCGGAAGCACGGCGTATAGGCGGTGAGGCGAATGGGCAGGCGGGCTTCGTCGAGAATCTCGTCGCGGTAAAGGTTGGTGACCGGAACTTCAGCGGTGGGAATAAGCCAGTGGTCGTTGTCTTTGAACTCGCCGCGTGCTACCGCTTCTGCGTCGGCGTCGGAGCAGCGAAAGAGATCCTCGGCAAACTTGGGCAGCTGGCCGGTGCCGAAGAGCGATTTGGAGTTGACCATGAAGGGCGGCAGGACTTCGGTGTAGCCGTGCCCCCCGGCTTCGAGTTTGGCAGTGTGCAGGTCAAGCATGAAGCTGATGAGCGCACGCTCGAGGCGCGCGCCTGCGCCCATGTAAACGGCAAAACGCGCGCCGCTGAGCTTGGCCGCGCGTTCGAGGTCGAGAATGCCGAGGGCTTCGCCAAGTTCCCAGTGGGGCTTGGGGGTAAAGCCGGCCGGGAAGGTTGGAATCTCGCCCCAGGTCTTGACTGTTAGGTTGTCGGCCTCGGATTTGCCCGTGGGCACTTCGTCGCGGGTGAGGTTGGGAATGCGGGACAGGAATTTGCGAAGGTCGTTGTCGAGCCCGGCTGCTCTTGTATCCAGTTCGTCGAGCTTGTCTTTGAGGGCGCGGGTCTCGTCCATCACGGCGGTTGCATCCTGCCCGGCCTTCTTCAGAGCGCCAACCTGCTGGCTCAGCACATTGCGGCGGGCCTTGAGCTGCTCGGACTCGGTGATGGCATCGCGTCGGGCCTGATCGTACGTGCGAAAAGCAGTCAGCATCGTCGCAGGGGCAGCCCCGCGGGCGCGCAGTTTCTCTTCCACATGTTCCAGGTTGCCACGGACAAAAGCCAAATCGAGCATCGCCTTACCAGTTTAACCGACTAGAATGGTGGTGGATCAGGTGCATCGGGCTCTCAGACCTCAAACCGAACTGCGGACGCTGCAGGGAGAATCTAGAATCAAGAGTAGTCTTTGACATGGCCCTCCTGAGTTGGTAGCCTTCAAGAGGGCGCTTATGGCCAATTTCGGCTGCTTCCTGCCCTTATCGCGTCCCCGTCGTCTAGCCCGGCCTAGGACACCGCCCTTTCACGGCGATAACACGGGTTCAAATCCCGTCGGGGACGCCAAATACAATCAATGAGTTAGATTGGATCTCACCCCTTCAAGATTTTGGCCCGGTGACGCTGTGGTAACCATGGAGCATAGGTTCGCCTCATTTCATTTGCCTTTGCCTGGAGGGTTGCTGCGCTCGCTTCCAACCCCTGAATGCAAACCTAGCAAGTGCACGCCTTTTGAAGAAGATCGGTATTGACCCGGCGAGAGCGCACAGATCCCCAGGGCTGGTCGCCGCGTTCTCCCGAAACATATCCCACATCAGAAAATCGAACACTCTTCGGCTGTTGCACCCGCCTTGCCCGCCGTTACTCCGATTCATCGATGACTTCAATTGCCGATATAGTCGCCTGGTTTGTGATCGGCTCAAAAGTCAAGTCGAGTTTGCCTTCAGGAGAAGGCCGTAGATGATTGAATGTCTTGGTAAGGGGGTGCAGGCTGCCAGTTTCTTTGAAGATGTCGAAGTTGTCGAGCAGCGTCGATCCGTTGCAATAGACGCGAAACACCCTACTTCCCACACCCACGCGGTCCCAAGGGTTTGAAATCCAGTAAAGTTCGGCGAAGTGGAGGATGAGCGTGTAGCGACTGCGTGTGTCGACTGGGATCGTATAGGTGAAATGACCGTAGCGTTCCTGTGTGTAGAGGTTTGGATCGGGAGTATCGTTGACCTGCCGAGGTGGATCGGAAAGGGTGCCGCTCTGGTAATAGTTATCTGGATGCCACAGATTTCCATTGTGGTCCGTGACCGCCGAGCGCTGCGTAACGAGGCGAATGGGGAGCTGGCGATGCGGCAAGCCGGGCAATATCTCAAGCGCGTTCAGTGTCGCGGATGACCGATCCATGAAGAACTTGAGGTGAAGAAAGCCATCTTTGTCTGGATGGATATCCTTGAAAACGCGCTCGTCGGCGATATTGGCTCCAAGGGCGTCGTCGCCGATATTGAATGGGCTCAGAAGCGGTTGTCCGTTGAGGCTCACGTTGAAGTAACTGCTCTTGGGATCGTCCTGCGGCGAAGCGATGAAGAATAGATGGAGCTCATAAGTGCCTGGCGCCAGGGGAATATCGTAGGTGAAGTCGCCAGTTCGCCAATGATCAAACAGCATGGGGTCACTGGTCTTGAGCACCGGGGAGTTTGGACGCTGGAAGGCGGCACCGCCATGAAAATAGCGATCAACCTGCCAGTACTCCCCCGCTCCGTCAATCTTTGGATTTCCATCGTACCCAGCAAGCAAGCGCAACGGAATCTGGGCCGCATCTTGGGGTGAAGGTCGAGCGGCGTTGAGCGGCAGCGATGCAACGGAGCCCAGCCGATCGCTTGACTTGCTTCGCAAAGAGAATCGCACCACGCCAAAGAAAACAAGAAAAAGCGCGACAATCCCTGCCATGACGAATAGCAGAGTTTGTTTTCGAAAAGTGCGCAGTTTGGAATAACCTGCCTGGACGATGCCTGTTTTGGACGAAACCGGTGCCTCTTGCTTATCGGCAATTAGCGCGGAAGGCAAATTCTCGACGAGATTGACATCGTCCTGAAGTTCAGGCACGGATCTCATTGGCGGGGATGAGGCGCGGCGGGTGAATGCCGGAACATAGCTGCCCTGTGGAAGCGAGATCTGAACTACGTGTTCTCTGCCTTCTGTTTCGTAGTACTCCCTCAGTCTTTTTCTCAGTCGATGAGCCTCGACGCGCGCGATGGAATCCCGAGAGGCATCGAAAGAGTTTTTTGAGCGGCCCAAGACCTCGGTGGCAATGTTGTATTCATTGATCTCGTTGATTCTGTTCTGAAGGTATCGCTCCGCTATAAACCTCAAAAAACTCTCGAGACGGGGAGTTCGCGCGAGCGCGACCAAGACAAGCTCCAGTTCGGCGCATTCTGAGTCTTTCCATTTCGAGGTAGCGACTTGGTCCATAAAGTCCACTCCAGGCCCATAGTACGAAGGGATTCGCAGAGATTGCCAGTGCCAAATGCGGGGAAGTACTTGGCATTGGCATTCCCGCGTTGTTGTTAAATATGTTTAACGTGATGATAAAGAAAGAGCTAATCGCCAGATTTGCGCGTAAGCGATTCCATTCATCCTAAACGTGCGCGGCACTCTTTCCCATGTTGAGTGAATTGTATCGTACAATCCGGCCTCGGGAATACCGCATCTGAGGCACTCGAAGCATGGCAAATGGAAGCGGGATGCAAACAGGGCTCGGGAGCTTCAAAAGAGGAACGGGTGCACGGGCCAACTTGAAGCGAAAGCTGGGATACAATTTGGCAGAAATGAAGCCGGCGATGTAAACGTATTCGGTGGCTGCGGGACCTGAAGTCGATTTCCAGGGCGTTTGAGCATCCGAGAAAGGCTGAGACTGCTTTTCTTTCGGACCGGCACACGGCTTGCAATCGGTCAATAAGGCGTTTTGCAGCCTGACACTGCCCGGCCGCGTATGATCCTCTTCCAAAAAGACGACGATCAGGCCTAAGCACGGTTTCAACTTGGTCCGCCGGATTGTGATAACCGGTGAGGTCGAATCGCGTCGGGAGGAATTTCTTCCACCCAATCCTCTTGGTCCCCCTCCCCATAAAACAGCCATTTTGCGCAGGTGTTAATTTCAACCTCTTAACGTATCCATGTAACACGATTATCATCACCCCATATAATGCCTGTTTTCAACGACATGGAAGACGTTTAACCAACCCGTACAAGTATGTGCAAAATTTAGCTTCACAGGAGTCCTCTTTTAGATGCAAGGTTTATGCGATTCAAAAAACAGGAACGATGCTGCTCCGAGAGCTTCGGAGAGTGGCGGAATTCAAAAACCAAAGCATGAAAACGTTACCACTTTGGTCGGATTCAGCTCCTCTTAACGAAAACAGCAACGAGTAGACATGGGCAATTGGCGCCTGCGTCTTCGCTATTTAGGGAACTCGTTGGCAGCATCTTTCACAAACCCCACCATTTTGGTGGGATTCTCTCCTCGCAATCACTGTGCGGGGAGATCGGGAGACAGTGCTATGCGCAGATCAATTCCAAGAGTGCTAGGGATATTCACCATCCTTCTGGCGCTTACAACGTGGCTGCTGCTGGATTCACCGGCAGCGTCAGCACAAACAATCTTCGCGAACCTCTCGGGTACCGTCACGGACTCCACTGGAGCTGTCGTGCCGGGCGCCAAAGTGGAAGTGACGAACGAGGCCACCAAGGTCTCCTGGCATCTGGTATCGAACTCCACCGGATTTTTCTCGGTTACCGAGTTGCCCACGGGCTCCTATAGTGTCACGGTAATGGCCAAGGGCTTCGAAAAGTGGGTGGGCTCGGGAATCGCCCTGCTGAGCTCAGACGATAAGTCAATCAAGGTTCCGCTGAAAGTCGGCGCTGAGAGCATCGTCGTCGAGGTCACAGCCGGTTCGGGTGAGATGGTCGCCACAGATTCCGGCGCCAAGGTGACCCACATCGACACCTCCGAGCTGGAGCGCATGCCCTTGGTGGGCCGCAACGCGATGGAGGTTCTCTCCACCATCCCCGGCGCCGCGCAGCTCTCCAACGGCGGCACCAACCGGGGCGCTTACGATGGCCAGAAGATCGGAATCAACGGTTCTACCGTGAATGGTAGCGCCGGCGGCATGTCTGGCGTCAGCATCAACGGCCAGACCAACACCGGTCTTTCCATGAATATCGATGGCCAGAACGTTGAGGATCCAGGTGGGCCGGGCAGCGCTACGCCGGTCAACCCTAACCCCGATATGCTCACCGAAGTGACGATCCAGACCTCGAACTACGGGGCCGATAACGCCAAGGGACCGGTGGTGATCAACGCCGTGAGCAAGTCGGGCGGCTCTACCTTCCATGGCGCTGGCTATATCTATGCCCGCAACTCGGTGTTGAACTCGGAAGATTCCTTCAATAAGGCAATCGAGTCGGTTGCGAGCAACGGCTTCAGCCAGGGTGAACTCAAGGTTGGCAGCCACTACTACTACCCCGGCTTCAACGTGGGCGGCCCAATCATCCTGGGTTCCCATGCCAGCAAGTGGCGGGACAAGCTATTCTTCCACGAGTCTTTCGAGGCCTATCGGCAGCTGATCGACGGCGGCATCGTGCGCGCCTACGTTCCCACCCAGGCCATGATCAACAATGGCGACTTCAGCTCGATGAGCACGAATCAGTACAATCCATCGCGCGGCAACTACGGCACCATCGGCGCGGTCAACAACCTGGCCACCAGCAGCACGGGCGGAATCGAGACAGCTCGTCCCGGATGCGCCATCAGCGGCGGCATCCTGAACTCGTCGTGCATCGACCCGAATGCCCAGTTGTGGATGCGGGACTCCATTCCCGTGTCCACGTCGGTGGGCGGGGCTCCGAATGCTCTTGGATTCAACTACACCGCGCCTCTCAACCAGCCCCAGAACGACACGCACAACATGTTGAAGGTGGACCTCAACTTCACTGACAACACCAAGGCGTATGTGAGCTGGAGCCGTCAGCGGGAGACCTCCATCAACCCCATGGGTCTGTGGGCAGGTTCGGGAGACAACGTCGTTCCGGCTCCGAGCCCGGATGATTCGGCCAACACCTCCGATTTCTATGCGGCGAACCTGGTGCATGTCTTTACGCCGACTTTGACGGTGGAAGGGCGTTTCGGGTACACGCATATGAATATGCCGGGCGCGCCCGAGGATCCGAGCAAGGTTCTGCGCAAGCAAATGGGCTTCCCGTTGAAGGGCGTCTTCGGAAACCCGAATGCGCCGGTGGCCACCAGTTGGAGCGGCGGCATCCCCAATATCGGCGATATCGGACACGACTATCATCCGACCTTCTTTGCCGAGAAGGGAATTCCGAGCGCCGGCGGCGACTTGACGAAGGTATACAAGACCCATACCGCCAAGTTCGGCGCCTTCTGGGAGAACACCTACAACACGCAGGATGCCTGGAGCCAATACATGGGCGTCTTCAACTACGGAGCATGGGGCAGCATGTCGGGAAACACTTACGCGGACATGCTGATGGGCGTCGGCGCCAGCTATTACGAGCAGTACCTGGTGCAGCCGATCAAGATGTCGACGAACCAAGTCTCCTTCTATGCTACGGATCACTGGAAGATCAACACCCACCTTACCGTCGATTATGGAATGCGTTTCGAGCACTGGGGATCGTCCACGCCTGACACACCCTATGGCGATGCGGTCTTCAATCCCGCCAAGTACACAGCGGGCGCCGCAGCGGGGTCTAACCCTGGTCTCTCGTGGCACTCTCTTGACAGCAGCATCTCGATCTCCGGACAGAGCGTCTCGTATATGCAATACTCGCCTCGCCTGGGAGCTGCCTACGACGTGTTTGGTAATGGAAAGACTCAAATCCGCGGCGGCTGGGGGCAGTTCCGCTACGAGAACTACGTTGTGCAGAATCAAAACGCAGCCGGCACCGCGGAGGGCTCGGTTGGTTGGAGCGCCCCTGGTGACGCCAATACCTGGGAGTCTTTTGACACGTTCGGCAACACTGGCGGTACGAGTGGAACCAACGCCACGTGTCCGGCCAACTTGACGGGTGGAGTCGACGTGGGCAACAACCACTGCGCGCCTTCCGTTACCAACGCGCAACAGTCTTTGGGAGCCAAACAGAACTTCGCCAACGGATCGATCAATGTCGTGGATCAGAGCAACCATGACCAGCCCTATACCACCACCTACAGTTTGACCATCGACCAGCAGTTGCCGAAGAAGTTCCAGTTCGAAGTGGGCTACGTTGGCAACCACTCTTACAAAGGTCAGAACGGGGTCAACCTCAACTACATCCCAGCGGGAACGCTGAACAACTCATCCAACATCGTAACGAGTACCGCTGGCGTAGCTTCTGGCTACCTTCCCGTTCGTCAGTTGACGAAGTGCGCGGGCATGGACTATCAAAATCCCGGCTCGGCATCCACGGCAGATACAGGGGCCACGTTGATTGCCCAGCAGTCAGATAGCAACTGCCAGCAGTTGTACCGTCCATACGCCTACTATCAGGGGCTGACTGCAACCGAAAGCTCCGTGGAGGCCCGGTACGATTCGCTCCAGGTCAGCCTGAACCGCTCGTCCAACTGGCTGACGACCTACCTGAACTACACGTTTGGCAAGAACATGAACAACCCTTTCTCCGCTCCAGGCTTCAAGGACTTTGGCATCAAGGAATATTGGTCGGTTCAGAGCAACGATCGCGCCCAATCCTTCAATGCTGTCTATGTCCTCTCGGTTCCGAAACTGAGCTTCGGATCGGCATTCGACCGCGGGCTGTTGAGCTACTGGGAGATCTCTGGCAAGACCCAGCTGGCGTCAGGCGCGCAGTTGACAGCCATCAACGGCTTCAGCATTGCCAACGGCGGACCCAACGCCGCGGTTCTTACGGGCTCGCCGGATGTTACTGTGATTGCTAAGCTTACCTGCAATCCGGCGAAGGGTTTGCTACCTGGGCAATACGCCAACGCCAGTTGCTTCACGATTCCAACCACAACCGGCAGCATCGGCAATGGGCGGTTCCCTTACCTGGCCGGACCAATGTTCTGGAGCAGCGATCTGGCGCTGAACAAGAAGATCAAGGTCAGCGAACGTGAGAGTCTTGATTTCCGAGTTTCGGCGTTCAACTTCCTGAACCATCCGCTGCTGTCGTTCACTCCAGGCGACAACAACACCAAACTCAGCTTCGATTCCAAGGGTGTATTGACCAACTCGCCGGGATACCCAGGCCTGGGTTCAGGCGCTTGCCCCGGCCCAACCTGCACGGAATTTGGCTTTGCCGACGCTCACTACGGCTTCCGTACGCTTGAGCTATCGGCACGGTACAGCTTCTAGCATCAATCCGGAATACCCGAGGCGGCCTTACAGCTGCCTCGGGTATCTTTGTATCTATGCCTCCCTTATTTCCCACACTCCTTCTATCTTTCATGCTGACAGCTCCAGTGTCCTCCGCAGCAGTCCGCTTTGAGACGGTTGCTGCGCAGGCCGAGGCTGCACGCGCCCAGGATCGGGAGGCAGATGCGATCCGGCTGTATCGCGAAGGCACCCATCTTCAGCCAGCCTGGTGGGGCGGATGGTGGTATTTGGGTACCCTTTTATATGACCAGGATCGCTTCTCCGAGGCGGATGCCGCCTTTCGGCATCTGCTTTTGAGTCCCTCCCAGCAGCGCGGCCCCGCATACGCCTTTCTGGGCCTCTGCGAATACGAAACCGGTAGTTACGGCGATGCTTTGGCGCACTTTCGCGCATGGGCCGGCGCGGGTTGGACAGGATCACCCGAACTGCGCGATGTGGCCGTATTTCATTTTGCGCTCTTGCTGACGCGGGATGGCCGTTTTGTGGAGTCGCTCTACCTGCTGGCGTCGGCTGCGCCGCGCCTGGGCGATACTCCCGAACTCTCCGAGGCCATGGGACTGGCTTCGCTGCGGCTTCGCTACCTGCCTGAAGATTTTCCTCCCGCACAGCGGGAGGCGATTTGGCTGGCCGGCAAAGCTGCACTCTACGCGGCACAGACGCATGAGCAATTCGATCAGGCCGACGAGTACGCCACTCGTCTGGAATCCCGCTACGGGTCGCAACCGGGGGTCCATTTCTTTCGCGCGACGCTTTACGGATTTGAACTGAAGAAAACGGAAGCCGAGAACGAATACCGCGCCGAACTCAAGATATCGCCAAACGATGCTTCTTCCATGGTCGCGCTGGCGCAGATCGATTTGGAGAAAGGCGAACTCATCGAGGCGGACGAACTGACTCGGCGAGCGCTGCACGGAGACAGCAAGGACGCGGAGGCGCATCATGTATTAGGGCGGGTGTTACTTGCCAAGGGTGACCTGAACGCCAGCCTGAGCGAACTGGAGACAGCAAAACAACTTGCGCCGGGCAACCCCGCTGTCCGGTCCCACCTGGCCATGGTGTTGAGCAAGCTTGGACGAGCGCAGGAAGCAAAGGCTGAGTCCGCCGCCTTTATTGTCCTGAAGAACAAGGAAGACGTGATGGCGTCAGCCGAAGTCAAGCTTGGCGAAAAGCCTCGGGAGAAGATTCACTGATGCGCAAAGCCCCGTTGATCGTCTGCCTTGCCGTATGTGGAATTGGTGGCACGCTGGCTGCTGCCCAGAAGACTCCCGCGGCGCCCAAGCCTAGCTTGGATCAACTGCTACAGACTGCCGGCAGGGCGCGTGAGGAGAACCACGACGAGGAGGCTATCCGGCTGTACCGGCGTGCGGTGGCGCTGGAGCCGGAGTCGGAACAGGGATTGTGGTTTCTGGGGACGCTACTCTACGAAAAAAAGCAGTACCCGGAAGCCCGCGACGTGCTGCGGCAATTCATGACACTTCGCCCGGATGCCGGTCCAGGTTGGGCTCTGCTGGGGCTGAGCGAATTCGAGACGAGAGACTACCGGCGGGCACTGGATCATCTACAGCACGCCATGGCGGCGGGCATGGGGGATCGCGAGGAGCTGGTGCAGATGGTCTTCAAGGAGGTGGCGGAGTTGTTGATCCGGTTCGAGCGCTACGACGATAGCCTGGACATGATCCTGAAGATGCTGGACACGAAAGCTGAGCAGCCGGATCTGATGGAGCCGGCGGGGCTGGCTGGATTGAGATTACCTCTGTTGCCCGCCGAGATTCCGCCGAACCGCCGCGAGCTGGTAGACCAGGCAGGACGAGCGGTGTTGGCGCTTCAGACACGGCACAACGAAGAAGCGGAATCGGAATTCCACCGGCTGGTGACCTCGTATCCGAACGAGCCTGGGGTTCATTTCCTTTATGGCGCCTATCTCATGGGGGCACGTCCGAACGAAGCCGTGCCGGAGTTGGAACGCGAACTGGAGATATCGCCTACGCATGTGCTTGCACGGATACGGCTGGCGGAGGCGTTCATTGCACAACGCGATTTCGACCGGGCGCTGGTGCTTGCTCAGCAAGCCATTCAACTTGAGCCCAAGCGCGCCTCGGCCCATGAGATGGCGGGAGAGGCGCTGCTGGCCAAGGGCCAATCGGCAGATGGAATCAAGGAACTTGAGATTGCGCGCGCGGGCGACCCGGCCGTGAGCCGTACGCATTGGGATTTGATGCGTGCCTATACCGCAGCCGGGCGCAAAGAAGACGCCGAACTGGAGAAGAAGGAAATTGAAAAACTGCAACAAAGCAATTCTTCGAGTGATCCCAGCGCAGGAGGAGAGATCCCGCACGACCGAGCGACGCCCTAACAGCGTTTGCTCGTTCACTGTTCTGTTGGTGAGCGTTCTGGTTCTGCTTCACGGCGGAGCAGCCGCGCAGCAGCAACCCTCCTCGCCCATTCATTTTTCACCGCGTCCCATCGCCTTCGCGCTCGACAGCAGCGAGACTCCGCAGCGGCACGCCCCGGAGACCATGGCCGGAGGAGTTGCTGTCTTCGATTATGACCGCGACGGCAAGCCGGATATCTTCTTCACCAACGGCGCCGATATCAACACGCTCAAGAAGAGTTCGCCCAGGTACTGGAATCGTCTTTTTCACAACAACGGCGACGGCACCTTTACCGACGTCACCGAGAAGGCAGGGCTGAAGGGAACCGGGTTCGATGTGGGCGTGGCGATCGGCGACTATGACAACGACGGGTACGACGACATCTTTGTCGCCGGGGTCTATCACAACTCGCTCTACCACAACAACGGCGACGGAACGTTTACAGACGTGACGAAGAAGGCTGGCCTGGATAAGTCGAACGATCCCAAATACGGCCCCTTGTGGTCGGTGGCGGCCGCTTGGGTCGACATCAACAACGACGGGCTGCTCGACCTGTTTGTTGTCAACTATTTGTCCTGGGACGTCAGCAAAGAGCCGGACTGCAAATTCAACGGGCAGCCCGAGTACTGCCATCCGAAGTTCTACAAGGAAACGCCAAGCCAGCTATTCCTCAACAATGGCGATGGCACCTTTACCGATATCTCAGAGCAAGCCGGCATCCGCTCCCATCCGGGGAAAGGCATGTCAGCGGCGATTGCCGATTTTGACAACGACGGCCTGCCGGATATCTTTGTCACCAACGACAAACTCTTCAATTTTCTCTATCGCAACAAGGGACACAACAAGTTCGAGGAGGTTGGATTCGAGCTTGGCGTGGCTCTGCCGGAGCACGGGAACCTGATATCTGGGATGGGGTGCGATTTCCGCGATCTAAATAACGACGGCTACCCGGACATCGCCCTTGCTGCGCTTCAGAACGAGAGCTTTCCCATCTATCAAAATATGGCGGGGGAATCCTTTGAGGAGATTACGGCGCGCAGCGGAATGACGGTACTCAGCGATCCCATGTCGGGCTACAGCGTCAACATTGCGGATTTCGACAACGACGGCTGGAAGGATATCTTTGTCTCTCGTGGCGACGTGGCTTCTCCCAACATGGCTGGCCGGGTTCACGTAGAGCAGCCCAACACTGTTTTCCGTAACCTCAATGGCAAATGGGCTGCGTTTACCGAAGATGCAGGCTTTGGCGCTCAGCCGCCGCGCAGGCATCGTGGCGCGGCCGTTGCCGATTTCAACGGCGATGGCAAGCTCGACATTGTGGTGACCGCGCTCAGTGCGCCAGCGGAGATCTGGATGAACGACAGTCCAGGCGCGAATCATTGGCTCGATGTTGCGCTGCAAGGCACCAAGAGCAATCGCGATGGAATTGGCGCGCGTATCAAGCTCGCAGCGGCGGGCAAGGTGCAATTCAATCACATGACGACAGCCAGCGGCTATGCCTCATCGAGTGCTGTGCCAGTTCACTTCGGCCTGGGAGATGCTCACACGGCCGACGAAATCGAGATTCGCTGGCCCTCCGGAACTGTACAGACACTCAAAAACGTCACCGCCAATCAAGTGCTGCTGGTGAAAGAGCCGCGCTAGGCGGTGCAACGGCTTTAAATGCGCAGCAGGTCGTAGCCCCGCAAGGATTAAGATGCACAAACGCAATAACGAGACTCCGCTGGAAGAAGTCCAATACTTGATGTGATCGGAATTGGTTTAGGAGCAAGAATTCATGATGAAGCCTGATTTGCATGTACGCACGATTCAAAGATTTTCGAACGGTGGCCTCTTCAATCTTCGCGGAATGAAAGAGGGTATCCGACGGGAATCGTCCAGTCTCCGCTTTTGTCCCCTCCTTGCCGTTTTTCTTGGCTTTCTTGCCTCGGCTGGTGTGCTGGCAGCTCAAGAGCCGCCGAAGAAGAACGCCAGTCAAGACTCGGGCTTTGTTCTGCGGCAGACGGTACGGCGTGTGCGCGTGGATGTCGTGGTCACCGATGGGCAGGGACATCTGATTACGGGTTTGAAGGCATCCGATTTTCAGGTTGCCGAAGACGGCAAGCAGCAGTCGATCCGCCAGTTCGAATACCACAGCGATGAGATTCCAGAGGCTGCGCTGCCGAAGCGTCCGACCCTGCCTCCGCGTACGTTCATGAACCTTCCGGCGGTGCCGGAGCACGGTCCCCTGATGGTTGTGCTTTACGACACCCTCAACACCCATGTGGCCGACCAGCTATATGCGCACGAGCAGATGCAGGAGTTTCTTAAGGAGAACGCCGGGCGGCGGATCGCCATCTTTTCCCTCGGCGACCGCCTTCGTCTTCAACAGGGATTCACGTCGGATACGGATCTGCTCGCAAGTGCCGCCAAGCGTGCCGGCGGCGTATCGTCGAAGGGCTATCGGACCGAATTGACAGGCGACACGGTGAGCGAACCGGCCAGCCCTGGCGCCCCTGGCGGTTCCGGGGGCGGCCGGATATCCGATTTGGAGGCAGCTGAACAGCGCCACAGTGCGTTGGACGAAAATGAAAGACGTGCAGAAGCCAACCAGTTTTTGGATGATCGCGTCAACACCACGCTTGACGCCCTGGTGCAGATCGGGCGCTTTTTAGAGGGCTTTCAGGGACGCAAGAATCTGATTTGGTATTCGGGTTCCTTTCCCGTTGCGATCACGCCCGACCCGAACGTGAACCTGCGCCTATCCAAACCGGGCAGCATGGTGCGCGACGACTCGGACCGCAACTACGCCGAGCGCATAAAGTCCGCAACCAATTCGCTGAATTCCGCCGAGGTCGCGGTCTATCCCGTCGATACGCGTGGGCTGATGGCGCCGAATTCAATGGTGTCATCCCTTCCTCCCTTCCGGCAGATGTCTGCCGAACTTGCGACCATGGATACAATTGGCGATCAGACGGGCGGGCGCGCCTTTTATAACACCAACGGGCTGAAGGATGCCCTGGAAACGGCAGGGGACGAAGGCTCTTCCTACTACTCGCTTGTCTATGCTCCGAGCAACGTGAAGTACGATGGATCGGTGCGCCGCATCTCCGTGAAACTAGGAAGTGGGCATCACCATCTTGCCTACCGCAGAAGCTATATTGCCGACGATACTACTTCAATCGCACACCAGAAGATCGCGGCAGGCGAAAATGCTTCCTCCCTGGCGGCGATACCGCCCGCAGTCGATCCGCTGGAGGACGACGCGCAGTTTGGCGCGCCGCCTTCCCATCGAATCATCTTCGTCGCGCGCCTCGTTCCAATCGGAGAGCCTGCACCGGCGACAGCAGAGCAGATGGCTGCGCTTGCTCCCTACCGGGAACGAGCGGCAACCGTTGCGCACAGGAAGTTGATTGAGCCGAAAACTCCAGTTCCGATGCAGCAGTACGAGGTTACTTATGCGGCGCCTGTCAGCCAACTGGATATTCCCATGTCGGCGGACGGCGTCTCACATTCGGATCTTTCGATGGCGGCGTTGGCCTTCAGCGAAGACGGCGAGACACTGTGGGGCACCAAAACGGAACTCAAAGATGAGATTCCGGCGTCGAAGATCGACAAAATTCGCAGGGATGGCTTCCAGGCGACACAGACGCTTTCCATCCCTGTTGAGACGGCGGTGATCCGCCTGGTGATTCGCGACGAACACAGCGGACAGGTTGGATCGATGGAGATTCGCTTGCCGCTGCCGCCGGAGCAACAGCAGGCAGCGCGTACACAGTGATTGCGGTTCTTCCATATTGCAGGCAACCGTGTTTTCGGCCGGCCGGATGCAGTCCATCAACCAGGTTCGGAATTGTCCTCGCTACAAGTCATCTTGTTGTGTGGCAAGACAGGTTCATAGAATCATGAGAGTGCAACGGACTCTATTCTTCGCCCTGCCTTGGGATCGCGATTGGCTGCGCGTCGCGTTGATCGTTCTCCTGGCATCCTGCTCGGCTGTAGCGCAGCCGGATGGCGCTCATCCTGGTTCCATCCAGTTCACGAATACCACGGCCGCGGCTGGAATCAAGTTCGTCAACTACCGCGGCAATGACGGGATTGCCATCAACCGCGAGATCTTCGGCCCGGGGGTCTGTGTCGCGGATTTCGACGGCGACGGTCTGCAGGATATTTATTTCGTCAATGGCCGCGACCTGTACCATCGCGGCATCGACGTTCGCAATGCTTTGTACCACAACAACGGGGATGGGACATTTACCGATGTTACCGACAAGGCTGGCGTTCCCGGCACGGGCTATGGCATGGGTTGCATCTGGGGCGATTACAACAACTCCGGGTTTCCGAGCTTATATGTGACTCAGTACGGGCGCAATGTTCTTTACCGCAACAACGGCGACGGCACCTTCACCGACGTTACCGACAAGGCGAAGGTGGCTGGCACGGAATCGGGAACCCTCTTCCATAGCGGTGCAGTCTTCTTCGATTATGATCGCGATGGTTTGCTCGATCTCTACGTCGCAGGCTACGTCAACCTGGAAGCTGGCCCGCGCTATTGTCCGTTGGGAACAGTGCAGTCCAGCTGCGCGCCCTCAGCATACAAAGGAAGCGCAAACATCCTCTACCACAACAACGGCGATGGCACCTTTACCAACGTTACAGTCGCATCGGGCGTCTACAAGCCGGACGGCAAGGGCCTGGCCGTCGGTGTGGGAGACTACGACAACGATGGCTGGCCCGATCTATTTGGGGCCAACGACGGGGTGCCTTCCTTCCTCTTCCATAACGATCACAACGGCAAGTTCACCGAGGTCGGCATCACCTCGGGCATGGCCACAACGGCGCGCGGCAACGTCATGGCAGCGATGTGCATCAGCCTGGGTGACTACGACAACGACGGCTGGCTCGATCTTTACATCTCCGATTTCCAGAAGGCCTCCGACCACATCTGGCACAATGACCACCAGGGCGATTTCTGGGATGTCAGTTCCGAGGTGGGCATCGAATACCCAACACGCAACATACTTAGTTTTGGCGGCGGCTTCTTCGATTACGACAACGATGGCTGGCTCGACCTGTTTATCGCCAATGGTCACGTGTATCCGGAGATGGAATCGATCGATCCGCAGACCCACTTCAAACAGATCAATACTCTCTTTCACAACGAGGGAAACGGGAAGTTCGTGGAGACCACCAAGCAATCGGGAGACGGCTTCAAGACGCCCTATGCCGGCCGGGGCGTGGCATTCGCCGACTTCGACAACGATGGCTTTCTGGACATTGTTGTGGGTAACAACGGAGACCCTCCGTTGCTCTTGCACAACAGCGGAGGGAATGGAAATCACTTCGTGAATTTTCGTCTGATGGGAACGAAAAGCAATCGCGACGCCATGGGCGCGCGCGTGCGGATTGTGGCCGGTGGGCTGTCGCAGATCCGCGAGATTGCCGGAGGCGGCAGCTATCTTTCGCAAAGCGACTTGCGCGCAAACTTTGGGCTGGGCAAAGCGACCCGTGTCGAGACCGTTGAGATCCGCTGGCCCAGTGGTCTAAAGCAGGTCTTCCACGATGTCGAGGCCGACAAGTTCTATCTGGTCGTGGAAGGCAAGGACCAACTGGAGCTTCAGAAGATTCTTCGCAAGGCCTCTAGCCAGCCGTGAAGCCGTGCTGGCAGATTAAGGCAGTTTTGGGAGTTACCTCCAGGCGTCACTCCCGCGTGAAGGATGCGCTGCGCCAATCGGTTGAGTTGCCCGATGAATCCTTGGCGCGCACCTGCACTTGATATGCGCCTGGACTGAGCTCTCCGATCGCAATCTTCTGCGAGATAGGAATTACTGCCTTGCCCTGATTCACATATCCATCTGCCGGCTTGAACCCGGTATCCGACTTGACCTCGCCCGTCTTTGCGTCGACGATGCGCACTTCGAATTGCACATGGACATTTCCTCCGGCGGCCAGGAGAGGCTCATAGACTTCAAAGTACGCAGCCAACGGATCCTTCTTTGTGAAATGAGTTTTTCCCGTGGGCGTGAACTCGATTCCCTTGCTGACCAGAGGAGCCAATTCGAAGGGCAATGTCGGTATCCCGTCTGGAGGCGGTTGCGACCCTCGCAGAGGCTGATCGTGCGGAAAGTAGCGCATGCAGAGCGCAATCCCGCTGACGGCGAGAGCCTTTTCGGGTACGCGAATGTGAACGGGAACCTCCGCGTGACGCAAAGCGCCGCCGAAGTCGATGGCCACCCGAAGATTGTAGTCGCCGGGAGGCAAATTGACCTCTGTCTCGTAATGGTTGAAAAAGTGATCCGGACCACAGAGAATTCTTAGAGACAAATCCGCATAGTCCTCGATCGAACAGCCCCCTTGATTGCTATCGCTAAATCGGGCCATCAGGGCGCCGTCTGTCCGGTGGAACATGCCGAGCAGTGCAACCTGAAACTCCGGAAAGCCAGATTGCCGAGATAGATGCACGAAGTCCAACGTCACATGCACACGAGAACTATTCGCTTCGTCAAAGAAATCAGTGGCGCTCAGGGAAAAGCCTTCCGCTTCCGCTTTGTCGCTATTCGCAGCAATCTCCAATCTTTTGCTGACCGGCGTTCCGTAAAGAGGATCGGTTGCGGTATGAGTTACGTTGCAGTATTGCGTACGATAATCGAGGAGCAGGCTACGACGGTCCGCCACATTCATGTGTGTGCCACATGTTCTCGGACAGATCCGGACCTGATTCCACCGTCGTCACTCTCTCCCCTGACTCACTCTCTCGATTTACCTTGATTTTGATTGTGTGGCAACTCCCTTCCGGGGACTCGGGGGGACGGTATGCAAGTACATAGATGGGGAAAGCGAAACTATCCCATATGAGGTCGCCAGGATATGTCCATTCTCCCCTCGGGGTGAGAGCACGTCTGAACCGATAACCTTGGTTATCCGCGAAGAGACGCGTACCATAGGGGCGTACCAACGTGGCATCTTTTATTGTCTGCTCATTCATGTCTTCGAAGAGGCGAAAATCGCGTGATGTAAGATGTGTTGAGCCGTAGTATCCCAGTGGAGGCAACTTGACTATTACGCTTATTGGAATGAGCACCTGGCGCGCATCCAGGCGGATGACGGGAACGTTCGCTCCATCCTGTGCTCGCGCGCTCGGCATCACGATGCATGTCATCAGCAAAGAAAGCGCCACCCATCGATATATCCAATGGGTGGCCAGTCCGAACGAGCCAGTTCTTTGAAAAGAATTCATGGATACGCACACAGGTGCTGGGTCCTTCTTCGAGTTATCGTGTGCACCGGCGAGCCGCATTTTGAAAATGCCATCCAAATTTGCATCAACAGCGACAACTGTCAATCTACACGATGAATGCGCGCCAATAGAGTTTACTGAATCACTTCCGGCTGTGGACCTTTGACGCGCGCCTTGTCATTCAGTTCCGTGACGATGCGGCGCTCGCGTTCGCTTTCCTCAGTGCGATGCAGGCGGGTATAGACCAAGGCAAGCTGGAGGTGGGCCTCGACGAAATCGGGCCACTGCTTGACGAGCTTCTCAAAACCGCTCAGGGCTTCGTCCAGGCGGCCGGATGAGGCTTGCAGAGCTGCGATCTGAAACTGAGCTTCGGCGGAGTCCGGGCGCAGCAGGGCGGCATGCTTCAGGTATGGTTCGGCACTTTCCGTGTCGCCGTTGTGGCGCAGGATGGCTCCCAAGCTCAGACAAGCATCGAAGTCATTGGGGTCGGCCTTTAGCCCGCGCCGGAAGGCATCCTTCGCCTTCTCGTTCTCTCCGCCGAGATGCAGGGCGCGTCCATAGAGGGTCCATGCGCCGGGGACCTCCTGATTCGCGGCCAGAGCCTTCTCCAAGGTTGCCGTGGCCAGCTTGTAGTCACCTGCGGAATATTGCGCAGCACCCAGCAGCACTCCTGCTACAGCGGAGTTGCCGCTGCGCATCATGCGGTCGATGACGGCGGCACCTTGCTGCGCTTGTCCGTCCTGAATCAATGCAGTGCCCAGGATGTACTCGAGGGCCTGATCGTCGGGTCGAGCGTCGAAGGCGGGTTGTACGAGTGCAATCGCGTCCTGAAACTTGCCCAGCCGCAGGTCGCAGTCGGCCAACAAAAGGAAGGCCTGTTGATTGGCGGGATGAATCTTGTGGAGCGTATCAAACTGGACCAGCGCGTGGCTGTAATCGCCCTGCTTGTAGAGCGCCAGGGCAAGGTTCAGCAGGACCATCTCGTTCTTAGGATCACGCGCAAGCGCCTGACGGTACTGCTGTAGGGCTTCGTCGTAGCGCCCTTGCTGGGCCAGAGCCGCGCCCAGGTTGGTGCGGGCTTCGATGGAATCAGGAACCAGCTGGATAAGCTCTTCATAGAGCTTGATGGCTTGCGCCGCGTCTCCCCCGTCAAGAGCTTTGCCGGCCCGATCATAGAGATCCTGGGGAGAGGCTTGCGGACTGTCACTTGGCGAAGGATTGGGCTCTCCAGGATGCTGTGCATGCGCCAGTTCTAGCACGGTTGCTGCTTCCTGGGTTCGGCCGAGTTCCACGAGCACATCGGCAAGCATTTTGGTGATCGGAAGCGAGTCGGGTGAAGTATTCAGGCCATCCCGCAGAACTTTGGCCGCCTCATCCAGCTTCGCGGTTTTTATATACGCCAGAGCCAAGTTAAGGCTTTGCAGTGCGGTTCTCTGTTCGCTGATGAGGGGGTCATCCAGCAGCTTGATGGTTGCCGCGTAGTCATTGTCAGCAATGAAGTCATTGGAGAGGCCGTCCAGGGCTTCAGAAGACTGCATGTCGAGCGCCAGGGCGGCGCGCCACTCCGCCTCCGCGCTGCCGGTCCACTTCAGCTGATCGTATGCTGCGGCAAGCATCAGATGGAGAGTGGCGCTCTGGAAGTTGCGCAGCTCCGCTATTCTGAATTCGGGGATGGCTTCTTTCGTATTGCCGGAAAGGAAAAGACTCTCGCCGTACATGAAAGCGATGTCGCCCTGGTGTTTCTGCTCAGGGTCCATGCGAAGAGACGTAGCGAATGCCTCCGCCGCACACTGGTACTGCTCCTGCGCGCCGTACCAGATTCCTAGATCCCTGTATACGTCGGCGGCTGGGTTGTTCTTCAGCTTCGCCTGCATCGACTCAGGTGGTTTGCATTCAGACGCGAAGAGGAATGATCGCGCCGCCAGCCAGAAGAGCAGCGCCAGTGGAAAGGCCCGCCGCGAGGCGCGAAGATGTTCTGGTAGCCGAATGCGGGTTGGGATCCATCCTGAAAGCTTCTCGTGAACCTCTGCGCTGCTCATGTCGTCTATCACCATCGTCGGCACGGTCTATTTGGAAGAATCCGCAACGTGAACCTGAATGTCTTCAATTCCGTCCGGATCGATGTTGACGAATTCGGGAATGTTGACGGCGCGGTTAGCGGCGGTGGAGTTGTCGATGAGAATGGCCGGACTATCATTGCCGTTGGCATCCAGGTGGGTGAGATACATCTGCGTATAAGCCGACCGGGCCTTGGAGGAAAATACCAGCCAATGTCCGTTGGGCGAGAAGCTATGCCAGGAGTTCATCAGGGGAGTGTTGGCGCGCATTTTCCGCGCTTCGCCCCCACCGAATGGAACGATGAAGAGCTGGCTGTCGGGGCGCATGAGCTGACCGTTGTGGCACTGCACAAAGACAATCCATTGGCCGTCCGGCGAGATTTTGGGGAAGTTGTTGCTCATGCCGTTCTGGGAGGCTCCCACGATGCGCTCCGGGGTACCGCCCTTTCCGTCGTTGAAGGGAATGCGGTAGAGATCGTACTGGATGGGAGCTTCGTTGGGGTCGTTAGCGCGCAACGCGGGCTGTTGGCCAGGAGGGTGGGGATCTCGCGCCTCGGCGCGCGCAAACACAATGTACTTTCCGTCTGGGCTCCAAAATCCATCGGTCTGCACGAATCGCGGGTCGTCGGCTCCCGGTAGGGGCTGGCGCAGGCCGGTCGTGCGGTCGTACCACTCCAGGATGCCGCGTGTCGGATAGAAGACCTGGAGAAAACGGTAGTCCATGAAATTGGTAGCGTAAAAAGTCTCCCTCAGCTCGTAAGCGGGCCCAGCGAAGGTGGTTAGAATGTATCGTCCGTTGGGGGAGACCTGAGACATGAACCCGACCCTGACATGACCGACGCGGCCATTGACGTTCCAATTGACCATGTCCTTGTTCTGGATCGACATATGCTTCTGCACGGGAACAACGGCGTAGAGGCCTTTGTCGTTGTCCGGTCCGTCGATATCCATACCAAATGTCTTACCGTCGGCAGAGAAGGAATGGCAGTTGCCGCAGGTGGGCATGTCATGTAGTACGACGCGGCTCTCGGGCTTGCGAATATCGCGGATTCGCCAACGAATGAGATGGATGGCGGAGGGAGCCAGAGGCTGCACAATTCCGCTGATGCCTTTGGTCGGCATGAGCGGAACATCGCGGTAGAAGATAGGCGCGTTTACCGGATCCCTCGAGGTGGAGAAGGAGAGGCTAGCGCGGGATACAACGTTTTGGCCCTCTCGATAGCCAGTGAAGGTCACCTTCGCCGGCTGCTCCGTTGAATGCGATTGGATTAAAGCCCAGGTGGCTGCGTCCGGGGTCCAGGTCCAGGTGGATGCCTGCCGCGAGGTCAATTTCGGCACATCGTCGGTGTTGAGGACGCTTTCCGGATCGATGTCTCCGATACGCATACGTTCCCCTATGGAGCGCATGACAATGGGAGGAGTGTTGCCGGCAAACGAAATATCGATATTCCACGAGGTTCCCGCCGCATCCCGCCAGAGAAAGGTGGGGGGAGTGATGCCTGGCGGGAAAATGGAATCATTCTCGGGGTAGTCGATCGAGATGGGCGATAAAGTCCGGCCGGAGTCCACGGCGGCAATCGGAGAGCTGGAGGACTGTCCGGAGCCGGATGCCAGCATCGCCGGCTTCGGAGAGACAATCAAGAAGAGTACAACGAACAAGAGGGCCCATGCAGCCCGGACTGTCGGCTTTGTTGGCTGAATTCGTTGAAATTCTAATGTCGGCATCGTCACTCTTCCAGAGTTTCAGGAGCCGCGATCGACCTTACGCTGCGCCGGACCTGATTCACTACTTCTATAAGCTGCCCACGCTTTTATCTTGCCCTAGCACGGATAGCGCACGCAACAGCTTGCAGAGTGTCCGCGCTAGCCTAGAATAAATGAATGTCTACAGATAATGCCGCGGGTCCGCGGGATTCCCAATGTTAAATAACTAGATGTACGTGGATGGATGCCCGGATGGTCGGCAGAAAAAATGTTTAACGCATTGATAATAATAATGTTCGGTGCATGATCTGTGAGTCAACAATTCTGTGCATCATTAACGATTCGCGGCCCATATTCAGCCCTTTATAGTCCATTCCATGTTCTTCATCATTGAGCCCAGAGCTGAAAACACTCGATACCAGCGATCAAGGCAGCGAGCAACGTGATGGCCAATTCTTCGGGCCCACTCACCGATTCGCCAGCATCGGGAATGGTCCTGCGTGCGGGAATTCAGACCGTGAATGCGACGTTTGTGTCCGGCAATCCGGCCTGGGAAGCGATACCGGCGAATGCGATTGTGGTCAACCAGGCGACTCCCGGCACTAGCTGGAGTACGCCCGCTGCCGTGATGCCGGAAACGGATCTCACGGCAATTTCTTGGGGGACCGAGCGCAGGCTGAATGCGCAGGTCAAAACTCCCCGGTCCTGGAGCGCCTTTCGTGAACTTCCGAGCTCGCGATTTATCTTGCACCGATTCTTCGGACCTGAAATGGAACTCAATTGTGAGTGTTCCAGATTTCCCATCAAACCCGGAGATCCAATCGGCAAACGGCGGCTTGGTTTGACAACCAAGCTTGAAATCACAGAAACAGCCACCTTCTGCTGGAGATATAAATCAATCATGCCTCGTTCATTCATGCGGTCACTGCTTCTGTTTGCCCTTGTAATCTCACCGGCTCTTACAGCTCAATCACCGGCCGTTCAATCTTCGCAGCTCGCTGGCCGCCAGGTGATTGTCAGTATCAAGGGCTCAACGGGACCAGTAGATCGCTTCTTCGATCTTTCGGTGGGCTCCGACTTCCCCGGCACGCTGATTCGCGACGACAGTCAGGCTCAACTCAAGCTCGCTGTCGATGAACTTGGTTTTCGTTATGTCCGTTTTCACGCTATCTTTCACGACGTACTCGGAACCGTGCGAGTCGAAGACGGCAAGACCATCTACAACTGGACAAAGGTTGACCAGCTTTATGACGACTTGCTCGCCCGCCATATCAAGCCATTCGTCGAGCTTGGCTTCACACCGCAGGCGCTCGCCACGTCGAAGAACAACATCTTCTACTGGAACGGCAACACATCCCACCCCAGGCCGGAAGCCTGGCACGATCTCATCGATGCTTTCATCCAGCACATTGAGCAGCGCTATGGAAAAGATGAAGTGCGCATCTGGTTTTTTGAAGTCTGGAACGAGCCCAACCTTTCTGGCTTTTGGGAAGGCGCCGACCAGAAAGCATACTTCGAGCTCTACGATCTAACGGCGAAAACCATTAAGTCCATTGACCCCGCGTTACGAGTCGGTGGTCCCAGCACTGCGGGAGCCGCATGGGTTCCCGAGTTTCTCGCCCATGTCAAGCAGAGCGGCGCTCCCGTTGATTTCGTTACAACTCACACCTATGGCGTTCAAGGCGGCTTCCTCGATGAGGCAGGAAAGTCCGATACCAAGCTCAATCCGTCGCCGGACGCTATTGTTGGCGATGTGCGCCGTGTTCGCGAACAGATTTCAGTCTCGCCTTTTCCCCGGCTTCCCCTCTACTTTACCGAGTGGAGTACAAGTTACACACCGCGCGATTCGGTGCACGATTCTTACATCAGCGCGCCCTACATTCTCACCAAGCTCAAGGCCAGCCAGGGATTGCTTCAGGGCATGAGCTACTGGACGTATACCGATCTCTTCGAAGAGCCCGGCCCCCCAACCGAGCCGTTTCAAGGAGGATTCGGCCTTCTGAATCCGCAAGGCATTCGCAAGCCGGCCTTCTTCGCCTACAAGTATCTCCACGCGCTTCAGGGCGAGAGCCTCAAAACAAGCGATCCTCAGGCGCTCTTAGCCACGCAGGATGGCAACCTCGTAGCAGTTCTTTGGGACTTCGAGCAGCCTGAGCAGAAGGTCAGCAATCGATCCTTCTATACAAAGCTCATTCCCGCGCATGAAGCGCCTCCCGTGCATTTGCAGATAACCGATCTTGTGCCGAATGCCGGATATCAACTGGAAGTGCGTCGCACTGGGTATCGAGCCAACGATGCATATTCCGCATACATTGAGATGGGTGCGCCCAAGGACCTGACCACAGCTCAGCTTGCGCACCTGAACGAACTAACACGCGATCTTCCTGAGACCGACAAGGCAGTGCGCAGCGGACCCGCAGGTACGGTCGAGTTTACTGTGCCGATGAACAGCAACGACGTTGTACTTGTGAAGCTGCAGCGAAGTCAGGAAAACAAGTAGAGTCGTTGCCGGTTAGGCACCGTTCACCAATTGGCTCAAGAGGGGGCTTTTTTATGAATCGATTTGCAGGGCTAATCCCCGTGTATCTTCTTATCGC
>Ga0302140_10000851_pt1 | contig 40130 bp, 33 predicted proteins | sample I_Bog_E1_1_FD_202095 | JGI IMG/M metagenome (GOLD analysis project Ga0302140, IMG submission 202095) | Peat permafrost microbial communities from Stordalen Mire near Abisko, Sweden - I_Bog_E1_1 | ecosystem: Environmental > Terrestrial > Soil > Wetlands > Peat | place: Sweden: Abisko, Stordalen...
GCTGCCTGAATCGGTAACGACCGGGAATACGGGCAGGCGGGTGCGTGCCGCCAATGCGACGATTCCGGGCTGCAGCGGAAGTGTCGCCCCGGGTTCGGCGCGCGTTCCTTCTGGAAAGATCACGATTTGCCGGCGCTCGGCAACAGCGCGGTCGGCCTCGCGCAGCAGAGTACGCAGTGCTGCCGCGCCGCCGCTGCGATCGATCGGGATCATGCCGGCGAGCGGAATGAGCGGTCCAAACATAGGAACGCGGAGCAACTCATGCTTAAATACGTAACAACACCGTGGCACTAAGGTCAGCCAAACGACCGTGTCGAAAGCCGATTGGTGTCGCGACGCGATCAGGGCTGCGCCGTCTGGGAGGCTTTCTAGCCCATCGACCACAACCCGGATGCCGCAAATCGCCCGTGCTCCAGCGACGACGACTCTTGCCCACATCCGCGCGAGGCCCAGAACGCGATGTGGCGCGACGAATCGGAGGGCCAGTCCTTGCAAGGAAAACAAAAACGTAACGCCGAAAAAAAACGCATTAAATAATACCGATCGTAGAAATGTCATCCGGCGCGTCCATGCAGAAACGATTCGAGCATTGTAGTGTAACAGGGCAGGCCAAGTCGTGCAATGATGAATTTTGTATATTCTTCAAGCATCAGCCGGGGCGTCGCCAGCCAGACCTTGCTGCCGGCACTCCCCAGGCGTATCGGGAATGGAGACAGCGTAACCCCAGGCATCTCCCGTTCAAGTTCGGTCAGCGCACGGGGCATATGATAGTAAGCGGTGACCACAATCAGCGAATGGATGTCGTTGGCCCGCACCCAGGCAGCGGTTTCAGTTGCATTCCCATGGGTCGATGTGGCGCCTCGTCCCAAGGTGACCCGGGAAGCCAGCGGCGCCGGGTCCAGCCCCGCGCGGCGCGCCAATGGTGCCAGCGCGGTCCCGCCGCCGATACCGGATAGCAATAAACGGTCCGCGCGGCCCTCGGCAAGGAGACGGAGTGCAGTCTCCACTCGTTCGGCGCCCCCGGTCAGGGCGACAATTCCGTCAGCATGTGCTGGCAGATCCGGGGGCAGGGTCGCAAGGTGGATGAACCACAGGAGGCCGGCAATCCATACGATGCATGCCATGGCCCCCGCAAATGCAAGGCGCCTGAGAGCGCGGCGGTGCGGCAGGGCCAGCACAGTCATGGCAGTCCGCGCAGCCAGCGCCGCACGGTGGCCTGAGCGGTCAAGAACCCGATTGCCGCCGTCGCTGCAGGGAGTACGGGCAAAGCGAGCCAAAGAATCGGCGGCAGCGTTGCAAGCATTTCGGGGTTGGTCTCGCGCGGCTGGAATCCTCCGAAGGGCGCGGCGACGTTGGCGAGGCCCAGCAATACCGGCATGGCCGCCAGCGCGCCTGCAAGGCCGCCGACGCCTGCAAGGAGTGTGGCCCGTCCCGCGAACTGCGCCGCTATATAACCGTCGGTGGCTCCAAGGCCGTGAACGATCTCGATTGCCTCTCGCCGAGCGGCTAGTCCCGCCCGCGTTGCCACCGCAATAACCGCCGAGGCTACGGCAGCAACGGTCAACAGGACGATCCCAGCGCAGGCTTGCAGACTCCGCGCGAGTGCCGATAGACGGCGGACCCAGATATCGTGCCCTTCCACCAGGGCGCCGGGGGCCACCGCATCAAGCCGTCGTCCGAGGACGCCGAGATCGGTGTCAGGGTCGGCCAGGCGGACCGCGATCACAGCCGGCAGCGGTAAGGCCATCCGCTCTCCGTTGCCGCCCAGCCATGGGCGAAGCAAGGCGCCGAGTTCCTCCTCCGAGATCTGCCTGGCACTGGCAACCTCGGCGCTACCGGTCAGCAGTTCCAAAACGCGCGTCACCCGGCTCCCGCCCTGGCTGGCCGGGTTCTTCGGCTGAGGAACCTGAACCGTGAGCGCCGAGCCCGCGCCTTCCTGCCAGTGCCGCGCCAAGGAGGCGGCGCCGACCCAGCCGGCGAGGGTCAGCGCGGCCAGGAAAGCCATTGCGGCCACCATGAAAGGCAGCATCCGTGCGGCAAACGCCCGGCGCAAGCCGAGCTCGTCGAAATGCGGCGGGCGCAGCAAGCGGGTGCGGCGGGCGAACCGCACCATCTCAGCGCGCGTCCACGATGCGGCCGCGGTCAAGGCGCAGCGCCGGTGCGGCGTGGCGCGCGACCAGCGTGTCGTTGTGGGTGGCGACCACGATGGTAGTACCGACCCGGTTTAACTCCTGAAAAAGCAGCATGAGCCTCTCCGCCTGGCCATCGTCCAGGTTGCCGGTCGGCTCGTCGGCGAGCAGCAGGGCAGGGCGGGCGACCACGGCACGGGCAATAGCAACACGCTGCTGCTCACCCCCCGAAAGGGCGGCGGGACGCTCCCCAGTCTTTTTCGTCAGTCCTACCCAGCCCAGTATCTCGGTGACATCGGCGCGGATTTGCCCCTCGGGGCGGCCTGCGATCCGAAGCGGCAGCGCGACGTTATCGTAAGCGGACAGGTGGGGGAGCAGGCGAAAGTCCTGGAACACGACACCGATCCGGCGCCGGAGGTCAGGCAGCGCCCTGCGCCGGGCCTCCCCGACGTCGATCCCAAGGACAGAAAGATGTCCGCTTGTCGGGCGGATGGCCAGGTACATCAGACGCAGCAGGGATGTCTTGCCGGCACCTGATGGGCCAAGCAGCCAACGGAACACGCCTTTCGGGATGTCGAACGAGAGGTCATGCAGCACCTCCGGCCCCGTCACCTTTCCCGTAGAGCCGCCGTAACCCAAGCCCACCTTGTCGAAGCGTATCATGTTCGAGTCGCCTATGCCGGCTCCGAGTCGCCTATGCCGGCGCGATCTTTTGCCATTGCGCGCGGCGCGCCGGAACTGTCGATGTGGCGGCGGCCTGAATTGCTTCGAGTTGGCTGCTCCCCCACCATCGGATTCGGTTGACGTATCATAGCTGATAGGAATCGAACTTCGTATGCGCATCGTCTGCCCGTCCTGCGCCGCGGCTTATGACGTCCCGGAGCCCAGGCTCACTCCAGGCCGCACGGTGCGCTGTGCGCGCTGCGGTGAAGAATGGGCGCCGGTCGCTCATTCGGCTCCGCCATCCGACCGGGCGCTCGCACCGGCAGCCACGCCATCGGCACCGCCTTCGCGTTCGCCGAACACCCTGTCTCAGCCCGAACCCGTGCAGCGGAAGCACGTCGCTACGGCCGGTCAGCCGCACGGCCAGCCGCTCTGGCGTGGCGGCTTGCTTCTGCTTCTTGCCTGGGCAGGGACCGTTGCCATACTCGCCGGGCTTGCCTGGGGCGCTTACGGATGGCGTGCGGACGTCATGCGGCTCTGGCCGCCCAGCGAGCGGGCCTACGCCATATTGGGGTTGGGCTGGCCGCCGAAGTAAGCTCACCCTCGCCCGTTACCCGCTCCCGCCGGACCCGCTCCCGCCGGCCGTCGTGCCAACGGGCCGCCATGAGCGGCCATCCTGGCTGAGCAGCACATCCGCCTCGTGCGGACCGTTGGTGCCAGCATCGTAGTTCGGGAACTGGGCCGGCGGCGTAGCCTTCCAGGCGTCAAGCACCGGCTGCACTACTCGCCAGGTCTGCTCGACCATGTCGGCACGATTGAACAGCGTCTGGTCGCCGGTCATTACGTCATAGATCAGCGTCTCGTAGCCGACATTCGGTTCCCGCGGGAACCAGTCGCGGTAGCGGAACTCCATGCGCGCCGCGGCGAGGTCCACCACAGGCCCGGGCCGCTTTACCTCGAACTGCAGCGAAATGCCCTCGTCCGGCTGGATCTGCAAAACGAGCCAGTTGGGCGGCAGCGCTTCGACATGCGTGTCCTCGAACGGCGCGTAGGGCGCCTGCTTGAAGCGGATCGCGATCTCCGAGTAGCGCTGGGACATGCGTTTGCCCGTGCGCAGGTAGAATGGAACGCCGGCCCAGCGCCAGTTGTCGATCCCCAGCCGCATCGCGACGAACGTATCGACGTTGGAGTCGTTTGCCACGTCCGGCTCTGCGCGGTAGCCGGCAACCGGTGTGCCCCGTTCGGTGCCCGGGCCGTACTGTCCGCGGACCGCGTCAGCCGCACCGAGATCCCGCATCGCGGCGAATACGTCCGCCTTGCGGTCGCGCACCATGCGTGCGGCGAAGCCGATGGGGGGCTCCATCGCGACCATCGCGAGAAGTTGAAATACGTGGTTCGGCACCATGTCGCGGAGTGCGCCAGTTCGTTCGTAAAACCGGCCGCGCCGCTCCACCCCCACCGTCTCGGCCACGGTGATCTGCACGTGATCGATCCGATCGCGGTTCCAGATCGGTTCGAACATGCCGTTGGCGAAGCGCAGCGCCATGATATTTTGGACTGTCTCCTTGCCGAGGAAGTGGTCTATCCGGTAAATCTGTTCTTCGCACAGCGTGCGTAAAATCTGCGCGTTCAGCGCTTGGGCAGACTCCAGACTGTGACCGAACGGTTTCTCGATCACCACCCGCCGCCAGCGTGACGGCTTGCCGTCCGTCAGTTTCTCGTCCAGCAGGCCGGCTCGCCCGAGTTGGTCGATGACCGGTCCGAAAAACCGGTCGCCGACAGCCAGGTAAAAAAGGCAGTTGTCATTGGTGCCGTAGTCATTGGCGACATCGTGCAGGCACTTATCCAAAGTCTTGTAAAGTGCTGGATCGTCCAGGTCGCCGCGCGTGTAAGACATGCGGTCGGTGAGTCGGTGCCATGCCGCCTCGTCGATTCGGTCGATCCGGTTCTCGCTGGCGGCATTGCCGACGAAGCTTTGCAGCATCTCGTGGAGCCGGTCGCGCCACGTGTCGGCATCCAACGCGGCGATGTCAGCGCCAATGATGGCGAAGCGGTCGGGGATCAGGCCGGTGCAGGACAAGTTATACAGTGCCGGCACCAACAGTCGCCTTGTCAGGTCACCGCCTGCCCCAAAGATGACCATGGCGCACGGATCGGGACGCTTCGGCTGGCGACGCGGCGGAGACTCGACCAGATGGGCGGTCGGTTGTTGAGGATGAGTGTCCGACATGCCCTATCTTAGCGTCCCAGGGTAAGCGGGACACACTTGAGCACGATCTGTTGAGAGCGGGGAAATGGCCGCTGCACCGTAAATGGGCAGGGAAGTTGCCTCTCATGCACGAAACGAAGGCATTTCGTGCCATACAGGGCAGGGTCGCGCCACAAAACAGTTTTCCAGTTCCCGGAACTCTGCCTACCATCCATGGCGTCATTGACTGAAGGACCACGTCTGTGGACGATCTCGGCGGGGGCAGCGTGTTGTCCGGTTATGACCCCGGAGCTTTTTTCTGTGAAATGCTGCGGCCGGGACAGCCCCCCGATCCAGCGCTTTCGCTCCTGGTGTCACGCCTCTCGGCCATGCCGGTCGAGGCGCTGCGTCGCCGCGCCGCGGACGCTGAGCGGGATCTGCTGGAGCGCGGCATAACCTTCACCGTGTATTCCGACGCTGCCGCGATCGACCGCGTCTTTCCCTTCGACCTGATTCCCCGCGTGATCACCGCGCCGGAGTGGCGGCAGATCGAGACCGGCGTGATCCAGCGGGTGCGGGCGATGAACCTGTTCCTGCATGACATCTACCACGACCGGAAAATCTTGAAGGATCGGGTCATCCCGCCCGAGCTGGTGCTCGGCAATCAGGCCTATTGCGAGGTCATGATCGGCTTCACCCCGCCTTGTGGGACCTATGCGCATATCTGTGGCATCGATGTCATTCGCGATGATGCCGGCCGCTTCATGGTACTGGAGGACAACGCACGCACGCCATCCGGCGTGTCCTACGTGGTCGAGAACAGGCACATGACGCAACGCGTGCTGTCGGACCTGATGCGGGGGCTGGCGGTGCGCAGTGTGGACGAATACGGGCTGCGGTTGCACCGCGCGATGACCGAGATCGCGCCGCCCGGCGTGCTCGACCCCCAAGTGGTGCTGCTGTCGCCCGGGATTTTCAACTCTGCCTATTTTGAGCACGTGTTCCTGGCGCGTGAAATGGGCGTTCCGCTGGTCGAGGGCAGCGACTTGATCGTCGAGGCTGGAAAGGTTTGGATGCGCACGACGGCCGGGCTCGCGCCGGTGCACACGATTTATCGCCGCCTGAATGACGACAGCCTGGACCCCGATGCGTTTCGTCCTGACAGCCTGCTGGGCGTTCGGGGACTGATCGAGGCCTGGCGGCGCGGCGCCGTCGCCATCGCAAACGCTGTCGGTACTGGTGTGGCCGACGATAAGGCCGTGTACGCCTATATGCCGCGTATCATCCGCTACTACCTGGCCGAGGACCCGATCCTGCCCAACGTCGAGACGCGGATCTGCCGCGAGCCGGATGGGCTTGCCTACACGCTCGACCATTTGCACGAGCTGGTTGTGAAGCCGGTGGCGGAGTCCGGCGGCTATGGGCTGATCATCGGGCCGCATGCGACCAAAGCTCAGATCGAGGAATTTCGTGCCAGACTGCAAGCGCACCCCGACAATTATATCAGCCAGCCGGTGGTGCAATTGTCGGTATCGCCGACCTTGTGCGAACACGGAGTCGCGCCGCGTCATGTCGATTTGCGACCGTTCGCGGTGACCGGCCGAGACACCTGGGTGCTGCCCGGAGGACTAACGCGGGTTGCGCTGCGCGCCGGCTCGCTGGTGGTGAACTCTTCCCAGGGCGGGGGGTCCAAGGACACATGGGTGCTGGCGTGAGCGACCAAATTGGCGTCAACCACTTGATAGCGCGCCATGCCGCGGGCCTGGTCTGGCTCGCACGCTACATGGAACGGATAGAGAACCTCGCCCGGCTGCTTGACGTCACACGCACCTTCGCCCGGGACTCGGACGACAGCGGCAGTTGGCTTTCCATCCTGCGAATCAACTCAGACGAGACGGCGTTCTTCGAGCGCCATTCCGAGACCAACGCCGACACCATAACGCGCTTCTACCTGCTCGAGCGAGGCAACCCGAGCGCTGTCCAGACCGCAATTCACATGGCGCGAGAAAACGCGCGCATGCTGCGCGCCCTGATCTCCACCGAAATGTGGCTTCAAATCAACATTTTCCATGGCCGGATTCGCGCGCTGACCGAGGCCGACCTGGTTCCCGACCATCTCACTGCTGTCTGCACGATGCTAAAAGAGGGCACGCAAGCGCATACCGGCATAACGGAAGGCACGTTCTACCGCGACCAATGCTGGAATTTCTACATGATCGGCCGGTATCTGGAGCGGGCGGATCAAACCACACGGCTCCTCGATATCAAGTTCAACGCACTGCTACCCTCGGCGGCGACGTCGGACGCCAATGTCGACGCGGGGCAATGGAACACATTGCTGCGTGCGGCCGCCGGCTACCATGCCTATCGCCGCGAGCACCCGAACGGCTTTACGCCACCTGAAGTCGCCGGCTTTCTGCTGCTGAACGGCCTGTTCCCGCGTTCTGTGCGGTTGAACCTGGCTCAGCTCGAATGGCATCTGACGCAGTTGCATGGCCAGTATCACCTGCGCGGCGCCGCCATGGCGCTGGAGCGGCTCGACATGCTGCGCGGCCTGCTCGTAACTCAGTCCATCGAGCAGATCCTGGCGCGCGGGTTGTCGCCGTTTTTAGATTACGTCCAGAGCCAAATCGGTGCACTGCACGGCGACATCATGTCAGGGCTGTGCGGCGAGTGACCGTTCGGCGCTTGCCATTGCGGATCTGAGCCGGCGCTCGCAGCGATACGCCCTGTTCGCTGCGATACTTTAGCCTATTTTCGACGCGCGTTAGGTGTTCCGGAGATGCGACCAGCGTAATTCAGGTTCGTTTCTGCTGCTGTGCGGTGCCGGTACTTGCGTTGGACGCGGCGTCTGGGATGGACGCTCAGCCGGCAGGGAGCCTTGAGCCTCACCGTTTGTGCCGTAAGAGTCTAACTCCTGGGACGATCTGCGCCCGATGGCGCGCTCTCACGCCCGGTCGCCTCGTTTTTTGCCGCTAACGCGCTCAACGCGTGACAATTTTCTCGCCGTATGGTCCACATTTTTGTCGAAATGATGATAGTATGACGAGATTATGACGCAAATTGAGAAGCTTTCGTGCCAACATGAGAGCTATCAGGAATGGCTGCTCTTTATGGCGCTTGGGCGCTTTCTTAGGCAAAGTTGCGTGGCAGGAGACTGGGGCCGGATTATGGAGACGACGTCAGGGGTGCTGGTGACTCGGAGCGAGGATGACATCGGACGGACTGACGGTGGTCCCCCCTCGGCTCCGCGTTATAGCCGCCGTCTATCGGATAAGATTCTGATCGCCTTCCACCATGCCTGCGACCAGGGCGATTTTGAGGTGGCGGAGCAGCTCCTGCACGTTCTGGAAATGATGCTGTCCCGCCGGCCACTGACGCCGGATGGCACGCGCCGCCGCAATATGGAGAGTTTGGTGGCTGCCCACGAGAGGCTGTGGCACCTTCGCCATCCGCATAGGGATGAATTCTGACCGGCTCCAAGATCCTCATTTTTGAGACTGGCGTTCCAGTGCCAGTCGGCCGCCATCCCGTAGGACCGCCTCGGTTTCGCGCGTGAATTTGCCGTCGGGCGCGTGAAGGGTTAATCCGGCAAGGACTTGGAACTGCGATCGAGCCCCTTTGGTCCCTTGTAGCAATATGAGCTTCGCGGCTCGGCCAGGCTTCGGCCACAGCGGGAGCAATGTGGCCGCCGCGCAGTCGGTGCGGTCGAACCCTCCTAGCGCCTCTGGCAGTCGGGCGGCTGAGACGATGATCGTGAGCGTGCCCCCTGGGCATACCATGCGGGCAAGAATGGTGACCCAGTGCGCGACCAGTCCCGGCACAGCACGCTTTGCGGCATCGCGCGCTAAGGACGGTGAAGTGGTGCCGGCTGCATGGTGATAGGGTGGATTGGCGCAAGCGTGGTCAAACAAACCCAGCGGGGGCAGCGCTTCGATATCGGCGGCGAGGAACGTCATCCCCATCCACCCGTTCGCTGTCGCGTTGGCCGTCGAGAGGGCTACAAGTTCAGCGTCGCGCTCGATGCCGACGCAATTGACGCCCGGAATCCGTGCGGAAAGACAGAGCAGGCTCGCGCCGGCGCCGCAGCCGGCTTCGAGCACGCGGTCGCCCGGTCGGGCAGGAATGGCAGCGGCGAGCAGCACCGGTTCGATGCCGCTCCGAAATCCGGTCCTCGGCTGGGCATACCGAACGCGGCCGCCAAGCAGGTGGCCCTCTGTCGCCTCCATGCCCCGCTAGCTCTCTCCAGCCTCGGCGAGCACCCGATGGGCCCGATGCTCGTCCTTGGTGGCAACCGCCAAACGGCGCTGGATGGCTCCGGCGCTTCCCTCGGTGATGCTGGCGTGCAGATCGAGCACAAAAGTCTCGATACCCGCCCCGGCGAGCAGGGAGGCCAGGTAGGACAGCCGCACCGGGTCGTTCGTCGTGGCTATTATCCGCATCGTCGCTTTCGCGTATATGGACAAGGACCGATACCGGGTCGGCTTGACCCGTTTTCCGGCCCGCCGATATGGTGCCGTCGTTCGTCAGTTTTGCAAGCCGGGAGAGCCATTTGGGCGCCGTCGCCACATCGCTGCAGTCAAGTGTGGCGCCTCCGCCACGTTCCGAGGGCTGCGTGAGCCAGAACGGCGGCGAGGACGCACTCGCATCCCTCGTTGATCTGGTTGGTCCCGACCTTGAGCATTGCAATCACGCGATCGTCGCGCGAATGGAGAGCCCGGTTGCGCTGATCCCCCAACTCGCCGCGCATATTGTTGCGGCCGGCGGCAAGCGTCTCAGGCCATTGCTTACACTCGGTTCGGCCCGACTCTGTGGCTATCCCGGCGAGAGCGGTGGCAGGCGGCACGTCAACCTCGCCGGCTGCGTCGAGTTCATCCATACAGCCACGTTGCTCCACGACGATGTGGTCGACGAAAGCACACTGCGCCGCGGTCTGGCCTCGGCGAACGCCGTGTTCGGCAATAAGGCCTCGGTTTTGGTCGGGGACTTCCTGTTTGCCCGTGCCTTCCAGTTGATGGTGGAGGACGGGTCGCTCAAGGTGCTTGCCATTTTGTCGCAGGCGGCGGCGACCATTGCCGAGGGCGAGGTTCTGCAGCTTGTCACCCAGAACGACCTGTCCACCTCGGAGAACCGCTATCTGGAGGTGATTCGCGGCAAGACCGCAGCGCTGTTCGCAGCGGCCTGCCAGGTCGGCGCGGTGGTCGCCGATCGGCCGGAGTCCGAGGAGGCGGCGCTCGCTGACTATGGGATGAGCCTCGGCATCGCTTTTCAGCTCGTCGATGATGCGCTCGACTATGCCGCTGATCAGGCGACCCTGGGCAAAACGGTCGGCGATGATTTTCGGGAAGGCAAGATCACGCTGCCGGTGCTGGTCGCGTACCAGGCCGGTGACGCAAGCGAACGTGCGTTCTGGCGCCGTACTGTAGGCGACAGTGAACAACGCGATGACGATCTCGATCACGCCTTGGGCCTGATGGCAAAATGTAACGCCATCAAGACGACTCTCGATCGCGCCACGAGCTTTGCCGATTCAGCCAAGACCTCTCTGGCGGTGTTCCCGGATTCGCCGCTGCGGCGCGCACTGATCGAGGTGTCGGACTACGCGGTCAATCGCGCCCGCTAGGCTTGTTGTCGGCCACTCAGCAGCACGGGCGGCAGGCCAACCGCCCGGATAGGAGTCTTCTGCGCGGCCTGGGGTTGGGCGAACCAGCGCCCCATTCAACCGCTGACCGCGGCATGGCTCAACTCAGCTCGCAAAGGCGGGATGCTCGCTTCGCAGTTGCACGGTCAGTTCGTCCAGCGCCTTGCCGACGCGGCTCAGCATTTCGTCCACCTCTGCCTCGGTGATAATGAGGGGAGGGCTGAAGCATATCGCGTCGTTGACGACGGCGCGACCGATCACGCCGTGCTGCTCGAACGATCGCACAAGGCGTGCGCCGACCTTCAATGTGGGATCGAAGTTCTTGTGCGCCGCCTTGTCGGCGACCAATTCCATCGCGGCAATCAACCCGGTGCCGCGCACTTCGCCCACCAACGGATGCGCGGCGAACAGCCGGCGCAGTTCCGTCTGCAAATGTGCGCCGACCGCGCCGACATGCGCGCCGATGCCGATCTCATCGTAGATCTTCAGGGTCTCTATCGCGACCGCGGCTGAAACCGGGTGACCCGAATACGTGTAGCCGTGGCCGAATGTACCGATCTCATGGCTCAGTGTTGCCAGCGCGGTGAACACCCGCTCGTTCACCATCACGGCGCTGATCGGCAGGTACGACGACGACAACGCCTTGGCGCAAGTGATGATGTCGGGCTCGATGTTCAGTGTCTGACTGCCCCAGTAGCTGCCGGTCCGCCAGAATCCGCAGATCACCTCGTCCACAACGAACAGCACGTCGTATTTCCGGCAAACGGCCTGGATCTTCTCGAAATAGGTGGCAGGCGGCACGATGACGCCGCCGGCGCCCATGATCGGCTCGGCCCACATTGCGGCAACCGTGTCGGGACCTTCGTCCAGGATCAGTTTCTCCAGCTCGTCCGCGCATCGTGTGGCGAAGGCTTCCTCCGACTCGGCAGGCTCCGCAAAATGGTAGTGATGCGGCGTCATCGTGTGGATGAAGCCAGGCAGCGGCACGTCGAACCCGCGGTGATTTGTGGCGAGTCCGGTCAGCGAAGCGGCAGCGACGGTAATGCCGTGATACCCTTTGACCCGGCCGATAATCTTCTTCTTGCGAATGCGGCCGAGCGCATTGTTAAAGTACCAGACCATCTTCACGGCGGAGTCGTTCGCCTCGGAGCCCGAATTGGCGAAGAAGACCTTGCTCATAGGCACGGGCGAGCGCTGGAGCAGCATTTCTGCAAGTTCGATCTGCGGCCCGTGCGACTTCGCGTTGAACCCATGATAGAAGGGCAGCTTGCGCATCTGGGCAACGGCCGCCTGCACCAGCCGCTCATTGTCGAAGCCGAGTGCGGCGCACCATAGCCCGGCAGCGCTCTCGATGTAGTCCTTGCCCGCGTCATCCCACACGCGCACGCCCTGTCCACGCGTAATGACGACCGGGCCGACCTGCTGGTGCGCCTCAAGGTCGGTGTACGGATGCAAGACGCTGGCGATGTCGCGCGCGGCGGTGGAGTTGGCGCCGAAGGTCGGGGCAGACGGGGGCATGGTTGGTTCTCTCGCGCTCATCCGGCTAAGATAGGGCTGTCCCCATGGACGTGGAACCACCGGCGGCGGGAGACAGGAATGCCGGGCTGACTTCGCCGCTGAATGGTGGGCGCCTGCCGGGCGTTGAGACGGGTGCGAACGCGCCGGCTGTGCGGCACCCGGGTTTGCGCTAACAGCAGTGGGCTATGGAACACCGAGCTCATCCTGACGCAGGTACTTTGAGGCGGGTCGATGCTTTGGTCCTCGCCGGACTGCTTTCACCCGAGGCGCGGGACCGCGCCTTGCTGGTCGAGGAGCGGTATCCGATCGCTATCACGTCCACAATCCAGGCGCTGATCGAACATTCGGACGACCCGATTGGACGCCAGTTCGTGCCCGACCCGGCCGAGCTGGTCACGACTGGCCAGGAGGACCCCGATCCGGTCGGCGACGACGCGCTTTCGCCGGTGAAGGGCCTGGTGCACCGCTACCCGGACCGCGTGCTGCTGAAGCCCCTCCTGGTCTGTCCGGTCTATTGCCGCTTTTGCTTCCGGCGCGAGCGGGTCGGGCCGGATGGAGGCTTGCTGACAGAAGCCGAGCTTCAAACCGCCTACGACTGGATCGCAGCCCGCCCGGCCATTCGCGAAGTGATCCTGTCGGGTGGCGATCCGCTGATGCTCTCCCCGCGGCGGCTCGCCGCCATTCTTGGTGCCCTTTCAGCCATCCCGACCATCGACATCCTGCGGGTTCATTCGCGGGTGCCGTTGGCCGACCCCGGGCGCCTGACCGACGCCTTGGCTGCGGCGCTTGAGACCGAGAAGGCCCTTTGGCTGGTCGTGCATGCCAATCACTCACGCGAGTTCACGCCCGAAGCGCGGCTCGCGCTCAGGCGGGTGCAGACGTTGGGTGTGCCGGTGCTCGGCCAATCCGTGCTGCTTCGCGGGGTGAACGACAGCGCCGAGGCGCTTGAGGCGCTGTTCCGCGCGATGCTGGCTGCCCGCGTGAAGCCGTATTATCTGCACCAACTCGACCGTGCCCCCGGGACGTCGCGGTTCCACGTTCCGATCGGCGAGGGCCGCCGGCTGCTGTCTGACCTGCGCGGCAGGATGTCCGGGCTCGCCTGGCCAACCTACGTGCTGGACGTTCCAGGCGGTCATGGCAAAGTGCCTATCGGCCCCGATTATTGGGATGGCGACTCGGTGCGCGATGTCACCGGCCGCCGGCACCCGCTTGGCGGCTCGCTTGATCCGTCGGGCGCACCGGTCTAGAAGCCCGCACCCCCACAGCAACCGATGCAGGCTATCCGATGAAGCAGCAGGCCAACCTGATTCGTGCCGGCCAGGTGATCGAGCACGATGGCCGCCGCTGGACCGTGCTGAAGCAGCAGATCATCAGCCCTGGAAAAGGCGGCGCCTTTATCCAGGTAGAAATGCGCGACCTCAAGACCGGCAACAAGACCAACGAGCGCTGGCGCACCGCAGACACGGTCGAGCGGCTGATGACCGAAGAGAAGGAGTACACCTACTCCTATACGGATGGCAGCAATCTCGTGTTGATGGACCCGGAGACCTACGAAGAAAATCACATCGCCGCAGAGTTGCTGGGCGACCTGGCGCCATTCCTGCAAGACAACATGAAGGTGACGGTCGATCTGGTGGAGGGGGAGCCGGTGGCAATCCACCTTCCCGCCACGGTTGTGCTCGAAGTCGTGGAGGCTGATCCCGTCGTCAAAGGGCAGACCGCCGCCTCATCGTACAAGCCGGCGCGGCTGTCGAATGGTGTGAAAAGTTCGGTCCCGCCCTTCGTCGAAACCGGCGAGAAGATCGTCGTCCGCACCGAGGACGGCAGCTACGTGGAACGTGCAAAGGCCTGAGCAGACCTTCAGGCACCCGCACCGGACGTGGCACTCCGCCTTTCCCCTCACCTTACCGTGATGGCCAATGCCGCCCAGAAGGCGGCAAAACGGTTATTGCGCGATCTTAACGAGGTGGAGCAGCTCCAGGTCAGCGTAAAGGGGCCATCGGACTTCGTGTCCCAGGCCGATCTGCGCGCTGAGCAGACGCTCCGCGAGGAGCTGACGAAGGCACGCCCGGGCTATGCATTCCTGATGGAAGAGTCCGGCGCGCACGGCTCGGCCAATTGGGCCTGGCGGTGGATCGTTGACCCGCTGGACGGTACGACCAATTTCCTCCACGGCATCCCGCATTGGGCCATCAGCATCGGGCTGGAGCGGCGCTTGCCGGATGGCGGGTCCGAACTTGCCGCGGGCTTGGTGTATGCGCCGGCGGTGGACGAGATGTTCTGGGCGGAGAAGGGGGTGGGCGCCTTCGTCAACGAGCGCCGGCTGCGTGTCTCCGCCCGGCGCGACCTGAAGGACGCGCTGTTTGCCACCGGCATCCCGTTCGCTGCCGCCAGCCCGCAGCGCAGACAGGCTTTCAGCCGAACCCTTGCCGGCCTCATGCCTCGCGTCGCCGGCATCCGCCGCTTCGGCGCGGCTTCCCTGGACCTCGCCTGGGTGGCCGCTGGCCGGTATGACGGTTTCTGGGAGCTGGGGCTGAAGCCATGGGACGTTTCGGCCGGTCTTATTCTGGTCCGCGAAGCCGGGGGGTTCGCGACCGATCCGGCCGGCGGCGACCCAAGGGAGTCAGGAGACGTGGTCGCGGCGAACACGCATCTACACGCGATACTGTGTGAAAAGGTGACTGCAGGCCGGGACGGCACGGCGGCTTAGGAGGTCGGTCTCCTTCGTGCATGGAAGGGATGCCGTCATCTTCGGCCTCCAGAACTTGACCGGCTGCGAACCAAGCAGCTAATCGCGCCTTGGACGGATCACAGTCACCGTCCCAAGTCGCTTTGTTATGCAGTCCCCGCTCCCGCTCGCTTCCTCAATCAGGGACGAAAAACACCATGAACTCGAAGATCGTCGGCGCTTTCGCCGCCGTCGCCTTGCTGGCGGCGTGCGCTCATAAACAGGACACGGGTGCCGCAACGGGCGCCGGCGGCGCCGGCGGGGCCAACGCAGGCCCTGTTCCGGGTAGCCAGGAGGATCTGGTCGCCAATGTCGGCGATCGGGTCTTTTTCGGCTTCGACAAATCCTCCCTGAGCCAGGAGGCGCGCGCCACGTTGGATCATCAGTCCGATTGGCTGGGTCGGTATGGCCAGGTCAGTGTGCAAGTCGCCGGCAACACCGACGACCGGGGCACCGAGGAATACAACCTGGCGTTGGGCCAGCGCCGGGCGAACTCGGCACGCGACTATTTGGTTGCCAGGGGCGTTGGAGCGCCGCGGATCAACACCATCAGCTACGGCAAGGATCGCCCGACGGCGGTAGGCGACGACGAACAGGCGTGGGCCCAGAACCGCAACGCGATCACCTCCGTGCGATGATCCCTGTCGGCCCGGACGTCTAGTATTCGCCGGCATGCATGTTGCGGGACCGGATAGAAGACCGCCGGGAAGCGGTTTTCCTTTCGGTTGCGCGCCTCTATCGGCCGATTTGCGCATGGCAGTCAGACATGAAACGCCAACCGGCCGAAGTTGATAGGGACGGCAGGATGACTCGTTTGCTCCGGCCCATGGTTATCTCGGTTCTGCTGGTCCTTCCGCTGGCCCTGCCCGCTCACGCCCAGATGGAGAGCCGCGAGGGGATTGCGCTTCAGAATCAGATCTACGAGCTGCGCCAGCAATTGCAGGCCCTGCAGAGCGGGTTGGGCTCGGAGCGTGGCAGCGGCAGCAGCTACCTGGGACGCGCTCCGGCGCAGCCGGTCGCACCATCCAATGATTTTCTGGCCCAGCTTTTGGCCCGGGTCGATGTGATCGAGGAGCAGCAGCGCCAGCTCCGCGGACGCGTCGACGAGATCCAGAACCAGGTGCAGCGTCAGGGGGCTGACCTGGGAAAGCGGATAGACGATCTTGCGTTTCAAGTTCGTAACCCGCAGGCGGCGGGTGCGGCTGGCGGATCGTCATCAATGCCGCAACCTGCCCCACCAACGCTTCCAGCCGCGTCTGCTGCTGTGCCACCGAGCGCGGCGCCTCCATCGGGTGCGGCGGGCCGCCGTACGCCGGAGCTTGCAATCCTGGACGGCAATGCCGCGCTGGCCCGGCGTGACTATGCGGCCGCCGAGCAGGCCGCGCGGGAGGTATTGTCCAACAACCGCACCTCGCCCCGGGCGTATGATGCGCAGTTCCTGCTGGCCCAGGCCTTGCTCGGCCAGCGGCAATATTCCCAGTCGGCGATCGCCTTCGACGACGCATATAACCGCAGCCGCAAGGGCGCACATGCGCCGGAAGCGCTGTTAGGACTTGCCAACTCCCTGATTGCAATCAACGAAAAGAAGGCGGCCTGCGATACCCTGTCGAAATTGAGGGCCCAATTTCCTGGTGGCCGCCCGGACCTGCGCGATGCGATAGCGGCGGCGGACCAGCGGGGAGGCTGCAAGTGATTGATAACGAATGACGAGTCGCTGATCGCTGCCGGCGCTTTCGCTGAAGCAATGGCTGGGCTCGGTCCGTTTGAGCCTGCTCCCAGGGTTGCCGTCGCGGTATCCGGCGGCGCGGACAGCATGGCGCTAAGCTTGCTGGTCGCCGTATGGGCGCGGGCGATGGGCGGGAGTGTGCTTGCCCTGATCGTCGATCACGGCCTTCGAGCCGAATCGGCGACGGAAGCGGGCGAGGCCGCCTCACGGCTGCAAGCCTGTGGAATAGCGCCGCGCGTGCTTCGGCTGACCGGGCTGGTCCACGGACCTGGCCTGGCGAGCAGGGCACGGGCCATGCGGTTTGCGGCTCTGACATCGGCCTGTGCGGAGGCCGGGATCGTACACCTGTTGCTCGGTCACCACGCCGCCGACCAGGCCGAGACAGTTCTCATCCGTGTGCTCGGCGGCACGGGTCCAACCGGGTCGGCGGCCATGCCCGCGCTGGCCGAAGGCGCCCAGATCCGACTGCTTCGTCCACTGTTGCGCATTCCGCCGCTGGATCTTCGCGCCTACCTGCTGCGGGCCGGCGTGGCGTGGACTGAAGATCCGTCGAATGACGACGTTCGCGCGCTACGGCCGCGTCTCCGGATGCTTCGGGCTGACCGGGAAGGTGCTGGCGCCGCGACGTCCGCATTGGTCGCTGCCTCGGCAGCCAGCGGCGCGGCACGGGCCGATCAGGACGCGCTGGTGGCGATGTTGCTGTCCGAGCGCGTGTCCTTCCGGCCGGAGGGCTTTGCCGTGATCGATGGCAGGCCGCTTTCTCCGGCGGCGCTCTCCGCCTTGATCCAGGCCGTGTCCGGTGCGGCCTTTCCGCCCTCGCCGCGCCAGGTCGCAGCGCTTGCCGCGTCACCCAGGCCGGCGACGCTGGCGGGGACACGGCTCGTTCCATCGCGCGACGGCTTGCTGCTGGTTCGCGAGGCCGCCGCCATGGGGCCGCCGGTCGCGGCGCTCCCAGGTGCTGTCTGGGACGGGCGCTTCCGCCTGCCTCTCAAAAGTTCGCCGCCGGCCGGGGCGGTGCTGGGCCCTCTCGGCGGTGAGGCAGCCAAACTGCGACGCAGGTCGCCGCTGCCCGCTTCCGTGCTTTACACCCTTCCAGCACTACGCTGCGGCCAGAGCCTGATCGCAGTGCCCCATCTGCTCTATCCCGACGAGGAGGTTTGTGGACGCGTCCCCCTTATAGTCTGTCCGCCACGGGCGGCATCGGGTGCCCCCTTCCACATTGCTCAAGGCCGGGGGTGCCAGACGGGGGAAGGCACCCTATGTTGACTTTGGCTGGTGCGGCGGCCGTTGCCGTTGCATAGCATTCCCCGGCGCGATCAAGCGTAGGGTGCACGTGTGGACGTGAGCGACAGATGAGCAATTTCGGCCGGAACCTCGCGCTTTGGGTGATCATCGCCCTACTGCTTGTGGTGCTTTTCAACCTTTTCCAGCCCGGCGCAACGCATCCCGCGGCAACCCAGGTTGCCTACTCGGATTTCATCTCCGAGGTGAACGGTGGCCGTGTCCGCGATGTGGTCATCCAGGGCCGCACCGTTTCCGGGCAGTTGACGGACGGGCGCACCTTCCAGACCTACACGCCTGAAGATCCCAGCCTGGTGCAGCGTCTGACAGACAAGGGCGTGCGCGTCATCGCCAAGCCCGAGGATAGCGACGTCAATCCGCTGCTGCATTACCTGCTGTCCTGGTTCCCGATGCTGCTCCTGATCGGCGTCTGGGTGTTCTTCATGAGACAGATGCAGTCCGGCGGCGGCCGCGCGATGGGGTTTGGCAAGTCGCGCGCCAGGATGCTCACCGAGAAGCAGGGGCGCGTCACGTTTGAAGACGTGGCGGGTATCGATGAGGCCAAGGGGGAACTCCAGGAAATCGTTGAATTCCTGAAGGACCCGCAGAAATTCCAGCGCCTGGGAGGCAAGATCCCCAAGGGCGTGCTGCTGGTGGGGCCGCCCGGCACGGGTAAGACGTTGCTTGCTCGTGCAATTGCCGGTGAGGCGAATGTGCCGTTCTTCACGATTTCCGGCTCGGACTTTGTGGAGATGTTCGTCGGTGTCGGCGCCAGCCGCGTGCGCGACATGTTTGAGCAGGGCAAGAAGAACGCTCCTTGCATCATCTTCATCGACGAAATAGACGCGGTTGGGCGGCATCGCGGCGCCGGTCTGGGCGGTGGCAACGACGAGCGTGAACAGACTCTCAACCAGATGCTGGTCGAGATGGACGGCTTCGAGTCGAACGAGGGCGTGATCCTGATCGCCGCCACCAACCGTCCTGACGTGCTCGACCCGGCGCTGCTGCGCCCTGGCCGGTTCGACCGTCAGGTCGTCGTTCCCAACCCGGATGTGAACGGGCGTGAGAAAATCCTGCGTGTGCACATGCGGAAGGTTCCCCTCGCGTCCGACGTCGATCCGAAGGTGATCGCACGTGGCACGCCGGGCTTTTCGGGCGCCGACCTTGCCAACCTGGTGAACGAGGCCGCGTTGCTCGCCGCACGCATGGGTAAGCGCGTTGTTGCCATGGCCGAGTTCGAGGCGGCCAAGGATAAGGTGATGATGGGCACCGAACGCCGCTCGCTGGTCATGAGCGAGGCGGAGAAGCGGATGACGGCCTATCATGAAGCTGGCCACGCCCTCTGCGCCATGCACGAGCCGGAGTGTGACCCCGTTCACAAGGCAACGATCATCCCGCGCGGGCGCGCGCTCGGGCTGGTCATGAGCCTGCCGGAAGGTGACCGCTACTCCAAGTCCAAGTCCAAGCTGCTTTCGGAGCTGATTATGGCGATGGGCGGACGTGCGGCGGAGGAGATCATCTTTGGCCCCGATAAGGTGTCTAACGGCGCTGCGGGCGACATCAAAATGGCCACCGACCAGGCCCGGCGAATGATCACTGAATGGGGCATGAGCGAGAAGCTCGGCATGATCGCCTACGGTGACAACAGCCAGGAGGTGTTCCTTGGCCACTCGGTGACCCAGAACAAGAATGTTTCGGAGGCGACGGCGCGAGAGATAGATTCCGAAATCAAGGAGGTTATCGGTAACTCTTATTCGAAGGCCCGGCGTGTGCTCACCGAGAACATCGAGGAACTGCACCGTCTGGCGCGCGGCCTGCTGGAGCACGAGACGCTGTCCGGCGACGAGATCCGAACCGTCCTGCGTGGCGAGCCGGTGATCCGTAAGGTCGTCGATGAGCCGGCGCCGGAGAGTCGCCGCGCCTCGGTACCGACCGCTGGTCGTCCGGTTCAGCCGGCGCCTCCCGCCGGAGGGCTAGGGCCTGCGCCACAACCGGGTTGAGCCTGGGCTGAGTACCTGATTTTGAGCCCGGCCCCTCTCGGCCGGGCTCAAAATCTTTGGAGCATAGGCGCCGCTGTCTTGCCGCTGTCCGTGCCCGATACACACGTAACACCAATGACACGGCGCATCCGGCAACCCAGGCAAGACGTTTTTGCCGACTGCTTTCGGTACGGCGTTCCGCCGCCTCCTGGGTTCTATGCTAATGTTGCGCGTGCGCTCCAAGCTTTCCAACTTTGGTATGGGCTTTGCCTGGACGCGTTCTGCTCCGCCGGCCGGTAAGTCTGACCGGACCTGGCCAGCCACCACGGGGAGAGACCATGAGCAATTCGCGGCGCCTGTTCGGCACGGACGGGATCAGGGGCAAGGCCAACACTGACCCGATGACGGCCGAAACTGCGCTTCGCCTCGGGCAGGCAGCGGGCCTGATGTTCACGCGCGGCAGTCATCGGCACAAAGTGGTCATCGGCAAAGACACGAGGTTGTCGGGCTACATGATCGAGCCCGCGCTCACCGCCGGGTTCACCGGTGCCGGCATGGACGTAACATTGGTCGGACCGCTGCCAACGCCGGCGATCGCCATGCTGACCCGCAGCATGCGTTGCGACCTCGGCGTCATGATCTCCGCTTCGCACAACCCGTACGAAGACAATGGGATCAAGCTGTTCGGTCCCGACGGCTTCAAGCTCTCCGACGAGACCGAGGCGGAGATCGAGGCCCTGATGGCGACCGACATCGCCCATCGGCTCGCCCCTTCTCAGGCGCTCGGCCGCGCCGTCCGGCTGGAGGACGCGGCGGGACGCTACATAGAGGCAGCCAAGGGCAGCTTTCCCCGCGGACTTCGGCTTCAGGATCTCAAAATCGTGGTCGATTGTGCCAATGGCGCAGCCTATCGCGTCGCGCCGACGGTGCTTTGGGAACTGGGCGCAACCGTTATTCCTATCGGCGTCACACCGGATGGGTTCAATATCAATAAGGGCTGCGGCTCAACCGTCCCCGACTATTTGTGCGCCCAGGTCGTGGAGCATGGCGCCGACCTTGGTATCGCCCTGGACGGCGACGCCGATCGTATCCTGATTGCGGACGCCAACGGGGAGCTGATTGATGGCGATCAGATCCTGGCGCTCATCGCCGCCTCCTGGGCTGCCGCCGGGATGCTCCGAGGCCAGGGGATCGTTGCCACCGTCATGTCCAACCTGGGGCTGGAGCGTTTTCTCGCTGGCCAGGGACATACGCTGTATCGCACACGGGTAGGCGACCGCTACGTTGCCGAGCAGATGCGCGAGTGCGGCTGCAATGTCGGTGGCGAACAATCCGGACACATCATCCTGTCCGACCTGGCCACAACCGGCGACGGCCTTCTGGCGGCGTTGCAGGTTCTGGCGGTCATAGTGGAGCAGGGTCGCCCGGTGAGCGAGGTCTGCCGGGTATTCGCGCCTCTGCCGCAGCGGCTCAAGAACGTGCGATTCTCCGGCCCCTCGCCGCTGCGGAGCCAGCGCATCCAGCAGGTAATTGCCGCGGCGGAAGCGGAATTGAACGGTTGCGGACGGCTGCTTATCCGCGAAAGCGGCACCGAGCCCCTGGTGCGGGTCATGGCCGAGGCGGAGGACGAGAGTTTGGTGGCGCGGCTGGTCGATGCCCTGTGCGCCGAAATCGCCGCCGCGGCCCGGGCGAGCGAAGACGCGGCCTGATGCAGGGCCGCGTGCTGGTGGTGGCAGGCTCCGATTCCGGCGGCGGAGCGGGGATCCAGGCCGACATAAAAACGATCACCGCGCTCGGGGCCTACGCTGCCACCGCGATCACCGCGGTCACTGCGCAGAATACCATAGGCGTGGCAGCGGTTTATTTGCTGCCTGCTGATCTGTTGCGGCTGCAAATGACGGTGGTGCTGGACGACATCGGCGCCGATGCGATCAAGATCGGCATGCTGGGTAATGCGGAGGCCGTTGAAGCCGTCGCCGACGTGCTGGGTGTCTACGCCAGGTCCTTGCCGGTCGTGCTGGACCCGGTGCTCGTATCGACCACCGGTTCCCCGCTGTCAGATCGTGGAGCGCTGGACGTATTGATCCGGCGGCTCCTGCCGATGGCGACCGTTGCAACGCCGAACTTGCCGGAGGCCGAAGCCTTGATCGGAAAGCCGATCACCGACCTCTCGGGTATGCGGGCCGCTGCGGCTGCCATCCTGGCCCTTGGTGCCCGCGCGGTGCTGCTAAAGGGGGCGCATCTGCCAGGCGACGGGATAATCGACGTGCTGGCCACAGCCGACTGGGTTGAGGAACTGGCTGCGCCCCGCATTGCAACCCGGCACACCCACGGGACCGGCTGTACCCTGGCCAGCGCCGTGGCGGCTGGGCTCGCGCAGGGGCTCGATTTACGCATGGCTGTTCAGCGTGGCCGCGCCTTTGTCCGAGCGGCGATCACAGCCGCCCCCGGGTTTGGCGCTGGCAACGGCCCGCTCAATCACGGGGTCACCGTGGACCCGAGTCGGCTCGACCGGCTCCACTAGGCCATTTGTTCCCCTAGCCGGTGGTGGCTGGTTGCTGAGGGGCTGCTGCCATTGTGCTGCACCAAATCGAACCAAACCGCTAAGCTAACGTCAGTGTTCGGCTCGACGCGCCGCCCCGGCGCGCTGCAGGCTCAGCCTGCATCGAAGTTGACCAGGGTGGTGGCGGCCTGATGGTCGGATGATCGATATCGAGCTGTCTTGCCCCGATCTTGCCGAACTCGGCCCTCGATGGCGCGCGCTTGAGGCGCGGGCTGATTGTTCGTTTTTCCAAAGCTGGACGTGGACCGGCTGTCTGGCAGCCGAGCGCTATTCCAGCCCGGTGCTGCTCGTGGCCCGGGACGATCGGCGAGACAAGGTTTTGGGACTGTTCAACCGGCGCCCTGTGCTGCCGGAGTTGGTCTGCCTTTGGCTTGGCGAGAGCGGCGACCGGACGCTGGACAGCATCTATATCGAGCATAACGGCTTGCTGACGGAGGCGGGTGCCACAGACAGACTTATCGCCGATTGCCTGCATGCCGCCCGCATCGCGCCAATCGACTTAAGGCAACCGCTGTTCGCCCGTCGCCTGATGCTCAGCGGCGTGCTGAATGCCGGGCTGGCGACCGAGGCCGGGTCGGCGGTCCGGTTGCTCCGCAGTCACGCCGCACCTTTCGTCGATCTGGTCGCGCTCCGCCGCGGCGGCGCCGATTATCTCGGTGCCCTGAGCGCCAATACGCGCCAGCAACTCCGACGCTCGGACCGCGCCTACGCGGCCATGGGACCGTTGGCTCTGCACCGTGCCGACAGCATTTCGGAGGCGCATCAGTTTTTGGACAGTCTTGCGGCGTTGCATCAGGCGCGCTGGACGGACCGCGGGCGTCCAGGCGCCTTTGCCGCCCCATTTTTTCGCCGCTTCCACGGCGCGCTTATTGAGCGTGGATTCCCGCGAGGGGAAATCGACTTGCTCTGCGCGACGGCTGGAGGACAGGTGATCGGTTATTTATACAACTTCAGGTATCGTGGCCAGGCGCTGGCTTATCAAAGCGGCTTCGACTACCGAGTCGCCGACAAGCACCAAAAGCCGGGCCTCACTTGCCATCACGCAGCCATCCGGAAATCTCTGGCAGATGGCCTGGATCGTTATGACTTCTTGGCAGGCGACGACCGTTACAAGCGCAGTCTTTCGACAGGCACGGATCTAATGCACTGGCTTGAGATCGGCGTGCCCTGGGCGCCGCATCGGCTGCTGCGGGGCCTTCGGAAGCTCGGATCCAGGCCCAATGGATTCTCATGCCATTGACGAGCCGCCGCCACCCCGTTCATTAACGGCAATTGAAATAGTGTCCTGGCTCACCCTGAACCAGGAGCGTGGCGGACGCAGCCCGAGGCTGCGCGTTCCAAGGGAGCAGCTATGACGAAGTCCCGCAAGAGGCGTCCCGCCTTCAGCCAGGCCAGCGGCAGGCCGTCGATCGTGTCTGCAGAGGCGGAGGCCGCTATCGAGGCTGAGGCGGAAGCCGAATCCGGCCATGAGCACGAACCGCTGGAGACGCATGACACTGGCCTGAGCACCGATAACGCGGAGATCGGGGCAGAGCCGCCGGCTCAGACGCAGCCCCGCATAGACGACGCGGTTGAACAGGAAAGCGATTTCCACAGCGGCACGGGCGTGGCCGCGGCGCCTTCCGAGGCCGAAGTCGCCACCGAACGGAAAGGAATCAGGGGCCTCTCGGCAGCTTCGTACCTTCATCAGGCGCCATCGGCGGGCGCTGAGTTCACACGGCCTCCGGAGAGACGGCCGGGTCGTGCAGGAAGACGGTGGGCCGTCGCCCTAAGTGCTCTGATCGCCGTCGCTGTGGGCGTGGGGGCAGGCATTTGGTTTCTGGCGCCGACGGATAGCATCGTGCCGGCAGCTCCCGAGGCGATGCGCATCGCCGTGCCTCCGCCGAGCCAGGTGGCTGCTCCGCCCGGCAGTGCGTCGGTCGCCGAGGCGAAGCGCATCGAGCGAGGGCGGGCCAGTGGTGTGCTCGCCTTGGCCGAACAGTTGCGCCGAGAGGTTGAGGCCGGGGCTCCGATCGGGCAGACCTTGGACTCTATTGGGGCAACCGGAGCGCTTCCGCCACCGGTAACGCAGGCGATCGCGGAACTTCGCCCTCTGTCCCAGGGCGTGCCGACTCTTGGCGACCTCTCGCGAAGCTTCCAGGCATTGGCTGATCAGGCCGCGGTGCAGTCCGTCCTAAACCAGCCCTGGCCGACGCGTTTCATGGCCAAACTCACGGCGCTGATCGGCGGAGGACCGTACAATCCATTGGCGGCCACGGTGGCGAACTTGCGCTCCAAGGTCGATGGGGGGCGTGCTAACGAGGTCGCCGCGTGGGTCTCGGAATCGCCTTGGGCGAAGATTGGATCCGACTGGATCGGACAGGAACGCGCCCGGGAATCCGCGGTGACCGCGGCGCAGATTGTCACCGAGCACGCGCAGCAGCGCTATGACGCGGCCGTCGCAGCGGCGGGAGGCAATTCGTAGGATTGGGTCGCGAGGGGGGCGCGGCGATGTGGCGCCCTCCCTCAGTCTCGGTCGGCTGATTCTGCGGGCATCGGGAGAGGCGGAATTTCAGAACAGGGTCATACCGGCCAGTTGGTATCGAAACCCTGGAAGCGAGATGGAATGCGCCTGATGTCGGAAAGCAGGTCGTGTTGCAATCCCGCCGGCGTTCCCTGTGGGAATGCAAGGTCGATCGAATCGGCCGCCCCGCCGTAGCGTGCCTCGATCGCCGCGACAAGTTCATGATACGTCCCGCATGCTGCGAAGGTTCGCACGACGTCGTCGGAGACCAGCGGCGGCATCTCGGCCCAGCGTCCCCTGATCGACAGAGTGTGTAACCGACCTCCCAACTCTTCCAGGCCGTGCAGGGACAGTATCGGCAGGTAGGTCCGCGTCGAGCCATAGAACGCAATGCGCGCTCGCGCCGCTTCCATCTCGGCAGCCACTGCCTCGTCGTCTGGACCGGTGCACACGAACCCGCCGCCTCGTACGTCGAAATGTTCCCGTTCACGCCCGCTCATCCGCATGCCTTCCGCAACGCGCGGCAGGCAAACCTCCTCAAGATAGCGGCGTGAGCAAAGTGGGTGCAGCCGCACCCCGTCGCAGACCTGGCCCGCAACGCGCAGCATCGCCTCGCCGACAGCCGCGATCGTCACTGGTATCATCGGCAGGCCGGTCGGCTCGGGCGAGAAGTCTGGGGTCATCAGTGTGAGCGTGTAGTGAGCGCCGTGATAGTCGAGCTTCTCGCCCTTCTCCCAGCAGCGCCAGACGGCCCGCAGCGCGCCGATATAGTCGCGGAGCCGTGGCGCCGGTGGCGTCCAGGGGATGCCGAAGCGGCGCTCGTTGTGCCCCTTCACCTGGCTGCCGAGCCCCAGCACGAACCGTCCACCGGAATTGGCGTGAAGGTCCCAGGCCGTGCTCGCGAGCACGGTCGGGCTGCGCGGGAAGGCTATCGCCACAGATGATGTCAGCTCCATTCGCTCGGTCGCCAGCGCCGCGAACGCCAACGGCGGGAACGGATCGTGCCCGAGTTCGGCCGTCATAGCCCCGTCGAAACCCGCATCTTCCGCCGCCTGGGCCGCTTGCGCGACTTCGCGCCAATGGCGCATCGGCAGCACGGTGAATACGCGCATGGATGGCTCCTCCGGCGGCAATACTGCCGGTGTTGAGGTCGTGCGAGTCAAGCGTAGGCCGGGTGGGCGCCAGGGTGGTGCTGGCGAAGAAGTTCCGCAATTCGGCGTTCCTTCTCGCAGCATGCTGTGCCTATGATGCGCCGGAAGACGGGCACCAACGCCCGTGTGGACCCGTAGGACGGAGGCCACGCCGGATGGTTCAGGACAGAGGTCTCGGTCCGACGCTTGCGGCGCATCCGTTCTTCGACGACATGGACCCGGTTGCACTGGAGACGATTGTCGGTTGCGCCGCCAATGCTGTCTTCCGCCCGGGCGAGTTCATCTTTCGCCAAGGGGAAGCCGCCGACAATTTCTACCTGGTCCGCGAGGGCCGTATCGCGCTGGAAATTTATGTCCCAGGCCGCCAAGGTGGGATCGTCGTCGAGACCGTGGAGGCCGGCGAGATCGTCGGCTGGAGCTGGATAAACCCCCCATATCGCTGGAGCAGCGACGCGCGGGCTGCAGCGACGGCCCGTGTGCTGACACTCGACGCCGCCTGCCTCCGTAACAAGATGGAGGATGACCGAACCCTCGGCTACGAGCTGTACAAGCGTTTCGTTCCGGTGATGGCCAGACGCCTTGCCGCGTGTCGTCTGCGCATTGTGGAACTGGCTACCGAGCCGGAAGGCTAGCCATGCCCGATTCGCCTCTGGTCGCATTGGCCCCCGGCGTGTCCCCTGTTCCTGGCGAGGACATTCACACGCCGCGGCCGTTCCGCATTGTCCAGGTCAAGCGGGAGGTGGCTGGGGTCTTCACCTGGAAACTCGCCGCGTGCGACGGCAATCCCTGCGCGTGCCGTCCCGGTCAGTTCAACATGCTCACAGCATTCGGCGTTGGCGAGGTGCCGATCAGCGTCAGCGGCGACTGCCGCAACCAGGGGGAGCTTGTCCACACAATCCGCGCCGTGGGTCCGGTGACGCGCGCGATGGAGAACCTCAAGCGGGGCGCCGTCGTCGGAGTCCGCGGCCCGTTCGGCCGATCCTGGCCGGTGGACGAGATCACGGGTTACGATGTTCTGTTCGTCACCGGGACCATCGGGCTCGCACCGCTGCGGCCGCTGATTCTGGAGGTTCTCGCGCGCCGGCAGGAGTTCGGCAAGGTGGTCATCTGCTACGGCTCGCGTGGCACCCATGACATCCTCTACGAGGCGGATCTGCACACTTGGCGTGGTCGGTTCGATACCAACGTCCATGTCACAGTTCATGTCGCGCCGTCGGGCTATCGGGGGCGGGTCGGCAGCGTCGCCGCGGCCGTGCGCATTGCGCGCATTGATCCGTTGAGCACACAAGCCTTCGTCTGCCGCTCCGAGGCGATGACCCGGCCGGCGGTCGATGCGCTTGCAGAACGGGGAGTGACCACAGACCGCATCTGGACCACGCTGGAGCGCTCCATGAAATGCGGCGTGGGGCTATGCGGCCATTGCCAGTTCGGGCCTACGTTCATGTGCAAGGACGGCCCCGTGTACCGGTTTGACACAATCGAGCGGCTATTCGGAATGCGGGAGATCTGACGACCTGCGCAGCAGCCGGCCGTGTTTGGCTGGAGACTGGACATTACTCCACGGCCTCGAATCACATGCTTTGTGAATCGGGAGCGTCATGCTTCCAGGGCACCCAAGCTGCGTATGAGCGCTGCGCACCATCGGCAACTGGTCAGGCGACAACTGGTCGGGCCTTCTACGGCCCGACCTGCTAACGAGTGGCTACAGCCCTTCGAACAGCGCCGTGGTAATGTAGCGCTCGGCGAACGACGGAATGATCGTCACAAACAGCTTGCCGGCGTATTCCGGCCGGCGCGCGATCTTCAGCGTCGCCGCAACCGCCGCGCCGGAGGAGATGCCACCCGGAATGCCCTCGGTCCGGGCCAGGCGTTTGGCTGTGGCGAATGTCTCCTCGTTGCTGACCTGCACGATCTCGTCCACCAGCGAGGTGTCCAGGACCTGCGGCACGAACCCGGCGCCGATGCCCTGAATGGGATGCGGACCCGGCTTGCCGCCGGACAGCACTGGGCTGGCCTCCGGCTCGACCGCGAAGAACTTCAGCCCCGGGCGGCGTGACTTCAGCGCCTGCGCCACGCCGGTCAGTGTTCCGCCGGTGCCGATGCCGGAGACGATCGCGTCCACCTGGCCCTCGGTATCGTGCCAGATTTCCTCGGCCGTGGTCAGGCGATGGATTTCGGGGTTCGCCGGGTTGCCGAACTGGTTAGGCTGCACTGCCCCGGGCGTCTCCGCCAGCAGCTCGTTGGCGCGCGCGACTGCGCCGCTCATGCCCTTCTCGCGCGGCGTCAGGACCAGTTCGGCCCCGAGATAGGCCAACATCTTCCGCCGCTCGATTGATACCGATTCCGGCATGGTCAGGATCAGGCGGTAGCCGCGTGCGGCGGCGACGAAGGCGAGCCCGATTCCGGTGTTGCCCGAGGTGGGTTCGATCAGCGTCGAGCCAGGCTTGATCTTGCCTTCGCGTTCCAGCGCCAGGATCATGTTGACGCCGATTCGGTCCTTGACGCTGGCGATCGGGTTAAAGAACTCGAGCTTCAACGTAAGGTCGGCGGTGATGCCCTCCTCGGCGCTGATGCGAGGGATGCGGACCAGCGGCGTGTTGCCGATTGTCTCGGCGATGCTGTTGTAGATCCGGCCGCGCAGCGGGCGGTCGAATACCAAGGGCTTTTGCTCGGACATGGGGCGTCCCTTTATGCGAGGTTGATGTCACAAAAAGAGGACAGTTTTCTACCAACCGCAAGGGTTCTTCGTTTGGCTGCAATTCCTTCCTGTCGGTGTGCGAAAAAAGAAAAATACTGCTAAAATCGCCAGCGGGCAGGATAGATCATCGCTGTCCCGGCTGCCGTTGCCAGTGACGTGTCATCCTCGCATGCTTGCAGACTGGACCGGAGCCGAACGGACGATGGACGAAACCCTACGCAAAGCCGCGCTCGACTACCACCGCCTGCCGCGGGCCGGGAAACTCTCGGTCGAGTCGATCAAGCGGATGGCGACCCAGCGCGACCTGGCGCTCGCCTACTCTCCCGGCGTGGCCGCCGTCTGCGAGGCGATCAAGGCCCATCCGGAAAGCGCGCATGACTACACCGCCCGTGGCAACCTGGTCGCGGTGATCTCCAACGGCACCGCGGTGCTGGGGCTGGGCAATATCGGTCCGCTCGCCAGCAAGCCGGTAATGGAGGGCAAGGCGGTCCTGTTCAAAAAGTTCGCCGGCATCGACGTGTTCGATATCGAGGTTGACGCAGCCGACCCCGCCCGCTTCTGCGACGTGGTCGCCGCGCTGGAGCCCACTTTCGGCGCGATCAACCTGGAGGACATCAAGGCGCCGGAATGCTTCGGCATCGAGGCCGAGCTGCGCGCCCGGATGCGCATTCCGGTGTTCCACGACGACCAGCATGGCACCGCGATCACCGTGGCTGCGGCGGTCCGCAACGGGCTGCTGTTGCAGCGAAAGACGCTGGCGGATGTAAAGCTGGTCACCTCCGGCGCCGGAGCCGCGGCGCTGGCTTGCGTCGATCTGCTGGTTGCCATGGGGCTGCGGCCAGAGAACGTGACGCTGACCGATATCGCCGGCGTCGTGCGCACTGATCGCGAGGGCATGTTGCCCAACATGGCGCGTTACGCGCGCGATACCGGCGCCCAGCAATTGGTAGACGTTCTGCCGGGGACCGACATCTTCCTCGGCCTGTCGGCGCCGGGCGTGCTGAAGCCGGAATGGCTGCATATGCTTGCGGAACGCCCGCTGATCCTGGCACTTGCCAATCCCCACCCGGAGATCATGCCCGACCTGGCACGGGCCGCGCGGCCGGACGCGATCGTTGCCACCGGCCGCAGCGACTTTCCGAACCAGGTGAACAACGTCCTGTGTTTTCCGTTCATCTTCCGCGGCGCGCTGGACGTGTCAGCGACCACGATCAACGAGGCGATGAAGATCGCGGCGGTGGAGGCCATTGCGCAGCTTGCGCGGGTGGAGCTCAGCGATGTGGTGGCCGCCGCATATGGCGGGTCAGAGCCGGTGTTCGGCCCGGACTATATCATCCCGAAGCCGTTCGACCCCCGGCTGATCCTGCAGGTCGCGCCGGCGGTGGCGCGTGCGGCGATGGCAAGCGGCGTTGCGCGCCGGCCGATCGCGGATTTCCACGCCTACCGGGTTACGCTGGAGCGCTTCGTCTTTCGCTCCGGGCAACTCATGCAGCCGGTATTCGAGGCCGCCAGGAAGGACCCGAGACGCATCGTCTATGCCGAGGGCGAGGACGAGCGCGTGCTGCGTGCGGCGCAGATGCTGGTGGACGACGGCATCGCCCGGCCGATCCTGCTGGGCAATCGCGAGGTAATCGCGCGCAAGATGCAGGAACTCGGTCTTCGGCTGGATCTGGATCGCGGCGTGACCGTGCTTGACCCGGCGGCGGATCCCGACGTGTTCGGTCCACTGGTGCCGGCGTATCAGCAACTGGTCGGGCGCCGCGGCGTTCGGCCCGAAGCTGCCGCGCGGCGTCTTGCCACGCGCAGCTCGGTGGCGGCCGCGATGATGCTGCAAACGGGTCTTGCCGACGCGGCGATCTGCGGCGGTGCGGCCGGCTGGTGGCGGCAAATCGAGTACATCCTGCCCATCATTCCCCCCCGGCCCGGGGTCGAGCGCATTTATGCTCTGTCCGGCCTGATCCTGCAGACCGGGGTGCTGTTCATCTGCGACACGTACATGGTCGTGGACCCCACCGCTGAGCAGATCACCGAGATGACGCTGCTCGCCGCCGAGGCGGTGCGTGGTTTCGGCATCACGCCCAAGGCGGCGCTGCTGTCGCACTCCAACTTCGGCGCGAGCCGGTCGGAGAGTGCGCGCAAGATGCGCCAGGCGCTGGGGATGATCCGTGCGCGGGCGCCGGACCTGGAGATCGACGGCGAGATGCACGCCGATGCCGCGCTGGTCGAGGCCGTGCGCAAAAGCGCCGTGCCGGACAGCAGGCTGACAGGCGTGGCGAATCTGTTGATCATGCCGACGCTGGATGCCGCCAACATTGCGTTCAATCTTCTGGGGGCCGCGGCGGACGGGTTGTCGATCGGGCCGATCCTGATCGGCACGTCGAAGCCGATTCACGTGCTGGTGCCGAGCGCAACGGCACGCGGTGTGCTGAACCTGAGCGCGATAGCGGTGGTGCAGGCACATGTGGCTGCCAGCGAGGGTGCCGGGGGATCAGCGGCGCGGTAAGCGACAATCGAAAGCGCCAACGGTTTCCGCTAGCCTTGATGCATGCTCTGGCTTGTCCTTGGCGGCCTGACGGTGTTCGTTCTCCTGACCGGTCTCAGCGCGTTCGAGCGCGCCTCGGTCACCACCATCAAGTCCTTGTTCGCCTGGATCGCCGCGCTGGCCGGCCTGAGCTTCGCCGTGCTGCTGTTTCTCTCAGGCCGCGGCGGGATCGCACTGGGGCCGCTAATGTTGTTCGGGCCGCTGATCTGGCGGCGGCTTCGTGGAGCGCCGCCGGCCGCGCCGCCGCCTGGCCCACCGCCTGGTCCCCCGCCCGGTCCGCAGCAACGCTCCCGCAGCGGCGCGATGACCCTTGATGAGGCTTACGAGGTGCTTGGCCTCGCACCCGGCGCGAGCGAAGCCGAGATACGCGCCGCACATCGCCGGCTCATGCGGGTCGCCCATCCCGATAGCGGCGGCTCCGACTGGATCGCGGCGCGGGTAAACCAGGCGCGCGACCTGCTGCTCAAGCACCCCGCCTGAGCCGAAACCGAACGCCGCTCAGCCAGCGGGCGCCGTCATGACGGCCTCGCAGGCGGCGGGCAGCGGGGGAGGGTGGTGCGGCTTGCCCGGCGCCGCCGGTTGATCCAGCCGATCGAACCACCATTGCAGCGTCGCGTCGCAACCGTCGCCCGGCGGCGGCGGCGGCGCCTGCTCGCAGGCCGGCTGATCGGCGGGACAGCGGAACCGGATGTGCATGTGCGCCGCGTGACCGTACCAGGGCCGGATCAACCGCAGCCAGGACCGGTCGCCCTGCACCTCCTGGCACAGTTGCTGTTTGATCGCCGCATTGACCAAAATCCGGTCCACATCCGGCAGTCCGGCGGCGAGGCGCAGCAAGGTCACGACGTCCGGCGACCAGCGCGAGGTGTCCACGCCACGCTGATCGGCGCGCACCATGCCCGGCAGCTCGACCGATTCACGTGCTGCTGGGCCCAAGGCGGGCTTGGGCCGCGCGTCCAGCCCGAGATCGGCATCGAGTCCGAGTTGGTGGCTGATATGCCCGCCCGGCAGCGGGCCGCCGCGCGGGCGCGAGATGTCCTCAACGTAGAAATCTCCGAGCCCTGCCTGATGCGTCCGCTGCCCCAGCAGCTCGATCCGCGCGATGGTCGGTGGCGCGCCCCAGAACGCGCTGCGGCTGAGATGGATGGTCTGGAATCCCGGGCCGGAATCCGGCAGTCGCACTGCACCCGCCAGGCACCCAGCCGCCTGGCCTCCGATGATGCGCAGCGGTCCCGGTGCGGGCGTGGTGGCCGGTCCCGGCGCGGCCGCCGCCAGCAGGCTGATCAAAACGACTGCGCAACGCCGCATCAGAACCGCCGTTCGAAGATTGTCACCACGTCGCCGGGCTGCAGGTAGCTTTGGCGCCACACCTTGCCCTCCACAGCCGTCACGCCCACCGTTCGCACGACGGAAGCATAGTCGCTTATGGCGCGATAGGTGAAGCCGCCGGCCACGGCAACCGCGGTCACCACGGTCATGCCGGGCTGCCACGGAAACTCTCCCGGCTTGTTAACCTCGCCGAGCACGAACACCGGCCGATAGGCGATCACCTCGACCGCTATGGAGGGATCGCGGAGCAGTTGCGCACGCTTCAGCGCAACCGCGACGGCCGCTTCCAGTCCACTCGAGTCCAGCCCGGCCGCCCGCACAGGCCCCACAAGCGGCAACGCGATGTTGCCCCTGTCGTTCACCCGGAACTCCCCGGTGAGCCGCTCCTCGCCGAAGGTGATGATCCGAACCTGGTCGCCGGCGCCGAGTTGGTAGCTGCCAGCCGGGGGGTCAGGCAGCGGTAACAGGTCGTCGCCGGGCTGACAGGCGGCAACCAGCAGAGCCGTGAGGATCCAAATGATGGATCGCGCAGAGGGAAACGTCATTGAGCTCGCTGCATACCATCCTGCTGCATACCATCATGGGTGACGGTTAGCGCGTCGTTAAGTCCGTGGCCGATACGATCGCCCGATGCTGGACCGAGCAGCCGGAAACGAGACCGAGACCCCTCGCCCAAGGCGGCACACAACGCCAAGCGCCGGTTGCCGGCCGCCGGAGCCAGCACTTGGTCTGCCCGCACTGCTCGCTGTCCTGCAACGCCGCAGGGCACCGCTGATCGCCGTGGCCTTGCTGGTGCCGCTCGCTGCGCTGGTGGCGCTGAACCAGGTCTCGCCTCGCTACACCGCCACCGGCGCCCTGATCTTCGAACCGCCTGAGTACAAGCTTCAGGAGCTGCAAAGCATTCTCCGCAGCGATCCCGCGAACGAGGCGGTGATGGCAAGCCAGGCGGAAATCATCCGTGGCCGTCGTGTGGTGGAGCGTGTCGCCCAGCAACTCGCGCTGTACGATAAGCCCGAGTTCAACCCGGCGCTCCGACCGCCCGCTCTGATCAACCGGCTGCTGGCCATGGTACTGGCGCCCTTCGCGGCGCCGGAGCCGGCGCAGACCCTTGGTTCCGGTCCGCCTATCGACGACAACCGGAACGCCGCGCTGCTCGCAGTGCAGGGGGCATTCAACGTTCAGCCGGTCAAGACCTCCCATGTGCTGGAGATCAGCTTCACGAGCGCAGACCGCATTCTCGCTGCCGCCGCCGTGAATGCCGCCATGGATGTGTATGTGAAAGAGCAGCTCGGCGCGAAGTTCCGCGCCGTTCATCATGCCAACGACTGGCTGGAAGCGCGGGTCGTGGAGCTGCGCGACCAGGTGCGCGATGCCGAGGACCGTATCGCTGCCTACCGCGCCAAGCAAGGCATGGTGCAAGGCATGCACGCCGGCCTGGATGCGGAGCAGATCAGCCATTTGACCGAAGGCCTGGTGCGGGCCCGGAACGACCTGGCGGCGGCCGAGGGGCGGCTCGATGCCGCGGGCGGCTCCCAGGGGGCGGCAGCCCAGGCCGCCATCGCGCCAAGCGTGGTGCAGCTTCGCGCGCAGCAGGAACAGTTGGCCGCCCAGCTCGAGTCGCTGCAAAGCCGAGCCGGTCCGAGCCACCCGGACGTCATCGGACTGCGGACCCAGCTCTCCCAGGCCCAGCGGGCCGTGACGACCGAAGCCGCCCGGGTGGTGGCTGCCAGCCAGGCCGAGGTTCGGGCGGCGCGCGAGCACGTCGCCGCGCTCGAGCAGATTCTGGGCGAAGCCGAGCGTGCCAGCGATCGCGGCTCGGCGGCGCAGGTCTCCTTGAATGCTATGATGAGGGACGCAGATGCGTCTCGCGGCCTCCTGCAGGTCGTTTCGGAGCGTGTTCAGCAGACCGCGCAGCAGGCGGCGGTCGAGGCGCCCGACGCACACGAGATTTCCCTTGCGTTGCCCCCGATCCGGCCGAGCTATCCGCGTACCGGTCAGATGATGGCCGTTGCTTCCGCCGCCGGCGTAATGCTCGGCCTGTTGGCCGTCTATCTCCTGGAGCTGACCGACGGTACCTTTCGCAGCGGCGAGGACATCCGCACCGTGCTCGGCCTGCCTTGCTTCGCGCTGATCCCGGAGGTGCGTCGCCGCACGCTTGGCAGGCTTAGCGTTGACGCCTATGCGGCGCAGAAGCCGCACTCGCCGCTGGCCGAGCAGGTGCGGGCGCTGCGCGCCGGTCTGTGGCTGGGACCCACGCGCCCACGCGTCATCGCGATTACCGCCGGACGTCCCGCCGAGGGCAAGACTGTCGTCGCCCTGGCGCTCGCCCGTGCCGCGGCGATGGCTGGGGAGCGCGTGCTGGCGATCGACTGTGATATCCGGCACCACTCGTTTTGCCATCGCATGCACGTCGACATGGAGCCAGGTCTCGCCGATGTCTTGCGGGGCCAGGCGACCCTGGACCAGGTCGTGCGCACCGAGTCGGCCAGCGATCTGCACTACATTCCTGCCGGAAGCACCGATGCCGACCTGCTCGGCCTGCTGATGGCGGAGTCGGCAGCGGAGCTTCTGAAGCGCTTGCGGCAGGAGTATGACCTTGTTGTGCTGGATGCGCCGCCAGTGGCACCGATGGCCGATGCCCGCGTGGTGGCTGCGATCGCCGACGCAACGCTGCTTTGCGTACGCTGGCACAGCACACCCCGCGCCACAGCGTTGCACGCGCTGGAAATGCTGGAAGACGTGCAGGCCAGAGTTGTCGGCGTCGCTTTGACCCGGGTCAACCCTCGCGCGCATGTGCGCTCCGGATACGCCGATGCGGAGGTGTATCATCACCGCTACGGCAGGTATTTCCGGGAGTAGCTGTTATGGCGCGGCGTTATCTGGTGACCGGGGGGGCAGGCTATGTCGGCAGCCACCTCGTCGCGGATTTGCTTGATCGGGGTGAGAACGTGGTGGTCATCGACGACCTTCGCACCGGCCATCGCGAAGCGGTGCTGCCTGGCGCGCGGCTGATCGAGGCCGACATCGCCGATCCGGCCGCCATCGGCAAGGTGCTGGCTGATGGCCCATGGGATGCGGTATTTCATTTCGCTGCGATGTCGATCGTGGGCGACAGCATGCGCGAGCCGTTCCGCTACCTGATCGAGAACGCGATGACCGGTATCCGGCTTATCGAGGCTTGCGTCCGCCACCAGGTACCACGCTTCGTGCTGTCGTCCACCGCCGCGCTGTTCGGCACGCCGAAACAGATGCCAATCGCCGAGGACTGCCCGATCGACCCGGGTTCGCCCTACGGGGAAAGCAAGGCCATGATCGAACGCGCGCTGTTCTGGGCGGATCGCATTCACGGGCTGCGCAGCGCCTGTCTGCGCTATTTCAATGCGGCTGGCGCCGATCCGGCCGGCCGGATCGGCGAGGACCATAATCCGGAGACCCATCTGATTCCGCTGGTGATCGACGCCGCCCTTGGAAGGCGCCCCGAACTGCTTGTTTTTGGCAATGATTACCCGGCGCCCGATGGCACGTGCATTCGCGACTACGTGCATGTCACCGACCTGGCGGATGCGCATTTGCGTGCGCTGGAGCGGCTCGAGACCGGCAGCGTCACCTACAACCTGGGCAATGGCCAGGGCCATTCGGTGCTGCAAGTGATCCAGGCTGTCGAGCGTGTCGCAGGCCGGCCTGTTCCCTATCGCGTGGTCGAGCGCCGTCCGGGTGATCCGGCGGTGCTGATCGCCTCGTCCGAGCGCGTCCAGCATGAGGCGGGGTGGCAACCGCGGTTCGGCGAGATCGACTCGATCGTGCGCACTGCGCTGGCCTGGCGTGAGGCGCATCCGAACGGCTATGGCGACCGGTAGCAGGGTGGCCGATGTTGCTGCCGGCTCTTGGATTCCGGCACGGCAGCGGAACGTCGCCAAAGCTTGCCTTCCGCGATGGCGCGTGACGGCGGTGACGTCTTGCCGGTCATGAATGGCTGGCCGCGCCATGCGGCGTCCGACCGATGAGGGCTGGCACTGCGACCAACGTATTCTGGTCCGCGTTCGAAGCCGGTACCTCCGCCGCGCTGTCCTTCATGTCCGCTTTCGTCGTCGCGCGGCTGGTTGGACCAGCCGAGGTCGGTATCGGCGCCGCTGCGGTCGCTGTCCATGTTCTGTTATGGGTCACTGTGAACGCGTTGTTCGCCGACGCGCTGGTGCAGCGCCCGGCGGTCGATGACGTAGCCGCTTCCAGTGCGTTTTGGACCTCTGCCGCGATCGGGGTCTTTGCGGCCTTCTTGCAGGCGGCGGCGGGCTGGCCGCTTGCAAGCGCCTTCTCGGACGCGCGGCTTGGACCGATGGCGGTCGTCCTGGCGCTCCCGCTGCCGCTGGTGGGCGCGGGCGGTGCGATCCAGGGACTGCTGACGCGTGATCGCGCCTATCGGGTGCTGGCCGGCCGGGCGGTGATTGGCCAAGGCCTCGGCACACTGACCGGCATCTGCGCAGCGCTCGCCGGAGCAGGGGCGTGGGCACTCGTCCTGCAGCAGCTTGTCACCTCGTCGGCAGGGGCGCTGGCGCTGCTGCTGCGTGCCCCGTGGCGACCGCGCGCCGTCTGCCACTGGGCGCCGGTGCGGGAGATGCTGCGCGTTGGTCTGCCGCTGACCGCCAGCACGTTGGTACAGCACGGACGCTACCGGTTGTTCGCAGTACTGATTGGGGTCACCGCCGGCGCGGCGCCGCTCGGCCAGGTGCACATGGCGTTCCGGCTGGTCGATACGGTGCGCGAGCTGGCGATGACGGCGCTATGGCGGTTGATGCTGCCCGGACTTGCCGAGCGCCAGAACGACCTGCCGGCGCTGGGTGCCCAGGTGGACCGGCTGCTGGCGTTGTCCGCCTTGGTGGTCTTTCCCCTGTGCGGCGCCATGGCGGTATCGGTCGGTCCACTGGTCCGGTTGTTGCTTGGGCCGGTCTGGGAGCCCGCCGGATTGGCTGCGCTGCCGCTGCTCGGTGTGAGCGCGTGGCTGTTCCTGGGCTTTCCCGCGGGCGTCGCGGTGGTGGCACGCGGCAAGGCCCGCTACACCCTGATCGCCAACCTGGCTGGGACGGGGGCCGTTTTGCTGGGCGTGCTGTTGCTGCGTCCCGCGCACGCATTTGAAGCGGTGCTCGTTTGGCTCGCCGCACAACTCATGATCGCACCGTACACGCTCATGGTGGCCGCGCGGTTTCTACCCTCGGCCGTCGGTTCGTCCGGCCTTTCAAGCCTCGTGCGGCCGATCCGAGCAGGACTGCCAGTTATGGGGCTGGCAGTCCTAGCCACGGCGATGGCGGCGCTGGTTCCCGGCATGGTCGCCCGGCTCGCCGTTGGAGCGGCCGTGTACCTGCCAGGCGTCGCGTGGCTATATGGCAGCACACTGCGCTTGCGTGTCCTGGGTTGCCTGCGAGACGGGCTGCGGCGTCAGCGGCGTCTTGAAGTGGCGGATGCGGAACTCCGTTAGTCGGACGTCTTCATCGTAGCAACGCTCGCAAGCAAGGAGCAGCGGGGGTTTCGCTTGCCTGAAAACAGGGCGATCGGACGTGGGCGAGGCGCGGCTAAGCCGGGGTTCCGCTTCGAGTGCTTCACGCTTGCCGCGCCGCCGGACCGGACGCCGGTGTAGCGCGACCATCAGGACGGTTGCCGTGTTGCCTCGGCCGCGCGGCGCCGTGGAGCCGGCAAATCCGGAGATCTTGGCCTACTGCCCCGCGTCCTTGACTCTGACGTGAACGTCCGAATCGATGTGCCCGTAACGAATGACGGGGTCGATTCGTGGCGGTGGAAATCGCGGTCAAGAAGTACGTGGTGAAGCTCAGCGATGAGGAGCGAGAGCGGCTTAATGGCTTGATCAAGAAGGGCAAACACCCGGTGTCACCTGACAAAAGAGTTCTTCCTGTGACAAAAGAGTCCTTCCGGCGACAATAGACTTCTTCCGAGTACAATAAAGTCGAACCAGATTTGGGATGGGCATGCCCTTGCGCGGTCCTGGCGGCAGACTACTGGAACGCTTAACCCAAATCGGGCGTCCGGACGGGAACGGCTCAACCGGGACCGCGGCGGCCGCGACGGCGGGTGCTGGAGTTTCGCGCGTTTTGGCGGTTGCCTCATGACCGGCGATCGCCGCCGCCGTGGGCATGGCGGGAAGCAGATCATGAAGAACCCCTCCCATACCAGTTCGACCGGGTCACGCCCCGAGGCGCCGCGCATCGCCGGCCTGCCGGTCACGCACTGAACTCGGCTTTCCGCATTTTATATGAGTTGTTTCAACCCGAGTTTCGCTCGGCGAACCGGCAGAGGTGGTTCAATCTATAACCTGAACCAAGGCCGCAGCCTCATGCCCAGCCAGCACCCGGGCAACACGGCGATGAACCACAGGAACCCGTGCAGGCTGCCGGAGGCGATGCCGCCGACCAAGGCGCCGATGTTGCAGCCGAAACCAAGCCGCGCGCCGACCCCCATCAGCAGGCCGCCGACTGCCGCCGCGGCGACCCCGCGGGCCGGCGGCCACGCCTGTCCGCGGAAGCTCCCCCGCCATGAAGCGGCGGCCGTCGCACCCAGGATCATGCCGATGTCCATCAGCGACGAGTCGTGCGCCAGCACGGATCCCGCCAGCGCCTGACGCGGGCCATCCCAGGCCCAGAAGGTGGCCTGCGCGATGGGGAAGCCCAGTGCCGCGGCGACTTTGGCGCCCCACAGCGTCAACCCCATCGTGACGCCCCAGGGCTGGCCCGACAGCAGGAACGCTGCCGCCGCCAGCGTGCCGATCAGCGCCGCCACGCGCAGCCGTGCCAGGTCGGGCAGCGGGCCGCGTCGCAGCAGCATGAGGCACAGCGCGCCAACCAGAGCCAGCGTCGCCGCCAGCCCGCCCCACGGCCCCAGCAGGGCGCCGAGCGCGACCGCCGGCAGCGTGGGCCAGGAGAGCGCCGCCGGCAGCATCAGCGTCCCCAGCACGCCGCCCAGGCAGAAGAACGGCAACACCACCCACATCCGGGGCGAGCCGCCGCCCGCCGCGTAGAGCGTGCCGGAGGCGCAGCCATTGCCGAGCTGCATGCCGAGGCCGAACAACGCCGCGCCGACCACCGCCGGCAGGCCGAGCGGTGCGACGAACCCGCCATAACCCCCGACCAGCGCCGACACCGGGACGATCACCAGCGCCGCGACGGCGGCCACCAGCAGCCCAGCCGCCAGACCGGACCCGTCGCCGCGCGCCAGCCAGTTGCGGAACGCACCGGTGTAACCGAAGGAGGCGGTGAGGAAGACCCAGCCCAGCGCCGCCGCCACGCCAAACAGCGCCACCGACGACCATGCGCCGGTGCGCACCAGCAGCGCCGCAACGACAAGCATGCCGCTTGCGGCCGCAGCCAGCACAATTTTGTCGCCGCGCCAACGCCGCCGCGCGGCGTAGGCGACGGAACTCATCGTTCGACCGGCCGCGACGTATCGGCGGTCCACTGGGTCATCGACCCATCTTACAGCCTGGCGCCC
>Ga0302140_10000858_pt1 | contig 39982 bp, 34 predicted proteins | sample I_Bog_E1_1_FD_202095 | JGI IMG/M metagenome (GOLD analysis project Ga0302140, IMG submission 202095) | Peat permafrost microbial communities from Stordalen Mire near Abisko, Sweden - I_Bog_E1_1 | ecosystem: Environmental > Terrestrial > Soil > Wetlands > Peat | place: Sweden: Abisko, Stordalen...
AAGACGTGCCGGTGTCGATGGCGCTCGTGATCGATAACAGCGGCAGTATGAGGAGTAAACGCGCCGGCGTGGAAGCCGCCACGCTGGCTCTGGTGAAGGATTCCAACCCGCAGGACGAGAGCTTTGTAGTGAATTTCAACGACGAAGCGTATCTGGATGTGGATTTCACAAGCGACATCGGCGTGCTGCAGACCGGTCTGGCGCGAATCGACGCCAAAGGCGGCACGGCGATGCGCGATGCCATCCGCATGTCGATCGATCATCTGCATGACAAGGCGAAACAGGACAAGAAAGTCGTCATCGTGATTACCGATGGGAACGACAACGCGAGCATGGTGACGCTGGATAGCCTGGTCCGACTGGCGCAGCAGGATGGCACGCTGATCTATGCCATTGGATTGCTGGGCGAGGAAGATAAGTCCGATGCGGCAAAGGCCAAGCGCAGCATCAAGCAACTGGTGGAGGCCACGGGTGGACAGGTGTTTTATCCGGACAAGGTGAGCGAGGTGGAGCCGATCGCGCATCAGGTGGCGCACGACATCCGGAATCAGTATTCCATCTGGTACGCACCGCTCAACGACAAGCTCGACAATACGTTCCGCGCAATCAAGGTAGTGGTGAAGGCGCCGGGCAACCCGATAGCGCGCACGCGGCTGGGCTACTGGGCGACGCCATCGCGTAAACCTTCCGGCAGAAATCCGCAATGATCGATGAGCTTGCCGTCGCATGGCGTCTCGGCAAGGGCTATCGATTGTTTCCGTGGCGGAGTCCCTATTTGCGCTGGCGCATGGAGACGTGGTCGGGGCTGCACGCCGACTCCATCACTCCGGGGATCTTTCTCGGGTTTATGTGGCAGCACCGCGCAGACCTTTGGCGCTATCTTCAGTGGGCGGCGAAGGAATCCGGCAAGTAGCCTCTGAAATCACTTGGAATCGGTCGAAGGGGAACTGCTGGTGGCTGGTTTCGACTCCGTGGAAGCCGGTTTCGATTCTGTTTTCGTCTCGGTTTTAGTCTCCGATTTGGAGTCGCCGCCACTATCCGATTTTCCGCTCTCGGATTTTCCGCCATCGGATTTCGATTCCGCTTTGGTTTCGCCGGGCTTACTGATTCCGCCCTTCGCGTAATCGTTCACGTACCAGCCCGAACCTTTAAACTGGAGTGCCGACGTGGAGATCAGCTTCTCCACCTTGCCGCCGCACTCCGGGTGCGTCAGCAACGGCTCATCGGAAAACTTCTGCAGGACTTCGAATTTCTTACCGCAGGACTCGCACAGATACTCGTAAATGGGCATGTATCGCTTTCATTTTAACAACCGCCCGTAACCAAAAAGAAATCCCGGGCGCAACCTCATCGGGTTGCGCCCGGGATTCTGTCCTGATCGAGCTGAAACTACTGGGCTTTCTTGGTCCCGGCTTTGGTGCCGCGGCCCGCCGCGGGCTTGGGCTTGGCGGCGGCATCGGGAACGAACTTGATGTCGTCGGGAAGTCCGGTGATATCGGTCTTGGGCTCCTGAATGTTCAGGGTCAGAACATAGGGTTCCTTCGTGTAAGCATCGACTACACCCTTGAACTGAATGTCGGTTCCGGCCGGAATCTCGCCCTTGATGTTGTCGTCGAACTTAAGCAGCGCATCGCCGGTGGGAACGTTATCCACGCTCACAAGAATCTGCTTGGTCGTGGGCTGAGAGACCACTTTGGCATGGAACATCGCCGGTCCTTTGTAGGTATCGCTGGCGGGAGGCGGGAAGCCGACGTCCTTCACGTTGGCGAAATATGTGTCGCCCTGAGCGCCCGTTAACGCGCCTTTGATGGTTTCCCAGAAGTCCAGGTCCGGGTGAGCGGCGGCCCACGCAGCGTGGTCTTTCTCCTTGGCGGCCTGAATCTCAACGACACTCTCTATGTGGAATCCGGAGGGGGGCAACGCGGAAGCCGAAGCCTGCTTTGTCAGATCTTCCAGGCCATCCGTGCTGCCGTGATAGTTGCCATAGTTCTTTTTGAGCGCACTGTCAGCCGACATCCTTGTCGGTCCCTGAAGTGCGGTAGCACCGGTCACCGAGAGAGAACGGGCGAGATCATAAAGCGCTTCTGAATAGCGCGACAGATCTTTGCTGACGGCCATCTCATGGATGATGGTGCTGCCTAGCTGATAGGAAGCGGAGGCCTGAGTTGGATCGACTCCGAGAACCTTCTTGAGTTCCGCTTCCGCGCCCGCGTCGTTCTTCTCAGCCTGCGCGATGTAGGCAAGAACCAGATGAACCTGCATCTCGGAGGTCTTTCTGGCCGCGGCCCACTGATCCGCGGTCGCCTGCGCCGGCTTCACTGAATTATCAAAATACTCGTTGAAGTGGTCTTCGAGCTGTTTGCCTGCCTTTTCACCGGCGGCCAGAACGGCAGGATCGGTTTTGGCGTAAGCACCGCCCATCACCGCCAGCAAAGCTTGCGCCGTCATCAGTGTCCGCTGGCCCTTGAGAGCAGATTCGGGATACTGTTGTTCCCACTTTTTCAGCAGGTCCAGCTGCTTGACGGGATCCTTCTCATTTCCAGCGGCAAGGCCGATATCGGATTCACCCTGGTCTTTCCAGGCTGGAGCCGCCTGAGCCCAGACCAGCGCTGTAAGGGAGCCGGCGATCAGAATGCCAGCCACCAATCTACTCAATCGATTCAACACGTTCTTTGCCTCCCGGATTTCACGGTGTCTCGCCGCCAAAGGTGCACCCCCGGATTATACACAGAGGGTAATAGGGGAGTATACCAAAATCCCAATTCCTGTATAGCAATTCCTTCGCCGTTATCTTATGACGCCACGGATTGGCCAAAGGTTCCCGTCCGCCGTCAGCTTTCAGCTTTCAGCTTTCAGCTATCAGCTATCAGCTATCAGCTATCAGCTATCAGCTATCAGCTTTCGGCTATCAGCTATCAGCTATCAGCTTTCGGCTCTCAGCTTTCGGCTTTCAGCCGTCAGCTTTCGGCTCTCGTGCTAACATCTAGTCCACCCGTCGCCGGGCCTGCATGCGGTTCGTTCTTCTTCATTATCATATTTTCAAGAACGCTGGTTCCACGGTTGAGGATATTCTCGATCACAGCTTCGGGGAGCGTTTTGGCACGCTGGAGACGGCGGCGGGCAGCGGTCTGGTTTCCAATGACGATGTGATCCTCTATCTGGATGAGAGACCTGCGTTGCGCGCGTTTTCGAGCCACCAGATCCGCTATCCGATGCCCGCGGCACCGGGCTATTTGTTCTTCGATATCTGTTTCCTGCGCGATCCGCTTGACCGTCTGCGGTCATTCTACGATTACTTCCGGCAGAAGCCGAATCCCGCCGATCCGATGAGCGCGCTGGCCAACAGTTGCGCACTGGGCGATTTCGTGGCCGGTATGATTGCAGACCATTCGCTTTTCGTACGAAATAACCAGGTCAATTTGCTGGCTTGCGGGGGCGATTCCGACGAGCCGAACGAGAGCGATCTCGAGCTGGCCGTGCGGCGAATGCTGGCGGCGTCATTCCTGGGCGTTGTGGATTGTTTCGAACAGAGCGCGGTGGCCGGAAGAGATGCGCTGCGCTGCGCTTTCCCGGAGCTGTATATCGCGCGGCCGGCGGTGAACGTTTCGAGCGGGATGCAGGGTACCGTGGCCACGAGGACGGAGGCGCTGCGTGCGGCGTGCCGTCCGGAGGTGTTTGAGGAGTTGCTGCGGATTACGGAGCTGGATCGGCGGCTGGTGGAGGTGGCGCGGGCGGAGGTGCTGCGGCGGTATTCGCAGGTCAGTGCTCGTTCCCCCCGGATGCGGGCTGGCTCCGGGCACGATGGGCCGCCCCACAGGGCTGAGATCGGCGCATGGGATCGGGTGAGGATGCTTCGGTTTCGGCGTGATGTGGTGTTCGATCACCCGTTGTTCGATGCGGCGTTCTATCTGCGCAAATATCCCGACGTGGCCGCGGCGGGGGTCCATCCGCTGCTGCACTATTTCAAGCGCGGCAGGGCGGAACGGCGTCAGCCGCATCCGGTGTTCGATCCGGTGTTTTATCTGGAACGAAATCCGGATGTGCGAGACGCGGGGATGGACCCTTTGGTGCATTACATCCTCCATGGGGCGGCGGAGGACCGTAAACCGCATCGGCTGTTCGAGCCGGTTTACTACCGGACGACATGTCGGGCAAGCGGCGTCGAGGCTTCGGCGAATCCGTTGCTTCATTTTTTGAATAGCGGTGCGGATGCCGCGAATCCGCACCCGCTGTTCGATTGCGAGGCCTATCTGGCGGCGCATACGGAGGTTCAGGGGAATCCGCTGGTTCACTATCTGGAATCGGGCCCGAGGCTCGGTGGCGGGGTTCAGATTCTGGACGTAGCTGTCAATGGCGAAGCGCAGCAGCAGCCATTTCTCAGAGCGGTAGCCAGCGATCAAATCAGGGCGCGGTAGAGTTCCGTCTGTTTGCGCGCGATTTCGTCCCACCCGTAGGACTCTTCTACGCGACGTCTTCCCGCGGCGGCCAGGCGGCGGCATTCGTCGGGCGACGCGAATAGTTTCGCAATCGCTTCCGCCATTTCCGCGCCTGTGTGGACCAGAATGAAGTCCCTGCCTGGCTCCAGATCGAGTCCGTTCACTCCGGCGGGCGTGCTCACTACGGGCCTGCCGCACGCCATCGCTTCGAGAATCTTGAGATTCGTGCCCGCCGAGGCGACCAGCGGCGCCACGACGATGGCTGCGCGCTCATAGGCCGGGCGCACATCGGCTACGAAGCCTTCGAGTTCGATACCTGGCTGATCGAGGCGCGGTTGCACCTGTCGGCTCTGATAATCGAGGAAGTATTCGTGGTTGGCTCCGGCGATGATGTGGAGCTTCGCGTCGGGCAGGCGAGGCCACACTTCGTCGAGAAAGAAAGCTATGGCGATCAGGTTCGGCAAATGCGAGAAGGAGCCGACGAACAGCACTCGGCGCGGTTCGGGGTCTTGTTCCGCGACTCGAAAGCGGTCGAGATCGACGCCATTCGGCAGTGTCACTGCACGGGCGCCAATGATAACGGCCTGATCTTTCGCGGACATGGCGACTACGCAACGCATCTCACGCCAGGCGCTGGTTTCGAAACTGCGCCAACGTTTCAGTTCGCGGTGAAGGTCCCAATCGGATGATGTGCGCGCCATTTGTTCATAGAGGTCGAAGGTGATGTCGTGTTCCACCAAAATGGGCGCGGCCGGGGCGCAATCGGCGGCGTACTGGGCCATGTGGGTGAATTCGAGCTGCGCGATGACGGGCGACCACTTACGCACCGCCAGCCGCAAGGCGGCACGGAAGGCATCCGAAGAGAATTCTTCCACTACTTCCGGCCGGTCGGAGCGGGCGACCGAGTGCGAGCCGATGCGCCGCACCAGCACCACCTCAACAAAGCGCTCCAACAGTTCGGGCGGCGGCGGAGCATCGGTTTCGACGAAACACACCAGAATCTGATCCCAATCGGCCGCGGCGCGCGCGGTGAGATTGTGAATGCGAACTGCGCCTCCGTGCGAGAGCGGAAACGGCAGGTAAGCGCTGATAATCAGGACGCGCGGCTTATCGGAAGGGGGCTTGCCGGGATAGACGGCGTAGCTGCCGTCCGATAAGGCGAGGAGGAATTCTCCGGGGAACGCGGAGGAGATGGGTGCGCCGCCGCGCAGGGCGATCGCGGCAGCCTGCCAGAGGAGAGTTCGTGCAGACGGATTGCGGGCGGCGTCGGCGTGGAGGCTTTTCAGGGCGCTGGCCCAATAGCGGCGAAATATTTTCGGAGTGGAAACGGTGCTTGCGAGGAATTTCAGATAGTCGGCGGAGACAGGAGTTGATGGCACAGCAGCAGACTCAGCTTCGGGCGGCGTGGGATCGCTTCGCCGAACGCGCAGGAACGGCGCGATTCGGGCGGCTAAGTAAGGAACATCGTGCCAGCCGCGGCGCGCCAGCATTCCTTCTTTGCTGAAGTGCCAGCGCAGAAAATTGCCCGCGCGCCAGGTGAAATGCCTTGCAATAGCCGGAAGACTGCCGGGCCGCAGCATGAAATCGTTCAGGTTTTCGTTGACGGCCAGAAAGTAAAAGGGCGCGAGGATCAGCGCCAGCAATCGCATGCGGCGGAACGGGACATTGGGCACCAGAAGGACGCCCGCGAGACGGATGGATTTGCCTCTAAACGCGCCGCGGCAGCGTGCCAGATTCTCCAGGAGGCCGCCGCGATAGCGCACCCAGTGGAGGTCCTTTTCGGCTGGCGCAAATTCCGAGACGACGTAGAGCGGCAATTCGGGAAAGATCGCTCGCATGCGTTCGATCAGGCGCGCGTTGAGTTCATCGGTGCCCGATGCGAATGCGATTTTGATTTGTGGCAATCAGGCTCCCTGGCCATTATCACAGCGGTGCGGCGCGGCTGGCGCCTGTTACAATCGCCGAAGCCCTAGTGCGTACGGTCGATCTCGCCATCATCGCTGCCTACCTTGCCGGCGTCACGTGGTTTGGCGCGAGGTTTAAGCAGAGCCAGCGGACGCTGAAAGACTACTTTCTGGGCGGCCAGACGGCTCCCTGGTGGGCCATCGCGCTGTCGATTGTTTCCGCGGAAACCAGCACGCTCACGATTATCGGCACGCCTCCGCTCGCTTACAGCGGCAGCTACGTGTTTCTTCAGGTGGTCTTCGGGTACCTGCTGGCGCGCGTGGTGATTTCGACGATATTCCTGCCGCGCTACTTCGAGCGCCAGATCTTCACCGCGTATGAGCTGATGCAGCGGCGTTTCGGGCCCAACGTGCGGAAGGTCGCCTCCGGCATCTTCCTGGTCACACGCGCACTGGCGGAGGGCGTGCGCGTTTTCGCTATTTCCATCGTCATTTCCATCATTCTGAAGACCGGCGGCACGGCGTCCATCGCTCTGATTATGGCGCTCACGCTGTTCTACACGTTCGAGGGCGGCATGACGGCGGTGATCTGGACCGACGTTGTCCAGATGTGCATGTACGTGGTGGGCGCGGCGGTGAGTTTTTTCGTGCTGATCGGCAAAATTCCGGGCGGGTTCGGACATGCGCTGGATATTGCTTCGGCGGCGGGAAAGCTGCAGGTTTTCGACCTGCACTGGTCCTGGACAAAACCTTATACGATCTGGGCCGGCGTGGTGGGTGGCTGCTTCCTGACGACGGCCAGTCACGGTACGGACCAGCTTGTGGTGCAGCGTCTGCTGAGCGCGAAAAATCAGAGCCAGAGCCGCGCGGCGCTATTTTCCAGCTGGATCGTGATTTTCGTGCAATTCACCCTATTTCTGACAATTGGCATGCTTTTATGGGTTTACCGGCACGGACAGCCGGCTTCGGCGGAGCCCGATCGGCTGTATCCCGCGTTCATCTGGGATTCGTTGCCTGTCGGAGTGGCGGGGCTGGCGATGGCCGCGATTATTGCGGCGGCGATGGCGAATCTATCGGCTGCGCTCAACTCGCTGGCATCCGCGACCGTGGTGGATTTTTATGAGCCGCTGACGAAATCGCTGCACCTGCCGGCCCATTACCTGAAAGTGGCCCGGGTTTCCACGGTGTTCTGGGGCCTGGTGCTGGGCGCGATTGCGCTGGTGGCCAGCCAGTGGGGCTCCGTGCTCGAAAGCGGACTGCGCATTGCATCGGTGACGCTGGGAATTCTGCTTGGATTGTTCTTATTGGGCGTACTGACGAAAAAACCGGGCGAGAATGCCGCCATTGCGGGAGTGGTGACCGGGCTGGCTGCCATGCTTTATGTGAAATTCGCCACGAACATTCCGTTCACGTGGTGGGTGATGATCGGCAGCGGCACCACGTTTGGCGCGGGTTACATCGCGTCGTTTGTCATACCCGGGGCGCGTGACGGGCGAAAAGAGGCGGCATGAACGGCAGGCCAAACGAATTAAGACGGGATCTGGGATTGACGGCGGCGTTTGCCATTGTGATTGGCACGGTGATTGGCAGCGGGATTTTCCGCGTCCCGCAGGCCATGATCAACAGCGTCGGCACCGTCCATATGGTGTTTCTGGTGTGGGTGGTGGGCGGCGCGCTTTCGCTGGCGGGCGCGCTCACCTACGCCGAACTGGCGGCGGCCATGCCGGGCGCGGGCGGCGAGTACGTCTATCTGACCGAAGCGTGGGGACCGGTCTGGGGATTTCTGTACAGCTGGACGCAGATGTGGATTGGCAAAAGCGGGTCGATCGCCACATTGGCGACGGCATTTTTCGAATATACCGCGCATTTTGTTCCGGAATTCGAAAAAGTGTGGTTGACGGCGGGTTCTTTTCAGATTCGGTACGGGCAGGTGTTCGCGCTGGTTCTGATCCTGTTTTTGGGGGTGGTGAATTATTTCGGAGTGCGGTTTGGCGGCGGTGTGCAGATCGCCATGACCGTGGTGAAAGTGGGCCTGATTGCGTTTGTTATCTTCGCGGGAATATTTTACGCGCATCCGGTGGCGGCGGGCGCAGGGACGGATGTGCCGGGAGTTCCACCTCTGGCAACAGGCTTTGTGGCGGCGCTGGTGGCGGCCTTGTGGGCGTACGATGGCTGGAACAACGTGGGGATGGTGGCTTCCGAGATCAGAAATCCGGGCCGAAACCTGCCGATTGCGCTGATTGTGGGGACTTCGCTGGTGATTGGAATCTACATGGCGGCGAACTGGGCGTATTTCCGGGTGCTGACACCCATGGAAGTGGGCGCGCATAAACTGGTGGCCGCGGAGATGATGCAGCGGATCCAGGGGCCGGTGGGGGCGGGTCTGGTCTCGATCGCCGCGATGATATCGATCTTCGCGGCGCTCAACGGCTCCATTCTGACTGGCGCCAGGGTCCCTTACGCGGCCGCGCGCGATGGCCTGTTCTTCCAGTCGGCGGCGCGGGTGCATCCGGTGTTTCGTACGCCCGGAGTTTCCATCCTTATGTTATCGGGCTGGGCGGCGGTGCTGGTGCTCTCGGGAAAATACGACGATTTATTCAATTTCGTGATTTTCGGCAGCTGGATTCTCTACGCTATGGCGGCGGCCTCGGTTTTTGTGCTGCGCAGAAAACGACCGGACATGGTTCGTCCGTATAAAACAATTGGATATCCGGTAGTACCAGTATTATTTCTGATTGGCGCGGCGGCTCTGGAACTGAGCACATTGCGGGATCGCCCGGTGCAATCTCTGGCCGGAATTGTGTTGATATTACTCGGATTACCCTTTTATTTTTACTGGAAACGACGTCGCGCGGCGGCGGCGCCGGACCCTCGGATTGAGATTTGAGAACCGCCCCGGCCCAGATCGGTACAATTTTTCGTTCCGTTGACAGAACGAGCACTTGCATTTATGCCCATATTTGGAGTACAAAGTTAAGTGTACTCTTCTATCGATTTCTCCTGTTCTGTTCCATATCCGGAACGGCGGCACGGGGAATCACCAAATGAAGAACAAAGATACCCCTGGGAGGCTGTTATGGACGTTTCGAAAATTCTGGACGAACTCCGACAGGAGCGAGAGCAGCTGGAAGAAGCAATTTTGAGCCTGGAGCGGTTGGCACGCGGGCGCGGTAAGCGTCGCGGGCGGCCGCCGTCATGGATGGTGGAAGCGAAGAAGCGCGGCCGTCCGGTGGGAAGCAAGAACCGGACCAGCGGGCAAAAGGCTGCCTCGGCTGCAGCTTAGTTTTTGTCTTTATCCGCTTACTTGCCTGAATTAGAGGACTTCATAGTTGGGAATCAAAGGCGACCCTCACGAGGGGTCGCCTTTCAGTTTTGGGGGATGCCGGGCAGCGGCGTTTACTGGTATAGCAAGTACTTCTGCCGCAGCGTCATAAACCGCGAGACGCCGGTCTCAGACGTGGCCAATGTCTGGTCCACCGTCGCGGACCCGGCCGCGAAGGCGGCGACCACGGCCTGGCTGCCGATCAGCCGGCGGTTCACTTCCCAGTCGATTTTGCCCGGATAAAGCTTGCGGAGCGCCAGCGCCAGTTCGATTCCCAGACGCGACGCCGAAAAAAGCTCGCGATTGTAGTGCTCAATTCCGATCCCATAAACCTTTTTCCCGCTGAGATTCGAAGATGTGGGCGTGAATTCGACCGGCCGAAACCGCACGCCGGGAATTTCCCGCGCAGTCAGGTACTGAGCCAGCGCCGGACCATCGATCCAATCGGCCCCCACCTGTTCAAATGGCGCATCAGTGCCGCGGCCGACGGAATAGTTGGTCGAGGATTCCAGCATGGCGAGCGCCGGATAGAGAATGGCCTGGTTCAGGTTACGGATGTTCGGGGAGGGATTGACCCAGGGCTGACCCGTGAAATCGAACCACTGATCGCGTTTCCAGCCGGTCATTTGTATAACATGCAGGTCCGCGCCCAGAGCCAATTCCCCATTTTCCAGGCGCGCCAGTTCGCCGATGGTGAGGCCGTGGCGAAGCGGCAGGGGAAAAGCACCTATAAAAGAGAGCTGATCGGAATCGAGCATCGGGCCTTCGACGTGATTGCCGGTGAGCGGGTTGGGGCGGTCCAGAACGTAGAAGGATATTTTCGCTTTGGCGGCCTCCTGCATCGCATAAAGCATGGTCGATTCATAGGTATAGAAGCGGACGCCAACGTCCTGCATATCGAAGACAAGGGTGTCGATTCCCGCCAGCATGGCGGGCGTTGGCCGCGTGGTGGCGCCATACAGGCTCCAGATGCGCAGGCCGGTGGCGGGATCGGTGGCATTGGCGATGCCGGGACGGTCTTCCACGCCCGCGAAGCCGTGTTCGGGCGAGAACAGCGCGACTACTTTAACGCCAGCCCGCACCATGAGATCGACGTTGCGCTTGCCTTCGCGATCGACGCCGGTCTGATTGGTGATCAGGCCGACTTTTTTCCCGCGCAATTCGCTGAATTGGTCGGCGACCAGAACGTCGAGGCCGGTGCGCGTATCGCTGTAACCAACCGAGGCCGCCACAATGGTTGCCACCGTGCGGCGCAGCGGCGTGATATTGTTGCCTGCGTGGGGATGGACCGAATTCGCCAGAAGAATGACGTAGGTTTTCGAAGCCGGATCGATCCAGATGGAAGTACCGGTGAAGCCGGTGTGGCCGAAGGAAGTGCCGGCGGGAAATAAATTGCCGCGATTTCCCGAATAGCGGGAATCGATATCCCAACCGAGGCCGCGAACGTCTTTTTGTCCGGCCGGAGACGCGGGGGAGGCGAACATGCGAATGGTGGCCGGTTTGAAGAGACCGCGGCCGCCATCGAGAATCATCTGGCAGAATTTGGCGAGGTCGTCCGCCGTTGAAAAAACACCGGCATGGCCGGCGACTCCGCCCATGAAGCGCGCGGTGGGGTCGTGGACGACGCCGCGCAGGATTTCGCCGTCTTTCTGCTGCTCGGTGGGCGCGATGCGCGGGCGCAGCTTCGGATCGGGCAGATAGCCGGTATCGGTCATGCCGAGCGGAGTGAAGAGTATCTTCTGCACGTATTCGTTCTCCGGCATGCCGCTCAGACGGTGGACAATTTCGCCGAGAAGTTCGAAATTGATATCGCTGTAAACAAATTTCGTTTCGGGCGGATTCGCCGGCTTGTCGGTGAGTGCGCGGTGAATGCCGGTTTCGTAGCCGGTCCAGGGAGGATCGAGATCGAGATCGGGACGCAGGCCGGAATAGTGCGTCATCAGATCGCGAATGGTGATGGCGCTGTGGCCGTCCTGAAATTCGGGCAGGTACTTTGTGACGGGATCGTCGGGAGAAAAACGGCCTTCGTCGTGGAGCTTCATGAGCGCGCTGGTGGTGGCGACGATTTTTGTGAGCGAGGCGAGATCGAAGACGGTGTCGGCGGTCATGGCTTCGCGCGCGGGCAGAACTGCGCGCTCTCCATAGGCTTTGCGATAGACGATATTGCCGTCGTGGCCAACCAGAAGCACCGCGCCTGGGAGTTTGCCATCGCGGATGGCCTGGTTGATGGCGGAATCGAGTTCGGCGGCGCCAGGGAAAGTTTGGGCGAAGGCGGCAGCGCAGGATAGGACGACGAGAAGAGCGAACTTCATGGGATTATTGCGCATAGTAGGCAGTGCGCGAGCGCACCGTCGCGGTGGGGTGTTTGGCGCGCGCCGCGGCGGAGAGGCCGACCGCGATATGGCGCAAAGTGCCTGGCGCCGCTTCCGGCTGGCGATAGAAAATCGAGTAGCGCGTACGGCTCCTTTCGAGCGTGGCTTGTAGCGCGGCCGCTACGTCGGGAGTCTGCTGCACTACACCGCCGGTCTGATCGGCGATGCGGCGAACATCCTGAATTTTGAGGCCGCCGAGCGATTGCGAAACTTTCTCATCCCAGAGCGGGGCGGAGGAAACCACCATGGCATCCACGGCGGCAGAGGCAGCCCAGAGATCGCGGAGAGCGGTCGCCTCGGTGGTGTCGGCGCGCGCGGCGTTGTCGGTCAGGATCAGGATGACATTCGGAGAAGTTTTGGTGGGGCCCAGATATTTTGCCGCGTCGGAAAGTGCGCGGTAAATATCGGTCGCGCCCCCGAGAGACTTGGCGGCGGCCTTCGAGACGCCTTCTATGACGGCTGGATGATCCATCGTGAGAGGCACGCGGAGAGTGGCTTTTTTGTCGAAGGTCATGAGTGCGACCAGGTCGTCGGGATGCAGGACGGACATGGCCGCCATACCCGTCTGCGCCAGTTGCCTGGCGGCGGGCTTCATGCTGCCGCTGGCATCGAGCAGAAGTACCAGGCGAATGGAGCCGGACTCGGCATTAAAGCCCGCGATGGGCTGCGGCTGACCCTCATCGAGAATGGTAAAGTCTTCGGCGTGGAGGCCGGTCAGAACGCGACCGTTTTCTTCCACGAGCGCCTCGGCGCCAACCATTGTTGTGGCGGAGCGAAAGGTCTGTGCGAGCATGACGGAAGCCAGCATGCCAAGAGCGAAAAGTTGTTTCATCCGGAGAGTACTCATTCAGTATAAGAAACAGGCGAGACGGCACGACTTGCATCCGATCACGAGGTCTGCTATAACTCCACGGTATATTAATTGACTACCGGCAGCTTGTCCCCGATTATGGCAACCACTAAGAAAACCACCGCAGACCCGGCCCCGAAGGCGGCGAAGGCTCCGCTTGCATTGCGGTCTGTATCCCCGCTGTTGACGCCGCCCGTCAAATCGGCGGCAGAACTGAAAGCGGCGGCGGCGCTCGAAGCGGCGGCGGCCCAGGGGCGCGCGGCGCTCCAGTTGCAGATGAAGCAGTGGGAAGAAGCCGTGGGGATGTTCTCACAAAAGCAGTTCGCCGCGGCCAACGAGCGATTTGCGCTGGCGGCGACGGGCCCGGCTTCACATATCGCCGATAAGGCACGGTCGTATGCGCAGATCTGTGCGCGAAAAACGATTGGCACCGAAGTGGACCTTCACACGGCCGACGATCATTTCAATTACGGCGTGGAACGTCTCAATGCGCGGGACATGGGTGTGGCGCGCAGGCATCTGGACCAGGCGCTCGCGCTGGAACCCGATGGCGAGCACATTCTGTTCACGCTGGCCCTTTGCTGCGGACTGTCGGGCGACGGCGCAGGAGCCTGCGAGAACCTGAGACGCGCCATTGCGCTGGAGCCGAAGAACAGAATTCTGGCGCGGCAGGACCCCGAGTTTTCAGCGCTCGCGCAGCAACTGCCCGCTTTGCGCGCGCTGCTGGCGTCGGAGAATGTCGATAGTTTTTAAATTGATCGCGCGCAACGGAAACGAGCGGCCATGACGGAGGCCCTGCGCGTGGTCTCCATCGGCGGGGGCAACGGCCTTTCCGCATTGCTCACCGGCCTGAAGCGTTATGCGCATCCCACGGACGAAACGGACGTCTGGCTGGATATCACCGCGATCGTCACCGTCACCGACGATGGCGGCAGTTCGGGGCGTCTGCGGCGCGAATTCGACGTCCTGCCGCCCGGCGATATTCGCAACTGCATGGTGGCGCTGGCTGAAGACGGCGCGTTCCTCTCGCGGCTGTTCCAGTATCGTTTCGCTTCCGGACGCGGCCTCAAAGGCCACAGCTTCGGCAATCTGTTTCTGACTGCGCTGACCAACATCACCGGCGATTTCCCCGACGCCGTGCGCCAATCGGCGGAAGTGCTGAAAATCGCGGGGCGGATTTTCCCTTCCACCGCCGCGAACGTGACCCTGGCGGCGGTGCTCGACGATGGCAAAGTGGTGCGCGGCGAGACGCGCATTGGCCGCAGCAAGCAACGTATCCAAACGCTGCGTCTGGAGCCGGCGGGCGCAAAGCCTCTGCCGGAGACGCTGGAGGCAATTGCCAGTGCCGATCTGATCACCATCGGGCCGGGATCGCTTTTCACCAGCCTGATTCCGAATCTGCTGGTGGGCGGGATTCCGAAGGCAATCCGGGAATCGAAGGCGCTGAAGGCCTGCTTCGTGAATCTGATGTCGCAGCCGGGCGAGACCACCGATTTCAGCGCGGAAGATCATCTGGCGGCGCTGCTGAGGCACGGCGGCGCCGGGCTGATCGATTGCGCGGTAGTCAATACCTCGAACGTTTCGCCCACGCTGCGGCGCAGGTACGCCGCGGAGGCTGCCGCGCCGGTGGAATATGACGGCGATGCGATCCGCGGCATGGGGATCGAAGTGGTGGAAGCCGGGCTGTTGGGCAAGGAATGGAAGGGCGCGGAAAAGCGCAGCAAGGCCCGTCACGATGCCGGAGCCATTGCGGCGGTGGCGCTGGCGCTGGCAAAGCGGGGCCGCGCACAGCGGGCGGGTGTTCCTGCGCCGAAGCGAACGGCGCGTCCGAAGGCAGGTATGCGGCAGACTGGTAAGTAACATGTCTTCGAGTGACGTTACCGTCGTAATTCTTGCCGCGGGTCAGGGTACCCGCATGAAATCGCGGATGGCTAAGGTGTTGCATCGGGCCGGTGGCCGCGCCCTGGTGCAGCACGCGATTGTCGCGGCGCTGGGCGTGGCGCCTCCGGAGCGCATCTTCGTGGTGGTGGGGCATCAGGCCGAAGCGGTGCGTGAGGTCGCGGAAGCCGCGGGTGTCCGGACCATCGAGCAGAAAGAGCAGTTGGGCACCGGCCACGCCGTACTGTGCGGCGAGGCCGTGCTTTCAGGACTCGGCGGCCACATGGTGGTGACCGTGGGGGATTGCCCGCTCATTCGTCCGGAAACGCTGCGCGCGCTGGTGGAACGTCAGCGTAAGAGCGAGGCCGCCGCCGTTGTCCTGACAGCCGACGTGCCGGATTCGACGGGCTACGGCCGCATTATCCGCGATCATAACGGCGCCGTGGAGGCGATTATCGAGCACAAGGCCGCGACCGAGACGCAGCGGGCCGTGAAAGAGATCAACTCCGGGATTTACTGCTTCGATGCCGGCGAATTCTGGCGGCACGTGCGCCAGATCCGGCCGGATAATCCGGCGCACGAGTATTATCTGACCGACATGATCGGAATTTTGAACGCCGCTGGCCTGCGTGTGGCTGCTACGAAGATTGCGGATCCGGGAGAACTGCTCGGCATCAACGATCGCGTGCAGCTTGCCGATGCGGATCGTATTCTGCGCGACCGCAAGACGCGCGAATTGATGCTGTCCGGCGTGACGATTGAAATGCCGGAGACTGTTACGGTGGATCCTGATGTGATCGTCGGAATGGATACGGTTATTGGTCCCTTCGCGCGAATTACCGGCCAGAGTGTGATTGGCGAGGATTGCAAGATCGGCACGTGCGCGATTCTGCATGATGCGGTGCTGGAAAATGGAGCGGAAGTCTTTGCGTTCTCGATGGTGTCGTCGTCGAAGTTAGGCGCGAATGCGCACGCAGGACCGTATGCGCGGCTGCGCATGGGCGCGGAACTGGGCGATAGCGCGCATGTGGGCAATTTCGTCGAGTTGAAGAATACGGCGATGGGTGCGGGTTCGAAATCGATGCACCTGGCTTATCTGGGCGATTCGCGGATCGGGTCGAAGGTGAATGTGGGGGCGGGCACGATTACCTGCAATTACGATGGCAAGAAGAAGCATCCGACCGTGATTGGCGATGGCGTTTTTGTGGGGAGTAATTCGACTCTGGTGGCTCCGCTCGCGCTGGAAGATGGCGCTTACATAGCGGCAGGCAGCGTGATTACGGAGAATGTGCCGGAGGGCGCGCTGGCGTTGGGGCGCGCGCGGCAGGTAGTGAAGGAAGGCTGGAAGCGCAAGGGGAATTAGCATCAGGTCATGCCCTTGCAAACGATTGTGATGGCGGTTGTCCTGTCTCTGGGCGTCGCCCTGGCCGTATTCACTGCCTTTGTGCCATCGTCTGCCGATCGCGCCTATGCGTTTCTGCGGAAGTCAAAAGTGCGACTCGCGGTATCGGGATTCTCCGCGCTGGTGAGTGGGTTGCGTCTTATTCTGCGCAACTACAATTCCTCCAATTCATCTCATATCTGGAACCGCGGTTTTGGCGAGGCTCTCGTAATCGTATCCGCGCTTATCTTCTACGCTTTCTGGAAAGACCGCAGCGGCGAAGCCAAGTAGTTGACTTAGAGCCGGTTGATCAAACTCGCAACGTAACCCGCGCCAAAGCCGTTATCGATATTCACCACGGTCACGTTGCTGGCGCAGCTATTCAACATCCCCAGCAGCGCAGCCAGGCCGTTAAAGCTCGCCCCGTAGCCAACGCTCGTCGGCACTGCAATGACAGGCGACGACACCAGACCGCCGACAGCGCTCGGCAGCGCACCCTCCATCCCCGCGCATACAATCACCACCCGCGCATCTTCCAGACGCTGCCGATGGTGAATCAGCCGGTGGATGCCGGCGATCCCGATATCGTGAATCGCATCCACCTCATTGCCCATCGCCTCAGCCGTTATTTGCGCTTCCTCCGCGACGGGAATGTCGCTGGTGCCGGCGCAAACCACCGCAATCTTGCCCTTGCCGGTGAGTTCGCGATTGCGCCAGAAACGAATCGCGCCCGACATGGGAAAATGCTCGCCGTGCGGAAAAGCTTCGAGCACAAGCTGCGCCGCTTCGGGCGTGGCGCGCGTAATCAGCACGTTTTCCGAACGCTCCAGCAGCGCATCGGCAATCGCAACAATCTGCCCCGGCGTCTTGCCCAGCCCGAACACCACCTCCGGCATGCCGTGACGCAGCGCACGGTGGTGATCCACCTTGGCGAACCCCAGGTCTTCAAAAGGCAGGTGCCGCACGCGGGCAAGTGCGTCGTCTATTCCCGTGGAACCGGCGCGAACGTCTTCGAGCAACGCGCGGAGTTGATCTTCGCTCATCATCCTCAACATAGCAGGCAGCGCGCTCATCGCGATAAACTAAGAGTTCCCGCCGCATGTTCCTGAAACGCCTCAGACTGACGCTCGATATGATCCGCTTCGAGCATTCCGTGTTCGCGCTGCCGTTCGCGCTGACAGGCGCACTCCTGGCGTTTCGCGAAGACGACTTCACAACCCCGCGCAAGGCCTGGATCCTTCTCTGGATCGTAGTCGCCATGGTGGGCGCGCGCTCCGCGGCGATGTCTTTCAACCGGCTGGTGGATGCGGAAATCGACGCGCAGAATCCGCGCACGAAGTCGCGCCACATTCCGGCAGGCCTGCTCTCCCGTGGCTTCTGTTGGGGCTTCACCATCGCCAGCAGCCTGGTATTCCTGTTCGCCGCCTGGGAATTGAATCCACTGTGCTTCCACCTGGCACCGCTCGCTCTAGGCGTGGTCTTAACCTATTCGTTCACCAAACGCTTCACGCATTTTTCGCACGTGGTGCTGGGCTTCGCGCTGGGCATAGCGCCCGCGGCAGCCTGGATTGCGGTACGCGGTTCGCTCGATCCGCGAATTCTCTGGCTTACCGCCGCCGTGACCACATGGACCGCCGGATTCGACGTCATCTACTCCTGCCAGGATTTCGATTTCGACAGCGAATCGGAGTTGTTCAGTGTCCCGAAGGTCTTTGGCATCGCGAAAGCGCTGACGATCGCGAAGCTCCTGCACGTCGGTATGATCGTCTCGCTGCTGATGCTGGTCTGGCAAATGCACCTCGGCGCGCTGTCGCTCGTCGGCGTCGCCGCAGTCACCGCATTGCTGGTCTACGAGCACGGCCTGGTCAAACCAACCGACCTATCGCGCGTCAACGCGGCGTTTTTCACCATGAATGGCTGGGTCAGCGTGCTATTCTTCGTGTTTTGGGCCGCCGATATTTTTCTGATCCGACAACCACTGTAGAAACTCTTATGCCTGTCGCCACTATGCCAACTTTCGATGACCGCAGCCTGCAACCGATCCGCGAAAAAGTGGAAGCGGGCGAACGCCTTTCGTATGACGATGGCCTCGCGCTCTACCGCTCGGGCGATTTGCTGGCTCTGGGCTACCTGGCCAATCTGGTGCGCGAACGCAAGCACGGCGACGTCACGTATTTCAACGTCAACCGGCACATTAACCCGACCGACGTATGCGTGGCCAGTTGCCGCCTCTGCGCCTTCGGCAAGCAGAAGCGCGATCCGAACTCGTATACGATGTCGCTCGAACAGGTCTGGGAAACCGCGGGCCTCGGCTGGAAAGAAGCGATTACGGAATTCCACATCGTCGGTGGCCTGCATCCGGAACTGAGTCTCGATTGGTTCTGCCAGATGCTGCGCGGGCTGAAAGAGCGCTATCCGCAGATCCACCTGAAGGCGTTCACGATGGTGGAAATCGGTTACTTCGCGCGCCGCGAAAAGATTACCGTGCGCGAGGTTTTAACGCGCCTGCGCGATGCCGGCATGGATTCGCTGCCTGGCGGCGGCGCCGAGGTCTTCAGCGAACGCGTGCGCCGCATCATCTGCGATCACAAACTCACCGGCGACGAGTGGCTCGACACCGCGCGAATCGCCCACGAAATGGGCCTGCATTCCAACTGCACCATGCTCTACGGCCACATCGAAAACGACGAAGACCGCGTGGATCACCTGGTGCGCCTGCGCGCCCTGCACGACGAAACGGACGGCTTCGTCACCTTCATCCCGCTGGCGTTTCATCCCGATAATACGGCGCTTTCGCACGTGCCAAAGACCACCGGCTTCGACGATCTGAAGAATATTGCGGTCGCCCGGCTGATGCTCGACAACATCCCGCACATCAAGGCCTACTGGGTGATGCTGACTCCCGCGATCGCGCAAATCGCGCTGCGTTTCGGCGCGGACGATATCGATGGCACGGTCGTCGAAGAGAAGATCTATCACGACGCAGGGTCGACTGTGGCGCAGTCGCTGCGGCGCACGGACCTGCTGCGACTGATCCGCCTCGCAGGCCGCACGCCTGTGGAACGCGATACGCTTTACAGGCCGGTACAGCGCACGGAAACCGCGTTTACCGTTCTGGTTTAGTCATCTCACCACCAGCCCGCGATACATCCCACTCCCGCGATGCCTGCCGGCAGACTCATGTGCGTCGCGGTCTCGGGGACTGGATGACGCGGAAGAAGAACCGGCACTTCTCGCGGGGCCGTTTCCCGGACTGACCGGATTTGCGCAGGTCACACTGTGGACTTCGGGCGCCACGCGAGCCAGCGCCGCATTCGCCGCCCTTGCCTGCGGAGTCCGTATCCATGCCGTGCAGACGGGCTGAGCGGCAACCGCGCATGGCAGCAAAAGAACGAGAATCGGCAGGCGGCGCATCGGCTCAGTTTCCATTGCAGCACGCTATTGTAAAGGAATGGCAAAGCGCTGGTATATGCTGGGGCCGATAAGAGAATGCGAATCATAGCCGGAATTGATCTGGGCGGTACCGCCGTAAATTACACGCTGCTCAACGAGCAGGAAAAGTTTCTAATCGAGGGACTGTGCGAACATCCCGCGCGCTCGAAGGAAGGCCCGGACATCTGCCTGCAACAGATTGCCGACGGGCTCGCCATCGCGGCCGCGAAGGCTGGCATTGAGCTGAGCGATATTGCATCCGCCGGTCTCGATACACCCGGGCCTGCCAGCGCCACGGGTGTTTTCAGCGCACGCGGTTCCACCAATTTCGTGCACGCCGATTGGTCGGGCTTCGATATCCGCGCGGGCCTCGAAGCCAAGCTTGGCATCCCTGTCACTTATCTGAACGACGGCAACGCGGGCGCGCTCTGGGGCCATTTCAATATTTTCGGCAACAGCGCTACCGCGAGTTCGATCTCTGCGATAGTCGGCACGGGCCTCGGCGGCGGCGTCATCGTCGAAGGGAAAGTTGTCACGGGCCGCAAGGGCTTCGGCGGTGAACTCGGCCATGTGCTGATCCCGTATCAAAGCATCGAAGGCATTGAAGGAATGCGGCCGGAATGCAACTGCGGACGTGTGGGCGATCTGGAGTCGTTATGCTCGCTGACGGCCATCGGCAACACGCTGCTGCCGTACTTCCTGAAGAAGCATCCCGATCACGAACTAAACCGAGCGGGAGATAAAGCCTCAAAGCTGGTGCGCGGCATGGCGGAACGCGGCGACGCGCTCTGCCGCGAAATCTTCCGCGTGCAGGCATACGCACTGGGGCTTTTCTTCGATGAAATGGTCAATACGTTCGATCCCGATGCGCTGATCGTCGGCGGCGGCGCGATCGAAACGGGCGCGGAGTTTCAGGATTGGTTCGTAGCGCAGATTCGCGCCGGCATGCCGGGGCAGCGCGTGGAACAGGCCGATATTCCGATAAAAATTATGCCGAACGGCGATACTGCGGGAGCACGCGGCGCAGCGATTGAGGCGCTGAAACTGACGCGGCGGTGAGAAGCTAAGCGGCCTGACGCGGAGTCTTGGCCGCGGCTTTTTCGGCTATTAGCCGGTCCATACCCTCAATAATTGACTTCACAAGCCGATCACCGAATTCTTTGTGGGTTTCCTTCGCCCAATCCACCGACTCGTCCGTAAGTACCTTCGGTGATTGGTCCTGCGCGATATTCGGCTCTGAGGAGTTCATGGAGGTTCTTCCCGATCTAATCCTGCAGCCCTGTGAGCTCAATCGAGCCTTCCCGGATACCCTGCGCGGAATTGACAAGAAAGCGGAAATCGCAGCGCACGTGATGGCGAAATCCGTCCGCGAGGCCACCAACCGTTTCAGCGGCGCCCCGATGCGAGTGAATCATCTGTTCGATCCCGACCACTCGCCCTTCTCCCCTCGCCCGTTCCAGCATGGATACGAAGGCATCCTCTAAGCGACGATCAACATGCACCACAGTGTTGGGCCAGTCTGCCGCGAGCGCCCGATCGATAAGGCGTCGCGCATGTGCCGCACTACTGAACGTCGAATCGAATACCACGTGCGCCCAGTGGCCCGCCTGAGAATATGCGAGAGCCGAACTCTTGCCAACAGCATTGCGCCCGGCAGTAAAGACCACACGTCGCGTAACATCGGGGGGCGTCTGAGCCAGCGCCGGCCGAAACAACTCATCGCGCACCCAGGTCGCGGCCGGATGCACGGCAACGCGAAACCTCGCCCGATCCGCGTTACACTCCGCGAAAAGCGGAGCCGCATCATCGGCATTCAGCACATTTTCGAATCGTTCCGAATACTCCCCCAGATACCGCGCCCGATCGGCCGCAAGTTTGGGTAAAAATATACTTGACGGGTCCACATATTTCCGCTATGCTTGATTCATGGAAGTCAAAACACCCAAGACGTTGCGGGAAGCGATAACTTACTTTTCTAATCCAGATAACTGCGTAGCTTACATGGCCGCGAAGCGTTGGCCGAACGGAGTTACTTGCCCGACGTGCGGTAGTACCAAGGTCAGGTACGACGCTAAGACATGGCGCTGGCAGTGCGCCAGCCATCACGCCAAGCGTAAGTTCTCCCTGAAGACTGGAACCGTTCTGGAAGACTCCCCGCTCGGCCTGGACAAGTGGCTTCCCGTTGTTTGGCTGGTCACTAACTGCAAGAACGGGGTTTCGTCCTGGGAGATTCACCGCGCGATGGGAGTTACCCAAAAGACGGCTTGGTTCATGCTGCAACGCGCGCGCCTTGCGCTTCAGGGAAAGAACGGAGGAAAACTGTCGGGGGAAATCGAAGCCGATGAGTCTTTCATCGGCGGCAAGGCTCGGAATATGCACGCTCACAAACGCGCTGAAAAGATCCACGGTCGCGGCCCCGACGGGAAAGCGATTGTAGCAGCCGTTCTGGAACGTGGTGGAGAGATTCGCGCTCAGGTCGTGAAGACGCGCCGCAAGCCTGACCTTCAGGCGATGGTTCGGGAGAATGTGGAAGCGGGATCGAACATCTATACGGACGCTCTGAAGTCCTACGAAGGTTTGGACGAATTCACGCATCAGGTTGTGGATCACGCAGAAACCTACGTTAACGGGCAGATTCACACGAACGGCTGCGAGAACTTCCGGAGTCTCCTGAAGCGCGGACTGAAGGGCACCTATGTGTCCGTGGAGCCGTTTCACCTTCATCGCTACATTGACGAACAGGCGTTCCGGTATAACAACCGCAAGAACATGAACGACTCCGAACGGTTCGACTTGACGGTATCGCAGATCGTCGGGAAGCGCCTTGCTTACAGAGAACTGACCGGACACCAGGACGACGAGCCGTTTTAGGCTTCGTCCGGTTAGATATCCAGCACGGTAATATCCTGCGGCTCTACCTGTTCGCTCTTGCGTTTTGGTCCGCGTCGATTCGGATTGGCGTCTACTCTCTTGCGGTAAGCTTTCTGCCGTCTCAAGATAAGAGACTTCGGAACGTCCAAGAGCGAAGACATCATTGCATCGAACCTCTCGAAAGCGCTGTATCCTTCGTGACACTCCGGCAGTTCTCGCTCGTCCATAATAGTCCGACTCAATTATATCCGCATTTAACATAGATCACCACTGAACTTTCCCGTCTGGCCCCAAGGGAAAGTTCTTGTCTACTTTTTCAAGCATCACATCGTGAGGCTGTGATGATCTGGTAACGCGAATAGCTCTTGCCGTGCTGCCGCCGACTTCAACTGAACGATACAATTCCTGCCAGAATCCGTTTCTAGCGGAAAAGAATATATTGAATTTCTGATGGGACATAGGGAACGGAAGAGCGCCATTAGGCGACAGATCGAGCGTAGTTCCACCACCGATATTACCCACTGGATAGATAACCTCCGCTTGCCTTAAGTAGTCCGCGAATCTCTGCGCATAGCCTTCTGGGGTGACCCCTTGGTTCGTAGGCGGAGGAACGGATATATCAACGATTCGTGCTGTTACGTCGTACAGTGGGTAGGTGCCCTGAACAATAAACGATGGTCGTCTGTCGGTGAGACTGTATCCCATCGTAATCATGTAGCAAAAACTGTTGCCACCAGTGATTGTGTTGAGGTTTCTAATGGTCAGACTTGATACTTTGTTGACCTTATCTCTGGTAGATTCAAACTGCTGACGTTCATAGTCCAAGATTCCGGCAAAACGCTCATTTTCCTGTACCTGCGCTTTAATCGCGGTGTTCCGATCACTGTCTTCCTTGCTCTGGATGGCTTATGCCTCAGCCATCAACAATACAAAGGTAAATTATCAACCACAACTTCTTTTCCAAAGGCTTCATGCCGCTCTCCAGACGATAAGAGATGGCAACCGCGACGAAACCCAAGAGTCCAATGCACAAGCCAACGCTCGGTGGCCATTGAATGAAAAAATAAACGAGATTAAAAAACGCTTCAGCCATCCCGATACTCTATCACACAGTGGACCCGTCAGATATATTCTTACCAAAGTTTGTGCAGCACTTCCGCACGAACCCGCTGCGCATCGGCATCCGCCAATGCCGAAAAATCGCCGATTCCCGGTATCGCCCAATCATCCATGCCGTCTTAACTCGCGCAGAATTCCCGCGCCGTCAGATCCCACCCGCCATACCAGCCCCGCCCAATCTCAAACGCAATATCCATGGACCCCATCGTGCTCAGCTCCGCCGCCCGTTCAGCCATATTCCACGCCTTCATCGTGATCGTGCGCGTTCCCTGCTTCACCGCCACTTTCAGGTGCTTCTCCTTCCAGATCTGCGGCGGACCCGCCAACTGCACACCGCGCACGGCAAACAGCGGACACCGGTTATCCATGCCGAACGGCCCCAGTTGCTCCAGCGCCACCCAGAGCGCATCGCTCAGCTCCGTCATCTGCAGCACCGCATCGATCTCCACAACCGGTCGCAAATCCTCTGCCGACAGCACACCCGCTGCATACACGCGCAGTCGCTCACGAAAGGCCTCCAGCGCCACGGAAGGCAGCGTCAGCCCTGCCGCATGCGCGTGCCCGCCAAAGCGTGTGAACAGTTCGCGCATGCTCTCCAGCGCATCCAGTAAGTGGAACGCCTCAATGCTGCGGCCCGAGCCCTGCGCCACACCGTTCTCCACGCCCAGCACAATGGCAGGCCGGTTATACCGATGCAACACGCGGCTGGCCACAATCCCCACCACCCCGCGGTGCCAGCCTTCGCCCCAGAAAACCAGCGCCGCGTCGCTATCAGTCACAGGCGTGGCCGCGCATTGCGCGAAAATCTCGTTCACCACGGCGCGCTCCGCCGTCTGCCGCTCCTGATTGAGCGCAAAGAGCTCCTGCGCGATCAGCATCGCCTCATCGGCATCGGCAGTGAGAAACATGCGCATCGCCTGCCCCGCGCTATCCATGCGGCCGGATGCGTTGATCGCCGGCGCAATGCGGAAACCCACTTCGCCGGCGTCCGGCACGCGATCTTTAAACCCCGCCACCGCCAGCAGCGCGCGCAGGCCGGGATTGCGCGCATCGCTCAGCCCCGCCAGCCCATACTTCACGATGATGCGATTCTCTCCGGTCAGCGGCACCATATCCGCCACCGTGGCAATCGCCACCAGCTTGAGAAAAGATTCCAGCACGCGATAGAGTTTGCGTTCCGGCCAGCCCGCGCGCGAAAGTATCGCATGCGCCAGTTTGAACGCCACTCCCGCGCCACACAGGTTCGCATTCGGATAACTGCAATCGGCGCGATTCGGATTGACGATCGCAAGCGCCGGCGGCAGGTCGCCGCTCTCCGGCAAATGGTGATCGGTCACGATCGTATCCACGCCGAGTTCCAGCCCGCGTGCGATCGCGGCCGTAGCGCGAATCCCGTTATCCACGCTGATAATCAGCCGCACGCCGCGCCCGGCCGCTTCTTCCACCGAAGCCACCTGCATCCCGTAGCCGTCATTCAGACGATGCGGAATATGCCATGCGGCATTGAGGCCAATCATCTCAAGCGCCTTCTTCAGCACCACCGTGGACGTGACGCCGTCCACGTCATAATCGCCGTGGATCTCCACCCGCTCGCCCTGCGCAATCGCGGCTTCAATCCGCGCCACCGCGCGATCCATATCGCGCAGCAAAAACGGATTGTGCAGATCTTCCATGCGCGGATTCAGGAACTGCCCTGCGCTCACTGCGTCGCGAAAGCCGCGCTTCCACAGGATCCGCGCTGCGGCTGCCGGCAGTCGCAGTTCATCCGCCAGCCTTGCAATAGCCGCTACAGTCTCTGCGTCCGCCGAAGGAAAAACCCAGCGGCTAGTTGTTCGAGTAAAAGCCGCCGAGGCCATCTTCGGAGTCACCACCGTCTCCCACTGGCAGCATTGTGGTGATTTCGTCGCAGGTTTCGAGGAATTCCTCGTACCAGTCCGGCTGGACCTCGTACACGTAAAGATGCGAGTTATGATCGAAAGCCATCTCCAGCGTGCACGTCTCGCCCGAGTGCTTGCGTGCGCTTCGGACGCGCCGCTCCAGTTCGCGCTGCTCGTCGCGCGAGATGGCCGCCTCTTCGATGCCTTCGAGAGCTTCCTCCACTTCGATCTCTTCGAATTCGCGCGAAGCGAACAGAATCAGCTTCTGGCCGACTTTCTGCGCCGCCTCCAGAAACATACGGTAATCGGGGAAACGTTCGGTATCCCAGCTAATCACCGGCAACTCTTCGAGCCCGCCGGAAAAGCTGTGGAAGACAGCGAACTCCGAAGCCGACAGGAAATTCAGGATTTCGCCTTTGAGTGTTTCGAGATTGAGGTCCACGTGTTTACCGTTTCAGAAACGCGGCCGCGCTGGTAATGCACGAACAGCACGCGAGCCGACGCTTCGAAGACCAGAATATCACCGCGCGCCACAGCCGTCGCCACCGGCGGAATGGATCGGACGCGCGATAATGGACGCTTCCGCCTCTTTGAGATGAATCTCACCATCAATTCAGACGACCGGCTGCTGACGATTGAGCAGGCCGGCGGCCGTCGCGACCTGCCGCTCTATTCGCGCGAAGCCTTTGAACTGATCAGCCGCGAATGGGTGCGCGTCGGCTGGGCGCTGCGTTACTATCACACCTTCACCTGGTTTGGCCGGCCGCTGCTGCAACTGCCGGAAGATCTGCTGCGCCTGCAGGAGGTCGTTTATCGGGTGCAGCCGGACGTGATCGTGGAAACCGGCGTTTTCGATGGCGGCTCGCTGCTGTTCCATGCCTCGCTCTGCGAGAGCATGCACAAAGGCCGCGTCATCGGCATCGAATTTGAAGTTCGCGCCGGCCTCAGAGACGCCCTGCGCGATCATCCGCTCAGCAGCCGCATCACTCTGCTCGAAGGCGATTCTGCGGCTCCGTCGATGGTGCAGCAGGTACGCGCCATGGTTCAACCAAACGAAACCGTGCTCGTCATTCTCGATTCCAACCACACAAAAGCGCACGTAGCCGCCGAACTCGAAGCCTATTCGCCGCTGGTCGCTAAAGGCTCCTGCATCGTGGCGGCCGATGGCATCATGCGCGACCTCTCGGACGTTCCCGGCGGCCAACCCGAATGGAAGCACGATCACCCCGCCGCTGCCGCCCGCGAATTCCTGGCGCGGCATCCCGAATTCGAAATGCGGCAACCGGAATGGAAAGTGAATACCAGCCCGTTGAAAGAAAACGTAACGTACTGGCCCGATGGCTGGCTCTGGAGGATAGCGTGACGCCGCAAGAGATTCAACGTGGAATCGAACGGCTGGGACCGTGGTTTTATCCCTTCGAATTTGGTGGCGGCCTGCGCACCACTGCGCTCGTGCCTCCAGCGGTAACGGAAATTTTCGACACGCGGCTCCGCATGGTGGAAGCGGCGCTCGCAGGTTATTTCGGCGAACGCGAGCGAGGCATGGAATGCCTCGATATCGGCTGCCACGAAGGCTTTTATTCGCTCGCCATGGCGCGCCGCGGCATGCAGGTCACCGGCATGGACGCTCGCGAAGAAAATCTCTCGCGCGCCCGCTTCGTCGCGCAGGCGATGGCGATTGATAACGTTGTTTACCGGCCCGGGCGCGTGGAATCTCTGGCCACCGATCTGCAGCACAAATTCCCGCTGACGCTGTTCCTCGGCGTGCTTTATCACGTGGAAGACCCCATGCTGTGCCTCCGCCAGGTGGCGGCCGTGACCGGCGAAATGTGCATCGTCGAAACCCAGGTGGTGGATGAAGTGGAAGGCACCGCGGAGTGGGGCGCGCGCGACTGGCAGCGCCCGTATCAGGGGATTCTGGCGCTCATCGATGAGACCGGAGAGTTCGATGCCGGCATCCGCGAAACGGGCATGACGCCCATGGCGACGTGTCCTTCGCCGAAGGCGCTGCGCTTCATGTTGCTGCAGGCAGGGTTTCGCCGCGTCCAGCAGATTCCGCCGCACGAAGGCGCATACGAACAGCACGCACGCGGCAAACGAGTTGTTTACGCGGCCTGGAAGTAACCACCGTAAAGATGAATGCCGTCGAAGTCAGCAACGTATCCAAATATTACGCGCTCGCTGATTCACAATTCACGCGCCTGCGCCGCATCTTCTCTCCCGTCCATCCGGCTCCATCCCCTTCGGGAAAACGTGCCGCCGTACGCGATATCAGCGCACTCGCCGACATCAACTTCTCCGTAGCCGAAGGCGAAGCGCTCGGCATCATCGGCGCCAACGGCTCGGGCAAAAGCACCCTGTTGCAGATCGTCGCCGGCATCCTGCGGCCCACCACCGGCTCCGTGCAGGTCAACGGCCGCTGCTCCGCCCTTCTCGAACTGGGCTCCGGCTTCGCGCCCGAATTTTCCGGCCGTCAGAACGTTCACCTCAACGGCACAATCCTGGGCCTCTCGCAGGACGAAATCGAAGAGAAGTTCGACGCCATCCATCGCTTCTCCGGCATCGGCGACTTCATCGACCAGCCCATCCGCACCTACTCGACCGGCATGGTGCTGCGCCTCGCCTTCGCCGTTGTAGCCCACTCGAATCCGCGCATTCTGATTGTCGATGAAGCCCTGGCGGTAGGCGACATCGCCTTCCGTCAGCGCTGCATGAGGCGCATTCACGAGCTGCGTTCGGCGGGCGTCACCATGCTTTTCGTCTCGCACGACGCCACCGATGTGAAGGCGCTCTGCGCCAGGTGCCTCTGGCTGGAACACGGGCGCATGCGCAGGCTGGGAGAAGCCGACGACGTGGTCGCGCGCTATCTCGCGTCCACGCTGAATCCGCGGCACCATCCGGATACCCGTCCTGATACCGTGGACACCACCGCTGCTGAGCAGACAAAGGCCATCGCCACGCCGGAAAAAGGAGTGCACCGCTTCGGCAATCGCGCCGCCAAAGTGACCGGCATCAGCCTTCCTGGCGATCCAGCGCACGATTCCTGGCTGAGAATGCACGTCACGGCAAACAGCGTCATCGCCGCGCCCATCGTCGGCTTTCTGGTGCGTAACGACAAGGGCGAGAATATCTTTGGCACCAATTCCGCGCGCGAAAATCATCCCCTGCCTGTGTTCAATCCCGGCGACGAGCAGGTGATCGACTTTCACCTGAACGCGCCCCGTCTGGCACCCGGCCAGTACGCCATCTCCGTCGCGATCAGCAATGGCACTCTCGATCAATACGAAATCTGCGACTACATCGAGGACGCCATCACCTTCCGCGTGGAGCCTCACGCGCGCCCGGTAACCGGCTATATGGAACTACCCTGCCGCGCCGTGGCGATTCATCGGTAGTAGTAGTCTCAGGGGGTTTGACATGGTGACGCGGCGAGTACGCCGCAATCTACGATGCCTCAGCCCCGGATTTCCAGAGAAGCATCGGTCGCGATAACATGACCTGATTCTTCGCCAGGATCAGCCGCAAGATGGGTGCCTGCGCGGCCGCGCCGGCAACCTTAGTCGGAATCCAGGCCACGACTTCCGGCACACTTGTTAACGTGAAGTCTTCACGCGTATGTAAGAACGGTACTCTTGAGGAGCAATTTGTGTGGCTAATCGCGGCAGATTAGACGTCGCAACCGGCCGTCAGTTTGCTTTCGCCGCAGCCACAATCTGCGCCGCGTCGGTCGTTTCCACCAGCCGCAGCAGGCCCTGCGTGCGCGCATTGAAATTATCTTCAGTCAGCACCTCGCCGCCGTGACAAGCAGCCTCCACCATCTCTTCATCGATGTGCTCATTCGAGTGATAGATGTCCGCATAGAGCGACATATTCGTGATGATGTCGGCGCGATCCTGGAAATCCACCACGTCGAGCTGCGGATATTGCCGCTCTTGCTCAATCAGCCATTTCTTGAAAGCGAAATAGACCGGGATCTGCGCCCGCTGCGCGAAATCGTGCCACGCCAGAATCGAATAGGGCGGAAAAACAAAGTGAATCTTCACCCCTTTGCTGCCCGCAATCGCCGGAAAAATATTATCCGCGAAAACTTTCTCCATGCTCGCAATGTTCAGATTCGTCATCCCGTACTTCTTGTTAATATTCGCCGGATCGATACCCTTCACCGCGCTCCCCGCATCGAATTTCATCGTCGCGGGAAACTTCCACGGCCAGTCCGAGTTCATCGTCTCACCTTCGTCCGGGATACCGCCCAGCACGTGGATTGCGGTCCTGATCGAATCCCACGAAAGCAAATAAGGTAGCTGGTCGAAGATGTTGTCGCTGTATAGATACTGCGGAAATATCTCATGCACGCCCACCACCTGCCCTGTCACCCCTCCCGAGAGTGAATTGAAATCGAGTGTGGCGATCACGGTCTTCGTCCCGGCGTGCTCCAGCGCCAACTTCAGCACCGCGGCCTCTTCGTGAATCGACGCCGCCGACACGCACAGATTTACCGCCGGCCCTCCGCAAAAACGCCTCACCGCGCTGTTGGGAATATTCTCCAGCATCGACGTGCCCAGCAGCGCCGTTTCATAGCGACTCGATCTCGCCAGCCCCGCCACGTAAAACCGCTGCAGCCGGATATCCAGAATCGGCCGCCCCGTCGAAACCGGATGATAAATCTGATAGGGATCCACCGACGCAGTAAATGCCGCCGCGCAACCGAGCAGCACAATCGTCTCGGCCAGAAACAGCCACACCCACCTTGCCCACATTTGTTTCGTTTTCCGCATAGGCTTAGAAGAAGTAATACAGAAAATACGATACGGATGAAAACCGCAGTACCGCCAGCACCAAAAACACGGTGGCCAGACTGGCCGTCCAGACGTTCGGCTTCATCGCAGCCGCCAACCGGTAGCTGTAGGACGGCGCGAACGCCAGCACAATCGCCACCAGCAGCGCCGCCTCACCCGCGCCCGGCGAAATATTCAGCCACGGTGTCGCCAACCCACCAAACATAGCGCCAAACACCCTCGACAATTCGTGCAGATCGGGCGAGCGAAATACAACCCACGTCAGATCCACAAACGCAAAAGTCAGCGCCCAACCGGCCAACCGCGGCAACCGAACGCCGACGCGTCGCCACAACACATGGATAGCCAGCGCAACTCCGTGCAACAGTCCCCAAAGCGCGAACGTCCATCCCGCGCCATGCCAAAACCCGCCCAGCGTGAACGTGATAACCACGGCAATGCACTGTCGAAACAGCCCCGAGCGATTCCCGCCCAGCGGTATATAAATATAGTCCCGAAGAAACGCCCCGAGCGAACGATGCCAGCGCCGCCAGAATTCCTGGATCGACGCCGAACGATAAGGCCCGTGAAAATTTTCCGGAATGTGAATATTAAAAAGACAAGACACGCCCGACGCAATATCGCAGTAACCGCCGAAATCGTTATAGAGCTGAAACGTGTAAGCCGTCGTCCCGATCCACGCCGTAGCCATATCCAGCCGCGCGGCCGGATCGAAAGTCCGCGCCACCAGCGGCGCCAGCAGATCGGCAATCAGCACTTTTTTAGCCAGCCCGATCACAATCAGCGTCAGCCCGCGCGTCAGATTACGCGGCAGGACGCGATGCCGCGCACGGCTTTCAAACTGCGGCGTCATCACCTTGTGCCGCAAAATCGGCCCCGACAGAAGATGCGGGAAAAAAGTAACGAACAAAGAATAATCGCTGATATTCGAAGGCCGATCCCTCTTCTTATACGTATCCACCAGGTAAGCGATTTGCGAAAAAGTAAAAAACGAAATGCCCAGCGGGAAATGCAGATTCGCAATCGCACCGGCCAGCGCGGCGTTCGGCACCATCTCCGCAAGCGGCTTGTTGTATTTGAAAATCGCCAGTGCCGCCAGATCGCCCGCGATGCCGAGCGCAGCCAGCCAGGGCCTTCCCGGATACCGCACAATCAGCAGCGAAATCCCGTAATTGAAGGCAATGCTCCCCAGAAGCAAAGGAACATCCTCCACGCGGTACATCGCATAGAAGAAGAGCGATGCCGCCACCATCCACCAGACACCCGCTCGCGGATGCCCCGAGAGCAGCATGTACACGCACCAAACGACCGGCAGAAATGCGAAGAGAAAAGCGTAGCTGTTGAAGAACATCGTTTTCTGCGGTGCCGGGAATCTCCCATTCTACTCGTGGAAATTGCGGCACTCAAAAAATCCCGCGCCCGCGGCTAACGGGGCGCAGCCCGTATCGTCTGAGGAACATACCGCATGCCGTTGGCACAAAGAGATGACAGAAACAGTTTGTAACCAATCGACGGCAGCGAAGTTCTGTGAGAGTAAGACACCGCAGCATGCGAAACCAATCACTCGTTGTACTCATTTGCACAGTCGCCTCCTTACTGGCCCAGCAACCGCCGGCCAGCCTCCACGGAACGCTGACGGATTCCTCCGGCGCAATCATCCCCGCGGCCACCATTGCGATTTCGGGCAATGACACCCAAAAATCCACGCAAACTCTCGCGGATGGCACCTATACTTTTTCCGGCGTTGCCGCGGGCGAGTACAAAATCTCCGTCACCTGGCCCGGTTTCACGGCGTTTGAACACGCGGTTACCATTCACCCCGGCGACGCCGAGCAGTTTCCCATTCAACTGACGCCCGCCACAGGCGCGCAGGAAGTCACCGTGACCGCGGATCGCGGCCCCGAAATCAGCGTCGATCCCAGCCAGAACGCCGCCGCCGTCTCCATCAAAAACAGCGACCTCGACGCCCTGCCCGACGACCCCGACGACCTCAGCGACATGCTCACAGCCCTCGCCGGACCCTCCGCAGGCAATGGCGACGCGCCCCCCATGCTGATCGATGGCTTCAGCGGCGGACAACTCCCGCCCAAAAACACCATCAAGGAAATCAAGCTGAACCAGAATCCCTTCTCCGCCGAATACGGCTATCTCGGCTTCGGCCGCATCGAGATCATCACCAAACCCGGCACCGATACCCTGCATGGCAATTTTCAGCTCACCGACAGCGACGCGTTTTTCAATTCACGCAATCCCTTCGCCGCCAACAAAGCCGCCTACGTCAACCGCGCCTTCAACGAAACGCTGAGCGGCTCGCTCGCCCACAAACTTTCGTGGTCGTTCAATGCGAATCAGAACAAGGTCGACACCGATGCCATCATCCACGCCCTCACGCTGGACACCACCACCCTCGCGCAGGTCGCCGTAGATCAGTCCGTGCTCACGCCGCGCGACAACTTCGCCGGCACCGCGCGCGTCGATTACCAGATCTCCGCCAATCACAGCGCCACGGCGCGCTACACCTACAATCGCAACGACCGGCAGGATAACGGAGTCGGCGCTTACACCCTGGCCTCACGCGGTTACGGCAGCGAGGGCTCCACACAGGAACTGCAACTGAGTGAAACCGCCGTGATCAATCCCGCCATGGCCACCGAAACCCGCCTGCTCTACCAGAAAGCCTATGCTCAGCAGTTCGGCGACACCACCGACCCCGCCATCAACGTCGATAGCTCCTTCAACACCGGCGGCAATCAGGTGGGTGCGGCCTACAACAATTTCCGGCGCTACGATCTTCAGAACGTTTCCACGTGGATTCACGGAACTCACACCGTGCGTTTCGGCGTGCGCTGGATTTACTCCGGCGTCACCGACTATTCGCCGGCCAACTTCGGCGGCACCTTCACCTTTCTCGGTGGAACCGGCCCGCAGCTCGATTCCAACAACCAGCCGATTCCCAACACAAGCATTCCCATCACGTCACTCGAACAATATCGCCGCACTCTGTTGTTCCAGCAAATGGGCTATCCCGTCGCCACCATCCAGGCTCTCGGCGGAGGCGCTTCGGAGTTCTCCATCGCCGCCGGCAACCCCCTCGCAGCTGCCAGCGACCGCCAGTTTGAAGCCTTCGTCCAGGACGACTGGCGTGTCCGGCCCAACCTCACGCTGAGTATCGGCCTGCGCCATGAACAGCAGACGGAATACACCAACGATCCCGTGCCTGTTGCCCCGCGTCTCGGCCTCGCCTGGTCGCCGCACTCCACAGCCGCAAAGCCGGGCAAGACGGTTTTTCGTCTGGGCGCCGGCGTTTTCTTCGACCGCTTCGGCACCAGCCCGCTCATCCAGGCCACTCACTACAATGGCGTCAACCAGCAGCAATATCTGATCGCCGACCCGACGTTCCTGCCGCAGAATATTCCGTCCCTCGCCACCCTGGCCGCCCAGCAACAGCCGCCCGTAACGTGGAAGCTCCAGTCGAACATGAAACCGGATATCGATACCATCGAGGCCGCGACAATCGAGCGGCAGTTGCCGCACAAATCCACCCTGACAGTCACCTACCTGCACATCACCGGCAATCATTTCCCCATCATCGTCAACATCAACACACCCTATCCAGGCACCTACAATCCCGCCGCCCCCACCAGCGGCGCGCGGCCTTACGGCAATGCCGCCGGCAATATTTTCGAATATGAGTCCGACGGAATCTATCGCCAGAAGCTGACCTTCGTCAAGTACGAAGCGAAGTTCGGCAAGGCAGTTTCACTCACCGCGAATTACACACTGCAGTTCTCCGAACACGATGGCAACTGGATGGCGACTCCCTCCAACCCGTATAACTTCATGCAGGACTACGGCCGCGCCGGCTACGACCGTCGTCATCAGATCAATCTGGTCGGCACCATTCAGTTGCCCCTGCATCTGCAACTGAACCCGATGCTCGTCGCCGCTTCCGGCGCGCCTTACGATCTCACCGTCGGTCACGATCTCAACGGCGATTCCTTCGGCACCGATCGCCCCGCCTTCGCCACCGACCTCAGCCGCCCCAGCGTCGTCTTCACCCGATTCGGCGCTTTCGATACCGACCCCATGCCCGGCCAGACCATCGTCCCGCACAACTACCTGATGGGCGCCGGTATGTGGAACGTCAACGCGCGGCTCGGCCGCACGTTTTCATTCGGCGAGCGGCCTGCGCCCGCGCCCAACACCACGCCGGCAGGCCGTTTCAAGCTCAACTTCAATGTGGACGTCAACAATGTCTTCAATCATCTGAACCCCGGCGGCTACGTGGGCGATCTCTCCTCGCCGCTGTTCGGACAACCCACCAGCGTCCTGCTCTTCCGCGAAACCGCAAACCTGCGGCGCGTTCAGTTCGGCACTTCGTTTAGCTTCTGACCCGGCGCGCGGACGGTCAAAACCAGCCGCCCCGCCCCGGCGTCCCACGTTCCGTAAGCTACGGTGCCACCCGCCAGCGCCTTCTTCGCCTCCGGCCCGCCGACGCGGTAAGCGGTCATTTTCTGCTCCCCATGCGCAATGTTCCACGCCGCCATCACACCCCAGTGATGATAGACGCCTGGCGGATTGTCGTAAACCAACGTGTCGATCCCTGGGTTCTCCCGCACCCAGCGATTCATCGCATCCACAAAAGCGAAAGCTTCGTCGTCCGCCAGCAGCTTCGCGCCCTGCTCAGCACGGAGCACGTGCAAATTCACCGGCATCCAAAGCAACAGCGGCACCCACGCCCACACCGGCCGCACCCGCGACGCCGCGGCCCCAAGCGCAAGCGCGACGCAGGCCAGTGGCAGATACGCGTAAGCCTCGTACAATCGTCCCGGAAGAAACAGCAGCGTGAAAAGAAAACACCCGGCCGCCATCAGCCCGAACCACACCCGCCGGTCGCGCACGAACAACAGCGGCACCAGCAACAAACCACTACCGCGAAACAGCAGAAATCGCCGCGCATAAAAAGGCACCGTCGCCCGCAGCGCCTCCACGTTAAATCGGAAAGTATATTCGTTGTCGATGTTCGGATTTCGCCACAATCCCTGCAACCCGAACGACAGCGCTACCAGCAAAAAAGGAATAAGGCGCAGATACTTCCGGTCTCCGAACCAGTATTCCCACGCCACCAGCACCAGCGGCAGCATCACCGCCAGCTCTTTCGATTTATACGCGCACCAGAACGCCACAAAGCTCAGCACCCAGCGCCGCTGCGCATAAAGCAGAATGCTGCCCAGACTAAACGCCGTGCAAAGCAGGTCGAAACAATACATCGGCTTCCAGTACGCATCCATCGCGCCTGCGCTCCAGGTAAAGAACGCCACCGCCGCCAGCGCATGCCACGCACTCACCTTCAGCCGCCGCACCAAAGCGAAAATCAGCGCTCCATTGATCAGATGCAACGCGAAGATTGGCGTCATCCACGGCGGAAAATTCTCCCCGAACATCCGCCCCATCACCGCGAAATAGAAATGGCCAACCGGCCGAAAATTATTCGCCGAGAACAACGGATCGAAAAACCCGCGTGCAAAATCGCCGACGCCCAGCCGCGGCGCCCAGCTGAGACTATCCAGTTCGTCGTCCTGAAAAAAACCGTCGTAAGCGCGATAGTTCAGCGCAATGAACACGGCCGCAATAGCCAAACCCGCCGCTGCCTGCGCCAGCCACGCGCGCCGTCGATGATTCCCCGATGGTTCGATCTAACGATTCTACATTCCATCCAAACCGCTCGCCCTCGCGCTTCGAATCGCGCGCAGCACGCATCGGATAATAAAGATTCCATGTCCACCGCAGCTCCCCGCGCCGTCTGCCTTCTCAGCGGCGGCATCGATTCCGCCACCTGCCTCGCGCTCGCCCGCCGCGACGGCTTCGAATGCTACGCGCTCTCCTTCGATTACGGCCAGCGCCATATCACCGAACTCGAGGCCGCCCGCCGCGTCGCCGCCGCGCTTGAAGCCACCGCCCACCGCATCGCGAAAATCGACCTCCGCGTCTTCGGCCACTCCGCCCTCACCGACGACATCGCCGTCCCCAAAGGACGCGACGAAGCCACCATGGGCGAAGGCATTCCCATCACCTATGTCCCCGCGCGCAACACCATCTTCCTCTCGTTCGCGCTCGCCTGGGCCGAGGTGCTCGAAGCCGGCGACATCTTCATCGGCGTCAACGCGCTCGATTATTCCGGCTACCCCGATTGCCGCCCCGAATTCATCGAAGCTTTCGAAAAGATGAGCAATCTCGCCACGAAAACCGGCGTCGAAGGCATCACCCGCATGCAAATCCATACGCCGCTGATCCGCCTATCGAAAGCCGATATCGTCCGGCTCGGCGCGGAACTCGGTGTGCCTTTCGCACTCACTCACAGCTGTTACGATCCCGATGCGGCCGGCCGGCCCTGCGGAGCCTGCGATTCCTGCCTGCTGCGCGCCAAGGGCTTCCGCGAAGCCGGCCTGCCAGACCCCGCTCTCGATCCCGATGCGCATCTCTGAAATTTTCTACTCCGTGCAGGGCGAAGGCGTCCTCGCGGGAGTGCCCTCGGTCTTCATCCGTTCGAGCGGCTGCAATCTGCGCTGCTCCTGGTGCGACACGCCCTACACATCGTGGAAACCGGAAGGCGAAGAACTCCCGCTCGACGCCGTGATCGAACGCGCCAGAGCCTTCCCCGCCGCGCGCCATGTCGTCATCACTGGCGGCGAGCCAATGATCGCGCAGGGCATCGTGGAACTCTCCGAACGTCTCCGCGCTTTCGGCCTGCATATCACTGTCGAAACCGCCGGTACCGTCTTCGCGCCCGTGGCCTGCGATCTGATGAGCATCAGCCCCAAGCTCGCCAACTCCACGCCAGAAGGTGTCTTCCATGACCGCCACGAACAGCTGCGTATCCAGCCCGAGGTCTTGCATCGCCTCACACAAAGCTACGATTATCAGCTCAAATTCGTGGTCGCGCAACAATCGGATCTCGCGGAACTGCAAGCCATCGTCAGCAGCCTGGACGCACCCGCGGATAAAGTAATCCTCATGCCCGAAGGCATCGCGAGCGAGACTCTCAGCGAACGCGGCGCATGGATCGCCGAACTCTGCAAGCAATACGGCTATCGCTTTGGCCCGCGCCTGCACGTTTATCTTTACGGCAACCGGCGCGGCGTCTGAGCGCGGCCCAATCAGCCGGCCGTGACCATCGATTCCAGGTGCCCGACAACGTCCATCAGAGTCTCCGACTGCGCGTTCAGTTCCTCGCTGGCGGATGCACTCTCTTCGGCGCTGGCCGCCGTCTTCTGCGTCACCTGCTCCATTTGCGATACCGCTTTCGCTATCTGCTCGATTCCCTGGGCCTGTTCCTTGCTGGATGCCTCAACCTCATCCACAAGAACCCTCACCTTTTTCGTGACTTCCGTTATCGCCTCAATCGATGCCGTAACGCCGGTCAGCTTCGCGCTTCCTTCGCGCGACCGGGTGATCGATTCTTCAATCAGCGCCGCCGTGTCCCTCGCGGCCTGAGTGCTGCGCTGCGCCAGATTGCGAACCTCGTCGGCCACCACGGCAAATCCCGATCCGGCCTCTCCCGCCCGTGCCGATTCCACCGCCGCGTTCAAGGCCAGAATATTGGTCTGAAACGCAATTTCGTCGATGACATGGATGATCTTCGAAATTTTCTCGCTCGACGCCCCGATCTCGCTCATGGAAATCACCATACCCGCCAGCGAGTGGTTCGCATCGGCCACCCGGTCATTCACCGTCTGCATGGATCGCGCCGCCTGGTGCGAATTCTCCGCGTTCCTGCGCGTGGTGGAAGCCATTTCCACACTCGACGCGGACGTTTGCTCCAGAGAAGCGGCCTGCTCGCAGGCGCCCTGTGCAAGCGACTGGCTGGATAGTGAGATCTGTCCCGCGGCGGACGCAACCTGCGCCGCACCTTCATGCAATCCCAAAATCGTAAGACGGAGCTGCGCGGTAATCTTACGAACAATGATTGCAGCCCCGAGCGCCAGCAGCGCGGAGATCAAGACCGCGAAAAGGGCTATCCAGTTGGAGGTGGCCATCGACGCCGCCTGAACCGCGCCGATCGTAGCTTCCTGCTCCTGAACCAGAGTCGTTGCGGCGGCGTGCATCTTAGCCGAGAGCACCTTGTTGGCATTGCGCAGTTCATAGGCCTTTGCAATGTCGCCGGCTTCGCACGTCTGCCTCAACTCGTCGAAGCGTGGCTGCCATGCGTTCCGGCTCTCCACAATCTGCGCCACAGCCGTGCGCTCTTTGTCGCTCGACAGCAGTGGCTTCGCCTCCGCCAGCAGCGTGTCGATCGTGCTCAGTGAATCCGCATAGAGCTTCACATACTGCGCCGCCGCGCCCGGATCCTTCATGGCATAGGAAAGCATCAGACCACGCTGGGCGCCCTGCATTTCGGTGGTGGCCAGTTCCACCCTCGCCCCTATGGTCTGCTTTCGGACGTACAAATGCAGTACCGTATCGAGCAGCGCGTTCGCTTCCCGATACGATACTACATAAACCGAAACAAGAGTGACAATCAGGGCGAACATCGCCCCAAATACGCCGAAGATCTTTTTACCTATTGTGAGTCCACTTAGTGCCATGCTCTACTCATCGGTATTTTCGACGTCTACCGGAAGGAGTACTGCTGAAAAACGTAGAGATATCGCGGATTGATATCCTTCGTGGTTTCTTCGACAAACTGACCCTTGAAGAAATGTCCGAATCCCGCGCCGAAAAGGTGTGCGCCGTGCTTATAGGTCACAAACCCATCCAGTTCCTGCCCCACATGCGTTCCCGCTATACCCGTTTTTGAAGTCGAAATCGCGCTGCCGGAGCTGTTGTAAAGCGAATCGTACGCGCTGTCGAGCCAGTGGTCCGTGTACATCACATTTAACGCGAAAGCCTTGCTGATGCCGAGCGTTTCCAGACTCTTCAGCGTACGAAGATTGCGCCATCCGAACAGATCCTCCTGCCCGAACTTGTCGTGATTCGCCGGCGACAACTGATCGAACGTCGCGCTGTTCGTGCTGCCGTGCCCGGTGCCGGAAGCCAGCTTATATTCTCCGGAGAAATCGAGCGGCTTGCCGAACACCGAAGCTTTGCGCGAAACTCCCGCAAAGCCCGCGTACGCCCGCTGATCCAGCAGTCCCGCGTGACCCGTCTGGCCAATCCCTTCCAGACTATAGACGAGCTTGCCCGGCAGCGGTCCGTAAAGCCGCCCGCCAAATGTGTCCGTTCCGAGCGTGCCCGTGCCAGTCCAGCCGCCAATCTTATTCTCCGAATGCCGCAGCGCATACACGTCGGCGGAAGTGCCGTGCCACACGCTCGTAAAGGTGTCGTACATGCCCCAGATACGTTCGCCCAGATCCGGCGTGTTGAACGAATCGGATAGCACCTTCACCGGCGAAACCATCAGAACTTCCAGCCGCATCTTCTCGGTCCGATAATAGAGCTGCCCCGTATCGAATGTGCGCGACAGATTGCTCCACTGCGGCGAGCCGATCAGTCGCGATTCCCCGAAGTTGAGCATCTCGCGGCCAACCTCGCCGCCGAAGCCCGTCTTTTTGTTGCCCCGTATGCGAATGTACCCTTCCTGCAGATCCATCGTTTCACGTATGGTGTTCGGCGCCCCGGCGCCGTAAAATGGCGCGCGCGCATCCTGTCCCATCGCGCTGATCGTAAACCAGGAGACCGGAGTAAAATCCGCGCCGATCCTGAGGCGACTCAGCATATCCTGCTGATTCACCGATTTTCCGAAGT
>Ga0302140_10000859_pt1 | contig 39974 bp, 29 predicted proteins | sample I_Bog_E1_1_FD_202095 | JGI IMG/M metagenome (GOLD analysis project Ga0302140, IMG submission 202095) | Peat permafrost microbial communities from Stordalen Mire near Abisko, Sweden - I_Bog_E1_1 | ecosystem: Environmental > Terrestrial > Soil > Wetlands > Peat | place: Sweden: Abisko, Stordalen...
GCGCAGGCAGGCGCGGACGAAGCGGCTGCCTGCGAGGATCGTGTCGGGGGTGGTATCTGGAATAAGCGGGCCTTTGGCAGGAATTTCAATCATGTGTCGATTTTAGCGGGAGTTGCCGGTAGTGGGCGGGATGCCGAAGCGGGATTTCACCTCATCAAAAACATCCCGGCGCACGATGGATCGGCTGCTACGCCTGTTGACGGCATGACGAAGAGATAGGGGCAGAGAAGGGGTGGATTTCAGCGTTCAGACAAAAAACGGCCCCCGTGAATCACGGGGGCCAAGTTGCCTTGGTTCTCTCATGTTGAGAGGTTTATTGGCGGCCGGTCGGCTGGGTGCCGATGGAGCGGAAGAGCCTCGGGGGAGGGGCCATGGGCCAAACTAGGGCCTCTCCGCGCCTGCAGAGGAAGCCACGCCATGGGGGGACGCGGTTCCCTGGGCCGCCAAACTGTTTTCCATCAACCGGATGTAGACCACGCTGGCGTGCGACGGCTTGCTGACGTCCTGGCCGGTCGACACGGCCTGGGAATTGCCCAGAGCCACGGAGTGCAAACGGTAGACGGGAATCTGATGTTCGGTTACGAGGTAGCGCTTGACTGCTTCAGCCAACCGCTGTGAGCTTTGGATACCGGCACTGCCCGCGGCGGGCGAGTGCGCTTCCATGTCGAGGATGTAACCCTGGTGACCGACCACGCTGGTGGCCAGATCGTCAAGCTTTTTGCGCGAGGCAACGGACAGGATCGGCTGGCCGCCGCGGAAAGCGACTTCCACTTCGCTGGTCTCGGTGTACTGATCCAGTCCGGCGACCGTGGTGTTCAACTGGTCGACGTGCCCGGCGGCGCCCTGTGCCACTGTGCCTGCCGCGTGGGCGCGGCCATCGGCGGCCAGAGCCGCCTGGTTGGCTGCATCGGCTGCGGACTGAGCGGTGCGAATCCCGGCCTGGGCGCGTCCATCGACGTCCTTGATGTCGCGGGAGTTCTTGGCATTCACATCATCCAGTTCGTTCAGTTGGTCCTTGAGCGGGTCGATGCGCTTGTTGACCCACTTCTTGCGGGCAAACGGGTTCACGCGGCCCCAGAACCCTTCCTTCGGCGGAGTACTGGCCGAGGTTGTGGGGGCAGTCGGCATGGTGGCAGACGGTGTAGTCGGCGAAGTTGCGGACGAGGGTTGCTGCATAGCCGCCGCAGGGGGGGCCGCTTGGGGATCCGTGGGCTGTTGCGCCTGGAGCGCAAATGCCGGGACTCCAATTGCAGATGCCAGCACAAGTAAAGCTAACTGGCTAGGGAACAAGTTCGCACTCTTTGTCGTTTGCATCATCGTTGACAACCTCCGCCGATTGTGTTTGTGCGCACAAAGCGCAGTCTGAGCTAATCAGCTTGCACTTTTTATTGCAATGCCTATGCCAAACCTTGCGGTGCCGCGGCGGGAGTCCCTATAGCTTTTGGATTGTGCAGATTAGAGAAGGGGAGTCGAGAAGGATAGGGGGCTGTGGCCGAAGTGCGACAGTCCCGGAATATGTAAATTTTGCGTGACAGCGTAGTTTCTACCTTGTAAATCCAGCAATGGAGCTACTTTGACTCGACGCGAAGAATGCGAATCTCGGGAAGGGCTCCGTCCCAGTCTGGCGAGACGGCATCGAAGATTAGCCTGAAGTCGTGCTGGTCGCCCGGCTTCAGCGGTGCCGCGGAGAGGGGCTCGACATCGATGTACGGCTGGCGCACGCGGATCAGCTTCAGGTGCAGCGTTTCGTTCTGCGCCACTTCGTGCGCATAGCTGCGGAAGAGCACCTGCACGGTCACGCCGGTGACGGTGCGGGCGCCGTTGTTCGTGATCTGTCCGTCAAGATACGTCACCTTGCCCCCGGCCAGATTGGAGGACTCGCTCATGGCCAGGCCGGTCAGCGCAAGGCTGGTGGCGTAGGGATCCAAAGGCGCCCCAATCGGCGTCACGGTGGAGGCGTTGCTGCCTTGGTTCCTTCCGTGCTCCAGGCTCAGGATGGCCACCGCCGCAACCAGCAGCACAACCGCGGCGGCCAGAATCAACGGCAGCCAATTGCGTTCCGACTTGTCCACGGGGGAGACGAGTTCAGGTCCAGTGTTCACGAGCGGAATTTTACACCTGTTGCCGAAGGAATAGCGGGGCGATCCTCGTTCTTGTTTATGGACGCATGTTTTTCTCGCCAGCGCCGATGAAATTCGCGTGGGGCTGGATTTTATGCCAACTTCACACTTTTTTCAGCATCCGTGCCGAGGAGTCGGCGTCTAAGAAAGTGAACCGGAAAATCAGATTGGCGTTGGAACCAAGCAGAGTCCACCGCCGTACACCTTGTCGCACGCAACAGAAAGGTGGGCCCGCGATGCAACCCTCCCCCCAGAGCGCATCTACCCAATTGCCACAGACTTCGCCTGAAGCGGCAAACGCCTACCGGAAAGAGGACCTGGTCTACCAGGTCGTCACCGTCGCCGCCATTTTGCTGGTTCTCTGCACCCTCTGGCTGTTCTGAACAGAAAGAACCGGCATTGGCCCGAGGATGATTCCAGGGGATGTACGAGAGGTTCCCTGGAAGAGCGCAAATCTAGGCAGGCTCTCCCCCGAACTGAAAACGTTCGGGGCCCCGTTCGCTTCCCATGGACAAAAAGGTCGAAAGAAGAGTTTATAAACAAAATCAGCAAGTTGGCTTCCGCTTCGCGGAAATCGCGAGTTGGCGAGTTGGCGGCAGTTCATTCCAGCCGTAACTGGTCGTGGCAAGTCGGGCTGCTCCTGATGAACAAACCGGTTGAGGGTTGAGGTTTCCCAGGTCTCAAAAGCGAATCCTCACCCCAGCGACGAAGACCTGTCGCTGGGGGTCCCGAGACCTGGGGCACCCGGCGCAAGTGCGGCTTCCGGCACGGCTTTCACGGGCTTTTGCGGCAACCTGGCCCAACCGGCGAATGCAGCGAACTCTTTATGCTAGAATCCCATGAAATTGCTCAGGCATCTGCGGGGCGGCCTATACGCGCGTTGATCTTCAGCCGGACAAAACTTGCAGCCTTAAAACCGGGCGCAGCGCAGCCGATGCAGGAAGACCTCAGCAGATTTGTCGCAAAAAAGGGGGGGCTGGCTATGAAATGCACAATGGTAGGCGCAGAACGTCCGGAACCGATGGAACGTTCCGCCGATACAAGATCCCACAAGGCAATCCTTCTGATGGTTGTCTGCGTTCTCGCGTTCATGTTTCCTGGGGTCATGCAAGGCCAGGCCACAGGAAGTTTCTCAGGCAATGTTCTCGATAAATCCGGATTGGCGATTCCTGGAGCCAACGTCATAGTGACCTCCGCGGAAACCGGCCTGGTTCGGGATGGGAAGTCGGATAGTGCGGGACACTATCTGATCCCTTTGCTTCCGGTGGGGACGTACATGGTGCGTGTCGATGTGACGGGCTTTCGAAGCGCTGAATCGAAGGATCTGCGTTTGCAGGTGGATGAAGCCCGCGAGATCGACTTTTCGCTGGTACCCGCGACCGTGGTCACGACGGTGGATGTTTCCGGGGAAGCGGTCGCTGTGGAAACCGCCAATCCATCGCTCGGCCAGGTGATCACCTCGCAGCAGGTGTCGCAGCTCCCGTTGAATGGCCGCGATTTCGTACAACTGGCCACGCTCACAGCCGGCGCAACGGCAGAGACCAATCCCAACAGCTTTTTCACCTCCGGCGCCGACAGCGAGGTGGCCGCGCGCGGCTCCTTCTCTTTGTCGGTGGGCGGCTCCCGCCCGAACAGCACCGACTGGGTGCTGGATGGTGTCGATAATAATGAATTGACCGCGGGTGGCATCGGCATCTTTTCTTCGATCGATGACATCGAGGAATTCAAGGTGTTGACCTACACCTATTCCGCCGAATACGGCTCCCGGGCCGGCCCGACCGTGCTGGTGACCACAAAATCCGGCTCCAACGAATTTCATGGGTCTCTGTTCGAGTTTGTGCGCAATACCGATCTGGATGCCAAGAGCTACTTTGCCGCCTCCCCGGAGAAGTTCAACCTGAACCAGTTTGGCGGCTCCTTTGGCGGACCCATTCGCAAGAACAAGACTTTTTTCTTCGTCGATGCCGAACAGAAATATCAGCGCCACGGCATCGCCTTTACGGGCCTGGTGCCATCGCTGGCCATGCGCACGGGCGACTTCTCCGCCGATCCCTGGGGCAATCCTCTTTCCGGCATGCAAATCGTCAACCCCAACATGATTGGCGCGTCCACAAGTACGAGCACCTATCCTAACGTCTATTTCCAGTGCGATGGCTCGGGGAATCCTCTGCCTGCCGGCAGCAATGGATTACAGGCTCAAGGCACAGCCTGCAACAAGATTCCAACCAGCCTGATCGACCCCATTGGGAAGGCGCTGCTGAATATTTACCCCTCGAATCTTGTCAACGCCGGCAACTCCGCCTCGGGCTACAACTATGTGAGTGAGCCGGTACGCACCTTGAACGAAACCAAGTTCGATGTCCGCCTGGACCACACGCTCACCAGCATGGACAGTCTGTTTGGCCGTTTAAGCTACGACCAGGCAACTTCGTTTGTTCCGGGTGGTGCGCCGGGACTTGCCGAAGCCAACGCGTTCGGCAGCAATGAGAACCTGACCAACCACGCACGCAACATCGGCCTTGGCTGGAACCACGTGTTTTCGCCGCGCGCGCTGAACCAGGCTACGCTCGGCTACGACCGCATCTTCGACTACATTGCCTCGGCGGGTAACTACACCTGCGAATCGGCCATTCTGGGAATTCCGGGAGCCGATCTGGGCTGCTCAGCCAGCGGTACACCCGGTTCCAACGCTCCCTACAGTGAAGGCCTGGTTTCCGCTGAAGTGACCAGCGGCTATTGGGCACTCGGCGACCGCGGCTATTCTCCCTTCCAAGGTGGAACGAACATTTACTCGTTCAAAGACGATCTTGATCTGATTCGCGGCAAGCATGAAATTCACGCCGGCATCGATCTCCGCGCCAATCAGATGAACGTGGGCACAGCAGCCTTTGGGTCCGGCTTCTGGCTCGTCGGTACCTTTGGAAACTTCAGCGGCGCAGGTATAGCCCCCGGCAATCCCGAGGCGGACCTGTTGATGGGAATTACGGGAGGGGCCATCCACGACCAGACCTACGACGGTGCAATCACCGGCCGCCGCTGGAACATCATTCGCCCCTTTGTTGAAGATGACTGGCGCGTTACTCCTTCGCTCACCTTCAATCTGGGCCTGGCCTGGGACTTGACCACGCCCATCACCGAGGCCCACAACCGCATGGCGGACTATATCCCCTCAGCGACGGGAGGACAATTGCTGATTGCCGGCCAGAACGGCGTAAGCAAATCGGCGGGCATCAACATGTTCATGGGGGCCTACGAACCCCGTGTTGGCCTCACCTGGAAGGTTCGCGGCAGCGACAAGACCGTGATGCGCCTCGGCTTTGGCATCTATCACGATTCGTCCTGGAACCAGGGCGCGCAGGGACTTTGGCAGAATCCGCCCAACCTGGGCGAGTCCGATCAATTCCCGGCTACCTACTCTGCGGGCTGCGCCTTTTCGACTTCGTACTGCGCCACCACGCTCGGGCAGTCCCCGGAGAATGTGTCTACCACCTCAGGCGGGTTTTTAGCTCTCCCCACGGCGCAAAATGTGGCCAGCTTCGTCGGCACCTACGTCTACGAGCCGACCAACTTCCAGCCAGGCAGGGTTCACCAATATAACGCGAATGTCGAACGTCAGTTGCCAGGAAATGTGCTGCTCACCGCAGGCTACGCCGGTTCGCTCGGCGGCCATCTGCTGGTGATCGGCAACGACCTCAATGTCAACAGCCCCGCCGCGTGCGGCACGGTCTCCGGCTACACGCTGGGCTGCCTGCCCAGCGGCGCTCCTTACGTGTATCCGTACAACCCTCCGAACTACAACGCAGTATTGCTCTTTGGCGATGTGGGCAAGACGCACTACAACTCGGCGCAGCTCAAAGCGGAGACCAAGACGCCAAAGTACGGTCTCTACGCATTGTTTGCTTACACCTATTCCAAGACCTATGACAACGGGTTATCCGACGGCCTGGGCTCCGAGCTGAGCGCCCCGTATTTCCCGCTTCCCAACTGGGAAAACCGGGATTGGGCCTTGTCGCAGATCAATCTGGATCAAAGCTTCACGGGCAGCGTGATTTACGATCTGCCCTTCGGCCGCGGAAAGCAGTTTGGGAGCAGTTGGAATGAGGCGACCAACGCCGTTCTCGGCAACTTCCAATTGACCATGATCGAGAGAATCTCTTCCGGTTTCCCGGTTCCCTTGATCGACAGCAATAATACGTCGGGCACAACCTTCAATTCCGGCGGCGACTCCTACAACTACAACCGGCCCAACCAGGTGGCCAACTGCAACCCTTACGCCGCCGACCACGGCGCGCACCAATGGATCAACGCCTCCTGCTTCACCACGCCCGGCCAGATTGTGGGCGGCGTGAATGTTGGAGGCGAGCTCGGCAATGCGTCCCGCGTCCCGGTGGTGGGGCCCGATTTCGTCAACACGGACGTCTCTCTCATCAAACAGTTTCATCTTCCGAGAGAGATGGGTTTGAACTTCCGCGCCGAGTTCTTCAACCTATTCAATCACGCACAGTACGGCATGCCGGTGAACGACATTGCCCTGGCAACCGTGAATTCAGTGGGAACCATCACGTCGTCGAATGGATTCGGCGCTGTGAACTCCACTGTCAACAATCCTCGCCTTATCCAACTGGCGCTCAAGCTGTCGTTCTGAGGCTGGACCCTCCAGCGGCCTGGTTGCCGCGGGAGGGTCCGGATCAGCCGAAGCGGGCGCGTTTGACGCCGGTCTGGCGGAAGTCCTTGCCGGTCATTTCAATGCGGATACACATTTCGGCCAGCCGCGAGAGCATGCGGTCGCCGATACGGTCGCCGAGGGTGGGCTCGCGGGCGGCGCGTTCAGCGTCGGTCTTGGCGCCACCGCCGGCCGGCAGGTCGGGATAGTTGGTGGTGATGATGGTCGAGAGCTTGTCGTTATAGCGGGTGTTCAGGATGAGGGCGACGGTGTCCCAAACCCATTCGTTGGGCTTTTGTGCGCCCAGGTCGTCGAGAACCAGGACTTCGGCGGCAAAGACGGGCTTCAACAGCTCCAGCTCCGTCATGTTGACCTGCGGGTTATAGCTGTTCTGGATGTTCTTGAGCAGCTCGCGGTAGTCGCAGAAGAGACCCTTGACGCCGCGCTCCCGGACCAGGCGCTGCAGGACGCCGACGGCCAGGTGGGTTTTGCCGACGCCGATGGAGCCGGTGAAGAGCAGGCCCTTCCCGGCGGTATCGGCGGGATACTCCTCGGCAAAACGCCGCGCGGTCAGGAGCGCATCGCCGAGCGAGCGATCCGCACCGTGATAGATCTCAAAGGCGTCCAGGATGCAACTCCGGTAGCGCAGCGGGATGTGTGCGGCCGCCACCCGGCGCTCTTCGCGCTCCATCTGCTGGCACTCGCACGGCCGCGAGACCCATAGCCCGGCAGGGTTGACCACCCGCACCAGTCCGACACCACCACATATTGCGCATTCACTCATCTCTTTCAGCGTAGCGCAGTCGGCACCCGGGGGCAGGGGTAGATCGCAGCTCCCCGCATGTGGAAAACGGCGAAGTGACCTGGCTGGGTCCGATTGACTACAATCGGACCCGTGCCCAAGCCGGAAGGCAGAGGCTCTAAAATATTTTCCGTTGCTCGAAAGGCATGGGGGCGTTCCAAGTGACTCATTTATTCGCGCGTATTTCCTGGATTGCGGTTGCACTGACGATTGTTTTGGCAGCCGTAGCGGCGAGGGCGCAGAGCCCGGCTCAGGATGTATCTCTTTCGAAGTTCGACTGGCCGGGGCTGAGCCGGTATGCGGCGGCGAATGCCGCTTTGCCCGCACCGGCGGCGGGCGAGAACCGCGTGGTCTTCATGGGCGACTCGATTACCGATGCGTGGCATATCGAAGGGCCGGATGGTTCGTTCCCTGGCAAGCCTTATATCAACCGGGGAATCAGCGGACAGACCACGCCGCAGATGGTGTTGCGCTTTCCGCAGGATGTGATCGCGCTGAAGCCCAAGGTGGTGGTGATCCTGGCCGGGATCAACGACATCGCCGGCAATACCGGGATCGAAACGCTGGAACAGATTGAGGGCTATTTGTCTTCGATGGCGGAGATGGCCACGGCCAATCACATTCGGGTTGTCTTCTGCTCGGTGACGCCGGCCTTCGACTTTCCGTGGCGGGCGGGACTGGCGCCGGCGCCGAAGGTGGTGGCGCTGAATGCCTGGATCAAGGGCTATGCCGCAGAAAAGGGGCATGTGTATGTGGACTACCACAGCGCGATGAAGGACGAGCGGGGCGGGCTTCCGGCGACGTTGAGCGCGGACGGTGTGCATCCGCTGCCGGCCGGGTACGCCATCATGGCTCCGCTGGTGGAGGCGGGGATCGAGAAGGCGCTGAAGTAGTGCAGCTGACAGCGGACAGCAAACAGCTAACAGTTTTCGGATAGAAGATTTGAGCTGTCGGCTGTCAGCTGACCGCTGTCAGCTGGGCGAAGCAATTGCTAAACCGCCCGAATCCCCATACAATGGAAATGAACAATTGCAGGAAAGGTCTGTCTAGAGCGATGCCGAAGGAAAAGATTCATCCCGAGTATGCCGCGGTGCGGGTTATGTGCGCCTGCGGGAACAATTTTGAGACCCGTTCGACCCACAAGGGCGACATCCACGTGGAAATCTGCTCGGCCTGCCATCCGTTCTTCACCGGCAAGCAGCGCCTAGTGGACACCGCGGGGCGTGTCGAACGCTTCCGCCGCAAGTACGCCAAGTCCGACGGGGCACAGGCCGCGGCGGCAGCCGCCAAGTAACCGGCGCCCAAGCAACCGGTTGACACGATTGGGCCTCCGCCTAGGCGGGGGCCTCACTGTGTTGGAGCAAGGGCGAGTGCCCGGTGGTGCAACTAACCTACTGAATGTGAGTGTGATCGGCTATGCCACGCGCAAAACGCTCGATTGAGGGCGCAGTAACGATCGACGGTTTTTCCCTGATCTGGAATCTGCACCGTGAACAGCAATGGTTCACCGAGGACGGATGGAAGGGCATTGCGATTCATGTGCGGAACGCCGTGGGCGTCCGCCGGGAGCTGTTTCTGGAATTTCCACCGATAGGAACGGAAAGACCGGGCAACACGAAGGAAGCGCCGGCCCGGCATCCCATTACGGCGGGCCAGGTGGAGGCCGGCATTCGGGAAGCGATGGCGGCGGGATGGGATCCGGAATCGCGCGGCAAGCCGTATTTTTATCAGGTGGACGAGTAGCCCGGAGCAGAAGCTCAAGAGGTTGTGATGGCAGGCAAGGGCTTTACCGTCAAGAAGGACTGGGACAACCCCAGGGAGCACGCGATGCCTGCCGAGGCACGGGTGCCGGCCGAGGTGCGCCTGGGGACGGTGCGGGTGGCTCCGGCCACGGTTCTGGCCCCGATGGCGGGAGTGACCGACACGGTTTTCCGGCGGTTCATTCGCCACGCCAGCCTGTTTACGGAGGCTTCCAGCCCCACTTTGAGCGCGGCGGCGGGTGAGGACCAGGGCGCAGACCAAGGCGTAGAGCCGGGCGCAAGTCTTGTGGAGGCCGCGGTGAGCAATGCCCAGTCGGGCTGCGGGCTGCTGATGACCGAGTTCACCTCGGCCGATGGCCTGTCGCGGATGCGCGAGACCAAGCGGCGGCGCTACCTGACCTTCTATGACGACGAACACCCGATCGGCGCACAACTGTTTGGAGCCAACGCGGAGACGCTGGCCGATGCGGCGCGGATTGTGGAGGAGACCGGATTCGACCTGGTGGACCTGAACCTGGGCTGCCCGGCCAAGCGCGTGGTGGGGAACAATGGCGGCTCGGGGCTGTTGCGGGACCTGCCGCGCATCGGCGAGATCTTCCGCGCGGTGCGCAAGGCGGTGACGATTCCGTTTACGGTCAAATTCCGGCTGGGCTGGAACGATGCCGACATTGTGTGCCTGGAACTGGCGCGGATGGCCGAGGCCGAGGGACTGGATGGGCTGGCGCTGCACGCCCGCACCCGCGAACAGGGCTACAGCGGGCAGGCGCGCTGGGAGTGGATTGCCCAGGTGAAGCAGGCGGTGAAGATTCCGGTGGTGGGGAATGGAGACATTCGCACCCCGGAAGACGCCGCGGCCATGGTGGCGCAAACCGGCTGCGATGCGGTGATGATCGGGCGTGCGGCGCCGGCCAACCCGTGGATTTTCAGGCAGATTGCCCAATACACCGCGACCGGCAGGTACGATCGGCCCACGCTGGAAGACCGCTACCGGATGATCCGGGCCTACTTCCAGATGCTGCTGGACGAGGCCGAAGCCACCAAGGATCTGCCGCGCGACGCGCGCATGGGGGAGACGGCGGGCAAGATGAAGCAGTTTGCCACCTGGTTTACGCACGGGGTTCCGGGCGGAGCCAAGCTGCGCGGAGATATCTACCACTCGAAAACCGGGGCGGAGGTGCTGGCCCAGGTGGACGTCTTCTTCAGGGCCGGGATGGCTGGCGGCGGGGAATCCGTCGCGGAAGCGGAAGATTCCGGTGCGCCGTTCTTTCCCGAAGGTGAAATGGTTTACGACTGAGTTCCATTTGAGGACTAAAGGCGTATCGACTACAACCGATGTGGGAGTGGCGGCCGTATCAAACGGGCCTATAGTGGATTCAATCACACCGAGAGGGTCCGCCTTGTGGCTCGAAACGCCGAAGCGAAGTAGCGTCTCCAGGATGCTCAGGCATGGTGTTGCCGCGCTTTGGCTGGCCGCACTGGTTTGTCATGCCCAGCGGTACAGCTTTCAGGAGTACACCGAAGGGCTGGGCAACCTGAACGTCATTTCCGTGGCGCAGGACCGTACCGGCTTTCTGTGGGTCGGCACCGAGAACGGTCTCTACCGGTACGATGGACACCAGTTCCGCCGCTATGACGCCGCGGAGGGGATGGCCTCCAGCGCCATCGAAAACCTTTACATAGGCCCTGACGGAACGCTTTGGGTGGGCGCCATGACCGGCATCTACTTTCAGAAGCGGGACGGCAGTTTCGCCGAGGTGCAGCCTCCAGCCTCAGCAGGCCAGTTCGACCTGAGCCCGGGCACGGCTTTTACGTCGAATGCACCGGACCAGGTGACGGTCGCGAGCCGGAACGGAGCTTTTCTGCTGCGACGGCGGGAAGGCGAGCGGTGGATCGCCGAGCCCATGAACCTGGAGGGCAAAGAGATTTCGAGCGTCCTCTACGGCCCGGATGGCGCCCTTTGGTACGGATGCGACATGGACCTGTGCCGGCGCCAAGGCGGCAAAACGACCCATTTGCGGGCAGCCTATCATCTTCCCGAGCAACAGTGGCGCCAGCTCCTGCCGGGCCGCGACGGCAGCATCTGGATGCGCGGCAATTTCCACCTCGGCGAGTTGCTGCCCCAGGAGAACCGCTTTCAACTGCACGACCCCCCGGGCAAGTCGACACCCATGAGCTATGGAGCATTGGCCGAGGACGCGCAGGGTCAGATTTTCGCCACGCAGGGATCGAGCTTCGGGCGCTGGGATGGCGGGCATTGGCGCATGGTCACGGCCAGCAACGGTCTGGAGCGCAACGATCTCTCCATGCTTTTTGTGGACCGCGAGGGCTCGGTCTGGGTGGCGGGGGTAGGCCACGGCCTGAAGCGCTGGCTGGGACAGGATCATTGGGAGGCTTTTACCGTAAGCGAAGGGTTGACCGACAACCTGGTGTGGACTTCGCTGCGGGATAAAAGCGGGCGCCTGTGGATCGGCACCGAGTCCGGTCTGGACTGGATTCCCAAAGGCGGCAGCGCACCCAGGGCATGGAGCCAACCCGGCATCGAGACAGCGCGGGCCGGATCGCTGGTCCAAAGCGTGGACGGCAGCATCTGGCTGGGGAGCCATCTCGGCACCTTGTTACGGATCAATCCCATCACACTGGCCGGGACGCAGTGGAAGGTTCCGGAAGTTCGTCGCATTCAAGCCACGGACGGCAGGGGCGAGCATCGTCTTTGGGTGGCCACGAGCGCGGGGCTCTATGTGATGAACACGGGGGCCGCGCGGTACTCTCCGCAACTGGTGGAAGATGCGGCGTTTGTCAATCCTCGGCAGCGCTTTACGGACCTGAGCCTGGATCGAAACGGCCACCTGTGGGCCGCAACGGACAAGGACCTCTATCTGCGGGATGAGTCAGGCTGGCATCGGATCGTTCCCGGCCGGGCGCCGGCGAATATCAGTGCGATTGCGGCCGACCGGCAAGGGAATCTTTGGGCAGCTGGATCCTTTCCAGGTGTGGTGCGGATGCGCATTGCAGATTACCGCGTGATCGAGGCGGAGCCCATTGGCCGGCCCACGCCTGGGTCGGAGGGCGTGTTGGCCTTGATGGTAGACCACCGCGGATGGCTATGGATCGGCCATGACGCTGGCGTCACGGTTTTCGACGGCCGGAACTGGCACAGCTTTACCCAGGATGACGGCCTGATCTGGAACGATTGCGACACCAACGCCCTGACCGAGGACACAGACGGCAGCATGTGGATCGGCACATCGGGTGGGCTTTCGCACCTGATGGCGCCGCAAACCATGGCGGCCGGTGCGCCGTCGGCTCCAGTGTTTTCACAGGTGACGTACGGGAAACGAGCCATCGCCAACGGAGCCAGGACTCCGTGGAGCGCCAGTCCGCTCAGCATTACGATTGCCTCGCTGGACTTCCGCGAAGCCCACAGCATTCATGTTCGCTACCGGTTGGTGGGGCAGGGATCGGAATGGGTGGAAACCGAGAAGCAGGGTCTTCTTTTTGCGCGTTTGGCGCCGGGAACTTACCGTCTTCAAGCGGCGGCTGTCAACGCTGCCACGGGCGCCATCTCGCCGGTGCGGGAACTATGGTTCACCATCACGCCACGCTGGTGGCAAGGCTGGTGGATCTGGGTTCTGGCGGCGTTGTCGATTGTGTCTGGAGTCCTGTTGCTGATTCGCTGGAAGACCCGCGCTTTCCTACGTCGGACCCGCGAACTGGAGCGGGCGGTCGAGCGACGGACCCAGGATCTGGAACGGGAAAAGATCGATCTGATGCGCGCCCGCGACCAGATGCGCCACTTTGCCGAGCACGACGACCTGACCGGCTTGTGGAACCACCGGGTCATCATGCAGCGGCTTCACCAGGAGGTGGAGCGCGCAGCGCGCGAGGGAGCGGAACTAAGCGTGATTCTGGCCGACCTGGACTACTTCAAGCGGGTCAACGACACGTATGGACACCCCGCCGGCGACCTGGTGCTGAAGGAGATTGGGGCCATCTTCATGCGCGCGGTGCGCTCCTACGACTGGGTGGGCCGGTATGGGGGCGAAGAGTTTCTGCTGATTCTGCCGGGATCGGGCCTTGTCAGCTCCCGCATCCGGGCCGAGCAATTGCGGGCCGCGGTGGAAGCGGCGAACATTGTCGATGGCGAAACCAGTATCCAGGTGACCGCCAGCTTTGGCGTGGCGAGCGGGATTGAGGCTGGATTTGAATCTCTGATCCGCGCCGCCGACAGTGCGCTCTATTGCGCCAAGGACCATTGCCGGAATTGCGTGCGGACGATGGAGGATGATTTGATCGAGAACCTGGAACCCAGGAAGAAAAAGTAGGAGCGGCGAAGGCGAGTCTGTGTTTTGGTCATCGGTGGGACGCCCGCACGATAGCCGGTCTGGAGACGGCGCTACCACCCGAACCTTGCGTCATCCCGCGGTTTAGAGCACGGCTTTTGTTGCAGGGACGATCAAGGCCGATCGTCCCTGCAACATTCCTTACAAAGGCACTCCGCACTTTACAAAAGGCACTTCGCACCTTACAAAAGCACTCCGCACAAGTCGTTCTGCTGCGGGGCGCCGGCGCTATTCGTAGGCACCTGCCTTCTTGAAGTCGCCGCCTTTGACGATGGAGACGGCGGCTGGGTCCATGTGACGCTTGAAGGCGTCGTTGACCTGCTGCGGGGTGAGGGCGGCAACGCTGGCTTCGAGCTTGGCGTCCCAGAGCAGAGTGCGGCCCCAGCGTTCGCGGTTGCTCAGCAGGACGGCAATGGAACTCTCTTCCGCACGCTCCACGGAGCGCTCGTCGAGCCAGGTCTTTTTGGCCTTTTCGACTTCGTCGGCGGTAAAGCCGTCTTTGAGCGCGCGCGCCAGCTCCTGGTTGAAGTCGGCTTCCACCTTAGGCATGTTTTGCGGCGCGGCGATGGCATAGCCGGAGAGCCTGCCCGCGTCGTCCCGGGTGGGCATGGAGAAATAGGCTCCGGCGCCGTAGCTCAAGCCGTCCTTGACGCGAATCCGCAGGAAGAGACGGGAGTTGGGAGAACCGCCAAAGACCATGCCGGCGATGGTGAGGGCTGGGTAGTCCGGATCCTCGTCGGTCATTTTCAACGGCATTCCGACCAGGAAAAGAGCATTCTGCTTGTCGGGGGTTTCGATTTTCTTGTTGACCGGTTCCACCTTGGCGTAGAGGTTGGGGATGCGCTCGTAGCGGGTGGGGCTCTTCCAATCGCCGAAGAGCTCGCCGACGAGTTTTTTAACCTGTTCGGGGTCGAACTGGCCGCTGACGACGATTTCGCCCTCGCCCGCGCCGTAGAAGTGCGTGTAGAACTGGCGCGCCTCGTCGAGGGTCACCTTTTTCCAATCCTCGATCTGCTCGTCGAAATTCATGGCATGGCGAGGGTCGCCGCGGGGATAGCGGGCGTTGAAGTGGCCTTCCATCTCCTGGGAAGCGAGACTGTTCGGCTCGGTCTTCTGGCTTTCGGCAGCGCCGATGCGCTGTTGGCGGATCTGTTCGAATTCGGTCGCGGGGAAGGAGGGCTCGCGCAGCAATTCCCGGGCAAAGCGCAGGGAATCGGCCAGGTTCGCCTCCAGCGTCCGGATGTTTGCCGACGCGGAATCCACGCCTCCGTAGACGTTGATCTGTGCTTTCAGGTGGTCGGTTTCGTCCTGAATCTGCTGGCGGTTTTTGGTTTTGGTGCCGCGCATCAAGAGCGCACCCGCCATATCTGCCGCAGTCTCTTTGCCGAAGAGCGATTTTTCATCGCCGAAGCGGATGTTGATGCGGGCGACCACCGTGCCGCCGCGAGTTTTTTTCGGGAACATGACCAGCTTCAATCCGTTGGGCAGCGTGGTGCGGATCACGCGCGCTTCAATGTTCTGCGGGGTGGGATCGAAGGTTTCGCCCTGTTGTATGACCGCGCCACCCTTGAAGTCCTTGAAGCGTACCGAAGGATCGGGAGTGGCGGGAATCTCGGCACGGTCGGGAGCGGCGATGGGAACGAACTCGCCCAGGGTGCGGTTGGAGGATTTCAGGTAGGCCTTGGCCACGCGCTCGACGTCGGCCGGTGTGACTTTGCTGACTTCGTCGCGGTTGAGGAAGAAGGTGCGCCAGTCGCCATCGCCCACGTATCCGCCCAAGGTCAAGGCAACGGATTGAGCGTTGGTGAGGGTGAGTTCGATGTTTTTGAGGATGCGCGCCTTGGCGCGGTCGACCTCCTCCTGGGTTGGAGGGTCGTTGGCCAGGCCTTCAATGGTCTTGAGAAGAGTTTTCTCGGCATCGTCGATGGATTGATCGGGTTTGAGCTGCACAAACGCCATCGCCACCCCCGGATCGTGTTCATCCTCGGCGTTCATGCTGGCGGATACGGCTTTCTTGCTATCGACAAGATCCTTGTAGAGGCGGCCGGTCTGGTAAGCGCCGAGCACCTGGGCCATAACTTCAACAGGCGCCATGTCGGGATGCAGGGCCGCGGGAATATGGTACACCGCGATGATTCCCTGAATGTTACCGATGCGGCGCAGCATGACCGTGCGCTCTCCCTCCTGGGTGGGCTCGACCGTGTAGGGCTGGGTGAGCAGGCGCTCCGGCTTGGGGATGGCGCCGATGGTTTCCGCGACCAACGCCAGGGCCTTCGACTCGTCGATCTGCCCGGCGATGATGAGATCGGCGTTATCGGGCTGGTAGTACTTGTGATAGAAGGTCGCCAGGTTGGCGATCGGCACTCTTTCGACGTCGGTGCGGTTGCCGATCACGGTCTTTCCATAGTTATGGAAGTTATAGGCGGCGGCCAGAACGCGTTCGCGGAGGACATTGAGCGGGCTGTTCTCGCCGGCTTCCATCTCATTCCGGACCACGGTCATCTCGGTGTCCAGGTCCTTCTTGAGCATGGTCATGTTCACCATGCGGTCGGCTTCAAGGCCCAGCGCCCAATGCAGATTATCCTCGCTGGCGTTGAAGATTTCGAAGTACATGGTCTGGTCGTAGTTGGTGGTGCCGTTGAAGTTGCCGCCGGCGCGGTCAGTGAGTTCCTTGAAGATTTCCCGGCCTGAAGCGGAGCTTTTGAAGGTCATGTGCTCCAGCAGGTGCGCCATGCCGGTTTCGCCGTAGGCTTCGTTCCGGGAGCCGACCTTATACACGACGTTGACCGTGATTTTGGGTTTGGAGTTATCCGGAAACAACAAGACATGCAAGCCGTTGGGAAAGGAATACTCCGAGATTCCTTCAACGGAAGTTATCTTCTGAACGCCTTGCGGCAAGGTTTGAGCCAGGGTTGCGGCGGTGAGAATAATGATGGCGGAAAAAACCGCGATCCATCTTTTCAGACGCATGTTTTCATCCCTTTCCGTGTTCGGGCAAATTATACGCAACGGAGGTGCGGGATCGTGAGTTTATCGATGGAGTGGGAACGGGAAGAATGGTCTTATTGATCGGGCCCGATTGGGTTAATAGGTTGAATTGGGAGTTTTTATTAACAAAATCAGCAAGTTAGCTTCCGCTTCGCGGAAATCGCGAGTTAGCGAGTTGGCGGCAGTTCATCCCAGGGGTAACTCGCACCACGAGTCGAGCCGCTCGGCACCGGGGCTGCGGCGACCAACCTGTCTCTGGCCGCGTTACTTCGCTGGAGGCTGGGTGGGCGCGGTGGTTCCGGAAATGAGGCTGGAGAGGCTGGCGGAAAGTTGCGGGTTGGTCAGCGCGTAGAAGAGCCCGCCACGGCCGTTCTGGCTGCTGGAGCACTCGTTTCCCGAGAGGGTGCCCTGCTGGTTCATATCGCCAAAGATGGCATAGTGATTGGTGCCGGAGGTGGAGACGCCGAGTTTGGCGTGGTTGTAGTTGGTGCCCAATCCGCCTGTGAGTCCGAAGGTCTTGCCGTTCCAGGTGCCGCTGGTTGCAATCTGGACCGGGCCGGGAGTGGAGAGGGAAGGGCTCCAGCAGGAGACGGGAGTGGAAGCGTCGGTGGAGTAGATCTCCGGGCTTGCCCACCATGTGGCCGTGCGCAGGGGAACGCCTCCGAGCACCGCGGAGACCATTTGCCAGGGCGGCACGTTGAGGTTGGAGGGTTTGGAGATCAATTCGACGCCGCTGGAGAGGGTGGTGGAGGAGTAACTCTGGCTGGCGGATTTCACGCCCAGATTTGCCACCAGTTGTTGCACGTCGGGGGGACCGCCATTGCTGACGATCTGGGTGTTGTGGGGGTCGGTGACCACGCTGGCGTTGCCAAGCCCCTCAAGAACCTTGACCAGATCGTCCTTGCTGAGCTGAAGGGCGAAGAAGTGCTGGCTGACCTGGACGTCGTTATCCTTCACGCAGCCGAGAGTGTTGCCATCGGTTTTGCGGGGGAATTTGGAACTTCCGGCGGCAGGCCAGGAGGGTGTGGAGACCTGCAGGACGAGTCCTTGGCCGGCATCGTTCCAGGCCAGCATGCCCTTGGAGTGTCCCCAGGGCGCGCCGCACTCCTTGGTGCAACCCTCGATGGTGGGATCGTCGTAGAACTGATCGTTCCAGATGAGGTAGTGGAACGCTCCATTGAAGACCTGATCGAAGGTGGCGCCGATGGGATCGCCGGTGGTATCTCCGGCGCACCCATCTCCCTGCTGGAGGGTGGGGGCTTCGCTGCTGGCATAGGCAAACTGCTGCCCAAAGGCAGTGTAGGGCTGGGGAGTGCCTCCGAACGGGCAGCTTCGGGTGGCACCGGCGCTGCAACCCGGAAACGCCGCGGAGTTGAACTTGAAAACGAACCACCATGCGACCGGGTGGCCCTTGGCAAGCATGGGATAGGGGGCCTGGCAGGGCGGGGAATCCGGAGTACCGCCGCCGCACGGCGCGATCTGCTGCATGGCAACGGGGGCCGACGGCGGCGTGGCGGGGACAGGGGCCGGCTGGGGCGCGGAGCCGGTGATGGCGCCATGGGCCAGCGCGATGGCAAGGGGAACCATGGGCGCAAGGATTCTGGTCATGTTGCTGACTGGGGCCGGACTGCCTGGCTGGCTTGGCATTACTAAACCTCCACCTCATGCGTTGATGGAAGGGGGACGTGGAAAGGACGTGGGATCAAGCGGCAGGCCGAGTAGGGTGAATCCGAAGTTCGTTGAAGAACAACCGAAGGTCCCCTTCGACTTCGCTCAGGGCAGGCTTTCGACTGCGATTGGCGCCCAACCACCCCAGCGACGAAGACCTGTCGCCGGGGACCCCGGTCAACCACCCCAGCGACGAAGACCTGTCGCCGGGGACCCCGGTCAACCACCCCAGCGACGAAGACCTGTCGCCGGGGCCCCCGGCCGCGCGCCAATCGCCGCTCAGGATGAGAGCTTGTTTTTTGATGCGAACTTCGGACTCGGGACATTAGCCTCCGATCCCAGCCCCGCCGGTTCCTGTGGCGCGATCCGCAGCCTGCTGGGCTGTTGCCGCATTCTGGGCGCTTTGGTCAACAGCTTGCTGTACAGTTGCCATGTGGCCGGCGATCTGGGCCACTGCCGCCTGGGCGGCATCGGCTGCCTGCCTTGCATCTGAAGCCTGCGTGGCAGCCTGGTCGGCCGAGGCTTTGGCCTGGCCTCCGCCGTTGCCATCGGTTGGCGCCATCATCAGAGTTTTGGGCTGGCTATAGGAGATTCCCTTGCCCACGGCGTAGGTGCTGGCGCTGATGCCCAGCAGGGTCAACACGCCCTGGGGTATATCGGGGAAGCTTGCGGTGGGACTCTTCTCAACCAGTTCAAAGAGGCTGATGGCGATGACGAAGGTGAAGATGAGCAGTTGAAAGCGGGACATGCTTGCCTGTCCATTGCCCTCGTTGAGCAGGTTGCCCAGGTCCATCTTTCCCCGCCAGATCCAGATGATGATTGTGGCCGCGAGCACCCCAAGGAAGCCGCAGATAATGTAGCCACAGACGCTCAAGACAAAACTGCCAACACCTGTTGTCGTGCCCATGATCTTCCTCCTAACTCTTCTTCTTTCCCCAAGCTGCCCAGGCTTTTTCCAGGGCATAGACGCTGCTGCTGCCACCAAACAGATAGAGCCAGTTCACGTCGACATCGGGCATTTTCCCATTGGTTGAGTTTGCCACCTGAGCCAGGTACGACGCACTGGCGGCGATCGTAGCCAGCAGAAGCTGGACACGGCCCGGGCTGGTCTGGCCGGACGCGTCTTTTTGCGAAAATAGCCCTTCAACGTGGATGCGGTTGGTCAGGATCCGATAGAAGACAGTTCCACCCAGGGCATAGAGAAACCCCAAAACTTCGAGATGAAGGATGTGAGCCACCGGCATAGGGTGTCCCTCGACATTCCACCTGCAAATAGCAATGCGCAACGAATGGGAAAAACTGCGGTAACAACGCGGGAATCCCCGGAGTCCAGTGGGGGAGAACCGAAGTATGTAGAACCGAAGGAAGCAAGTCAAGCAGAATTTATCCAGCGGGCTGGCTGACGCGGGTTTGCACATCTGCGCGATTGAATCTATTGGCTTTGCGCGGGAGCATGCTTGGCCATTTCCTTTTGTTGAAATGGATGTTATGCTCTGGTTCGACTTGGGAGACCCAGCGGGATGACGATGGCTGAAGTTATGCTTGCAAGTCCCCGAATCGGGCCCTGGGACCTTGTTAAGCTGGAAGCCCGGATTCAAGCATTGGCGGCGGGAGTCTCTGAAGAAAGCGCGGTGGAGTTTCTCCCGATTTCAAATGGATGCACGTGCTGACACAACTCAGGCAGTTGCCAAAAAGTCCTGTCATCAATGTCAGCGAATCATTCACCATTCACAGCATTCGTCAGGGGCGAACAGGCCGCGGAAAAAGGCCGACTTTTGCGGGAGAGCCGCGATAAACATCCGACCGCGGCGAAAGCCGCGGTGATTCTGCCAGCTTTATGCGGGGATAAAACCCCCGCATCCCTCTGGATCGAGTTTTTCCGCAGCCTGTAAAGCCCATCGGTTTTGCGGTTTTTTGCGGCACGACTCAAGTCGTGCCCTTTCAAAACCGGTTTATGAGAGAGGTTTTAGTCGCAGGCAGAAAACCTGGCTAACACGCAGGGCTGTACTTTACTCAGGTGAGAGTCGAGAGATTGGAGGACAAATGGCGAAGAATATTGTCTTTTGCGCGGATGGCACATGGAATTCCAGTGTCAACAATACCAATGTGTACAAACTGTTCAAGGCCTGCTTGACCACCGCCAATCAGGTTCCATATTACGACGATGGCGTGGGAGCAGACGGAACGCCGATTGAGAAGATTCTGGGTGGCGCATTCGGCGAGGGACTGTTTCAAAAGATCAAGGACGGATACTCGAAAATTGCCCAGGTTTATGAAGTGGGAGACCGGATATTTCTGTTTGGCTTCAGCCGCGGCGCATTTACCGCTCGCAGCCTGGGGGGCATGATTGCCGCTTCAGGCCTGCCCACAAAAGGCTTCAACGATGCGTTCGTTGAAACCGCGTTCAATGCCTATCGCAACAAGCAACAACGTGCGCAGATATTGACGGAGCTTCAGACTCAGTACGCCATCGACGACGCCAAACTCACCATGGTCGGGGTGTGGGACACGGTGGGATCTCTGGGCATACCCGCGATCTTTGGCGGTGTCTCGCCGCAGATCTACGGCTTCCTGGATACCGGGCTTCACCCGGACGTGCTGAACGCGTACCATGCGCTTGCGATCGATGAGCGGCGGGCTGAATTTCCCGCTACCCTCTGGACGGGCGCGACCAACCCCAACCAGACTCTGGAGCAGGTGTGGTTTACCGGAGTTCATTGCGATGTGGGCGGGGGGTATCCGGAGCATGGATTGTCCGATATTACGCTGGCCTGGATGCTGAGCAAGGCGGTGCCGCTGGGGTTGCAGGTGGATCCGGGCGTTGCCGCGCAGTACGTGGCTCTGGATGCCAAACACGCACTGGATCAGTTGCACGAGTCATGGGAGATTTTTTGGGGTTTCCCTCACCGCAGGCCGATTGTGGATTCGTCCGCCTTGTCAAACAGTGTGCAAATCCGTTGTACGAATGACTCCGGATACCGCCCAGAGAATCTGAGTCTCACCGGGACCCAACTTGGTAACTCGTACAAGATCGTCAACGTGGTATCCAATCCAGACTGAAGTTATCGAAGCGGCGTTGCCCAACCCCGGGCGCGGCCAAGGCTGAGGCCGCGCCCGAATGCAACATTCGAACGACGCCTGGGTGGATTTTTGGGCCGGAGTGGTGTCAGCTTCCTTGCCGGATCGACCAGGCTGCTTCCTCCTCAAGGGAGCACCCCTTTCATGTTGCCGCCGCCTCTCCCATTCATGAACGCCTGATTTGAACTTTCTTTGAGTGAGCAGGAGTGCACACTTCTCCCATCCAGGCTGGAGTAGAGTCGGGCAATGATGAGCCGCTTTGCATGCCGCATACTCAAGTTCCAACCGCTGCTGTGGAACCTGTGCGCGGCCGCTGCCGGGTGTTTCGCCTTCATGCGAGGCTTCCGCCTGGTCGCGTTGGGAAGGGAAGAAGCGGACGCGGCATCGTCCATCCCATACGGACGTCAGATGGCCTGGGACCGGTTAGCGCAGTTCTTGATGCATTCGTTTGAGCGAGTCAGCATCCGTTGGACGAAGCCCTCTCCCTTGATATTCACTGTCGAATCTGTCGCGAAGGACGATGCAAAGCGGGTCTTGAGTGCTTGAGCGCCGGCCTGGCGCGAAGGTGAAGAAGAATGCGAAGAGGCGCGAGCGTCGCGACCTTCGCAAGTGACTGGCTGCGGATTCAGGATCGCAATCCAGGATGAGGCGCAAGCCAGGGATTACAACTCGGAGTGAAGGAGGTTTGAGATGCTGATCATCGTTCTGGTGATTGTTCTGGTACTGGTCTTCGGCGGTGGCGGAGGCTACTACGGCTATGGCCGGTGGGGCGCGGGTGGTGGCGCAGGCATAGGACTTGGCACCGTGCTGGTGATCCTGCTGCTGTGCTATTTGCTGGGACTTTTCAGGTAAAGCAAGCTGCGCGGTGTGCGACTCGGGGTCCAGTTTCTTATTGATCCGGCATGAAGCGAATTCATCGTGGTGCTTTCATGCCGGAGCGTTCACTCGCGCGATGGAGGTGTCTTATTCCGACAATCACAGCCGGGGACGGAACTGAAATCCGGAGTTCCCGCATTTTTCGAAGAACATATCGAGGAAAACATTGACCGCTGTGGCGCTGGACGGAGCGCTGGCAGACTCTGGGCCGCGGGCCGCGGTTGTGGTTGCCCACCCGGACGACGAAATCCTCTGGTGCGGCGGCTATATCCTGACCCATCCGGAGTTTCATTGGCGAGTCGTAACTTTGTGCAGAGCATTGGATCCGGACCGGGCGCCCAAGTTTCGCCGAGTCTTGCAGGCGCTGGGGGCGGAGGGTGGGATGGCGGATCTGGATGACGGACCGGACCAGACGGCGCTGCCCATGGAGCAGATTCAGCAAACTATGGTGCAGTTATTGCCTGCGGTCAGTTACAGCCTGATTTTGACTCACGGCCCACAAGGCGAGTACACGCGGCACCGCCGGCATGAGGAGTGCTGCCGCGCAGTTGTGCAGCTTTGGCAAGTAGGCCGTATCCACACGGAGCGGCTATGGATGTTTGCCTACGAGGATGGGGGAAAGACATACCTGCCGCTGGTTCGCGACGATGCCGACCGGCGCTCCAGGTTGACCGACGAGATCTGGCTTGAAAAACGAAGATTGATTACGGATGTTTACGGATATGGCGCCGATAGTTGGGAGGCACAGACCACTCCGCGAGAAGAAGGTTTCTGGTGCTTTGACTCGGCACAGGCAGCGGCAGAACGAACGGCACTATGGGAGCAACAATCGTGAAAGTACTTGTGTTATGCGACTATCCACCACCTCCTGGCGGCCTGGCGCTGCAGGGGGAACTGTTGTGCAGAGGGCTGCGCGAGATCGGCGTGGAGGTTCACCCGGTACATCTGGAATCGCCCCTGGAAAAGGAATGGTACTATCGCTGGTTCAAGCCGGACATCGTGGTGGGCGTGGGGTTCTGGGGCCACCTTCCAAACCTGGTTCTGCACCCGCAGAAGTTTGGGATGAAGGCCGTGCCGTGGCTTGTGGCCGATGGATATATCGCGGAATACCGGGATGTGCTGAACGCTTTGCCGCTGATCCTGGTCACCTCCAACTGGGTGAAAGAAGTGTATGTCCGGGATGGCGTCAAGGGAGACAACATCGTGGTGCTTCCGGTGGGTTGTGGCACGGACCGCTACGCTCCGCACAGCCGCGATGACTTCAAGGTCCAGGCGATCCGCGAGGAATTGGGCATAGCGGATGACCAGTTGATGATCCTGACCGCGGGCGGCGACGGCGCGTCGAAAGGCGCACAAGAGGTGATGCAGGCGCTGGCGCTGATTGATGCAGAGGCCCCAGACTGGAGATATGTCTGCAAGGTCTGGCCTCAACCCCGCACCGTGAAACAGAACCTGATCGACCTGAAAATGGCGGAGGATCTGGGCATCGGCAAGAAGGTGATCTACTCCACCAATGTGGTTTCGCAGAACTTCATGCCCTACTTGCTGGCTGCCTGCGATATCTACGCCGCACCGTCGCGGCTGGAGGGCTTTGGGATGATCCAAGTTGAGGCGAACGCCTGCGCCAGGCCGGTGATCGCGATCGACGCCATGGCATTTCGCGACACCATGGTCCACGGTGAAACGGCATTCCTGGCGAGTGTAGCCGAGGAGCGGAAGATCACGGAGGGGCAATTTGGGCAAGGCCACGATTACGAGAAAAGCCAGCGTATCGTGTTTCCCTATCCGCGCACAGCGGAGTTCCGGGCCAGCGTGCCCGACATTGCGAAATATCTTTTGACTCTGATGCAGGACAGCGCTCTCAGGAAGCGGATGGGAGAAGCGGGCCGAAAACGCGTGGTCGAGTTATTCGACTATAGGCGGGTTGCGAGGCAATTCGTGGAGATTGTTTCCGACCGATTGGGGATTGTCTAGGTCTCTCTGGATGGATTCGTACCACTGAATCCGTGCTTTCCCAGGTGCCCAAAAGCGAGGCACCCGGGGCACCCATCGCTGGTACAACTTCAAGCTGTCAGAGACCTGAAAATTACCGCGACGAACAAGAGTGCTCGTTTGCGCAACCGTGCACGATCTCGAGGGTCTATGTCTTTCGACGAGAAATCACTTGCGTTCATTGAGCAGGCCAAAGAGGCTGCTCTTCAAATTCTGCTGCATAACGCGCATGGCCAGTTTCAAGGACTTCCCCGGACCGCAGGTTGGGGGTATCCGGAACCGTATACGCGAGACCTGATGATTTCAGCTCTCGGCTTTCTGTTCACCGGCAACGAAGAGCTTGCAGATGCGCTGCGGCGCACCTTGGAGGCGCTGGCGAAAAATCAGACGCCGCGTGGCCTCATCCCATCACTCGCGCACGATCCAGATGACCGTGGCGCCAGCGATACGACGCCTTTGTTCCTCTTTGGCCTGGCACTTTACAGGAAAGCGGTCAAGCTGCCGGAGTTTCTCAGCGAAGCAGCAGAGAGCGCCTTGAAGTGGATGCAATACCAGAGCCCCGATGACCGGATCATGGTATCCCAGTTACCGACCAGCGACTGGCGTGACGAGCAGTGGGTGTTTGGTTATGGGCTGTACGTGAACACACTGGTTTATGCGTACCTCATGCTTTATGGAGAGCACGAGTCCGCCGAACAACTGCGCGGGTTGATGAACCGTCTGGAAGTTTGCGGCGAGGCGAAGAACCCCCATCAGCACGAGGGTCTTGTCGTGCCATCGAAGCCTTATTACGCGCTCTACTCCTACAAAATCCTGAACAGCGACCGTTTTGATCTGCTTGGCAATAGCCTGGCGATTCTGACTGGGATTGCCGCGCCTGAACGGGCGTTAGATCTGGTGGCATGGGTTGAGGCCGAGTGCGAGGCCATGCGGGTTCGCGGAGACTTGGCCGTGGATTTGCCGCCCTGTTTGTTTCCTTATATCCAGCCCCATCATGCCGATTGGCACCCGCGCTACGAGATATATAACCGGCCCGGCGACTATCACAACGGGGGCGTGTGGCCATTTATCTGCGGCTTCTATGTGGCGGCATGCGTGGCGGCTGGGCAGATGGAATTGGCGGAGCGCAAGCTGCTGGCGCTGACCGAACTGGTGAAGCCGTGGCACGAGGACGAGGCGGAGTGGGGCTTCAACGAGTGGATCCACGCGCAAAATGGCAAGCCCAGCGGACGGGATTGGCAGACCTGGTCGGCCGCGATGTACCTTTACGCTGCCGCATGCGTCGAGAAGCGGAGCACCCCGTACTTCGACCAGATGCGCGCAGGCAAGGCCTAAGAAAACTCTGCCGGGAGGCAGGCGTTACTTCTTGTGCGTGGACCGAGACAAAAGGAGCGGCGCGACCATTTCTGGCCGCGCCGCTTTTGCGTGTAGGGAGGTAACTTGCTGGTCGGCGCTTTAAAACAGGTTCCAGAGGGACTGGTTATAAACCGCATGGTGGAACTGCACTTCAGAGCCTTTGACAATGGCGCCCAGTTCCCTCGGGGAGCGATTGGCTACGGCCTGCTTCAGATCCGCATAGCGACCCTGCACATCCGGGCCCAGAATCTCGGCGATCCACTTCGAGTCCTTGAAGTCCTCGATTGCGTCCTGGATGTTGTCGGGCAGATATTTACCGCCGGCGCGCAGGCCTTCCGCCGAGGAAATCTCCCCGTCGATGCCGGTCTTGAAGATCGAGTAGAGGGTCAGGTAGGGGTTGGCGTCCGGCGCTACGGCGCGTACTTCCGTACGCATGGAGCGCGAGTTGCCGATGGGCACGCGCACCATGGCTCCGCGATCCGTAGCCGAGGCGCGAATCTGGTTGGGAGCCTCGAAATGCGGGTCCAGGCGCCGGTAGGCGTTCACGCTGGGGTTGAAGATCAGGCACAAATCCAGCGCGCGGGTCAGGATGCGGTCAAGGAACGACCAGCCGAAAGTGGAAAGCTGCTCCTCGCCCTTCTCATCCCAGAAGAGGTTGGTCTTGCCCTGCGAAACCGAGACGTTGGTGTGCATGCCGCTGCCGTTGACGCCCACGACAGGCTTGGGAAGGTAGCAGGCGGTATAGCCGTAGTTGCTGGCAATCTGGCGGGTCAGAAGCTTGTAGAGCTGAATCTGGTCTGCCGCTGCAACCGACTCGGCATAACCGTAGTTGATCTCGAACTGGCTGGGCGCAACTTCGGGGTGATCCTTCTCGTTCTGGAAGCCCATGGCGCGCTGCACTTCGGCTGAAGTGTCGATGAACTGGCGCAGTGGATCGAGCGGAAGCGAGTGGTAGTAGCCGCCCGTGGAGATGAACTCGAACTTGCCGGTCTCATGGTATTTTTGTTCCGCGTCGCGGCCAGCGAAGAGGAAGCCCTCGATCTCGGTGGCCGCGTTGAGCGTGTACTGCTTCTCCTTGAAGAGCTTTTCGGCGTAGTTCTTCAGCACTCCGCGCAGGTCGCCGGTATACGCCGTGCCGTCCTTGTCCAGCACCGTTCCGAAGACTACAACCTTGCCGGTGCCGAAGACGTCGGCCGGGACCCAGTAGAAGGCGCTCCAGTCGATGCCCAGGCGCAGATCGCTTTCCTTTTGTGCGGTGAAGCCGCGGATCGACGAGCCGTCGAAGGTCAGATTCTCGTAAGCGCCGAGCAGGAACTTCTTGTCGTAGTCGAGCAGGTGCAGGCGGCCCTCGAGGTCGCTGAACAGTACCGTCACGGCCTTGATCCGCTTTTCGTCGGCCAGATACTTGAGCCGCTTTTCGCGGATCTCGTCTGCCGGCACCCGATCGAGGCGGTCTTTCTTGGCCTGCAGGTTAAGGACTTCCAGCTCCTCGTAGGAGAGAGCAAGAAAATTGCGGTACTCAGTAGACATGGATCTCCTTCCAGACGTCATCAAGATTTCGGGTTCGCCTCCATCCTAGGACCTTTCGCATAAGGAACCCGTGAAGATTTTCAGGTGGAAGCTGTGGAAAAAAGAGGATCTACCGGTGATGGGCCAGCAGGATCATGACCAGCAGGACCGCCACTGGAATCAGTGCAAGGGCGGTGTAGTAGAGGATTTTGCGCGAGAGCTGAGACTTGCGCTTTTGCCAGTCGCGCAGTTCGATGCGGTCCTCCACGCCCACCTGGTCCAGGTGCTCCAGATCGTTCTTGAATTCGCTCGCCTTTGCGTAGCGATTCCTGGGATCCCTCTCCAATGCGCGGTAAAGAACCTCCTGCAATTGGGGAGAGATGGAAGGCTCGGCGATGCTGGGGGGGAGGGGGTGGTTCAAAAGCCGGTCGTTCATCGCCGCCATGGGCGACGGGCCGGTGAAAGGCAGCTTGCCGGAGAGCATCTCGTAGAGAATCACGCCGGCTGCGTAAATGTCGGAGCGGCCGTCGCCGCGTTTGCCCTGCACCTGTTCCGGGGAGATATAGTCCGGGGTGCCCAGCGTGGCGGTGAAGTTGGCATAGGTCAGGCGGCGCGCGGCGGCGTCCCCAGCAATGCCAAAATCAATGAGCTTGATGTTGTCCTGGACGTCGACCATGATGTTTTCCGGTTTGAGGTCGCGGTGCACCACACCATTCGCGTGGATGTAATCCAGCGCATCCAGAATCGCGCAGGCAATGCGGATGGCGCGTTCCTGCGGCATCCTGCCCTCGGCCAGAATCTGGCGCAGCAGGCGGCCTTCGCACCACTCCATCACCATGTAGACGCGGGTGCGGTTTTCCCCGCCGAAAACCCGCATGACATTGGGGTGGTTCAGCTTTTCGCCAATGCCTGCTTCCCGCTGAAAGCGGTCGAAGAGGATGGGATCAGCTTCCATATCCGGGTGAGGAATCTTCAGGGCTACCTGGTGGTTGTCGCGCATGTCGGTGGCGCGAAAGATCGAGGCCATTCCGCTTCGCGCAACCGGCTCTTCAATGCGGTAGAAATCGATCTTCGAACCGGCTTCAATCGTGTCCAGAAAGCCCATTGTGCGGCGTGCTCCATTCGACCAACAGACTCTACTGTATCGGGAACCGCCCCGGTTTCGGTAAGGAATCCATAAGGGTTTCAGAGCAATTTCTCTGCTTCGGGACCCGAAATCGATTTATATGCGACTTTCCAGCACCCTTGCCGATGGAAACGCACGAAGTTTGATTTTCCTTTCCCAAGAACGCAGGGGGGACGGGCTTAATATGGGGAAGCGGTAGACGAAAGCACCGAGCAGCGAGAAAGCTGATAGGGCGGCCGCAGCCTGGGGACGGATTGAAGCGGCCAGGCGCGCCAGACGTTGACAGGAGCAAGACATTGAAAGAGCAGCATCTGATCCTGGGAATCGGTGAATTGTTGTGGGACATGCTGCCGGAAGGGCCGCAACTGGGCGGTGCGCCGGCGAATTTTGCGGTGATGGCGGGGCGGCTGGGCAATCACGCTGCGGTTTTAAGCCGTATCGGGCGCGACGAGCTGGGCCGCAAGGCGGTGGAACTGCTGGACCCTTTGCCCGCCGACACCAGCTATCTTGAGGTGGACCAGGAGCATGAGACCGGCCGGGTGACGGTCGAGTTTGAGGGGGGCCAGCCACATTACCAGATTCACCAGCCGGCGGCGTGGGACTTCATGGAGTTGACGGACGAGTGGGTTCAACTAGCCGAGCGCGCCGACGCGATTTGTTTCGGTTCGCTGGCACAGCGCGCCAACGAGTCGCGCCAGACGATCCAGACCCTGGCGGCGCAGACCGCGGCGAAGTGTGCGCGAATCTTCGACGTCAACTTGAGAGCGCCCTTTTTCTCAGGAGAAGCGATACAGGAGTCTCTGGAACTGGCCACAGTGGTGAAGATGAACGACGCCGAGGTGCCGCAGGTGCTGGCATTGCTGGGACTCACGGCGGAGGAGGAATCCTCGGGAGAGTGGCTGCGGCGGGGGGCGGAGAGGCTCCTGGAGGAGTTTCCTGGCTTAAATATGGTGGCTGTGACCCGCGGCGATCGCGGCAGTTTGCTGGTGGCACGCGACGAGTGGAGCGAGCATCCTGGCTATCCCGTGAAAGTGGCCGACACCATTGGCGCCGGCGACGCGTTTACTGCCGCGATCACCCACTATTTGCTGCGCGGAGCGAGTCTGGCGACGCTGAACGAGGCTGGCAACCGCTGGGGGGGCTGGGTGGCTTCGCAATCTGGAGCCATGCCGCTGCTTCCGGACGCGGTACGGCTGCGGATTGAGGCGGACATCGAGGGCTGAACCAACCGGCCTGCGAGCGAAGTCGAAGGGAATCTGCGTTTTCGCCATTCGCAACAGGCAAGTAATGTCTGCTAATGGATTTGCAGGGTCGGAACCGGCTCATCCACGCCGTCCTTTTGGCGGAATGCCCTCAGCATGGCCTGGGTTGCGGCCACTTCGGCCCGGCAGGCGGTCAGTTGCGCCGCCAGCAGCGCAAACTGCGACGCCAGATGTACGCGCAATTCTTCGATCGAGTTCTCCAGGGAGTCGTTGGCGGCGATCTGCTCGGCCTGTCTCGCTTGAACAGCTTTCAGGTTGGGCAGAATCACATCGGAGAGAAGCCGGGTGAGAGGTGCCAGAAGATCGTCCATACGCAGATTCTAAGATGAATCCAACCCACGCGGTGCATTCCTGTTGCAGGTCAGGGAAACCAATGGTAATCGGCCGCGCACCGCGAGTACCGAACGCCCCGCTCCTTTGATTGCCTCCTGGGCAAACTCGTGCGGCGAAATTGCATTTGGCCGCAGAGGGAAGGGACGCGAATGACACTGTAACCCTCTGGTGAAGCAAACCATGCGCCGTTTTTGCTATCGTTTTCGAATGCATACGATGGTCCGGTTAACGGTTTCCGGTACGATCCTGGCTTTTGGAGCAGGATTGCTTGCGGCGCAGACGCTGAATCTTTCCACCAGCAAGCAGTTGATGGAGCCGGTTCCTGGCCGCCCACAGAGGCTGAACAGCCTGCCGATGTCCATGGCGGTCTCTCCGGACGGCCGATACGTGGTCACGGTCAACGCCGGGTATGGAACGTATGAGTCCGAGTACGAGCAGTCTCTGGCGGTTCTGGACACCAAAACCGGGACAGTGGCCGACTTCCCTGACGCCCGCACTGTGGTCGGGGACCATCAGACGCTTTACTCCGGCTTGGCGTTCAGCCGCAACGGCAGCCACCTCTACGCCACGCTCGGCTCTCTCTCCAATCCCCGCGGCAACGGCAAAAGCGATACCGGGAACGCCATCGCCGTGTATAGCTTTATTGCCGGCAGAATTGCGCCCGAGCGGCTGATTTCCCTGCCTCTCCAGGAGCTTGCTCCGGGAAGAAAGACCAAACTGATCGGCGAAGTGGACGGCGACAAGGGAGTCCCGTTTCCAGCCGCCATCGCCGTCTTCCAATCGGCAGGATTGGAGAAGCTGCTGGTTGCCGACAATCTCTCCGACGACGTTCTCCTCCTCGACGCCTCGACCGGCGCGATCGAGAAGCGTTTCGACCTGGCTGAGAGCGACGCCGTGCCCTCGACTTATCCCATCGCCGTAACGGTCACAAAGGATGGCCGCCGCGCCTTTGTTGCTCTCTGGAACGCATCCGAAATCGTTGAACTCGACTTGATCAGGAGAACAGTGGGCCGCAAGCTGGCCCTGCTGAAGCCAACCGATCCCATCAAGCCCGGCACGCATCCCTGCGCTCTCGAGTTCTCGCCCGACCAAAAAACTCTGTATGTCGCCCTCGCCAATCGCGATGCCGTTGCTGCTGTGCTTGTCGGAGCCGGCCAGTTCTCCGTCAAGGGGTACTTTGACACCCGGCTGCCGGGCCAAAGCTACTTCGGAGCCGAGCCTGTGGCCCTGGCGGTGAACTCTGGCGGTACCCGGCTTTACGTGGCCGACATGGCTACAGACGCCGTGGCTGTGTTGGATACCACGAAGCTGACCGCCAAGGCCACGCGCGAAGGCCTGGTTGAACCCGTAGGCTTTGTTCCCACCGAGTGGCTGCCCATGGCGATGGCCTTTCTTCCCTCGCCTGCGGGCGGAAGGCTCTATCTGGCCACCGGGAAAGGGAAGGGAACCGGACCGAACGGCGCTCCCATGCAGGAGACGGATTCTTCCAGGAGCAAGCATTTTGTGCGTAGCTATACGTACATTGCCACCATGCTCCATGGCTCCCTGGCCACGCTCGATGCGGCGGAGATGGAGAAGAACCTTCCGCAATGGACGGCAGCGGTGCTCGACTCCAACCGCATGAAGGCCGCGGCGGAGAAGGTCACGTTTTCTGGCCCCGTGCAGGAGCGCATCAAACACGTGATTTACATCATCAAGGAGAACCGCACCTACGACCAGATCTTCGGCGACCTGAAGCAGGACGGCAAGCCGGTGGCGAACGGCGACCCCAGCCTGACCATGTACGGCGAGACAATCACGCCCAACCTGCACAAGCTGGCTCTCCGCTTCGGGGTACTCGACAACTTCTTTGACTCCGGCGAGGTTTCCGGCGATGGGCACGTCTGGTCCAATGCCGCCATCGGCACCGACTACCTGGAAAAGACCTGGCAGCAGAGTTATCGCAGCGGAGATAGAACCTACGACTACGAGGGCGTGGTGGCCAACGACTACCCGTTGCTGCAAAAGATTCCCGACGTCAACGAGCCGGCCTCGGGCTATCTGTGGGGCAATCTGGCCGCGCACGGCAAAAGCTATTACCACTTCGGCGAATTCATTGCCACCACCTTCTGCAACGAGGTGAAGACCGCCAATCCGCAGATGGGTCCCATGCTCCAGGGCGCCCATTGCACGCATCCATACGTTGCGCCCGGCGAGGAGTTGCCCGTGGAGTGGGGCGGCGGCGTGAACCTGTGGCCTTGGCCCATTCCGCTGATGGCCTCAAACATTGCCACCAAGCCGGAACTGGTGGGCCACTTCGCCCAGGAAGCGCCGGACTTCGAACTGGCCGTTCCGGACCAGGTCCGCGCCGATATTTTTCTGCGCCATCTGAAGGGCTGGGTCGCCGACAAGAAACAGGGCAAAGACACCATGCCCAACTTCATCCTGCTGCGGCTGCCCAACGATCACACGGCTGGAACCCGCCCTGGTGGACCCACGCCCAGGTCGTCTGTGGCCGACAACGATCTCGCAGTTGGACGCGCCGTTGATGCGATCTCCCACTCGCCGTTCTGGGAGGATACGGCCTTCTTCATTCTTGAAGACGATGCGCAGGACGGCGCCGACCACGTGGACGCGCACCGCAGCCTGGCGCTGGTGATCAGCAAATACGCGCCTCACGGGACCAACGGTGCGCCCTTTGTGGACAGCCGCTTCTACTCGACCGTGAGCGTGATCCGCACCATGGAATCGTTGCTTGGCCTGCCGCCGATGAACAACAACGACGCCTTCAGCTCGCTGATTTCGACTCTCTTCACCGGCTCCGGCGATCAGCCCGCGTACAACGCCGACTACTCCAACCGCGACAACAACCTGATCTTTACCGCCAACGCCAAGACTGCTCCCGGAGCGAAGGAGAGCATGAAGATGGACTTCCGGCACGAGGATCGCGCTCCTACGCAGAAGCTCAACGTGATTCTGTGGAAGGATGCGATGGGCGACAAGGCTGTGCCGGCGATGTTGACTGAGCGCCCAAAAAAAACCAGCAAGGACGACGACGATTAGGGCGAAAGCAGGAGGTTTCGATGCCGAGGTGGAAGGGATCCTTGGGATCGGGCCTGAACGGCTGGAACGGCTCATTTTGGAGTCGATTTTGAGGCGTTTTGGGGCATTATCAGGCCAAAAACGGCCCAAAAAGGGCCAAAATCGTGGTTTTACTGTTACTGATCAGTTAACTATGTGATTTTGTATCGTGCTCATTCCTTGTGGCTTACGCGATTTTTTTCGTTGAAATAGTGATAATTTCGCATAGGGGGGGTGGGGGTCAGGGCGATTTTTGGCTGTTTTTTGCCCGGAATCGACCTCGAAAAATGGTCTTTCAGAGGGCTGAGGCAACCTGAAAAATGTTCGTCGCTCTGGACGAGCGTGGACGAGGACGTCCACGCTACAGCCGACCGGGAGGCGTTACTCCCCGACCCGACTAAGAACATCATGCGCTTTTGGGGCTTAATTCTACGCAATGGGAAAGCGCGACCGATCTCTTTTGTTTTTGGGGGCGAGGACGAGCGAGATGCAGCTTACCCTCCGCTCATCCGCGAAGTACACTGTTCCCATGACGAAGCGGATCGGCATTCATCTGGGCACGGCGGGCGGCGCATCCAATGCCGTCGAGAGGGCGCACGAGATCGGCGCCAACACTTTCCAAATCTTCTCCTCCAGCCCGCGCATGTGGCGCGCCCCTAAGGTGGGGTCCGCGCAGGCCGAGCGGATGCGTACCCTACGCACGCAACTCGACGTGGGGCCATTGGTGATTCATACAAGCTACCTGGTCAACGTCTGCAGCCAGTCGGAGGAGGTTCGGGAGAAGAGCGTGGCGGCCTTTCATGGCGAGATCGAGCGCGCTTTGGCCCTGGGCGCCGAGTACCTGGTGCTTCATCCCGGCTCCTGGAAGGGGCTCACCCGCGACGAAGGGCTCAAGCTGGCCGCCGACTCCATTGCTCGCGCCATCGATGGGCTTCCCTGGCAGGAATCCGAGTTCCACATCCTGATCGAGAACACGGCGGGAGCGGAATTTTCGCTGGGCGGAAGTTTTGAACAGGTTGCCGAGCTGGTGGAACGGCTGAAGCCTTCGGCGCCGATGGGTGTTTGCCTGGACACCTGCCACACGTGGGTGGCAGGGTACGACATTGTCTCTCCCGAGGGCTATGAGGAGACTATCGGGCAGGCCGCCGCGACCGTCGGCCTGGATGCCGTCCGCGTCTGGCACATGAACGACGCCAAGGCTGCGCGCGGCTCCAAGCTCGACCGCCATGAGCACATCGGTAAGGGCACCATGGGCCTTGAGCCCTTCCGGCGCCTCTTGAACGACCCGCGCTTTGCTCATTGCGCCTTTGTGGCGGAAACCCCGGTGGACGCTCCGGAAGACGAGGAGCGGAACGTAAGCGTGCTGAAGAGCCTGGTGGAGTAAATTTTCTGCCAAGGGTCTTGCTTTCAAGCCAGTCCGGCGTAAGACTGGGTGCGTTGCGGAGTATCGTTCCGGAGGATGAGCTATGCGCACAGGCTTCTCTCGGAGTTTGGCCCTCATTGCGCTCGCCGCGCTGGCGCTGCCGGGCTTCGGTCAAACCGGCGCAACCGGACAGACTGCGCCCTGTAAAGTTTTGCCGACCAAGATCCAGTCCTATACGGCCGAGTTCAAAATCACCAACGTACAGACGCTGGCCAATGGAACCACGATTACCGTGGAGTCCTCGATGGTGCAGGCAAGGGACTCGCAATCCCGCTTTATGCATTCCACGACGATGACTCAGCAGTACGGCGATCACACGCCGACGACGATGGTCAATGTCCAGGATCCGGTAGCTGGAACCCAGTCCAGTTGGGATTCCCGAAGCCGGAAGGCAAGGGTAACCAAGCTGCCTCCGCTGGAGGAGCGCCACGGCTGTTGGCAAACCTCGAACGGGAGTTTCCGGCAGACTTGGGGCAGCTCACCGTCAAGCAGGCCGGCTGGCCAAAGCGATGCCAAGGGCGTGTCTTCCATTTCCGCGCCCGTTTTGCCGCCCCAGCCGCAGCGTCCCAAGCCGGTGATGGAAGACCTGGGCACGATGACGATCGACGGGGTTGAGGCGCGCGGCCAGCGATGGACGACGACCACACCCGCGGGGGCAATTGGCAATGACCAGCCGCTTGTTTCAACGCAAGAGGACTGGTTTGCGGTCGGCCTGGGGCTCAATGTCCGCGCCCTGCGTGACGATCCGCAGCAGGGCAAGCACAGCACGGAACTGGTGAAACTGGACCAGGGCGAGCCGGAGCCGGCGCTCTTTCAGCCTCCGGAGGGCTACGAGGTGGTGACCGACGAGATGGTTCCCTGCAAGGATCAGGCTGGGCAGCAGTAACAGATGCCGCGCGTTTACACTAAGTAAGACATGGCGGAAGAAAACGAACTGCGTTACAACCCAGCGGCAATTGAACCCAAATGGCTTGAGCGGTGGGCTGCGGACCCCGCGCTTTATGCGGCCGAACCCGCATCCTGCGGCAAGCCCAAGTACTATGTGCTGGAAATGCTGCCCTACCCGAGCGGTCAGTTGCACATGGGGCACGTGCGCAACTACTCGATCGGCGACGCACTGGCGCGCCACATGTGGATGCGCGGCTACAACGTGCTGCACCCGATGGGGTGGGACGCCTTTGGGCTGCCCGCTGAAAACGCGGCCCTGAAGCACAACACCCCGCCGCGCGAGTGGACCCTCAACAACATTGCCGCGATGAAGCGGCAGATGCAGCGGCTGGGGCTCGGGTACGACTGGGCCACCGAAGTGACCACTTGCCTGCCGGAGTACTATCGCTGGAACCAGTGGTTCTTTCTGCGCATGTACGAGAAGGGGCTGGTTTACCGCAAGAAGAGCAAGGTGAACTGGTGCCCGGAGTGCGCCACGGTCCTGGCCAACGAACAGGTGGTCAACGGCTGCTGCTGGCGGCATGAGACCACGCTTGTGGATCAGCGCGACCTGGAACAGTGGTTCTTCCGCATTACCGCGTACGCCCAGGAACTGCTGGACGGGCTGGACAAGCTGGACGGGTGGCCGGAAAAAGTGCGCACCATGCAGCGGAACTGGATTGGCCGCAGCGAAGGCACGGATGTCGACTTTTTCCTGGAGGAAAAAGCCGGCGAGGGATCAGGGATCAGAGAACAGGGATCAGAAAAGACGCGGATTCGCGTTTTCACGACCCGCGTGGATACCATCTTTGGCGCGACCAGCGTGCAGCTTGCTCCGCAGCATGCGCTGGTGGCGGCCTTTACGGCTGCCGATCCCGAATTGAAGGCGCAGGTCAACGAGCTGCTGGACCAGCAGAAGAAGGCGCGCGAGGCGGGCGACCTGGGCGCGATTGAAAAGCACGGCGTGGCTACCGGCCGCTTCGCCATCAATCCCTACAACGGCGAGCGCGTGCCGATCTGGGTGGCCAACTACATCCTGGCCGACTACGGGACCGGCGCCATCATGAGCGTGCCCGCCCACGACGAGCGCGACTTCGAGTTTGCCACCAAGTACGGACTGCCGATTGTGCAAGTGATCGAGCCGGCCGATGCTTCCGTTGCGGCGGAATTGCCGTTCTGTTCCCACGATGGTGTGCTGGTCAACTCCGGCGCGTACGACGGGCTGAGTTGCGAAGAAGCGCAGAAGAAGCTGCAGGAGGTTGCCGCGGCCAAGGGTTTTGGTGAAGCCAAGGTGATTTTCCGGCTGAAGGACTGGGGTGTGAGCCGCCAGCGGTATTGGGGCACGCCGATCCCCATGATTCACTGCGAGAAGGACGGGCTGGTTGCGGTGCCGGACGATCAGCTGCCGGTGGTCCTGCCTCCGCAGATCGAGATTACGCAGCAGGGCGGCTCGCCGCTGGGCCGCGTGAAGGACTTTGTCAACGTTACGTGCCCCAAATGTGGCGGTGCGGCGCGGCGCGAAACCGACACCATGGATACATTTGTCGATTCGAGTTGGTACTTCTATCGCTACACCGACGCGAAGAACTCGAAGGCTGCGTACGAGCCCGCGAAGGCGCAATACTGGTTCCCCATCGACCAATATATTGGCGGCGTGGAGCACGCGATTCTGCACCTGATCTACTCGCGCTTCTGGACCAAGGTGATGCGCGACCTGGGCCTGATTGTGAACGACGAGCCGGCGCGACGGCTGTTTACGCAGGGCATGGTGATCAAGGACGGGGCGAAGATGTCCAAGTCCAAGGGCAACGTGGTTTCGCCCGACGACATGATCGCCAAATACGGCGCCGACGCGACGCGCATGTACGCGTTTTTTGCCGCTCCGCCGGACCGCGATCTGGACTGGCAGGAGGACGGCGTGGCGGGGGTCAGCCGCTTCCTGGGCCGCGTGTGGAGGCTGGTGACGAAGTATGGGCCGGTGGCCAGGACAGCGGGCGAAAGCCAGGCCAGGACGCAGGCCGGCGTATCACTGAAGCTGCTGCGCAAGCTCCACCAGACCATCGCCAAAATCACCCTGGACTTTGAGGGGCGGTGGCATTTCAACACTTGCGTTGCGGCCATTATGGAACTGGTCAACGACCTGCAGGCTGTCGATGCCGAACTGGAGGCGGGCGAGGTTCCGGCGCCGGTGGTGCGGGAGTTGCTGCGTTCGCTGGTGCTGCTGCTGGCTCCGTTCGCACCTTATCTCTCGGCAGAACTGTGGGAGGAACTGGGCGAAACGAGCTCTGTGCTGCGCGCTGCGTGGCCGGTCAGCGATCCCGAGCTGGCCAAGGAAGACGAGCTGGAAATTCCTGTCCAGGTCAACGGCAAGCTGGTTACGGTGGTATGTGTCGCCGTCGATGCCGCTCCCAAGGCCATTGAGGCCGCGGCCCTGGCCGATGCGAGGGTCAAGGCGCGCACTGCGGGCAAGACGGTGGTCAAGATTATCGTGGTGCCGCGGAAACTGGTGAATTTGGTGGTGAAATAGCTGTGGTGGCGCCGCCGTTGCGCGGGACCCAGTCGCTGGTTGGCCAGATGGGATGGGTCTTCGCGCGGCCTTCGTTGACCGCGATTGAGATCGCCTGGCGCTGGTTGTTTGGAGCGCCACTTCTGGTGGTCTGCTGGGTCGAGGTGCAGAAGATTCTCGCCGTTCTCCCGCTGGAGGCGGCTGGGGTGACAGCCATTAATCCGCAGAATCCGTGGGTTGCTGTGGTGCAGCTCTCTGACGCGTGGGCGCTCTATCAGCCACTTGTGGTGAGCGTTCTGCGGTGGCTTGTGCCGGTGGCCGCGCTGGCCTGGGCGGTGGCTTCCGGACTCGGGCGAAGCCTGGTTCTGAAGCGCATGCAGCCCGCATTGCGGCTTCGCGCCGTGGAGGCGATTGCCTTGCAGGCGGCCTGGCTGCTGGCGCTGGCCGCGGTCTGCTGGGGCTGGTTTCGTTCCATCCAATGGATCGCTGCCGCCTGCATTCCTGCCAACGGCGAGCCGGATTTGGTCAGCTACTCGATGGGAGTGATCTTCCTTTCGCTCGGCTTCTTCACGGCGTGGGCTCTGGTCAGTTGGCCGCTCTCCATCGCGCCGTTGCTGATGCTGCTGGAGGAGCGCTCCGTGCTTTCAGCGCTTGGTGCGAGCTTCAAACTCGGAAAGGGGCTTACTTCCAAGCTGGTGGAAATCAACCTGGTGATGGGGATCGTGAAGCTGGCGCTGATGGTGGTGGCGATGGTGCTCTCCGCCGCGCCGCTGCCTTTCAGCGATCAGCTCGGGCCCGAGGCACTGCAGGTCGTCTGGGTTGCCGCCACGGTCTTCTATCTCGTTGCCAGCGATTACTTCCACGTGGTGCGACTGAAGGGATTTCAGGAGTTTTGGCGGATGTTTCGGGGCAGCGGGGCAGCGAGTCAGCGAGTCAGCTAGTCAGCGGGTCGGCAATCCCAGTTCCCCAAGGCGAGACCTGGGGCATCCAAATTCAACTCTTTGAATGGGAACCTGGGCCACTCGCCAAATTGAAATTACCCAGTTTCGAGCGGTCGGGGGTTGCAAGCGTCTTGTCTGATGGGCGAAGACTTTTTAGAGCTTTCGCACGAACGCTGTGCAGGGATGGGATCCGCTCCAGTGAGGAGAACGTGAGCTATGAAAGAACAGGGTCGCCACAGACCGACCTTCAGCAGAAGGCTAACGCTCCTTGTTACTACGTCTTTCGCAATTGCCATCCTCTGCGGGTGTGCCGCTGCCCAGACCACAGCTGCGCCGCAAACCTTCGACGTTGCCTCTATCCACATTCACAACACGGAAACCGACGGCCACCACCACATCCTCAACGACCCGGCCGAGAGCCACTTCCGCACCGTCAACCTCGCACTCCGCGACCTCATTCAGTTTGCCTACGGCCTGCCTGACTCGCAGATTCTGGGCGGTCCTGCCTGGCTCGACTCCATCATGTTCGACATCGACGCAAAGTCGGACCCCCTGGTTGATGCGCAGTTACGCGCATTGCCAACCGAACAGGCGCGGCGCCAGAAGCAGATGATGGTGCAGGCGCTTCTGGCCGACAGGTTCCAGCTCAAGGCCCACCAGGAGACGCGGCAGCTTCCTGTTTATGCGCTGGTTGTGACGAAGGACGGCCCCAAGTTCAAGCCGGCGAAGGTCAACGGCACTACCGTCGATACCGGCCGGACACGCTTGCATATCGCGGGAAGCGACGACACCATTGGCATCCTTTCGCGCGAGTTGGCCCAGGTGTTGGGTCGCGTGGTGCTGAACCAGACCGGCCTCAGCGGCCGCTATGACCTTAGTCTGCGGTGGACCGCAGACGATGACCCGACTCCTCCCTCGCCTGACACCCCACCTGGCATCTTTGCCGCCATCCAGGAGCAACTCGGGCTCAAGCTCGAATCCACAAAAGGTCCCGTTCCCGTGCTTGTCGTCGACAGCGTCGAGAGGCCATCGCCAAATTAGCTCGGCTCCCCGACCTATCTGACCGTTGCCGCCCAATCGCCGAGGCACTGTTGAGATGGAATCATCCGCTACAGCCGACCAGGAGGTTGATTACATGACAGCGCCGGCTCCTTCGAGCCCGAGTAGACTGGTTGCTGCTAGACGCCCAGGAGCTCGGGAGAAGGAGCCTGGCATGGCCAAGATTATAGGCTGTGACTTTCATC
>Ga0302140_10000861_pt1 | contig 39892 bp, 34 predicted proteins | sample I_Bog_E1_1_FD_202095 | JGI IMG/M metagenome (GOLD analysis project Ga0302140, IMG submission 202095) | Peat permafrost microbial communities from Stordalen Mire near Abisko, Sweden - I_Bog_E1_1 | ecosystem: Environmental > Terrestrial > Soil > Wetlands > Peat | place: Sweden: Abisko, Stordalen...
CCGTTTGGAGCGCCTGTCCGGCACCTTCGCGGTTGTGATCGCGGATCAGGTTTTTTGCACTCTCGACGGCGTTCGTGACCACCTGGTCGGCAATGGCCTGTCCGCGCGCGCGGAAGGCTTGTCCCATTTGCACAAAGAGAGTGGTTTGAACTGACGCCGCCACGGCACGGCGCATCACGGCCTCACCCGCCGGCAGATCGCTTCCCAGCCCCGCGTATGCCCGGCCCAGTGTGCGGAAGAGAGCCTGCACGCGCTCTTCCTCCAGCGCCTCCAGCGAACTCTGCACGCGCGGTGAACGCAGAACGGGTGTCGCCTGGCTCCTCAGCAATTCCAAAGCCTCGTCTTGCTTGCCAGCCTGCGCCAGGCTCAACGCCGAAGCCAAGGCGGTATCAATCTGCTGGCGCAGGGAATCGCGTCCCGCAGCCGCCTGATCCAGAAGCAGGTGCAGCGCCGTGTCGTCGGTCTGCTGCAGAGCACCTTCCAGAAAGTTGATCGCGTCCTCGTATGCCGCGTTGTTCATCAACGACTGCGCCTGGTCGAGTTGAGCGCGGAGATGTTCCTGCTTGCGATGCTCCTGCTCTTCGGCGCGGGCAAAGTCCAACAGAGAGAGAATCTCGCCGGTGGCGATGCCCTCGGCCTGACAGAGTTCCAGAACCCGTACGGCTTCGGAGTGCTGCTTCTTTTCCAGAGACTCGCGCGCCCGTGCAATGTAATCCGCGCGACGCTCTTCCACGCTCTGCTGCCGGAAGCGTTCAGCCAGAAGAGCCTCCAGGTTCAGCAGCCGCTCCTCGCCGGGCAGCTTCAGCCGCGCCTTGCGCACCAGTTCTAGCGCCTCGCGGGGACGAAGATTGCGGCAGGCCTGCACGGTTTCATCCACCAGGAAGCGGTTCTCGTGCTCTTTGATCTGCCGCTCGACCTGCGTATTCAGCCGGTAGAGCGTCGGCTCGGTGGGCATGGCGGCCATCGCCGCCCGCACCGATTTGGCAGCCTCCTGAAGCTGCTCATAGCTGACCGCCTGAGCAACTTCCTCCTCCAGCTTGGTGACCGCTTCCTTGCGCTTGACCTGCTCCAGCCCGGAGTTGGCGTCGCCCATCAGCATGGGCAGCTCAGGATTGGTCGGATCGACCTCCTCCACCTGCTTGAGCAACTCCAGCGCCTCGTCATAACGGCGGAAGCTGATCTCGCCGCGCGCCGAATCCAGCATGGACTTGGCCTTGGCGTGGCGCTCGGCCTGTTCTGCCTCTTTGGTCAGCGTGTTGCTCAGCGCGACGATGCGCGGATTGGTTTTATCCACTTTGAGGGCTTTTTGCGCCGCCACAATCGCGTTCTTGAAGTCCCCTTTGCGCCGCGCGGTCTCCGCCTGCTGCATGAACTCGTTGATCTTGTCGGCTTTTTCCTTCTCCCGCTGCGCCCGCTCCCGCAGCTTCACCAGCTCTGGATTCGACGAATCCAGCTCCAAGCCGCTCTCCAGCACGGAGAGGCTCTGATCGAAGCGGTTGTGGCTGATGGCATCCTCAGCCTGGAGGCGAATCTGCTGAATCCGTTCATCCTTCTGCCGCTGCGCAAGCTGGCGTTGAATCTCGGCCAGCATGGCCTTGGCCTCGGCGTTCTTGCTGTCGATCTTCTGCAACTGGTGGAGCACGGTGCGGGCGCGCGTCAGTTCGTCGGCTTCCATCAGGCGCTTGGCCTCGGGCAGCAGCTCCTGAACCTCCTCCTGGCGAAACTCCACAATCACCGAAGTGAGATCAGCGGCCATCTCCTCGGCCGTCGGATAGCGCTCATCCAGCGACTTGGCCATGGCGCGGTCCACGATCAGCTCAAGCGAGGCCGGCAGACCGGGGCGGATGCTCTCCAGCCGGGGATGCGGCTCGTTCAGGATCTTGCTCATCAGCACGTTGTCCGCGCCGCTGAAGGGAAGCTGCCCTGTTGCCAGTTGAAAGAGAAGCACCCCAGCGGCAAAGATGTCCGAACGCCCGTCGATTGGCTCGTTGCGCAACCGCTCCGGGGCCATGTAAGGCACGGTGCCGATAAGATGGCCGGTGCGGGTGAGGCTCTGGTCACCTTCGCGCTTTTCCAGCCGCGCAATGCCAAAGTCGAGCAGCTTGGCGGTGCCGCCCGGCTGCACAAAAATGTTGGCGGGCTTCACGTCACGATGAATGACATTGTTGCGATGCGCGTAACCGAGGGCCTCGCAAACCTCTTTCAGAACGCCCAGCCGGTCGGCCATGGAAAGCTCGGGATCGGCACCGGGGCGAATCAGCTTGTCCAGCGGCTGTCCGGCGACGCACTCCATCACGATGTAGGGAGTTCCGTTGTCGTCGCCGAGGTCGTAAACGATGACGATGTTGGGATGGTTGAGGCGACCGGTCCGGCGGCCCTCCTCATAGAAGCGGGCCAGCATATTGTCGTCGCCGGAGAAGCCCTGGGTGAGCGTCTTGATCGCCACCTCGCGGCCAATCTGCTTGTCGATGCCGCGATAGACAACGCCCATGCCGCCGCGCCCCAGCACGTCGATGATCTCGTACTTGCCGATGTGCGTTATCTCGCCGTCCTGCTTATTGATGGGATCCACGTTCTTCTCCCGCCTCTCACTGCTTCCCGTTCAATCCAACGGTCCATGATGAAGATCAAAGATTCTGAATACCTTCCCGCAGGGGCTAAAGCCCATCCATATTTCAGCGTCTTGCGGCACGACTGAAGTCGTGCCCTTGTTACAAAACAGGCTAGTAATCGAGTTTTTCGCAGCCTCTCAAGTCGTGCCCTGACGCTTATCAGCTAACTGGAGACAATTTTGCAGAAGACTCCGATGATCGAGTTTTCGGTGGCATCTGAAGTCATGCCCTTTCAAAACGAGACTGCTACTTCAGGCTTCTGCCCACTGTCTACTGCTTGGTCTCTGAAATCGGTCGCATATTGAAACTATTGATCAGGAACTTCTTGGCCTGAAGCCGCTCAACGGAGCTGTCTTCTTTGGTCAGGTTCAAAAAGCGCAGGTACTCTTCGCCTGCGCCGTCCAGATCGTCCTCCTTTTCGCGAGCGCTGGCGCTCTGATAGATCTTGAGCGGCAGCGCCTCCACCCGCTTGCGCACCGCGGCGATCAACTCATCGCGCGCCGAGTTTTCCAGCGCCGTCATGAACGCCGCCGTGTCGGTCATTGTGCCGGTGCTCTTGACGCCCTTGGTGTCCTCCGACTTCACGTCTTCCAGCAGCACATCTTTCTTATGCTCTTCGCGGGAGATCGGCACCAAACTGGTCCTCTGCTCACTGAGCGAGTCGCCGATGCGGAATTGCAACTGGATTACGCCGGTGATGTTGATGATCTTCTTGTGGTAGGTGTAGGGCCGGATGATGTCCCTGGTCACTGTCTTGGGCATCGAATCGAGTGTCTCATGAAATCTCTGCACCTTTCGCTGTGCGACATCAAGATCCCGGTTCGCCTCCTTGATCATGCTTCCCTTCTTGCTGGCCTCCGCGCCTTCCAGCCGGGCTTGGGCGGTCTTCAACTCTTCCTCCGCAGCCTCCGAGGCGCGATTGGCCTTGTTCCAGGCCTCGCTGGGAATCTGTTCCTCGCCGGAGCGGTACTCGGACTCCAGCGGCTCAATGGTGGGAACTACCGACAGATGATGGTCCAGCACGTCGCCATCCAGCTCGAAGTCCGGCACGACCGCAGTGGTTTCGCCGGTGCGAACCACCTTCACCGGAACACCTGAACTCTCCAGACCGGTAATAATCGCGTTTTCCAACTGCCCGGCGACGCCTTGTGAATCGCGCTGCGATGTCTGATCGCGGAACTGCACGCGGATGGAGAGCTTGGAGCGCATCGCATGGGCAGGCGAGGCGGCCACAATCGCGTCGCGCACCGCATCCAGGTTGGAGGCCTTGTACTGCCGCGCTTCCTGTAGATACGTCCAGCCGATCTCTGTGCCCGAGCCGCCCGGCTTTTCCAGATAGTGCTTCGCCTGCTCCAGAAGATAGGCGCTCAGTTCATTGGCATCCAGGTCCAGCTTGTCCTTGTAGGATGCGTTCTCGCTCAAATTGTAAGCATTGGTCAGCAGCGTGTAGGCCTTCTCGATTCCCACCTCGTCGGCCATGCCACGGATCGGGCTGTGCGCCTGATGCAGAACCTTGGCCTCCTGCGCAGCAGCTGCCACATAAGCCGGCTCCAGCGCCTTCAAATCGTCGGCGACCAATGCCCGTTGAGAATCCGGAAGCGCCGCCAGCACATCATAGGCCTTGATGATGCTGTGTTGCGTCTGTAAGTCCTTGCTGATTCCCAATGCCTTGGTGGCCGCAGCCTTGTCCTGAGAGATCACCTGTTGCTTCTCGGCGTTCTTCAAAGACTCCCGCGCCTCGGTGGTGTCCTTGATGCTCGCCGCCTGCTTGAACTCCTTGATCGCCCCAGTCCAGTCTTCGGCCTGCTCTGCCTTGTTGCCTGTTTCCAGATGGAAGCTGTAAGCCGCATCCACCACCGACGCCACCCGCGTCTCCTCTTCCACAAAGGATCGATAAGGAAGCACGAAGGCATACGCCTGGTCGAACTGGTGCGCGGTGATCGCCGAGTCAGCCGATTGCATCGCCGACTCAAAGGTGTTGCTGTCTTCCATGACATCTGCCGTCAGAGCCTGCCCCGGCGTATAAAACGAGTCAATGCCAGCCAACGTGTCGCTGAACTTGCGCGCATTCAGCAGATGAGCGTATCCAGCGGTGCGGGAGGCCAGCGCGGCGCGATAGGCGTCCAGTTCGCCGCGCCCCTGCTCGGTGATGGCACCCAGACGGTCGCGAATTTCCTTGTCCAACTGCACATAGGCGGGCAGATCCGAAGCCAGAGCGTGAGCCTTGCCAGCTTTGTCCTTGGCGGTCTTCAGCTCGGAGTAGACGGGCAGCGCAGCTGCAATGGATTTGTCATAGGCCTGTATGGAAACCTCGCCCGCGGCTGCATAGAGCGACGCCAAAGAGCGTTTCGCATCCGCCGTGTGCTGCGTGGCTGGATACCGCGAAAGGTACGACTGCCATCCATCTATGTCTCCGGCACGCTGTGCGCGCAGATACTCAGCCAGTTCCAGATTGGGAGCAGAGACGAAAAATAGCTTCACCCCTTTCCGGATGGGCGGGGCGGTCAGTGGAGTCCCGCTGCCGTTGTTGACCGGAGTGCCTTGCAACTGGGCTTGGTCGGCCAGCCCGGAGAGCGAAAAGACCGCGCTGTGATCGAAGCGCGCATTGGACGGCGCCACGCAGCCCGTCTGCCCGGTGCCCGAGGTATAGCGCAACACGCCATCAAGGCCTCGCTCCAGAATATCCCCGGCAGTTAATATAACTTTGCCCATTTTCCCATAGGTGGATTTATCCACGGAACCGGCCTGATATTGTGAGCAGTCCTTCATCTCCGCCTTGCCGTTGATCAGCACGCCAGTCAGTTGAACGTACGCCGCGCCCGATGGCCCGTCGTACAGTTCAATTGCCGTTAATGGAATGTCTTTCGCTGCGGCAGAAGGTGCAAAGCACACAGCGCCAAAGCCCGCCAGCAAAAGAATCCCCACCAGAAAGCTCCGCGAATTCGATAATTTTTGCAGTATAGAGCGCGATCTCATGATTACCCCAGTGCACTGGCCGGACTTTGTGAATTCCCGCCTGAAGATTGATTACGGCGTTTCAAAAAAACATCTCGCAAGCGGTAGCCGCCCTAAGCCTCTTTCAACACAGCTCAAGAGGGCTTGCAAAATCCAGAAGAACAAATTTTACGCCCGTTCCCATTTTCTGCTACGCTATCACTTCCCCTCGAAGGTTGCAATTAATTTTCGACGGCGAGATGCCCGAGGCTGTAAAGTAGGCGTACAAGGAAAAATGGCCGTGTCTACGCAATCTCGAAAGGCTGAACGGGCGGCGACGCAAAATCCTGCTGAAACGCTGGAAAGCCCCTCCCCGCGCGAGGCTTGCCTCTCTGTGCGCCTGTGGTCCGCTCCCTCCGATTCTGATTCCGGCCCAGCGCCGTCGCTCTGGGAGAACGACAACCCCGCCGCTTGCCTGACGCTGGACCTGATTGCCGCCTCCGGAGGCCTTCCCACAGCGCGCCGTGAAGAGGTTCTGGTCGCCTCGTTTTCTACCTTTCAATCGGCAGCCATAACCGCGCGCCGCCTGCAGTGGGCGGTTCAGGGGTTTACCGAGTCCGAGGAGCCGCAGGCAACCTCTCTGGCGCTGCTGATCCATTCCGCGGATGAGGGCGCGGCAGAGAGCGTCGCCGAAGATGCCTTTCATTCTCTCAGTCAGGCGTCGTCTGGCACGATTCTGCTCACGGAAAAGGCCAGTCAGCCCTTTGACCGCCAGCCCGGTTTCCCCTTGCAGGTGGCTGCGGGCGACGGCCTCTGGGAGCTGGCCTGGAGCCGCCCGGAAGATCATTTCTCCCGCTCCGAAGACGATGAATTCCTAACCCGGATCGCGGCAGAACAAGGCGTGCAGGAAGCCGCTCCGGAGCAACCCGTGCCGCAGCCTGCCAATGAGGCGGTTGCCGAAGAGTACCGCACCGGCAGCCATCGCACCGGCAGTTATCGCCAACCTTCCGTGGATGAGCCACCACAAAAATCATGGATCAAGATCGGCGGCTTGGCTCTAGCGGCTGTCGTTGTGCTGGTTATAGCCGTCTATTTCTTTTCGGGTAAATCGAATCCGGCACCGGCGACGAATCAGACCGCGACTCAGAGTCAGTCTCAAACTGAGTCCGGCTCGACGGCAGAAAGCAGCACGCCGACCGCGAAAGAGAGTTCTGCTCAGCCCAAACACGCCGCCGCTCAGGAACCTGCATCCACGGCCAAGACGCCAAAAAACGCCTCCAAGCCTGAGGCGCAGCAGGCGCAAGAAACTCAGCCGGAAAAACCCCGGCAGGTTGAGCCTCCAGCCCCCAAGCCGAGCCGGGAAAACAACGGTAGGTGCGATCTGGACTCCAGCCAGTACGGCGGCCTGATTGCGCAAGCCGAGAAGAATCGGGGACGCGGAAAGTACGCAGACGCCATTCGCCAGTTTACTGCCGTGCTGGCCTGCGATCCAGGCAATGCAAAAGCCAGGGAGGGCTTGGAAAGCGCCAGGGCGGCGTCGATTGAATAAATATCTTTCAGCAAAGCCTGCGGCTTTTAGGTAGCGCCGACCTCCTGGTCGGCTGTCGCGTGGACCTCCCGGTCCACGCCGCACTACACGAATAGGAAAAACGCCCTAAAGTTTTTCTGAATTTCTTACGCCGTCAACCGTTCCAACTGGTCGGGATTGGTGATCGTCAGGCTGGAGCCTTTGATGGTGATCCACTGGTCGCGGCGGAATTGATTGAGCAGCCGGGTAACGGTCTCGCGCGAGGTGCCGGCCATATTGGCGATCTCCTCGTGGGTCAGGGCCATGGTGAAGCGAATCTCCGGCTTTCCATTGGCGGAGCTACGCCCCCAGTCCAAGAGCAGCCTTGCCAGCCGTCCCGCCGCTGAACCGGAGAGAGCCAGCCGCTTGGCGTCGTGGAAGACGGTCAGATATTCGCTGGAGAGCGACTGCGCAGCGTGCATACTGGCGATGCCGTGGCGGCCCAGAAATTCCACAAAGTCCTGCTTGCGTACGGTTTTCACCTGGCAAGGCTCGATGGCCTCAGCCGTGACCTCGTGCGGAACATTGGCCAGAACGGCGCTCAAGCCCATCACATCGCCCGGACCTGCAATCTTTAGAATCATTGTCTTGCCGTCGCGCGAGGTGGAAGAGATCTTCACCTGCCCGTAACAGATGACAAAGACATTCCGCGCCGGATCGCCTTCGGAGAAGAGCTTGGCGCCGCGGGCATGGCTCATCATGACCCCTATGCTGTCGTAGTCTGCCAGGGCCTCGGGGGTAAGATTGCAAAACATCCGCAAATGGCGATGCTCACAATTTACGCAATCTTCCGGAGGGTGATGGGGATGAAAAGTAGCCATGGGCTCGCTGCCGTGCATCCTGAGTATAACGCACTGGGGCGCACTTGCAGACAGGGATTTCCCTTGAATCTCCGCCAGAGCCTTGAAAAGCCCGCAGGCGAAGAAGAATGATGGCTAAATTTGTCCCTCCCCGGCCTCTCAGGCTGCTGACTTTGCCCGTTGCAGCCGGAGAGGACGACAGAGGTTGCAGTTGTAATAAGCGCGTGAAACCTCGCGGGCAAGCTCCTCCAGCAGCTTCATCCGCAAGGGGGAATAGATCTGAAATGCACGGCTGACCGCCTCCATCGGCAGCAGCAGAACCGATGCGGCGGTCTGCGCCGTAAGTGTGAAATGATGCTGCCCGTCGCCCAGAACAGCGGCCAGTTCCAGTAGTTCTCCGGAGCGGGCCGGAGCCAGCTCCACCGGAGTATGATCCCACTCGGCCTGCCGCAACAATCGCCCCGACACCACCAGATACAGCCCCAGACAGCTCATCGACCGGTGAAAGACTACATCCCCGGCGCAATACTGAAGGCTCTGCGCCGAGCCGCTCAGCATGAGACCTACCGGAACCGGGCAATCCAGCAGTTCCGCCGCGGAAAGTCCGTGAGCCGCTTTCATTTGCCGGGTTCTCGACTCCTGCTGCATCACCAGTTCTCCCTCTTCTTGCAATCCGCACAGTCCCTGAATCACTACGAATGATCGTCAGCCTTGCGCTAATACGTTTCCCGGCCCTATTCCGCCCGTAGGATACCGAGTCTGCGCTTCCATTAGAACCATAGGCAGTGACACCATTCACCCCCCGCTGTGATTTTGGTCACAAGCCACTACCGCTTCGTAACAAAGTGCGTGCGTCCAGCATTGCAATGCGATAGCCTTTGTCTGGTATGAAAAACTTAAACACCTCTCTTGCCCGCTCCATCTTTGCCTTCAGCGTCGCAGCATTGTTCGCCCTGCTGCCGCTTAGCCTTGCCGCTCAGGCTCCCGCGCCGGACTCACCCGCCATCGAGACCAAGGCTCAGGCCTTATTGGCCAAGCTCACCCTCGACGAAAAAATCAAGTTGCTGGGCGGAGTGGACAGTATGTTCACCCAAGCCATTCCCTCCATCGGCCTGCCGCGCTTCAAGATGTCCGACGCCTCGGTTGGCGTGCGCACCTGGGGACCGACGACCGCATACGCTGGCGGCGTGGCTCTGGCCGCCACCTGGGACACCAACTTCGCCAATATTCTGGGCACGGCTCTGGGCCGCGATGCCCGCGCCCGCAGCGTCCACTTCCTGCTCGGCCCCGGCGTCAACATCGCCCGCTCCTCGGTCGGTGGCCGCAACTTCGAGTACCTCTCGGAAGACCCCTACCTGAACTCCGCGCTGGTGGTTCCTTATATAGAGGGCGTGCAGTCGCAGGGCGTCATCGCCACCGTCAAGCACTATGCCCTGAACAATCAGGAGTACAACCGTCACAACGTCGACGTTGAGGTGGACGAGCGGACGATGCGCGAGCTTTACCTGCCCGCCTTCGAGGCCGCCGTCACCCAGGGTCATGTGGACGCAGTGATGAACTCCTACAATCTCATCAACGGCTCCCACGCCACGCAAAGCGACTACCTCAATCTGAAGGTTCTCAAGGGCGAGTGGGGCTTCCAGGGCATTCTGATGTCCGACTGGGAAGCCACCTATGACGGCATCGCTGCGGCCAATAACGGCCTCGATTTCGAGATGCCCAGCGCCCGCTTCATGAACGCAACCACGCTCACCGCCGCCGTCAAGGCCGGAACGGTGAAAGAATCCACCATTAACGACAAGGTTCTCCGCCTGCTGCGCACCGCCCTGCGCTATGGCTTCCTGGACCGCCCGCAGTTTGATCCCGCCGCCGCCACGTATTCGGTAGCTGATCGCGCGGTTGCCCTGAACGGAGCGCTGGAGAGCATTACCCTGCTCAAGAACGATGGCGTGCTGCTGCCCCTCAACGCCGCCAAAATCAAGACCATCGCGGTTATCGGACCCGACGCCTGGCCGGCAGTAGTTGGCGGCGGCGGCTCCTCGGAGGCGCAGGCCTTTGAGCCGGTCAGCATCCTCACCGGCATTGCCAACGCCGCAGGCCCAAATGTCAGCGTGCTTTATAGCCGCGGCCTCCCGGAAGAGAACACCCTCTTCGGGGAGACAGTCTGGCAAGGCAACGTCAAAATGGAGGACTTCTCCAACACCAGCTTCACCGGCACGCCGGATGTCACAGCACCAGCCAAGATCGCCGACTGGAAGCCCTCGCCGTGGGGTGTGGATAATCTGCACCCCCACAGCATCCGCTACAGCGCCGCCTTCAAGGCGGACAAAACCGGCAAATATCTGCTTCTGGCCGCGGCCTCCGGCGAAGACGCCTTTACGGTGCGCGTGGACGGCAAAGAAATTCTGGCGCAGGAGCACGCCGAAGGACAAGTTCCGCAATCGGCGACGCTGGAGCTGAAGGCTGGCCAGACGGTGAACGTCGTCGCCGACTATCTGCCCCACGCTCCCGGTATTCGCTTCGGCTTGGGCTTTGCCTGGGAGGCCGGGCTGGTCTCCGAGGAGGCCCGGAGCTTCGCCGCCGCCGCCGATGTGGTGGTGGTGACCGCTGGCTTCAATCAGCAGACCGAGGGCGAGGGCCATGACCGCACCTTCGCACTGCCCTGGGGACAGGATGCGCTCATCTCTGTCCTCGCCGCCGTCAATCCGCACACCGTGGTCGCACTCACCGCTGGTGGGGCCGTGGACACGCGGCGCTGGCTGGACAAGGTTCCCGCCCTGCTCCACCTCTACTATCCCGGCCAGGAGGGCGGCACGGCCGTCGGCCAAATCCTCTTCGGCCAGCATAACCCCGAAGGCAAGCTGCCGGTCAGCTTCGAGCGCAGTTGGGAAGAAAGCCCCTCGGCCAGCATCTACTATCCGATCAAGGGCGCTGACACCAAACTGCACGTCACCGAAGACGGCAAGCCAGCCGTTGATTACGTCATCCCTCACGTGAAGTACTCGGACAAACTGCTGGTCGGCTACCGTTACTGGACCACCACCGGCAAGCATCCGCTCTTCCCCTTCGGCTTTGGGCTGAGCTACACCACCTTCAGCTTCTCCAAGATCGACGCGCCAACGACAGCCGCCTCCGGTTCCACAGTCCCGGTCAGCTTTGACATCACCAACACCGGCGCTGTGGCCGGAGCGGAGGTTGCCGAGCTGTACGTCTCCGATCCTTCAACCAAAGTCACCCGCCCGGAGCGCGAACTGAAGGGCTTCGAGAAGGTACGCCTCGCTCCCGGCGAAACCAAGCACGTCAGCCTCAACCTGGACGCCCGCGCCTTCAGCTATTGGGATGAAACCGCCCACAAGTGGGCCATCGATCCCGGCAAGTTCGTCGTCCGCGTCGGCGACTCCAGTGAAAACACGCCGCTCAGTGCGGAAGTCACGCTGAAGTAGGCCTCACATCACAAGCAGCACAAACGGCCTGCCCTTGCAAGGGCAGGCCGTTTGTGCTGCTAGGTGCGCCACCAGCCCACCATCCCAAAATACAAACCGATCAGTGTCAGTTTCCGGGGGCTGTGGCTGGGGCCAACATCAGGCGGTCAGAGAGTGTGAAGATCAGGACCGTGCCCGGCTCCAGCGTGGCTTGCGGATGGCTGATCAGCAGGTGCGCCGTAACGACGCCTGCTCCGATGAGTCCTCCAGTGAGCGCACCGACTGGGCCGCCGACGATGGCGCCGGTGGTGACGCCGCCGCCCACGGCTCCGCCGTACTCGATGCTGTCACGCTTGATGCGCGAGGCGGGCAGGACGTCGCCCTCGGAGCCGACCTTGGTCTTGACGCCGGGGGTTCCGCTCAGGTTGGCGTGCAGCCGGTAGCGCGATCCGTCGGCCAAGATCACCGTCTCCGGGCGCAGCAGCATGGAGCCGTGGCCGCCGGGATGGCCGGTGGAGACATCGGCGATGCGGCCGTCAATCTCCGCGCCAGCAGGGATGACCACCTGGCCGTCGCGCACCACATCCGAGGCCACGCGGCTGCGGAAGGTTTCACCCTTTTCGCTGCCGGTGGTGGAGAGCTGATCGAGGAGTGTGACGCGAATGGTGGCCCCTTCCGGCAGCTCGCCAAGGCGCAGCGGAGCCGGATGGACGATGTCGCCATCGGGGTCAGCGATGACGCGCCTGGAGAGGGTTGGCTCGGAAGTTGGTTGAACCGCGACGCTTCCCGCATCGGGGACTGCTGCGCTGACTGGGGCGATGGCAGTCTGATCCTGAGTCGGAGCAGGCGCGGCCACGATGGCGGGCGATGGCTTGGCGGGGGAGGCGCTAACGATGGTGCTGTCGGGCGGAGGCGTCGAGACTCCCTCGTAGGGGTTGGCTTGGCTTGCCTGTTGCGCTCCCGAAGCAGCGGAAGCGGTGAGCAGTAGGACACAGATCAGAGTAGGCCGGTTCATCCAAGTCTCCTTTTTTGAGGCGCGGGAAAACTCCTCTATGTATTCAAACCCCGCCGGACGGGTTGAGTTGCGCGAAACCGCTAAGGCACGCGCAGAATCTCCAATTAAAGGCTAACGCGAAAAGACAGCGAACGGTCCGATGAACAGCGCGGACGTGCCATGGTTAGCACGAATCAATTTAAGCAACCCGCACAGGCAGATTTCCCAAGCTGGCAACGAATTGCCCGGACGGGTGAGCGATTTTATTCAGCGCAGAGGCCGGGTTTGCTAGAATCCTTGCGAGTGAGCGAAGTATCTAAAGATTTGGACGGAGAGGAAACCGCAAGTGCACGAGCTTCTGAGCACGATCCACAGCGCCGCCGGAGAAGCTCTTGCCGTAGATCGCCGTCCGCGATTGAATGACCGGCTGCAACACCGCATTACGAGGAGCGATATGACTGAGATTGTTGCCATCCGCGCCCGCGAGGTTCTGGACTCGCGCGGCAACCCCACCGTGGAAGCGGACGTGATCCTGGAGAGCGGCGCACTGGGCCGCGCTATCGTGCCCTCGGGCGCTTCCACCGGCGAGCATGAAGCCGTGGAGCTGCGCGACGGCGACAAAACCCACTACCTGGGCAAGGGCGTTTTGCAAGCGGTGGAGAATGTGGAGACCGTGATTGCGCCTGAGCTGGAGGGCATGGATGCGGCCAACCAGCGGCTGCTCGATCAGACAATGATTGCTCTGGACGGTACGCCGAACAAGAGCAAGCTGGGCGCGAATGCGATTCTGGCGGTTTCGCTGGCCTCGGCGCGCGCCGTGGCGCTGACCTTGGAGGTTCCGCTCTACCGGTATCTGGGTGGCGTGAATGCCAGCATCCTGCCTACGCCGATGCTGAACGTGCTGAACGGCGGAGCGCACGCCGACAGCAACGTGGACTTTCAGGAGTTCATGATTATGCCGGTGGGCGCGGAGAGCTTCAGTGACGCGCTGCGCTGGTCGTCGGAGACCTTCCACACGTTGAAGAGCGTGCTGAAAAAGAAGGGCTATAACACTGCCGTCGGCGATGAGGGCGGCTTTGCGCCTTCGCTCAAGTCGAACAGCGAGGCGATTGAGCTGATTCTGGAAGCCATCGAAGAGGCTGGCTATAAACCGGGCGAACAGATCGCCATTGCGCTTGATCCAGCGTCGAGCGAGTTCTACGACAAGGACAAGAAGAAGTACGTCTTCAAGAAGAGCGACAAGCGCGAGTTATCGAGCGAAGAGATGGTGGCTTACTGGGATAACTGGGCGCGCCAGTATCCGATTGTTTCTCTGGAAGACGGCTTGGCCGAGGATGACTGGGAGGGCTGGAAGCTGCTCACCGACAAGCTGGGCGGGCGGATTCAGTTAGTCGGCGACGATCTCTTTGTCACTAACACAAAGCGTTTGCAGCGCGGCATTGAAGAGGGCGTGGCTAACTCGATTCTGATCAAGGTCAACCAGATCGGCACGCTGACCGAGACTCTCGAAGCCATCGATCTGGGCCGCCGCTATGGTTACACCTCCGTGATGAGCCACCGCTCCGGCGAGAGCGAAGATACCTTCATCGCGGACCTTGCGGTCGCGACAGGCGTGGGCCAGATCAAGACGGGATCAGTGAGCCGCACCGACCGCATCGCCAAGTATAACCAGTTACTCCGCATTGAAGAAGAACTCGGCGGCGGCGCGGTTTATCTTGGCCTGGAGAGCCTCAACTACGAGGGCTAACCACCTGCGGTGGGGCAGACTGCTTTGCCAATGAATAACGGGAGGGGGCTTCGGCTCCCTCCTTTTTTGTCTCGCGAATACACTCAACTCGATTGATGTTCTGAGTATTCAATTCGGCGTCTATGTACCGAAACAGCAGGCGGGTGGCCACGGTCCCGGAAAAACTCAGTTCCCCCATAGACAATGGGTGCCCCCGGTCTCGATTCTGAGACCGGGGAGACCAAAGACCTCAATAGGTATTTTTTTTGAAAAGCTGAATGAAAATTGCAGAAGATTGGCATCGACTCAAGCATACTTATTGGAAGAGAAGAGGACAGCGAGGGATATGCGCCTCGGCCAGCGAATCAGAAACGAAAGAAAAGCCGTACCCGCGAGAAGCACCCCCCTCCCCCCCCCTACGATATTTTCAAACCTTACAGGTAATTATCTAATCAACAACAGCTCGCGTATAGAACAGATAAATAAAGAGATAGATAAACCGTCTCCCAAAAGGTAACCACCAAGACTCCACTTCCTCCAGAGTTCTCGCCGAAAGCAGCAAGCAATTCCGAATCTTCAACCCGCGCGCTCAACCTGATAGTAAAACGGTGGTCCTTGTTCTTGGGCGAGTGTTTTGATGGTGCGCAGGAAGGCGCGGGCGGCATAGGAGAGGGTAGTTTGGCGGCGGTGAACGAGGCGGAGAATGCGCTTGGCCTCAAGATCTTCAACCGGAATGCGCACCAAAGCGCCGCTCTCCAGCTCTTGCGCGACGGTCAAGTGCGGGACGAGCGCGACGCCGTTGCCCATGGCGACAAAGCGCTTGATGGCTTCGATGGTGGGCAGCTCGATGGCCATGTTGAGCGGCGTGCGATGACGCTGAAATGCCTCAATGACGCGCTTGCGCAAGGGCGAGGCGACGTTGTGCGCGATGAAGGTTTCATCGCCGAGCTGGCTGATGGTGACGCGCTTGGCACCTGCCAGCGGATGCGCCGGACCGACGATGCAGGCCAGTGTGTCAGCGTAGACGGCGATGCTGCGAAAGTGCGCGGGATCGGGGCGGAAGCTGAGCATACCCAGCTCGAAGGTGCGCAGATTCAGCTCGTCGGGAATGTGCGAGGCCAAACTGCGGTGCACGGCGACGGAGATGTGCGGAAACTCGCGCCGGTAGCGGTCGATGGCGGGGAGCAGGTACATACAGGTGTACTCGTTGGCGGCCAGTTGCAGGCGTCCGCTCTCCAGGCTCTTCAGCTCGCCGAGTGCGCTCGATGCCTCTCGCCGCAGGGCAAGCAGGCGCAGCGCGTAGTCGCGCAAGAGCACGCCAGCCGCAGTCAATGAACCGTCGCGGGCGGCACGGTCGAAGAGCATCTCGCCGACGGACTCTTCCAGCTTGCGGATCACCTGGCTGATGGCTGGCTGGGTGCGATGCAGGCGCACAGCCGCCTTGGAGAAGCTGCGCTCCTCGGCTACAGCGAGAAAGGTTTCGAGCTGATGCAACTCCATTGGCGGCCCTCCAGTGTGGAATTTTAATCATAACAATTGTTAATCGCTTCTCAAAGAATTATAACTTTGCGTTATGGATGTCTGGTGCGAGAGACTGGGTTCAATCACAAGAGGCGCTCCAGTGACAGACACGACCAAACCCGGAAATCAAGTATTCTTTTTCGACACCACGCTGCGCGACGGCGAGCAATCGCCCGGCTGCTCGATGACCACGCAGGAAAAGCTGACCATGGCGCACGCGCTGGAAGACCTGGGCGTGGACATTATTGAGGCTGGCTTTGCCATGGCCTCCGAGGGCGACTTCGCAGCCATCGCTACGATTACGCAGGCGATTCACGCGCCGCGCATTGCATCTCTCGCCCGCGCCAAGAAGGAAGACATTGAGATGGCGGCGCGTGCGCTACAATTTGCCGACCGCGCCCGCATTCACGTCTTTCTGGCGTCGAGTGATTTACACCTTGAATACAAGCTGAAGATAAGCCGCGCTGAAGCCCTTGAATTGACCGGCGAATCGGTGCGCCTGGCGCGCTCGTTGGTAGATGACGTGGAATTTTCGCCGGAAGACGCGACACGCTCCGACCGCGATTTTCTGGTCGAGATGGTGCGCATCGCCATCGAAGCCGGCGCGACGACGATCAATATGCCCGACACGGTGGGGTACACGACGCCCGATGAGTATGGACAAATGTTTCGCGAGGTGCGGGAGCGCGTGCCGTCGATTGACGCGCAAGGCATCATTCTTTCTTCGCATTGCCACGACGATCTGGGGCTGGCGGTCGCCAATTCGCTGGCAGCGGTTGCGGCGGGCGCGCGTCAGGTGGAGTGCACTATCACCGGCATCGGCGAGCGGGCCGGCAATGCGGCTCTGGAAGAGATTGCCGCGGCGCTTTATGTGCGCGGCGACCGCTATGGCGTGACCAGCGGCCTGAATCTGAAGCAGCTTTACCCGACCGCGCAGGTGCTGGGTCAGCTCATCACCTTCCGGCCTTCGCCGAACAAGGCGATTGTGGGCGACAACGCTTTTGCGCACGAGTCCGGCATTCATCAGCATGGGATGCTGGCCAATCCGCTCTGCTATGAGATTATGACCCCGGCGCTGGTGGGCGTGGCGCACAATCATCTGGTGCTGGGCAAGCACTCCGGCCGCGCGGCGCTGCGCAATCGCATCGAGCAGCTTGGCTACTCGCTGACTCGCGAGGAGTTGCAGCACACCTACTATCGGTTCGTCGCGCTTGCCGACCGCAAAAAGAACATCTACGACTACGATCTGGTTGGCCTGCTGCCCGATTCGGTGCGCGACAAACGCCGGGAACCGGTCTCCGAACTGGATTGAGAATCAGCAAGATGGTTTATTCTGTAGAGACGGGCTTGAGTCGCTCGATCAGGTCTCTTTCTGCCCGTAAACCTCGATTTCGGGTTCATAACGTGTCAGGGCATGACTTCAGTCGTGCCGCCAACGCGATCAAATTTGACGGGGCTTTAGCCCCTGAGGGAAAAACAGCAAATGCAATTCAAGATTCTAGTCACCGCCGGAGACGGCATCGGCCCGGAGGTCACCCGCGAAGCGGTGGCTGTATTGCAAGAGGCGGCCTCTGTTGGCGGCCATGAAATCATCATTACTGAGCGCCGCATCGGCGGCATCGCCATCACCACCGACGGCACGCCGTTGCCGCAAGAAACGATTGACGCCGCGCTGGATTCCGACGCTGTTTTTTTGGGCGCGGTGGGCGGCAACGAGTTCAATTCCCTTCCCCCGGACAAGCGCCCCGAAGCTGGTTTGCTGGGTCTGCGCGCGGCTCTGGGCGGCTTTGCCAACCTTCGCCCCGCCTTCGCTTTGAAGGAGCTGGCAGTCAATAGCCCTCTGCGCGCGGAGATTATCGACGGCGTGGATATTCTGTTTGTGCGCGAGTTGCTGGGCGGCGCATACTTCGGCAAGCCCCGCGAGTGGAACAAAGAGACGGGTGTTGCCTTCAACACCATGATTTATTCGCGCGAGGAAGTGGCGCGCGTGGCTCGTGTCGCATTCCAGTTGGCGCAAAAGCGGCGCAAGAAACTGTGCAGCGTGGACAAGGCCAATGTGCTGGAAGTCTCGCAGCTCTGGCGCGCCACGGTGATTGAAGTGGCCGCGGAATTTCCCGACGTGTCGCTCGAGCATCAGTATGTGGATGCGATGGCGATGCACATCATGAACCGTCCGCGCGACTTTGATGTGGTGGTTACGGAGAATTTATTTGGCGATATTCTCACCGATGAATCGGGCGTCATCACCGGCTCACTGGGAATGCTGCCTTCGGCGACGATCGGCGGCAAGGTAAATTTGTATGAGCCGATTCACGGCTCTGCACCGGATATTGCAGGCAAGGGACTGGCCAATCCGCTGGGCGCGATTCTGACCAGCGCGCTGATTCTGCGCCACTCGGCCGGGCTGGAGACTGAGGCTGCGGCGATTGAAACTGCAGTGCGCAAGGTGCTGGAGCAGGGCTTCCGCACTGCCGATTTGGTTCGCGGCAAGGATCACGGATACAAGGTACTCTCGACCACGGAGATGGGCGCGAAGGTGCGGGAGACGGTGAAGGAATTGCTGAAGTAGGTTTGTGGCTTCCCACCCTTGCGCCAGAAAAAAGGCGCAGGATGGGGCACCCAGCATTTATGGATGAGCGAAAGAACGCAGGTCCTTCGACTCGCTACGCTTCGCTCAGGATGACAAGTTGAATGTGATTGCAAGCATTACTACGATTTTCGATGAGGATGAAGAATGAGTAGCGACGCAAAAACATTATTTGAAAAAGTCTGGGAGAAGCACGTTGTGGTTGAGCCGAAGGGTGAGCCGACCGTGCTCTACATCGACCTGCAACTGCTGCATGAGGTCACTTCGCCGCAGGCCTTCGAGGGGCTGCGATTGACGGGCCGCAAGGTGCGCAGACCGGATCGATGTATCGCGACCGTCGATCACAACATTCCTACGACCATTGAAGGTCGGCTCAATATCATCGATGAGATTGCGGCCAAGCAAATCTCCACGCTGAACAAGAACTGCGCCGAGTTTGGCATCGAGCTTTATGGCGTGGATTCGCCAGATCAAGGCGTCGTTCACATCATCGGGCCGGAGTTGGGATTCACCAAGCCGGGCATGACGATTGTCTGCGGCGACTCGCACACCGCGACGCACGGAGCCTTCGGCGCGCTGGCCTTCGGCATGGGAACCAGCGAAGTCGAACACGTTTTGGCCACGCAGACGCTGCCGCAATCCAAGCCCAAAACCTTCCGCATCTCCGTAGAAGGCGCGCTGCCCAAGGGCGTGACGGCGAAGGATATTATCCTGGCCATCATTGGCAAGATCGGCACCGACGGCGCGACGGGCTACGTGATTGAGTACGCCGGTTCGGCGATTCGCGCGCTCTCGATGGAAGGCCGCATGACGGTCTGCAATATGAGCATCGAGGCTGGCGCGCGGGCGGGAATGATCGCTCCTGATGAGACGACTTTTGCTTACCTCAAGGGCCGCCGCCACTCGCCCCAAAACGAATCCGGTCACGCGGCGTGGGATGAAGCCGTTGCTGAGTGGAGTAAATTCGTCAGTGACGGGGGCGCGAAGTTTGATCGCGAGCTGACGATTGACGCATCGACGCTGGAGCCGTATGTGAGCTGGGGAACCAGTCCCGGCATGGTCGCGCCGATCACGGCCACTGTGCCCGATCCGGCCTCCGCGCCAACCGAGCAAGGTCGCAAGGGCTTGGAGCGCGCGCTCGAATACATGGATTTGAAGGCCGGAACACCGCTTCAGGAAGTTACAATTGACCGCGTCTTCATTGGCTCTTGCACGAATGGGCGCATTGAAGATATGCGCGCCGCCGCCAAGTTTGCTGCTGGCTACAAGGTCAGCACGCACGTCAGCGCGATGGTGGTTCCCGGCTCGCAGGCTGTGAAAGCGCAGGCCGAGGCCGAGGGGCTGGACCGCATCTTCCGCGAGGCGGGCTTTGAGTGGCGGGAGCCGGGTTGCTCAATGTGTTTGGCGATGAACCCCGACGTTCTTTCGCCGGGTGAGCGCTGCGCATCGACGAGCAATCGCAACTTTGAAGGACGCCAGGGACGTGGCGGACGCACCCATCTGGTTTCGCCGGAGATGGCCGCGGCAGCCGCGATTGCAGGGCACTTTGTGGACATCAGAAACTGGGAGGTGAAAGCCTAATGGAAAAATTCACGACACTCACTTCGATTGCCGCGCCGCTGGATCGCGCGAATGTGGACACCGACCAGATTATTCCCAAGCAGTTTTTGAAGCGCATTGAGCGCACCGGCTACGGCGAGTTTCTGTTCTTCGATTGGCGGCAGACGCCCGAGGGAAAGCCGGTCCCGGAGTTTGTGCTCAACGACCCGCGCTACAAGGGCGCGCGCATTCTGATTGCGGGCAAGAACTTCGCCTGCGGATCGAGCCGCGAACACGCTGCTTGGGCGCTGGAAAACTTCGGCTTCCGCGTGGTGATTGCGCCATCGTTTGCGGATATTTTCTTCTCGAATGCGGGCAAGAATGGCATCGTGCTGGTTCGGTTGAGCGAAGAGCAGGTCAACACTCTGATGAACAACGCGAAGACGATTGCGAATTATCAGTTGACTGTTTCGTTGGCAGAGCAGACCGTGACCGATAGCCTCGGATTCAAGGCGAGCTTCGAGGTCGATGCCTTCCGCAAGTTCTGCCTGATCGAGGGTCTCGATGACATCGGATTGACCTTGCGTCACGCTGCTGCGCTGGATGCATTTGAAGCCAAGCACGACGAAGCTGGTTGGTTGAAGGCAAAGATCTAGTGTTTTAACTGCATGATTTGGAAATTATTCCTGGATAAGTGCGGGCGAGGACGCCCACACTACAGCCGGTCTGGAGACCGGCGCTACATTTCACAAAGGAGTCTCACATGGGAACCGACGCCAACACCCAAGCATCAATTCAACCGCCCGCGCGCCTGACTGGCGCGGAGATTGTGTGGGCCACGCTGGTGGGCGAGGGCGTCACGGACGTCTTTGGTTATCCAGGCGGCGCCATTCTGCCCGTCTACGACGCGCTGCGCAAGTTCCCCATTCACCACACTCTGGTGCGGCACGAGCAGGGCGCGGCGCACATGGCCGACGGCTATTCGCGCGCTTCGGGCAAGGTCGGCGTTTGCATCGCCACCAGCGGACCGGGCGCGACAAATCTCGTCACCGGCATCGCCACGGCGATGCTGGATTCGATTCCGATTGTCTGCATCACCGGCAATGTTTCGAGCAAAGTTCTTGGCTCCGACGCTTTTCAGGAAGTGGATATTACCGGCATCACGTTGCCTGTGACCAAGCACAACATTCTCGTCAACCGCACGGAAGATATTGCGCCAGCGTTGCGCTGCGCCTTTCAGATTGCGAAGTCCGCGCGGCCCGGCCCGGTGCTGGTGGACATTACGAAAGACGCGCAGCAGGGCACGGCGATCTTCGACTTTGAGGCCGCCAAGCCGCGCCCGCATCGCATTCATCCGATGCGCAGCGTGGAGGCCTACGGCCTGGAGCAGGCGGCGGAGTTGATCCGCAACGCCAAGCGCCCGGTGATTCTGGCTGGCCACGGCATTATCGAATCCGGCGCGGAGGAGCAGGTGCGCACGCTGGCCGAGCGCACGCAGACTCCTGTCGCCTTGACGCTGTTGGGCCTTGGCGCCTTCCCGGCCTCGCATCCGCTGAACCTTGGCATGATGGGCATGCACGGCGAGTCGTGGGTCAATCACGCGATTCAAGATGCGGACCTGCTGATTGCCTGCGGAATGCGCTTCGATGATCGCGTCACAGGAGCGGTTTCAACCTATGCCACCAAGGCCAAAAAGATTCACATCGAAGTCGATCCTGCCGAGGTCAACAAAATCATCAAGGTGGATGTGGCGCTGATCGGCGATCTGCGCGAGGTTCTGGAGAGCCTGCTGCCGCAGATCGGCAGCCGCGACGGCTCCGCGTGGCTCCAGACGATTGACGGCATCAAGGGCGCATCGGCGGTGCGCGACATCAAAAACCTGCCCGACTCCGGCCACCTTTATGCGGCGCACGTGATGCATGACATTTGGCGCATCACCGGCGGCAATGCGATCATCGTCAGCGACGTGGGGCAGCACCAGATGTGGGAGGCGCAGTACTACCATCATGAGACACCACGCTCACTGATCACCTCCGGCGGATTGGGGACGATGGGCTTCTCGCTGCCTGCGGCCATCGGCGCAAAGACGGCTTGTCCGGAGAAAGAGGTTTGGGTGATCGCCGGTGATGGCGGCTTCCAGATGACCGCCTGCGAGCTGGCAACGATTGCGCAAGAAGGAATCAAGATCAACATCGCCATCATCAACAACGGCTACCTGGGAATGGTGCGCCAGTGGCAGGAGTTCTTCTACGAGCGCAACTACGAGGCCACGCCGATGATCTCGCCCGACTTTGTCAAGCTGGCCGATGCGCACAGCATTGCCGGCCTCACCGTCCGCACGCGCGGCGAAGTGGAGGAGGCTGTCAACACGGCTCGCAGTGCGCCGGGCGCGTTCTTGCTCAATTTCAAAGTCGAGAAGGAAGACGCGGTTTACCCGATGATTGCCGTCGGCAGCGCGCTGCATGAGATGATTCGTCGGCCGGAAGCAGTGGACAGCGGGAAATAGATAGCTCATTGCCTGAATTTACTGACCACTGATCACTGACCACTGAAGAAAGGCCTTTATGCTGCACACATTCGTTGCTTACGTGGAAGATCTGCCGGGCGTGCTGACGCGCGTGGCATCGCTCTTCCGTCGCTTGAACATCAACATCAAATCACTGACGGTCGGCAGTAGTGAGCGCGATGGACTGTCGCGCATGACCGTGGTGGCAGAGGCCTCGGCTGAGGCCGGGCATCGCATCCAGGCCAGCTTGTATAAACTGGAGAATGTGGTCAATGTGGACGACATTGCCCAGGCCCCGTCTGTCACGCGCGAACTGGCTCTGATTAAGGTGGCCGCCACGCCACGCACGCGTTCGCAGGTCTTTGAGCTGGTCGAGGTCTTTCGCGCGCGGATTGTGGATCTGGCACCGGAGTCGCTTACCATCGAGATGACCGGCGTCGAGAGCAAGATCGAAGGGCTGATCCAGGTGCTTAACGAAGGCGAGGGGCGCGTCCTGGAAATCTGCCGCAGCGGCAAGCTGACCATGCGCCGCGGACATCACACCAGCGGCGTGCTGAAGGCGATGAGCATCGCCGCGGATGAGGATGCCGAAGTTGTGGAAATAGGCTTGGGCGAGCAGGAATAGGGAATTTGATTGCGGAGTATTGATTCCCTCAGGGGCTAAAGCCCGATTGTATTCACGCGTTGGTGGCACGACTGAAGTCGTTCCCTTTCAAAACAAGATCGAATCAAATTCAACGACGAAAGCGAAGGAAAACCATGGCGAAGACGTATTACGATCAAGACGCAGATTTATCCCTGATTCAAGGCAAAAAGGTAGCCATCATCGGCTACGGCTCGCAGGGGCATGCCCATGCTCTTAACCTCAAGGACTCCGGCGTTTACGTCAAGGTGGGCCTTGCGCCGAACTCGAAGTCGATTGCCAAGGCGCAGAAGGCTGGGCTGGAAGTAACGACCGTCGCCGAGGCCACCAAGTGGGCCGACGTGATCATGGTCCTGGTTCCCGATCAGACAGCGGCCAAGTTGTATGCCGAGGAAATCGGGCCGAACCTGACTCCGGGCAAGCTGCTGCTGTTCGCGCATGGCTTCAACATTCACTACAAGACCATTGTTCCGCCCAAGGGCGTGGACGTAGGCATGGCCGCGCCCAAGTCTCCGGGGCACCGCGTGCGCGAGGTCTTCACCGAAGGCGGAGGCGTTCCGTGCCTCATCGCCGTGGAGCAGGACGCCACCGGCAAGGCGCACGCACTCACCCTCAGTTACCTGAAGGGCATCGGCGGCACACGCGCCGGAGTTTTGGAGACAACCTTCAAGGAAGAGACCGAGACCGATCTCTTCGGCGAGCAGGCGGTTCTGTGCGGCGGCGTAAGCGCGCTCATCAAGGCGGGCTTTGAGACGCTGGTGGAAGCTGGCTATCAGCCGGAAAGCGCCTACTTCGAGTGCCTGCATGAGCTGAAGCTGATCGTCGATCTGATCTATCGCGGCGGCTTGGCCTATATGCGCTACTCGATCAGCGACACCGCTGAGTGGGGCGATTACGTCAGCGGCCCGCGCGTCATCAACGACGAAAGCCGCAAGGCAATGCGCGCGATCCTGAAGGAAATCCAGGACGGCAGCTTTGCCAAGCGCTTCCTCGCCGACCAGAACTCCGGCCGCAAGGAGTTCACGGCCTTCCGCGAAGCCGAAGCCAAGCATCCGGTCGAGATTGTCGGCAAGACGCTGCGAGCCGCGATGCCCTTCCTTGATCCGGTCACGGTCGAGGAAGTCGCCAAGAACCGGTAGTTGTCAGTTCACAGTTCATAGTTCTCAGCCTTCAGCTATTAGCTATTAGCTTTTAGCTGAAGGTGCAGTACATCATCTAAATCAATACAATTGGAGATTTTACAAATGTCCATTTGGGTCACAATTGATTCTTGTGCTTGGAATTATTTATTCGAGAAGGGGTTTGATCTTTCTAAAGAACTGCCAAATGACCGATTTACGCTAACTATTGTACGTGAGGTAGAAATTGAGATAGAAAAAATACCTGATAAGGGAAAAGATGGTTCCAATAAGCAACCACTGAAAGACTACATTGCCAATAGCATTGCTTCAAATCATGTCAGGACAACCTCTATCTTTGGATTTGCTACGCATGAGCCTGACGGGAGTTTATCGAAGACTCAAGTCTACGGCCCTTTTGGTCAGGGAACTTTTCAATCTGAGGATGATCGCGATTTCTATGCTTCGCCGGAGATAAAGAAGCTTCTGCGAAAACCAATCCGTCCATCAGGGTTGTGTGAAAACCAAGCAGACGCAGCAGTTGCAGTCCGTTCTTTCAATTCTATAGTTCTTACCAACGAGGGTAAGGGGAAGACTGGTCCACTAAAATTCGCAAAGACGAAAAATGGTTGCGTAGTGTACTTAAAGGACTTCGAGTTAAGCGGGGAGTCACTGGCTGATTATCTTACAAATGCTGCGCATTCATCAATTTAACTCGACCATCATTGCGTATGCAGCGCAACCGGCAGGGGTACGTAGATTGTTCTGAGTGTGGGCTTCAGGTTGGGGAAACGAGCACGCTTTGCCTGCGACCAATCCAAGAACATTGTCGAGTCCGCTCCCTCGCCTGTCGATGACCAGAACTCAAACTCTTCGGCTTCAGTCTTGAACTCAGGAATCATATATGTCATCGCTACAGTTTCTCAATCACCGGCTCAAGATTCCTCCCGCCGTAGAGAATCCGCAAAATCTCAACTCGCTCTTCCCCAACTTTGAAGAGAATCGTCACTCGATGTTCAAATCCCATTTTGCGAAGCCCGGCGGACTGCCCGCGAATTGCCGAACCGCGTTCAGGAAAATGTGCGAGCGAAAAACAGGTTTTCTCGATGCGCTGAATGTAACCGAAGGCAATTTCAGGGCTGGATTCTCTGGCAATGTAACGATAGAGAGAGATGATGTCCGTTCGAGCGCGTTGCCGATAAATAACCGCGCGCTTTTTCATCGAGACCTTGCCTGCAAGGTTTCTTCATGAATAGCGCGCAATTCCCGAAAGACCTGCTCGGCGGGAATGCTGGGCCTAGGATCGGCTAGCGATTCCTCGGCCAGCCGTATCAATTCAGCGTCGTCCCATTCATTGCTGGCTACCTCTTCGCGTTCCAAGGCCAGCAGGCCGGCGCGGATTACCTCATCGGTGCTGGCGTAGAAGCCGGACTGGATGCGTTCCTCGACGCTCTGCCGCAGCGGGCCGAGATCGACGAGCAGCGTGGTTTGTGCCGTTGCCATGTGCGCCTCCAATGAACTCATTGTACCCCGATTTTTTTGCATTGACGATTTTCGGCTTGACTTGCGAGTCGCTTCCTAGCTAACATAACCTAGCAGGTGGAAAATCATGCACAGCGCCACAATCTTCGAAGCCAAAACCAACCTCTCGGAGCTGCTGCGCCGGGCGCAGCTTGGCGAAGAGGTGCAGATTACTTCTGGCCGGGAGCGGAAGCCGGTTGCACGCCTGGTGGCCATTGATCCGGCACCGGCGAACCGCCGCATTGGATTCCTGAAGGGGCGCGGGACGGTTGGACCGGAGTTCTTCGATCCGCTTCCTGAGGACGAGCTTCGCCTGTGGAACGGTGAAGGCGAGTGAGGATTTTGCTCGACACGCACACGCTGCTGTGGGCGGCCTTCGATGAAGACGCACTCTCGGCGCGCGCCCGCCGCATCGTTCAATCTCAGAGCAACGAAATCATCGTCTCCGCCGCTTCGGCGTGGGAAGTTGCGACCAAATACCGGCTTGGAAAGCTCGATTTCGCGCAGGATTTGGCAGAGAACTTTGTCGCTGAGGTAACGTCGGCGGGATATTTGCTGCTTCCAATTACGCCGGAACACGCACAACGAGCTGGGCTGTTGATCGGCGCGCACAAAGACCCCTTTGACCGGATGCTGGCGGCGCAGGCAATTCATGAGAATATCCCGCTGCTCAGCAATGACACCCAGTTGGACGTTTTTGGCGTGCGGCGGGAGTGGTGAAGGCTGGTTGAGGTTCATGGATTCCCACCCATTTCGCAAAGTGCGCGGAATGGATGGGGCACCCAACAATGTTTTGATTTCCAGATTCCAGCGGGAGACGCACGAAAAAACACCCCCGAAGGATAGCTTCTCTTCGGAGGCGCTTGTAGTTCACAAGTAAATAATGGGAACCAGTAGCCAGCACTGGAGGTCGGTAGTACTCGGCTACTGGCGATCCCTGCACAAACGAAGCTAGCTGCGGCTTCCCCTTTCCACGGCCACTTCGTGTCGCCCGGCTCAAAGAGAGCATTCTTACTCGCTCTCCAAACCATGTTGACAAGTGGAGTGTCTCTCATCTGAATAGAGTCATTCCGTGACGGTCATCACAAGGCTGTGCAATAACTTCCAATGAAGTAAATTCATCTAAAAATATCTTGATTCCCGGCTAAAAACGCAGTTTTAAAAGGTATCCGCAGAGCGTGCGTTTCACACTGCGGGACGAGAAGCGCTTTCTCCTGAATCCTGTTCAATAAGGGTTGACAAAGTTCATCGCAGCTTTGAGAATCGAAGTTCAGTTTCCTTCGAGGTAAAACCCCCGTGACAGCTCTTTTGACGACGAATTTAGGCGAAACAACCCTGCTGGGCCGGGGCAAGGTGCGTGACCTGTATCAGGTGGGCGAGGCGCTGCTGCTGGTGGCCACGGATCGCATCTCCGCCTTTGACCATGTGCTTGGAACAGGGATTCCGGGCAAAGGCAAGGTGTTGACGCAGATCTCTCTTTTCTGGTTCAACCTGCTGAAGGAACTGGTTCCGAATCATCTGATTACGGCCGATGTGAACGAGTATCCCGCCTTGTTGCAGCCTTACGCCGAGCAACTGGAAGGCCGGTCGATGCTGGTGAAGCGGGCGTCGATGTTCCCGGTGGAGTGCGTGGTGCGCGGCTACCTGACGGGTTCGGGCTGGAAGGAGTACAAGGCGAGCCAGTCGGTCTGCGGAATTCCGCTTCCTGTGGGATTGCTGGACGGTTCGCGACTGCCGGAGGCGCTCTACACACCCTCGACCAAGGGCGAGGTGGGCACGCACGACGAGAATATTTCATACGCGGCGACGGTAGCGGCCATCGGCGAGGCGGATGCTGCGGAGTTGAAGCGGCTGACGCTGGCCATCTACCGGAGAGCCGCCGAACACGCCGAATCGCGCGGGCTGATCCTGGCCGATACGAAGTTCGAGTTTGGGCGGACGGCAGAGGGGATAATCTTGGCCGATGAGGTTTTAACGCCGGATTCCTCACGTTTTTGGGAGGCGGCGGCATGGAAGCCGGGCGGCGCACAACCCTCATTCGACAAACAGTTCGTTCGGGATTATCTTGAAACAATCCACTGGAATAAGCAGGCCCCCGCTCCGGGACTTCCGGACGAGGTCGTCAAGCGAACGCAGGCCAAGTATCTGGAGGCCTTTCACCGTTTGACGGGGCAGGAGCTGAAGTTGTAAGTCATGGATGAGGCGCGGTATGACGTGGGTTGACTGGGTGATTGTGCTGGTCATTGTGCTGACCATACTGGATGGCCTGAGGCACGGCTTTCTGCGCTCCATCTGTTCACTGGCCGGGTTGGTGATGGGTTTGGCGCTGGCGATCTGGAACTATGGGTGGCTGGGTAAGCTCATCATGTTTTCCGTGCGCTTTGAGGTAGCCGCCGACACCATTGCGTTTATAGCGATTGCGCTTTTTGTTATGGGCGTGGCCTCGCTGGGAGGCAAGTTTCTCTCGAAGACCTTGCATGCAGCGGGCTTGGGTTGCCTGGACAAGCTGGCCGGAGCGGTCTTCGGCTTCTTTCAGGGTACGTTGTTTGTGACAGTGGCTATTTTAGTAGTGTTGGCGTTTTATCCGCATATGCGCTGGATGGCGGAGGCTCGATTGCCGCGACTGTTTTTTGGGGCTTGTCATGTGACTGCGCGCATGAGTCCAGAGGAGTTGGCGACGCGCATCCGGCATGGGCTAAGCATTTTGGAGGATGACTCTCCGCAGTGGATGCACCCGGGCAGCGGCGGAGCGTGATTTTTTGCAAAGATGTAGGACAGGGAATCAAGGCATACAAATTAATAAGGTAAGAGGTGGACGTGAGACGAGAACTGGACAGCTTGGTGACGCAAATGCACTCCAGCGGCGTGGGCTACGAAGAAGCCGTACGCGAATTTAAGAAGCAATATGTGCGCGAGGTGCTGCTGGCCCATCGGGGCAACCAGTGCAAGGCTGCGGAAGAGATGGGGATGCACCGCAACACACTCAGCAGGACGATGGCCGAGCTGGATCTGACCGTCGCCGAGGTGCGCGCCTCGCTCAAGCGCCCAGTACGCAGCGAACGACCGATCTTCAATGGAGTGCGGCAGGTCTATCGGCAGGGATGAGGGGTATATTTATCGGAATCTTGTAGAAATTCGCGCCGTAGGCGCAGCGGTTATTAGCCCCGCGCTTCAGCGTGGGGTGGGCGTATCCAATAAAGTATCCGGAGTCCCGGGACGGTGCATCATGGCCCATACATACGCGTGCAATTTTGTCCATTGCGTCTTCAGCACCAAAGAGCGGCGTCCTTTGATTCCTGCTCACCGCACGGTCGAACTCTATGCCTACCTGGGCGGCATTGCGCGCAGTGAGAGCTTCTCGCTCATCGCTGCGGGCGGAACAGCCAATCACGTTCATCTGCTCCTCGACTTGCCTGCAACTTGTTCTCTAGCCCACGCAGTTCAGAAGCTCAAAGGCAGCTCTTCCCGGTGGATGGGAGAGGGATTTTCCTGGCAAGAGGGATACGGAGCTTTCAGTGTCAGCCCGTCGCAGATTGAGACCGTGAAGGAATATATTCAGAATCAGGAAGGACATCACCGCAAGCGTAATTTTGAGGATGAATTTGTGGCTCTTTTACGCAATTGCGGAATCGAGTTCGATGAGCGTTATGTGTTTGGTTGAGCGGTGTTTGCGCCGTCCCTATGGGACTCCGGATGAATTATTATTGGCTTCTACCCCACGCTGAAGCGCGGGGCTAATAACCGTTGCGCCTACGGCGCGTTTTTGGCACATTTCAGAGGTACAACCGCCCCCTACGACGCGGGCGACGGTCACTTTCGGCATTTCTTCCGATTTTCCGCATTACCGCAGCTTCGCATATGGCGTTCACAAACTCGACCGAGCCGAACGCGGAATCATCGCGTGTGTCTTCAATCCCCTCCTTCAAAGCCGATGGCGGGAATCATGACTGTGACAGGCGAGGCAACTCTCACCCGTTCGCGCAGGATGAGGATTGCGGAGCAGCCAAGAATCACCAGCAGCGGGTCCAGCGGACGCAGATGATACGGCTCCGGGTGGACGAAGCAATACATGGCGGGAAGAAGTAAAAGCACTCCGGCGAAGCGGATGACCTCATAGGGGTGGCTGCGCCAGGCCAGCGTGAGGCCAAGTATCCCTAGCAACGTCATGCCGGTAGCAAAGGGAATGTTTTCCGGGTCGGTCGGTTCCATGGCCAGATATTTGGGATCAAAGCTCCAGTAACCGGTCCAGAGATAGACGGCGCGGCGGAGGCACATTTGCGCGTACCAGCCGGGGTGGGCGTGAATGTATTCCTTGGCCAGCTGGGCTTTGTGATCCATGTAGGCCAATTCGCCGGCGTTGTACTCGGCCAACTCGGAGGCATCGTGCAGGGGATGCTGAGCGTCGTTGGTCCAATGCAGGCTGTTTCCGTTGTTGCCCATCCACATCTCCAAGCCCATGCTGTCACGCAGGGGAATGAAGCGATGAAAGACCAGAGCCTCACGAATCATCCAAGGAGAGATGGCTGCGGCCAGTGTGAGCGAGGCAGCAAGGCCGGGCAGCAGCCAGCACCGACCTGCGCGGGCCAACCGCCAGGCAGCCAGCAAAAGCAGAAAGGGAACGACGATCAGAATCGACGGTTCGGTGAGCGCCGCGAAGCCGGCAAGCAGGCCAAAGCCGACCCAGAGTCTGAGGCGAGAGGAAAGCTCCATCTCCTGCGCCAGAACAAGCAGCCAGAGCAAACAGAGCAGCAGCAGGTGCGTGGACCAAGCCCAGGCGGCGGAGAAGTAAATGCCATTGGGAAAGAAGGCCCATCCCCAGCCAGCCCACAAAGCAGCGCGCGGTCCAAAACTGCGACGGGCCAGCAAAAAGACCGGAATGCAGCCCAGCGCGTTGATCAGGCAGTCAAATGCATGAATGGCAAAGATCGATTGAGCGGTATGAATGCCAAAGAGGCGGAAGAAGAAGGCGACGATCAGCGGATAAACCGGCGGCATGATTGCCGAAGGCTGCGAGGAGACGAAGGGACTTCCAAAGCCATGACCAGCCAGAAGAGAGCGCGCCACGTTGCCCTGCTCCCAGGCATGGATGTGCTGAGCATCCATCAGATCTTCGAAGAGATAGCTGTTAAAGGGTATGACGGCCAGGCGGAGGAGCAATGCAACCAGCACCATCCATACCAGAGTCGGCACAGCCTGTAGCCGGCTGCGGATCAATGCGCTCAAACTTTTCTAATTCTCCTTCCGATATTGTCCCATAGTTGGACGCGGGTCGATGAGAGCGGATTACACTCCAAAGGAATGCGCGCTGGTAACCGCATGGTGTTTACGGCGGAGATGGAAGCTCCGCACAGCCGAGGAGGATTCCTCCTCTTCATGGTAATTTGGATCGGTTGTGGTAGGTTAAATGTGGGAGAAATAGAGAAGATATGCCGCCAATTTCAGAGTTTATCAAGCATCATTATCGTCACTTTAACGCTGCTGCGCTGGTGGATGCCGCAGAAGCCTACAACGCCCTGTTGGCTGCGGGCGGCAAGATGTTTGTCACCATCGGCGGAGCGATGAGCACTGCGGAGCTGGGCCTCTCGCTGGCCGAGATGATTCGCCAAGACAAGATTCACGGCATCTGCTGCACGGGAGCGAATCTAGAGGAGGATGTCTTCAACCTCGTGGCGCACGATTTTTACGAGCGCGTACCCGGCTACCGCGACCTGACTCCGGCGGACGAAGCCAAGCTGCTGGCGCGCCACATGAATCGCGTGACGGATACCTGCATACCGGAGATGGAGGCGATGCGGCGGATCGAGAACGAAGTGCTGAAGGAGTGGGTGCGCGCCGACCAAGCTGGTGAGCGGCTGTTTCCCCACCAGTTCATGTACAAAATTCTGCTTTCGGGCGATCTGAAAGCGTCGTATCAGATTGATCCTAAAAATAGTTGGCTGCTGGCGGCGGCGGAGAAGAATCTGCCGATTTTTGTTCCCGGCTGGGAGGATTCGACGCTGGGAAATATGTTTGCCGGGCACTGCATCACGGGCGACGTGAAGAACGTCCACACCGTGCGCACCGGCATCGAATACATGATGGAGCTGGCCGAGTGGTACACGAAGACTACAGCCGAGACGCCGCTAGGCTTCTTCCAGATTGCGGGCGGCATCTCCGGCGACTTCCCCATCTGCGTGGTGCCGATGCTGCACCAGGATTTGCAGCGCCCGCACGTTCCGCTGTGGGCCTACTTCTGCCAGATTTCTGACTCCACCACCAGCTACGGCTCCTACTCCGGCGCTGTGCCCAACGAGAAAATCACCTGGGGCAAGCTGGCCGAGGCGACGCCGAAGTTCATCATCGAGTCGGACGCATCGATTGTGGTGCCGCTGGTCTTTGCGTATATTTTGGGGTGGTAGACGCGATTTCCATCCCCGGTCTGAAAATCCAGACCGGGGGCACCCAGAAATTATGTGTTGATCTTAAAGCCTGCATCTTCGGATGCGGGCTTTTTTGATCTTATCCCAAAATAGGGAATGGAAATAATTGAGAAAAGAGAGAAATAAGACTAGACTAGACCTAGTCAAGTTGAGGAGGGGATCATGCCTACAGCGAATGCCACGCATACCGTAAATATCTACGAGGCCAAAACCCAGCTCTCCAAGCTGGTTGATCTGGCGGCTGGCGGAACAGATGTAATCATTGCGCGGGCCGGTAAGCCGACGGCACGCCTCACCTTGCTAAAAACCGACAAAGAGAAGCGGCTCGCTGGATTGGGATCACTCGAAGGAAAAGGCTGGATCGCGGAAGACTTCGACGCGCCGCTGCCCGACGAGATTCTGGCGCTCTTCGAAGGGCGATAATGCGCCTTCTACTGGACACTCATATTTTCTTTTGGTGGTTTTCCGAGTCTGCGCGGATCTCTCCCAAAGCCTTCAAGACAATCAGCGAAGCCGAAGTAGTTTTTGTCTCTTCGGCTTCGATCTGGGAGATTTCTATCAAGGCTCGTTTGGGCAAGATCGATGCCGACCCACAGCGGCTCTTCGATCAAATGATTGTTTTTGGCTTCCGGGAGCTTCCCGTCTGGTCAAAGCACGCGATGCTGGTGGCCAAGTTGCCGATGCATCACGCCGATCCCTTTGACCGCCTGCTCATTGCACAGGCGATCAGCGAGCCACTGCATCTGCTCACTGTGGATGCGCAGTTGCAGCCATACAGCGAACTGGTGATTCAGGTTTGACGGCTACCGCTGCAGGAACGCGATAACCTTGGGGGCGATCTGATCAGCGCAAAAGACGGGAGCCATGTGTCCGCAGCCGGAGACGATAGCGAGTTGCGATTGCGGCACAAGGCTGTGCATCGTCTCTCCCTGGCTGAGAGGAAAGATGCGATCCGCATCGTCCCACACAATCAATACCGGCATCTTCAGAGTTGGCAATCGCTCGTCGGTGGCATCCTGGCCCGTGAGCATCGACGCCACAGCGCGGCGTATCACCCAATCCCCGTCATTTCTGACGTGCAGTACGACCCACGCCGCAGCTGCGGGAAGATGCGGCGGATGAGGCGTTAGCAGCGCGAAGAACTGATGCAATTCATCCGGCGTTGTGGGCGTAAACAGGCGTGTATCCCACTCCGGTTTGACGCGCAGACCGCCGCTGTCAAAAAGGATCAGACGCCGCACACGGTTGGGATGCTCGCTGGCCACAAGCTGCACAATCCAGCCGCCCATCGACCAACCGCCCAAGTCCACCTGCTTCAGCTTCAGAGCGTCGATAAATCCGGCCACGACATCCGCTTCATTCTGCACCGAGTAAGAGAACGCCTCAGGCTTCTCGCTGCGCCCATATCCGATCAGTTCCGGCATATAAACACGGTAACCTTCCTTGGTCAAAGGAGCCGCCAAGGCGCGCCAGTCTTCGGAGTCGCCGCCCAGCCCATGCACCAACACCACCGGCGGGCCATCGACGGCTCCCGCAACCAGATAATGCACCCGGTGGCCAGCAATCATCACGGAGTGGCTCTCCATGCCGCGCAACAGATCGCCAGCCGAGTTTTTCCCGTTCAGCAATACTGAAGGCTTGAAGCAGAAGAGCAGCAGAATCGCCAAAGCTACAAGAGATACAGAAAGCCGAAGCCAAAGAGACCACTTTTTGCCTTTCATCGCTACTCATTCCCTTTCAGTTCTCGCGCCATCTGGCCACGACGAGCGGCTGATAAAAACCACTCTCGGCGGGACCCAACCATTGTATTTCCTGGAAGCCTGCCGATTGCAATGCCAGGATGAGTTCCTCGCGCAGCAAGCAGCGATATTCCGAAATGAAATGATGCGTTGTCCAGCTCTGGCCGGATTGCACTGTGATGTAAAGATGCAGGATGTAGCTTGTGTTGCTGGTCCAGTCCCAAACCTGGTGAACGATGCGCCGGTTTCCCTCAACTCCATAAAATGCCGGTTCCTGCATAGTGGGTCGTTGCAGAATCAGCGCGTCATAGTCGCGAATGCTGGCGATGAACAATCCATCTGCCTTCAGCTTGGAACGCATGGCAACCACTGCGCGATTCAGTTGATCGACGGTGAGATGAGGTAGCGCATTATCAAGCGCCGCGACAACATCAAAATCGCTCTCGGCAATCTCCGTGAGCGCCGCCATGTTGGAGACGTGAAAAGCAATCTTCAGACTGCGTTTTTCGGCCTCGCTTCGCGCCCGATTCACAGCGGCTGGACTCAGATCGGAAGCAACGACGCGGTGACCCAGGCCAGCCAATCCTAGCGCCTGTGTCCCGATTCCGCAGGCGCAGTCCAGAATCTTCAACGATGAACTCTGCAAACGTGCGACGAGAAGCGGATTGAGAATTCCGGCCTGCCTCTCGATTGTCTTGTTCCAATCGTCGAAGATCAAGTGATAGTGATCCGCAAGGGGATCATAGAAACTCACAATTCTCTCTGCCATGGTTCCGATCTCTCCAGCATCGCCATTGATGACAGCCTATCAAGCCTGAGCCAGCCAAACGAAATCCGAGCCGATTTTCCCGGCGTATCATCAAAATCATCAGGAGGGACGGATGGCGGAATATACGCTGAAGATTGATGGAATGCACTGCGGGGCTTGTGTGCGAAGGGTGACACAGGCGCTGAGCGCGTTGGATGGAGTGTCGGTGAACGAGGTGACAGTGGGCGCGGCGCGGTTCACTTCCGCGCTGGAGCCTGCGCCGGTGGAAGCTGCCGTTTCCGCACTGGGCAAGATCGGGTTCTCCGCGAAGCTGGAAGCATAATCCATGTCCGCATCCGCCACAGAATCGCTGACGCTCCCCGTGCTGGGCATGACCTGCGCCTCTTGCCAGCATCACGTGGAAGAGGCTCTGCGCGCGACGGCGGGCGTGGAATCGGCGCGCGTCGATCTGATGGCGCATCGGGCGAGTGTGGTCTTTGATCCGGCGATGGTGCAGCCCGCGCAACTGATCGATGCGATTCGCGCGGCGGGCTACGATGCCGTCTTGCCGCGCACCGATGGTTCTACTGAAGAGACAAAAGAGTCAGGCGATAATGGAGCCGAGCGGAAGGCCTATGCGACGCTGATCGCTGGCGCGGCGGCGATGCTGTTGGCGATGCCGCTCGGCGAAAAGATGGGCTCTTTGGATCATGCGCTGATGCGGCTGTTGCCGTGGCTCTTTGCGCTGACGCCGGATCTGCTGCGCTGGTTTCTTCTTCTGCTGACTGCGGGGATGATGGCCTGGGCGGGGCGCGGAATTTACATGAGTGCGGCGCGCGGGCTGCGGCATGGCGCTACGAATATGAACACGCTGGTCAGTTTGGGGACCGGTGTGGCCTTTCTGTATTCGGCTTACGCTACGATTTGGCCAGCTGCGCAGCGGCAGGTTTACTTCGACGCGGTTCTGCTGATTATTGGCTTTCTGCTGCTGGGCAAGGCGCTGGAGGGTCGGGCGAAGCGTCGGGCGCTGGCCGCTCTGGAGGCGCTCTCGCGGCTGAAGCCGGCGACCGCGCGGCGCATCCGCGATGGCGTGCAGACGGTTGTGCCGCTCGAAGAGATTCAGGTGGGCGAGAGCGTGCTGGTGCTGCCGGGCGAGCGCTTTCCGGTGGACGCGACGATCCTGGAAGGCCGCACCACGGTGGATGAATCGATGCTGACCGGTGAGCCTACGCCGCTGGAGCGCTCGGTGGGCGGGCGCGTGCTGGCCGGGTCGCTCAATTATGAGGGCGCGGTGACCTGCTACGCGGAGTCGCTGGGCGAGGCGACAATGCTGGGGCAGATTACGCGCATGGTGGAGCAGGCGCAGAGTTCGCGCGCGCCCATGGAGCGGCTGGCCGACCGGGCAAGCGCGATCTTTGTGCCGATTGTGCTCTTGCTGGCCGCGCTGACATTTGTGGTTTGGATGGTCGCCACGCACTCGCTGGAGAGGGCGCTGGCTTCGACGGTCGCGGTGCTGGTGGTGGCCTGTCCATGCGCGATGGGGCTGGCCGTGCCAGCCGCGCTGACCGTGGCCGTGGGGCGCGGGGCGCAGATGGGCGTGCTCTTCAAGGGCGGCGAGGCGCTGGAACGCCTGGCGCATCTGGATGCGATTGTGCTGGACAAAACGGGAACGCTGACCGTGGGAAGGCCTGTGCTGTGCGGGATTCATGTGCTCCTTGATGCTGCGAATGATTCCCATGTTTTGAAAGGGCACGGCTTCAGCCGTGCCGTTGACGAACCCAACACGGATGCGGCTTTAGCCGCCGAGGGAATGCCTGTTGCCGAAGATAGATTCCCTCAGGGGCTAAAGCCCAATTCTTTATTCGAAATCTCTATCGGCGCAGCTAAAGCCGCGCCCTTTCAAAGCGCCGAGTTTCGCAAGAGCGGAAGTAATTTCGCAACCAGTACAAACTACATCGAAAATAATTTATTGCGCATGGCGGCTGCCGCCGAAGATCGATCCAATCATCCGCTGGCTCATGCGGTGCTGGATGCTGCGCGAGCGCGTGGGCTGGTCTGGAAGTCTGCCGAGGACGTACAGGTTCTCCCCGGGCGCGGGCTCAGCGCGAGGGTGGAGGGGCGCGATTGCCTGCTGGGCAATGAGGCGCTCTTCAAGGAGTTTTTCATCGCTCTGCCCGCCGAAGCAACGCCCCCGGATCCGGGGGTGACGCGGCTGTGGATGGCTCTGGACCACGCGCCCGCCGGGTACTTTGATGCGCGCGATGCGCTGCGCGACGATGCGGCGGAGGCTATTTCTGCGTTGCGGCGGTTGGGACTGCGGGTTCTGATGCTAACCGGCGATTCCGCCGAGGCGGCTGCGCCCATTGCGCGCCAGGCGGGGATTACCGAAGTTGAAGCGGGGCTGGACCCTGCTGGCAAGCTGGCTCGGATTCGCGCGCTGCAACAGAGCGGCCTGCGCGTGGCGATGGCCGGCGATGGCATCAACGACGCGGCAGCGCTGGCTCAGGCGGATGCGGGCATTGCGATGGGTTCGGGCGCGGACTTGGCGCAGGAGGCTGGCGATGTGCTGCTGCTGAGGGCACAGCCCGCGTCGATTCCGGCGGCGCTGGAACTGGCCCGCGCAACGCTCGGCGTGATGCGCCAGAATTTGATCTGGGCGGCGGGCTACAATCTGCTGGGGATTCCGCTGGCCGCGGGCGTGCTGTATCCGGGCTTTCACATTTTGCTCAGCCCTTGGGTGGCGGCGGCGGCGATGGCGCTCAGTTCGGTGAGCGTGTTGGGAAACAGTCTACGGCTGCGGGGATGGACGGCGTCTTGATCGGCGGATTGGGTTCGTGGTTTCCCACCCATTCCGCAAAGTGCGCGGAATGGATGGGGCACCCAGCTTGGTTTGGCACGTTGAGACGTAACCACACGGACTACCCCGGCACGATAAACTATTTGAGAGCCATTCCGTGCGCATCCTGACCCGCTACATTCTCGGCGAAATTCTCTCCCACGCTCTAATCGGGGGCGTGATCTTCACCTTCGTTCTCTTCATGAAGGAGCTGCCGCGCGTTCTGGAGATGGTGGTGCATAACAGCTCCAGCTTTGTCAGCGTGATCGAGATCGTTCTCTTCATCCTGCCCAACATTTTCATGGTCACGATTCCCATGGCGGTGCTGGTGGGTGTGCTGCTGGGCTTCAGCCGTCTGGCCGCGGACAGCGAAGTGATCGCCATGCGCGCCTCGGGCCTCGGTATCGGCTACTTTGTGCGCGTGGCCTCGATTGTGGCCGTAGGCGGCACTCTGCTTGGCCTCGCCAACTCGCTGGTTCTGGCACCGCGCGCTAACCGGGCGATCCTGACGATGAACAAAGAGCTGGCACAGCAGGCCTCGTATGAGATTGAGCCGCGCGTCTTCGACGAAGACTTTCATAACTTTGTTCTCTACGTGCAGAACGTGCACTCCGGGACCGGCGCGGCACACTGGGATCGGGTCTTTATGGCTGACACCAGCGATCCGATCAGTCCACAGGTCACCACCGCCGCCGCCGCCACCGTCTCCAACGATTCCTCGCAACAGTTGCTGGTTCGTCTGCGGGATGGAGCGCGCCACGAGACGGTAGCCAGCCAGCCCGAGCAGTACAACATCTCCACCTTTGACTTTACCGATATGCCGCTGACGCCAGGGCAGCAGAGCGATCTGCACTTGGGTCGCCTGGACACGGATATCTACGCCATGCCGATGAGTGCGCTGCGCCAGCGCGGCCACGCCAAGGATGGCAAGCGCTTTCAGATTGAGATGCACAAGCGCTTTGCTTATCCGGTGGCGTGCCTGGTGCTGATGCTGGTGGGCGTTCCGCTGGGCGTAACCTCGCGGCGCGGCGGCAAGAGCTTTGCATGGATCTTTACCATTCTGCTGGTTTTTGTGTATTACTTGCTTTCTTCAACCGGTATTGCGCTGGGCAAACAGAACTGGATATCCGCCTTCTTTGCGGTATGGTCGGCCAACCTGCTCTTCGCCGGGGGCGGCATCTTTCTGCTCTGGCAGATGGCCTCCGGCGGCCGGATTCTGAATGCCATCACAGCCTGGAGCCAGCGCTTGCAGAGGGCAGAATCCTGCGTTCCGGCCAAGCCTCTGAGCAAATTGAGCAACCCGCTCAGAGTGCTGATGAATAAATTTCCCGCACGCCCGCAACGCGCCAAGGCGCGCAATGTCTTCCCGCGCATTCTGGACGAATATGTGGTGCGCGAATTCCTGGGAACTTTTCTCCTAGTGCTCTCAGGCTTCGTGATGCTGATGCTGGTCTTCACTTTCTTTGAGTTGATGGGCGACATTCTGCGCAACCATATTGCGATTACGCTGGTCGGCGAATACCTGCTCAATCTGACGCCCTTCATGCTCTACCAGATCACGCCGCTGGCGGTGCTGATCGCCGTGCTGGTCACCTTCGGCGTGCTAAATCGCAACTCGGAGATCATCGCCATGAAGGCCTGCGGCATCAGCCTTTACCGGCTGGTGATTCCCATCGTTTCCATCGCCGCGCTGCTCGCCGTAAGCCTCTTTCTCTTCGACCAGTTTTATCTGCCGCAGGCCAACCGCCGCCAGGAGGCGCTGCACAACATCATCAAAGGACGCCCACCGCAAACCGTGCTGCATCCAGAGCAGAACTGGATCTTCGGTGAGCCGCGCGCAGGCGAAGCGGGGCGCATCTTTTACTATCAGTTCTTTGATTCCAAGAGCAATGAGTTCGCCAATATCTCTATCTTCGAGTTCGATCCCGCGACCTTTGCGCTTTCGCGGCGCATCTTTGCCGCCCGCGCCACCTGGGATGCGGAGACCGGAGCGTGGAGCTTCACCAATGGCTGGCAGCGCGACATCTCCGCCGCCAATGTGACGGAATACCGTCCATTCCAGAAGACCGGCTTTGCTGAAATCCATGAAGCCCCCGGCTACTTTACCAAAGAAAATCTGCAAGCGCAGGAGATGAACTTCGGCCAACTGGACGAGTACATCAACGACCTGCGGCAGAGCGGCTTTGATACCATGCGCCTAAGCGTCGAGCTGTGGCACAAGCTCGCTTATCCGCTGATGACGGTGATTATGGCGATGCTGGCGATACCCTTTGCGCTCATGATGGGACGGCGCAGTTCGCTGACCGGCGTGGCGACGGCGATCGGAGTCACTCTTGTTTATATTGTCATCAATGATCTTTTTGAGGGGTTGGGCAACGTGAATTACCTGCCCGCGCTGATGGCGGCATGGTCTTCGGACGTGCTCTTCGGCCTGGTGGGCTGCTATCTGCTACTACGGACGCCGACGTAAGCATTCAACGGATGTGTGAGTTTTTTAGACTCAACTGGCATCTTCACGGAGAAACAAGCGTGGACCGGGAGGTCCACACTACAGATGGGATGAGACGGCTGGTCTCGCGAGCAGCTAAGCTGTACGCAGCGCACTCGAGGTGCTAAAAGGAGACCAGCCAATGAAGAAGGTTAGCAAACAAATGCGAAAA
>Ga0302140_10000866_pt1 | contig 39805 bp, 42 predicted proteins | sample I_Bog_E1_1_FD_202095 | JGI IMG/M metagenome (GOLD analysis project Ga0302140, IMG submission 202095) | Peat permafrost microbial communities from Stordalen Mire near Abisko, Sweden - I_Bog_E1_1 | ecosystem: Environmental > Terrestrial > Soil > Wetlands > Peat | place: Sweden: Abisko, Stordalen...
ATATTTAACAATACAATCTTTGACTTTTACCTTAGGATTAGAATATAGATCATACAAATTATATTTTGATTCTACATTTAGAATTTGAGTTAAGTTAGACTGCGAATCATTGTCTATAAGTAGAACATTATGCTCATGCTCTGCAAATTGACCTGCAAGGTTTATTGCTGTGGTAGTCTTACCTACACCTCCCTTGACATTAATTATAGATATAATATCACACATGAATATTTCACCTCATTATTCAATATTAAGATAACATATTGATTTTTTATTTTATATATAATATTTACATTTAATATTAAGATATCACATTGTTTTGTTATTGTAAATATAGTATTTATATTTGATATCAAAATATAATATTAGTTTATTATTATTAATTAAATATTGATACTATAAATTACTATTATACAAAAGAGGTGTAGATTTTGCCCAAAACACACCAGGTACTTGTCACCTAATTTAGGTTGTTATATCCATAAGTGCCAAGGCTTGCACCAAAAATAGTTTTCTTTAGTACATATATATTCTAAATGAAGGGGGGGAGAGAATTTTAGACTGTATGACCTGTCCTTTTTTTAGGTGATGGATTAGGTGACCAAAGATCTTTTATTAAAAACAGATTGTCCTTTAAAAAATACGTATACAGCAATAATAATGTTATCTAGATATATAGATATATAGTTATAGTATTAAAAGAATCATTATTCCATATAGTTATCTAGTTATATATATGGATTATTACGCAAGAAAAGAAATACTGGAATATGAAGAAAAGTAGTGGCGAAAGCCACAAAAGGGCACGCAGTGCTCTTTAATACAATGGGTTGAATAGGTCCTTAAAACGTACCATATCTAGTGGCTTGAAGTATATTAATATCTTCCTTTTATTGAGTATTTGGAGATATGTTATATGTTATAAAAAAATATGCAAATAAAAACATTTGTTAATAATTACATTCATAACCAAACTCTTTATGCCTTAAAAATGAATTCGATATAGTTGAATATTGTAAACTATCCCTATATAATTTTATGGATAATTATATAAAAACATTTAAAATATACAAAATTAAGCTATTGTTAAGGTTACTATAATATCCTTATAAATAAAGAAAAATTATATAAAAATTAGTTATTTAATGAAATTGGAGGGTGAAAATTAACAATGAATATAAGTACAAATTTATCTGACACTATGCATAATGAAAAGAATAATCTTATTAACAAAGTTCCAGAAATTACTATATTGTTCTGGATTATTAAAATTTTGACTACTGGAATGGGTGAGGCGGCATCGGATTATATATCTCATATGTCTCAAGGGTCTGGAGGACCAGGAGGAGCGGGAAGACCGGGAGGATCGGGATTACCGATGATAATTATTGGCGGTTGTCTAGTAATCTCTTTAATACTGCAGTTTAGAGCACGCCGATATGTAACATGGATTTATTGGTTAAATATTGCATTAATAAGTGTCTTTGGTACTATGGTTGCAGATGGAATGCACCTTGAGCCGGTTGTATCAACTACAGTATTTGCGATATTATTGGCTATTATTTTGATAGGATGGTATGTGAGCGAGAAGACTTTATCTCCACATAGTATCAATACTCGCCGGCGCGAGGCCTTTTACTGGGCAACTGTAATGGCTACATTTGCACTTGGTACTGCAGTAGGAGATATGACTGCAGATGCATTTGGATTAGGTTTTTTATGGTCAGGCATTATGTTTATCGGAATAATTGCTATACCAGCTTTGGCCTACAAATTGTTTAATATGAACGAGGTGTTCACATTTTGGTTTGCCTACATAACTACACGACCACTAGGCGCCTCTTTTGCGGACTGGATGGATTCTCCTATTCGTAGAGGTGGCCTAGGATGGAGCCAGCCAGTGATAGTTTTGATAGCAATTTTTGTTATTATTGCTCTTGTGGCTTATATGGGCTTCACTCACATGGATGTTAAAAAGCCAAAAGAACCACGCCACAGTCGCAAGATTGCTAATGCATAATTCTGTATAGCTATATAGTTCATGCTTACTAATAAAGTTATAAATTTAGACAAATGTCTATTAAGATATGAAATCAAATTGTTATGTCTACAATTTAAAGTATTTACAATAATATACGACAATTTAAACAATCCAATAAGGATCTCTTTTCTTAATAAAATTCGTGAAAACAAGTATGAATTAATTATGGAAGATGATATTCTTTATCCATTTAAACTTATGATAACACTTTTATGACATATTTTATTATATATTTATGATGTAAATTGATTGTATTAAATATTAAATTTATTTAGATAGGAGAATAAAACATGCTTTTAAAAAAACAAACTATTTCTTTACTAGTATCTATTGCGTTGACTACGACACTTTGTGCATGTGGCAGCACTGCTAAAAACCCATCTACAAGTACCGATACTAAGGATAAATATACAAGTACGTACAGTCAGGATAATCAAGCTTTGAAGTTTGACACAACAAAGTGGAGCTATGATGAAACAAATAATGTGTATTGGAGAATCAGCATACAATATTGTTCTAATCCCGCAACAACCCAATATGAGACTATGGGAATTTACGTTCCAGGTCAATACATGACCGGAACAAAAAATGATGATGGAACATACACTTGTAAGATGAATACATCTGGTAAGTTAAATGGATATACATCAGAAACAGCACCTATTATATTGCCAGTAGATACACCAGGCTATATGGCTCAAGCTGCTCCAACTTCATATGACTATAATTCTATAACAAGTTACCTGAAAGCAGGATATGTATATGTTATTCCTGGCATGAGAGGTAGGGGAAATATTCAATCAACTAGTGATGACCAAGGCTACAGCGGAGGTGCTCCTTGGGGAGTAACTGACTTAAAAGCTGCAGTGCGCTATTATCGTTTCAATAAATCTCTTTTACCAGGAGATACAGATAGATTCTTTTTATATGGTATGAGCGGAGGTGGAGCTCAAAGTGCTCTTATCGGTTCAACAGGAGATAGTAATCTTTACTATCCATACTTAGAATCCATCGGTGCAGCTATGACTGATGAAAACGGAAATAAGATTAGCGATGCAATAACAGGTTCTATGTGTTGGTGTCCAGTTACTAGTTTAGATTCTGCTGATGAAGCATATGAATGGAATATGGGACAGTATTTTTCTACTGATACAAGAGATAGTTCTAAATTCACTTCAGCATTATCTAAAGATATGGCAACTGAATTTGCATCTTATATTAACAAACTCGGTTTAAAGGGAGAAGATGGAACTACTCTTACACTTTCAAAATCTAGTTCTGGAATATATAATTCAGGAACATATTACGATTATATACTAAATGAAATTGAAACATCATTAAACAATTTCCTAAGTGATACTACTTTCCCATATACAGAAAAATCAACTTCTATACAAATGGGTAATACAGCTACATCGGGAACTCAAGGAGGTCCAGGTGGTCCAAGTGGAAATAACAATACGAATTCAGAGGCAAAAACATATCAAACAGCTCAAGATTATATTGATTCTTTAAATACTGACGAGAATTGGGTTACTTACGATACAAAAACTAATACTGCAAAGATTACCAGCATTGAGGCTTTTGTAAAACATTGTAAGAATGCAAGTAAGCCTGTTGGTGCTTTTGATAGTGTAGATCTTAGTCGTGGAGAAAACAATTTGTTTGGAAATGGGCAGTCTACTGCATCACATTTTGATTCTGTCGAAGCAGCTTTATTATCAGAAAATGCTTCTGCTTATTCAAAGTACAGCGATTGGGAATCTTCATATGTAACAGCATTTGCAGATGATTTGAAAAAGAAGGATAGTCTTGGAACTAACATGGAAAATCGTTTGAACATGTATAGTCCAATGTATTATCTAACAAGCAAAAATTCCACAGTTGCAAAATATTGGAGAATCCGTACTGGAATAGATCAAACAGACACTGCGCTAACTGTTGAAACAAACTTAAAACTTGCACTTGAAAGTTATGAAGGTGTGAAAAATGTTGATTTTGCCACTGTTTGGGGGCAACCTCATACTACGGCAGAACGTACTGGAAATAGTACTGATAACTTTATTAGTTGGGTAAATGATTGCTTAAAATAATGAATTGAGTAGGAGGAGCCGTGCACTAAATAATTAGTGCACGGCTCCTTTTACACATATTAAGTTTTAATACCTACAAAAATGGGTGATATTTCTCCACCTTAATGTTTATGTTTTTTAATAGTTAATTGATAATAAGATATAGCACAAATTCCATATCAACAACACATCCTATTAATAATTTATTATTAATAGGATGTGTTGCCATTATGTTACATATTTAAAATTCTTGTGTATTACAACTACATTACAATGTATAGATTCCTGAGACAGTGATAAACAAAATAAAACCAGGGCTTATTCTTAAACCCTGGCTTCATTTTGAAATAAGTGTACTTAATGGGGATTTAAAAGTTATTTTTGGAGTAATCCCCAATAATCATCTTCAAAATCATTTCCCATGACAATCACCTCTTTCAAATATTATTGTGTGCAATATTGAATTAAATATACCAGTATTACTACTGTTAAATTATGCCACAAATAAAACTCACGTCTATAAAATTATATTTAAGTATCATAGAAAGATAATGAGATTAATTACACCTATTTATCTATATCCTAGACTTTAAATTATCCACGATATTTGTGCATGTATAATCATATGATTTATAGACATTAATATTTTTCACTAAAAATAATATTTAAATAAAAAATAACCTTTTTTTAAAAGTTTCAAATGTTAATTTATTGTTACATTCAATTGATGTTACTTCAGTTATTCTAGAATGATACGATAATGTATATGAGAATAACATATGTTTGAAAGGATGATAAACTATGAAAAAACTATTAATTTCACTATTAACTGCATCAGTATTAGCAAGTTCGAGTGTAGTAGCATTTGCTGATACTACATCAACAACTACGACATCAATAACTACAACTCAAGCTAGCGACCCATCAACAGGTTTGACTGATCCTTCTGCCGACACAACTTCAACAACTTCAGCTGCTGTAACAATTACAACTCCAGACCCAACAGAAGGTACAACCCTTACTATAGAACAACAAAGAGCCTTATTTTATGCACAAGTATATATGCCTGATATGACTTCTATAGTTAATTTAAGAGTACAGACAACAAATGCTATAGCTGCAAATAATTCAATATCAACAAAAATACAAACTACATTAAAATTATTAAACACAAATAATACAACCAAAATTAAAACTGCACAGCAAACTGTTAGTAGCGATGAAACTCAGTTAAAGTCTTTAACACAACAAGCAAATTCATTGAAAAGTCAATTTTCAAGTTCTATAAAAGCTAAAAACACAAGTAGTATGAGTACTATACAACAGCAATATCAAACTTTGCTTACACAAATAAATACACTAAATCAAAAATTATCAACTGATAAAGCTACTGTAAATTCATTAGAGGCTCAACTTTTAAATAATAAAACGCAACAAGTACAACCTCTAATTCAACAAGCTAAAAGCTTAGCAGCGAAAATAAAGCAAGAAGAAATAGCTAAAAATCAATTATGGATAAGTTATGGCACTCAAATGAAAGCTAATGATTTTACATCAGCTGGAAAAACACTTCAAAGTATAATAACTGCTAAAACTCAAATAATACAGGATATAAATTCAAGGGGAACTGTATTAAATCAATTACTTACAGCGGCTAACGCTTTAGCTAATCAATAGTACAACCCTAACTACAAATTAATAATTTTACATGAGGCTGTTGCAAAATGGAAATTTAATTTCTATTTTGGACAAGCTTGGATCCAAATTAAAAAAATAGTAGGTCCCACAATCCTACCTTGTGGTCCTACTATTTTTATGTGCAATCTAGTATCAATCATATTATATCATCTTACCTATACTTTTCTTATAGTTATTTCTTTTTTCTTTTCATCATATTTCAAAATGACTGCATTATTATCTTCTGTAAGTCCCATATCAGTAAGTATCTTTTTCGGAATATTTAATTTTCCACGTCTTGAGTTTTCAGTTGCATTCCCATAGCATGGAGTAATTGCTACATTTATTACTTTTTCTATCATAGCTTCACTTACCTTTCACTTTTAATTGTACCCATTATATTAAGAATACACTGAAGTTTTAGTGTATTTTCTTAAATCCAGTTATATCTATATAACTATATATCTATATATCTATATATCTATTTGTTAAGGGGATTAGATTTTATAGCTTTTCTCAAATCCTCATCATCTACATGAGTATATACTTGCGTGGTTCCAATATTTTTATGGCCTAAAATCTTTTGAATTGTTCTTATATCTACATTGCTATGTTTATAAAGTAGCGTGGCTGCCGTATGTCTTAACTTATGAGTAGTGTATTTTGTAGTATCAAGACCTGTGGCTGAAATATTCTTTTGAACTATATATTGAACCATTCTTTTAGATACTTGGTTCTTTCGCTCTGATATGAAAAGATATGATTGTTTAATATTTTTTCTCTCTTCCGTATAGCTTTCTATAACTTCAATGCATTTTTCATTAAGATATACGGTTCTATCTTTATCACCTTTACCACGAACCACAAGAATATCTCCTTTAATGTCTTTCAATTTAATATTACAGAGTTCGCTAAGTCTAAGGCCACAATTTAAAAATAGTGTAAGAATAGCTAAATCTCTTCTTTTATTCCTACCTACAATATCCTTAAGTAGTGCTTCTGATTCTTCAAGAGTTAAATAATGTATCTGTTTCAATGGCTGTTTTGGAACTTCTAATTCTCTGCATGGGTTGTTGTCTAATATCTTAAGCTTAGTTTCGCAATATTTAAAGAATGACTTAATGACCGCTATCTTCCTAGCCCTTGCAAATGAACTATTATCTCTATCATTTTTTACATAACTTAAAAATCCATACAGATCTTTAAGCTCTATTAATTTTATAAAGGTTTCATCAATCGCAAGTCCTTGGTATTTATCTTTAGTCCTTAAGTAATCCATAAGTAGCATTATATCTATTGTGTAGCTATAAACCGTACTTGATGCTTTTTCCTGAATAATAGTTAAATAATCTTCGTAGCTTGAAATTATTTCTGGTATTTCTCTATTCATTTGTTTAGCTCTCTTTCTTACTTAATCTGAATACCTTTATTTTACCACCAATGTACCCATTTTTTTCAATTTCATTTGATTTGAAAAAAATAATATTTAATGCATACATATTTATATCAAAGACGTAAAGGAGGGAAATTACATGGCTGTAACTGCAACACTTAAAAGTAAAACTTTAGCTATTGAAGTTCAAACTGATACAGATTTAGCAGGAGATCCTATCTATTCTAAGAAAAATTTTTCAGGAATTAAAACAACTGCAACTAATCAAGGTGTTTACAACGTTGGTGAAGCTATTAAAGTAGTCTTATTAGCAAACACTGGAAAGACATACATTAATGAAGTAGAAACACTTGTAAATGCTTAAGCAGAGAGCCAAAAACTTGTTTTTTGTGCGAATCGCTTACACCTACGACATCAGGAGTAGGTGTTTCCTTAAATAAATTGTAAAGGAGGTACACTTTCATGGAATATACTTTAAATATGGTTTTTTTAACTGCGAGTAGCAAGAAAACTACTTTTTCAGTAACTGGTGTTAAAAATAATCTTACACCTGCTGAAGTAAATGCTTTGATGAATAATATTTTAACAGAAAATATTTTCACTACATCTTCAGGAGATTTAGTTTCAAAGAGTTCAGCTTCTATTGTAGCTAAAACAGTAACAGAAGTTACTATGTCTTAATGTGATCATAAAAGGGTAAGTGATATTACTTACTCTAATCTATAAAAAAATGTGAGGGAGGGAATACACATGGCAGTTACAAAGGTCGCAGATACCAAATCATTATCAATTGAAGTTCAAAGCGGAACTGATACAAGTGGTAACGCTACTTATTCAAAAAAAAGTTTTGCAAACTTAAGAACTGATGTTGTTGTACAAAATGCTTATGATGTTGCTGAGGCTATCAAATCAGTTTTAGCAGAGCCAACAAGAGCATATTTCGTAAATTCAGCTTCTGAATTAGTAAATGCTTAGTAGTTAACTTTAAATAAATAGCAAAGGAGGTTCACTTTCATGGAATATACTTTAAGTATGGTATTTCTAACAGAAAATAATTTAAAGAATACCCTATCAATTAGTGGTGTTAAATCAACAATTACACAAGCTGAGGTAGATACACTTATGGATACTATAATCAATAAAAATATATTTTTACCAAATGCAGGTGCATTAGTTAGTAAGGATTCAGCTCAACTTGTAGCTAAGACTGTCACTAAATATGATGTAGCCTAAGATTAATTATAAGAGTAATAGGATTTATTCCTTTTGCTCTTATTTTTTTGCTTCAATTTATGGATAAGATAGATTTAGGGATATTAGCCTTATTTAATAGATATTTTAATTGGATACAGAAAAATAATTTTAAGGATAATATTGATAATTACATATATTACTTTCAGCATGTAGAAAAAATCAAAAGTGTAGATGGGGTGCAGCCAACATTTCCGACAAAACCCACTCTAAGACATAAAATGGAAAAACATCTTATAATTCACCCACTTTTTAAAATAGTAATCTATAGTACATAATAGTATAATTTACTTATAAAGTGTTGCTGAATAGTAAATGAAGGCGAACTTGTGTAAGATACAAGTATAGAAACCCAAATACAGTTATAGCGGAATATTTCTGTGATATTTTGGCGGAAATGCATACGTTAGGCGCCATTTGCATACCAATATCCACTGCTACTACATTGACCTTAATTGACAAGGTCTTGAAACACCAACAATGTCTAACTATATTATATAAAAGTTCTAAACTTATAAACTTTACCCTGAATTTTACGCTTGGAGGAAATAATATATGAGTTACTGGGACACAGCAGTCTGCGAAACAAACGGAATTAACATACACTACACAAGAACCGGGGGAAACAAACCGCCTTTAATTTTGCTACATGGATTAATGACTAATGGGGAGTGTTGGACAGGTTTGGCACATGTTCTGGAGAAAGAATATGACGTAATCATGCCGGATGCCAGGGGACATGGCAATTCGAGTGTACCTGACTTTGGATATCGATACGAAGACCATGCAAACGATGTTGCCGGTTTAATAAATGTCCTAAGACTTCCTCCTCCAATCCTGCTCGGACATTCCATGGGGGGGATGACTGCAGCCGTGGTGGCAAGTCGTAAACCAAATCTACTCCGTGGCCTGGTCTTAGCTGATCCAACGTTCTTGAGTCCCAAAGTTCAGCGCGAAGTTCACGATAGTGATGTCGCCGACCAGCATCGGCGAATGCTCAATATGTCATTGGATGAGGTGGTGGCAGACGCGCGGAATAGACACCCTAATCGGTCAGGGGAGATCCTTGAGTTGTTCGCTCGGGCACGACTTCAAACAAGCATGGCCGCCTTTGACGTTCTCACGCCACCGAACCCTGACTATAAGATGTTAGTGAATGCAATTGACGTTCCAAGCCTCATCGTATTTGGTGATAAAGGCGTGGTTTCGTCTGTTGTTGTCGAAGAACTGCAACTTCTTAATCCAAGACTTCAGGCAGAACAAATCCGGGAAGCTGGTCACAGTGTCCACTTAGACCAGCCAGAGCGCTTTGCGACTGTCGTCGGATCTTTCATACGTTCAATTGGAACAGTCATTGATTCATGAACTTGCTAAACTTGAATCCTTTGGTAGATTGATGCGCATGTTTAACAATATGCCTATTCCATTGTCAAAGACACAATTACTAATTTCAAGATTGGTATACCCTATAGCAGTACGAAGGAAGTGAAAGAAAATGGGCGCAAACATAGCTCCATTTCAAACCTGCAAACGACGCCTAACAATAAATTTCCGTTCAGCTTGGCTTGAAAAGATAGCCAAGCTACACCTGCGATACTAAGCTAAGTCTGGCTAAGTGTCTCGACGTCGGAAATTCGAAACGTTATTACGTCCTTTTCTTATATGGTTCATTAATCATAATTCTAGAGTATTTGAACAATGGTAGATTATAACGTACTAAAATATTATTGAAAGAAGAAAACATAATAGATGATTAAAGAAATTGAAATGCGTAGAAGCATAAGAAAGTACATTGACAAGCCAGTTGAAAATGAAAAAATAACTGAGCTACTTGAAAGCGCAAGACTTGCTCCATCAGGCAATAACACGCAACCTTGGCATTATATAGTAGTAAAATCTGACGAAATGAGACAAAAAGTAATTGAGGCTTCTCATAATCAAAAATGGATGCTAACAGCTCCTGTTTTTATTGTATGTGTTGCAGATGTGCGTTGTAGAATAAAAGAAGATATAGATGTATATTTAGATGATAATAGCCCACAAGATGAGGTAAAACGAATAATTAGAGATACTTCAATTTCAGCAGGATACATGTTGCTACAAGCTAATAATTTAGGATTAGGAGCCTGCTGGGTTGCTGGTTTTCCAATACGGGATACGGCAACGATTCGTGTAAAAAACAGCCACAATACAGTATTTACCATTTGTGACGAACTATAAAGCAAAAATGGTACTACTATTTTGTGGCTGTTATGACGTGAAATAAGAAAATTGTGCTGTAAAAATATCATCAATCTATTATTTTTTAGGGTTGAATAGTTATACCAATCATTCTCAAAGGTTTATCTGTTTCATTCCATATAGAGTGAATAACCGAACCATGTACTATAATAGATTCATCTATGTTCACCGTAACTTTCTTTTTTCCCATTTTGATCGTTGCTATACCTTCAACAACTATAAAAAAATGGTCATGTATATGAGTATGACTTGGGTTTGGTCCCCCTCCTTGTGGTTCAATATATGCAATAGAACAATCAGAAATTATTCCTTTAATTTCTCCAGTTAATTGTTTTGCTTTAAATCCAAAATGATTTGGAGGTGTAATAAAATTATCCATAAATCAACAATCCTTTCTTGTATATAATATATTATAACGCTATTAATACACAATAATTTACTATTCCGCAACACTTTATAAGTAAATTATACCATTCTGTACTATAGATTACTATTTTTAAAAATGGGTGACTTATAAGATATTTATCCATTTTATGTCTTAGCGTGGGTTTTATCGGAACTGTTAGCGACACCCCTATATAATCAATTAACTATTTATTTAACTTAAATTTTATTTGTTTATATATATTTTATAATACCGTAAGAAGTAATTAGTATAATAAAAATATTAGTATACTTGCCATTTAAATTTACATAGGACCTGCAATTTGTCAAACAAAAAACATTATTACCGTATTGCACCAGTTTACAAAACATTGCATGAAATGAAGCTTTCATGCAATGTTTTGTCTAAACCACAAACAAACTTCCATTTCTGACTAGAATTCTCCTATTCACTCTCTGAAATATATCTAATTATTCCCTAATAATTTCCATCTATTACAATTCTTATTTAATACAATTTCCAATTCTGATTTAGTAATATGATTACTCTATAATTTCCATTTAAAATTTAAAATTCTCTTAGAATCCATTTTATGTTCATGAATGTTATTGAACATTTTAGTTAAATATACTATTATATATTCAAAAACTATTTATGAACAAAAGGGGATATTTTTATGGTCTTAAATCAAATTCAAAAAGATTATGTAAAAAATGTTATTTCACAAAACAGGGGATCACAAACTCCAATCATGAAAGATCATATTTTAAAATTTGCTACAGACCTTGGCCTTCAACTCCCAAAAAGCACAACCAAAGAAAGTGTATTAAATTTAATATTCAATATTGGCAACGAAGATAAATTCTTTGATGAATTTGCACATTACATTGATGTGCCATTTTGGGATGCAGCCAAACTGAATAATATCTCATACAAGCAACTTAGTGATCTTGACCAGTTAGGAGTTATTAGTGCTTTAACGTACACAGGCCATAAAGATGCTACACTCTATCCACTATCTGTACTTAGCTTCAAGGAAGGTGAGCTATTAGAAATCTGGAACAATAAAAATAAAACTGATTTCTTTAGAACTAGAATTGAAGTTGAAAATATAGATGATGTTCAAAATATAATTAATGAACTATCTCAGCTATTTGAAGTAGAAAATATATCAAAACCATATCCTCATAGAGAAAATCTAAAAGGATGTTATATTTATCTTTCAATCAGATCACTCAATGGCAGTATAACAAATTATAATTACAAGAATGAAGAAAATGCTAAATTAAAACTAGAAAATTCAACACTTAAAGGAGAAATCGAAGATTTAAAATCCAAAATAGCCAGTCTTAACATAGATTCAAGAAATACTCCTGCTTACAAAAATCTTGAAAAACAAATTAACGAACTCAATTTATGGAGAATTGAACATATGTCAGATTCATATGAAATTGAATCATTAAAAAAGAAAATCACAGAGCTAGAAGCAAATACAACCACTACCAATGGTGGAAGACCTCAAAAGTTTACAGATCAAGAAAAAGAAACAATGAAGATGTATCGACTTCAAGGAAAATCCATAAGAAAAATAGCTGAGATATTTAATTGCTCTACAGGACTCGTTCACAAAATAGTTAGTCAACAAAAATGATTATCTCTTTTAAAAATTACTTGTGTTATACTTGTGTTATATTTATAACACAAGGGAAGTGATTATATGACCATGGATGAAACTATTGTATACGTAAACAATAGTTTAAACGAAGGCTATTCAATTGTCAAAATTGAGAAAGAATTAAATTATGGCAAAGATACCTTAAGGAAGAAAATAAATAGAGCTGGTTTTCAATATGATAAAGCTCTAAAGAAGTTTATTTTTGATGCTAACACAGTTGTAACACAGGATATAACACACGCCGAAAATAATATTATAACTAAACCTATAACACAAAGTAATAACACAAATGTAACACAGCCGTCATCACCTAGAGCTTTTACTGATGAAGATTTTAAGATATTATTTAAAATTATTGATGACTATAAATCAAAAGATGACTGTACATCAAAAAATGAAAATATAGTTATTCCTAAAAATGATTCAGAAATAACCACCAGATCATTCAGGAGCTATAAGAATGTTTTTGATTCGTTCTCAGAGTACTGCAAAGACAATAGCTTAAATCAAAAGGATGCTATAGCTGATGCTCTTATATCATATATCTCAAGATAAATATCTCCATAAAAAAAGATAGCCCTTATGGTGCAACCTAAGGGTTATCTTATAAAATAATGGCTATCTAATTTAATGCTTTTGGTATCAAAGAGAATATAACACACACCGAAAAAGCACCTATAACATAAAGCAATAACACATATTAAAGATAAATCACTTATCCTATCCACTCAATTTCCTCATAATCCTATTGTCTTAGATCAAAATTATTGAACTCATTCATTTATATAATAAATTAAATTTATTTAACAGCTTCATTAGTTTTCGCTACAGCCTACAAATTTTCTAATTTATTTTTCAACTTTTCTAACTCTAAATCTTTTTTCCCAAGCTCTAATTCCAATTTATTATGTAATTTATTTAGCTTATCCTGTAGTTCTTTATTCTTATTACTTAAAATTATATTAGTATCATCTAATATAACTTTATCTTCTTTAACTTCCTGAAGCTTATTTTGAAGATCTGCAATAGTCTTATCCTTAGTAGTTAGTTGCAAGCTTAGCTCTTCTCTTATACAATCTTCTGTTGTTGTATTTTCTTTAAGGCTATTAATATAAAATTTAACCAAGTTATTAACTGTTGTTTGGAATACCTCAATGCTCTTTGATCTGTCTCCAAGAGTACTCTTAGTATTACTTAATTCAAGTGCATTAAGCAAACTTGTAAATGCTTCTTGCTTTTTTACATTGTAATGTTTACTTTACAATGTAATTTAATGTATACATATACATTTATGTAATTCAGTACAAAAAAAATAAATAGTCATAACAATTAAAAATCATTATGACTATTTTTCCTAAAGCTTTTCTTTAATTTATCTATCGTTTGCCATTCTTCACTGTTTAGTAGTTTTGTTCATTAAATTAAACTTATGTTTTTAATATATTTTTCAATCTTAACCTATATATTCTTTAAAAGGCAATTCAATGATTCTTCCTGTTTCATCACAGTTATATTTTTTTGTACAATCAAAGTGTGTGTTGCCAACTAAGTGTATTACAACTTCATAAAATTCTTCTGCCATAACATCAGAATCTTGCAAAACAGTACCTGACATATATCCTTTTTTTATGAAATCTAATGATTCTGGTATTGCATCAATTCCAACAACCGGTATAGTTTTTGTATTACCACCTTTATTATATCCATATTTTTGTAGTGCTTTTACAGCACCTATAGCCATAACATCATTATTAGCAATTACGACTTCAATTCTATTACCATATTGTACTAACAAGCCTTCCGTTTTCTCCCTTGCCAAATTTTCATCCCAATTGCAAAATTCTGATGCAAGTTGTTCTACTTTTATTCCTGCATCTTTAATTGTCATAGTAGAGTATTTAGTTCTATCATTGATTTCCATACTACTAACTCCACCTTGTAACACAACATATTGCATGACGTCATCCTTATTTGTATCTATAGCGTTTTTATTTTTATTCCATATATTAGCTAGCATTTTTCCTTGCAATCTTCCCGCCTGTTCTGAATCAGGTAACACATAATAAGCCTTATCATAAGATTTGATAATGTTTTCATCTACTTTAAGTATTCGCTTACTAGCAAAAATTACTGGAATATTTTTATCTTTAATTTTATCAATAATTTCTTTTGGATCATCTATCAAATCTACTAAACTCAATATAAGAACGTCAACATTTCCACTTTCTAGCAGTGTGTTAATATTTTGATTTTGTATAATCTTATCATTCTTACTGTCATAGAAACTAAATTTAACTTTTCCTTCATTTTTCTCTTCAATATTTTCTAAGCTTTGTTTTAATAAAACAACATAAGGATCATCAAACCTATAAAAGACTACACCTACATTAATTGGATCCATTGAACTATGAGAAACATCATTTGGAACAGCTTCTATTAATGTTTCAAGTACTATAACTACAACTGTAACAATTATTACTATTTTTTTTTTAATTTCATCATAAAACCTCCGATAGCATTCTATAAATTCTCCGATAGTATTCTATAAATTATAGTATTGTGTTTTAAAAATAAAATTATTCTAATAAGTCTTTAACTTAACATTTGCTACATATTACGTATTTCAAAATTTCATTTAGGGAAAAATTTGCGTTTAAAGGGGTGGCTAGTGGTGTTGATATATTTAGTAAAAAAACGAAACATGACTGGGGGGGACTTTAAATGAATAAAAAAATAGTATTGTGTAACATGTAATGATATAACATTGCCTGTCCATTTCTAAAATAATGTAATACTATAACATATAACAATTTTTTAGTTGTTTATTATTTTTATTCTTATTTTGTTTCTTGTCTGTATGTATTTTTACATCTAATTAAATTAGAATAGTTAATTGCCCACTCACATAGATCAGTTAGAACTGGTAAAAGACTTCTTCCATAATCAGTAAGGGAATATTCCACTTTAGGTGGAACTTGATTATAAATAACCCTATTAATTAACTTACTTTCTTCTAATGCTCTAAGCTGTTGAGTTAGCATTTTTTGTGTAATATTAGGTAAACTTCTTTTTAACTCATTAAAACGCATAGTTTTTTTACCTAAATGCCAAATGATAATAGGTTTCCATTTACCTCCTATAATATCTAATGTTAATTCCATAGAACAATTATATTCAATGCCTTTAAATTCTATCATTTTTAACTCCTTCATACATCTTCAAGCACTTCTATATGGTATACAAATGGTAACCACGTTCCTAAAAAGTGCGTACTAGATAATATTATCATAATCATGTAAATTGTATTATATCATAGCAACTTGAATATGAAGTAAATATTGTTAACTAATTAGGAGTGAAATTTAATGAATTTAATTAATGTAAACCAATCAAAATGTATTAAATGTGGAATTTGTTCAAAAGTATGTCCAAGTGGAGTTTTATCTATAGACAAAACTGGACCTAATGTAACTAATGCAAATAACTGTATTGCTTGTGGCCAATGTGTTTCCGCATGTCCACGTGGAGCACTAGATAATATAAAATCACCTATAGCTGATCAAACTGATATAGAAAACTTTCCAGTTATAAATTCAAAAACTGCAGAGCATTTCCTTAGATCTCGTCATTCAATACGTTGTTATAAAGATGCACTTGTACCTAGAGAAAAACTAGTAGAATTAATTAATATTGCACATTATGCACCTACTGCCAGTAACAGCCAAGGCATTTCTTATATAATAGTGGAAAACAAAAAGATATTGGAAAAGGCTATAAAAATTATTTATGAATGGATGGAAAAGCAACTTGAAAATCCATCTCATTGGAGTTTTTCAAGGCATGTTCAAACTCATAAGACTACCGGAATGGATACCGTGTTACGTAATGCTCCACATCTTATCCTAGCAACAGCTCCAAAAGACTTTAAAAATGGAAGAGAAAATACTATTTCTCAGCTTACTTATGCTGAACTATATGCAACCACCATTGGACTTGGTTCTTGCTGGGCTGGATTATTTGAAATGTGTGCATTTTCAAATTATCGCCCTTTGCTACAACTATTTAATATTCCTGAGAATACTGTTATAACAGGTGCTGTTATGGTTGGATATCCAAAATATAAATATAAGAAACTAGTAGACAGAAATCCATTAGATGTTACATTTATTAACTAAGGCACAATCAAAAAAATAACAAGTCCATCTGCTAAGCCTATTTTCCATCATGCTACGTCAGCAGATTGCCCTAATAGGCTCGCTATGAGACCAGTCTGCTTCCTTGCCTGATGAAAAATAATCATGGCATTTTGGACTTGTTATTTTCTTTCATGTGCCTAACAACTTCAAAGTAAATTGATAATATACAAAATGTTCCTAGTCCTATTCTACTTAATAATAGGACTAGGATTATTCTTATATATTTTAACAATCACATTATTGAATTTTTAAAGAACATTCCATTAATTAATACGTGAAATCTACACATTATGTAGCAATTATAACCCCTAATATTAAAATATTCTTTATATCTTCACTTGTTATAGGGTTAATTCTTATCTGATATGGCATCTTATACCCCCAAGTTCTTCTTTAAATCATCTACTGTTTGCCATTCTTCACCTGTTTTAATAACTTCTTCTGCTTCATTTAATTTTGATAATAATTTAAGCACTGCTTGTTGTCTTTCGTATTCTGCCATATCTAAAATAACATATTTTCCATGACCATTTTTAGTCAAAAATACTGATTCTCCATTTTCACAATATTTAAGAACCTCATTGTAATTCCGTAAATCTGAAATTGGTTTAATATTAGGCATAATATCAACTCCTTATATACTATTGATATTATCATCCGAAAAAATTACTTTAAATTTTAAGTAATTTTTCGGATGATTGTCACTTATATATATTAGTCATACATTAAAGATAATTTACTTATCCCATCCAAGTAATCTTCTCTCTAAATCTTTATAGTCATATTCTCGTGACTCAAAATTATTGAACCTTAAATTTTTAGACTTAAGAGCTTCATTACCTGAAGACTTATTATTTAAATTTTCAAGTATTCCAGTTAAATACTTAACTGGAGCTGTTATCTTTCCTTGCTTTGAGTTATTACACATAATATGAACTCCATTATAGACTAAATCCTCACCATACTTCGTTTTAAGCTTATTTATTGTAGAAATTGCTATCTTAATTCCTGCATTTTTTAAAGAGTCTTGATTAACATCTAAGATTGATTCTTTACTCTTTAATAAAGGTTCCACATTATCATTTCCACTTAAATCTAACGCCAATTGATCCATTGAAATCTGATCTTTAATGACCTTATCTCTATTAAAATCATAGCTTCTAGGCTCTAAATCTTCTACAACAAAAGTCAAACTCGTTACAGATCTTCCTACTTTATTTTCTGTATATGAAACTCTCATATTTAGCTTTTGATTTATTTCTTTTAAAGCTGGCTCTACTACTTTAATTTTAAAGTTATAATATCTATCATAAGACATACCTTCTTCAATCATAAGCCACTCTTTAAGCTCATCTATTGTATAAGTAACGTCTTTATTAAAACCACTCCACACTCTAAATAATTCATAAAACCTTTGAGTATAATAGCCATTTGCTTGCTTTATCATCTTTAAATTAATTGGTGAATATCCAAGTTCTTTATATCCCATTAACACTTCATAAAGATCCTTATCTAAATAACAAGTGAAACTAAGCGTTTCTTTATCTACTACAACCTTGTTAATAAGTGTTGTAATCACATAACTTTTTTGTTTTTCAAATCTAATAGGAATCTTTATAAACTTCTCTAAACTTTCAGTTAATGCCTTTATTGTATTTTCTTTTTTATTTTTAACGATACTACTTAGCTCATCAATTGTTAAAACTGCTCTTAGCTGCTGCTGATTATCTTTTTCCATCTGACATTTATATAGAATCTTATTAAAAATCTTATATTCTATGCTAGTTATATTAATATTACTTTTAATCAATGTGTTGCTCTTAAAAAGTACCTCACTAATATCTTGTTCTTGATCTTCATCAATTGTACAAATATCTGAATTCATATTATCCTCCAGCTTGACTTTAATAAATACATAATATCATCAAAACTACTAATCTTCAAACAGGTAGTTTTAAGGCCTAAAAAAAATGTTTAACATCCTTAAAAAGTAGTTTTAAATCCTTAAAAAGTAGTTTTAGCTCCTTAAAAAGTAGTTTTAAATCCTTAAAAAGTAGTTTTAAACCCTTAAAAAGTAGTTTTAACATCAAAAAAATGGCTTATCCACTGGGCTGAAAGGGTGCCTAAATACATTAAATACATTAAACACATTAAACACATTAAACAACAGTTGTTGTTTTGTTAAAAAATAAGATTTATTAATCAACAATTATCTGGTTGTTTTAGAAATAATGATTATAAGATATAACACTAGTTCCAGTTGCTCTATGGCTTTTGTAGTTTCATCCATACTCTCTTTTATTATTTCTGCTTTTTCACTTGATTTTTGTGAAGCCTGTGCCATATCTTGAATAGCTTCACTCACTTGCCCAACTGTAGCTGTTATTTCTTCTGACATAGACGCAATTTCCTCAGACATTTTGCTTACATAATCTGCATCATTATAATACTGTTTACCTTGTTCTCCATAGATATTAAATTGTTCATTTTCCACTGTATTTATAAATTCTAATATATGACTACCTGTATCAAATTTCATTTGTATTTGCTTTTATTTCTTCTAAATGGTTAATACTCATTAAATTATTACTAAATATCCCCTTAGAACCCTGATTTATCTTTACTGAACTAATATACTCTCCACGCCTATTAAACCCATAAAAATAAATACTACTGAAAATACTACAGCAAGTTTTTTCTTTACACCTAAATTAATAAAAAATTTAATTTTATCACTTCCATTCTTTTTTTATAATATATTTTTCAAAATTTTCTGCTGAAAGTGGTTTGCTGTAATAATATCCTTGAATTATATTACATCCTAAGTCTAGAAGTAAATCTACCTGTTCTTTTGTTTCCACACCTTCGACAATTATTTTATATTTTAAAGATTTAGATAAACAAACTATACTTTTAATTACAGCTTTATTTTTATCACTTTCAATATTATCAATAAGTGATTTATCTATTTTCAAAATATTAAATGGTAAATTAATTAAATATTTGAACGAAGAATATCCAGTCCCAAAATCATCGATTGCAATGCTTACACCATTTTCTCTAAGTTCATTGAATACTTTAATTTTATCCTCACCAATATCCATTAAAGTTCCCTCTGTTATTTCTATTTCAAGTAAGAAAGGTGAAATATCATACTTTGCACATGTATTTAATAGATTCTCCTTAAAATCACTTATTTTTAAGGTTCTAATCAAAAGTATGTGGTAAGTGAAAAAAATCCGAACTAAATAACACTATCAACTTGGTAAAAATGGAATATTAAGGGTGTTAAAATATACCCTTATATTTTAATTGAGTACTCAATAAGATATTTTGTTTTACCGCATACTTTCTTTGTTTTAATTGCCATCGTTTTTTAATTTGTCTTTCATCATGTGCATATATCCTTGCTCTTAACATTACTAACCCATAATGAAATCCTTGTCTTTTTATTGTTCTTATAAGATTATTTTTGCCTTCTGTTTTACCATTTGAAATTCTGTATATAAATTTATTCATTATATATGGTAACCAGTTTTCAATAGAATTCAAAACATTCTTTAGTTCCTTTATGCCACTATTTAAAACTTCTTCTGACCAATTTGCTATATATTGAAATGCTTGTTCATAATCTCTCATATGATAAAATTCATAAAGTTCTTGATGAAGAAAATATGCCTTTTCAAGTTCAGGATACAGCTTTAAATAACATTCTACTTTATCAAGATCATTATTTTTTAGTTTGAATAAGTTAGTAGTCAGTAGTTTTGCATCTGTTTTAAGTGCTTTTTTCTCATCTGGACTATTTCCTAATCTTTTTCTTAGCTTCTCGAATTCGCGTTCTGCTAATTGAAAAACATGAAACCCGTCAATTACAACACAAGCGTTAGGCAAAACTTTTTCTATTGCGTCAAGATATGGGCGCCACATATCTATACATACAGCAGTTATTTTATCTATGTTTGAAAGTTTCTCTAACCTCTTTACTACATCCTCTTTATTTCTTCTTCTTTTTTACAATATTCTATCATTATTTTAGCTATTGATTGAGGACTTATACCGTATGAATCTGAAACATCCGATAACGTTCTTTTTGCCATAGCATGTATTATCGCATACGCTACGTCCATTATTTTTCTTGAATACAAAGGTAACGGCTCAAATCTCTCCATAAATGTGGAGCCACAATCTTCGCAAATAAATCTTCGATGAGGGAAATCATAATATACAGGCGTTTCGTTAAATGAACCTCCGTGAATAGACTTCTGATGATATTCATGAGTAAGAATTTTCTTACTTCCACAATTGGGGCAATGATTATCTTGTTGTGTTGATTTAATACTAAAGACAACACCATAATTTTGATAAGACATTGGTATGATTTTTCCACTTTCAGCTGAAAAACAGGATGACATTTCTTGCTTAGTTGTAGTACAATTAATATAAAGCATAGCTTATCACTCCTTTATTGAATGTTTTCTTATTCTATATTTCGGATGTGATGGGCTATGTTTTATACTTTTTCCAATTAATTTGTATGAAAATTCTTATTAACCACATATTTTAGATGAGAGTCATTTTTAATTGGATTGGAGATACATTTATAGACATAGTATTGAATTTATAACCCTTTTGTTTCCAAATACAAGCAGTTTTTAATGCTTCATCCAACACCCAATTTCCAATGTCTACAATATATCCACTATGTTCAGCAATAGGGATAAACTCGCTAGGCGAGATATTTCCAAGTTCAGTATTATTCCATCTTAAAAGTGCTTCAACACCTATAACAGTGTTAAGTAAAGTATTAATTTGAGGTTGATAACAAAGATATAATTCATTATTAATAATTGAATTTTTCAATTTACTTTTAATTTTAATTTCCCTAGAATAAGAATCTGATATATGAATTTTAGTCATGCTTACCAACACCTCTTTTCTGCATTAAAAATAATTATAATTTATATATTTTGGTATCATTTAACAATTTATTCTAATGAGTTAAAATTTATGACATTTAATGTAGATGTTTTGTTCTTTAACAAGAAACTAATTAATATAGTCTTTAATGATATATTAATTAAAATATAATAATAAAAAGAACTTTAACTTAGGATATACCTAAAATTAAAGTTCCTTAAAAATATTTTCTATATTTATATTGCTAGTAGTGTTTCTTTAATTAGTTTTACTTTCTTGCTTCCTTATCATTCCTTACTATTTCCTTATGATTTGCGTCAAATGCTTTATTAACTGTTGGAGCTTCAGTTCCTTCAAAGTGTCCATCTGAATTAAATCTATATGTTCTATTATTTATTTCAGCTTGTCCAGTTTGCATTATACCATTTGCATCTAGAAAGTAAATTTTACCATCAACATTGATAACACCTGTTTGTTTTGTTCCAGCTTCATCAAAGTAATACCATTTGCCATTATTTTGAAGCCAACCTTTCTTTGTTGCTTCCTTATTATCTCTTACTATTTCCTTATTTCTTGAGTCAAATGATTTATTAATTGTTGGAGCTTCAGTCCCTTCAAAGTGTCTATCTGATTGAATTGAACCCTCCTTTGCTACTTCTCGTTGTGAAATTGATTGGTTATTGTTATGTGTTGGATTTATAGTTGCTGCTGATGCGGCTAAAGGGGCTAAACTAGTCATTGTTGAAGCTACAACTGCTACCATCATTATCTTTTTAAAAAAATCTTTCTTCATTCGTTTTTTCTCCTTTGTTTTTTATTTGACTCCTCTAATATTAATTTGCATTCCCATGGAGTCTATATATGCATCTTATTCTCATTTTCGACACTGTTCAACACGCAAGTTCTTCTAAACTGGTTAGTCTAAACCATATCATTTTTCAAATACTTGAATATACTTGAATATACTCAGTTTTCATGGCATGTACACTACAATATTATCCTAAAGCTTATGGTTTTAAGGGTTTACCATCTTTTTTATTTTTATAATAATTATATTTCAATTAATTTTTTTACTTTATTTATCACATTTTTTTACATATTAAAGCACTAATGGCTATGATTTCACATTTTTTTACTCAAACGATGTTTGGTCTCGAAGAAACGCAAAAATATAATTTAACTGTATAAAAAAGTTTAATTATATTTTTTAGCTACCGTTATAACACTTCCAATCATTATTCCTCGAAACCTTTCTGCGAAAGAACCACTACTTGATAATCTGGGTCTATTGAAATTTTTGACCTAGATTTCAGACAACAACTCCCTAAATGTAAAAAAGCTTTCTAGCTGGTGATACCAACTAAAAGGCTTGAAATTCTTCTTAGACATTTGTAATATTGAATATATTTGATAATATAAATTCATAATATTATATATAGTTTGTTTTTCAATGTACCTTTAATACATTTGAAATGTTAGCTATATTATAAGTTCTTCGTTACTTGTTTGGTATCGCCACACCTTATAAGTTCCTAATATTTCATTGATTACCGTCTTTGAAATATGATGAAGGACTTTATTTTTATTCATTTTTTAAAACAATATATATAAAACAACAACAAGGTAATATATTTGTTGTTGTTCTAATCGTTTCTATAAATAATTATTTAGATATCTTTTCTAATGCTCTATTTATATTTCTCTATAAATTCTAATAAAGCTAAAGATATCAATGATTGAACCTTAAATTCTTTATGCTCTGCAACAAACTTATTCCATTTATCCAATACTTCTGTATCCACCTTGAATAACTTTTGTTTAACTTCTGTTACACTTGGTGGCTTTAGTTCTACGCTCTCAACTTCAATAATATTTTTACTTTTGTTATACTCTTGTATAATCTCTTTAATAGGCTCTATAAGACTTATTAGTTCTTTTAAAGTATCTATCTCTATATCTTTGTTATACTTCTCTATAACACTCTCTGATGGCTTGTTATCACTCTGTTTATCCTTTTGTATAACTTTTGTTAATGCAACTTCATTATTATTATCAATAATTGTTTTAACTTCTCCATCTGCATAAACTAATCCATTATTTTTTAAAAAATTATATATATCAGCTTTTTTGACTTTCAATTGACTTGCTACTGAATTTATCCCATTGTTTTTTAATAGTGTTGTTACTTCAATTAGAGTTAACATATTTCCACCGTTGCCAAAAATCTATAAAAATCTATAAATCTTGTTTAATTCCCTGTTCAATGTGTCCAATTTTGCTATAAAGCTACTTTTGTTTGATATAACACTCCAAGGGCTTAAATTCCCATACAACGCATGGTACATATTAGTAGTATCTTTTAAGTGATTACACTACTAATTCATATCTTGAAAGGTTTATACTTGCGTTATAATCTCTATCTATAACACAACCACATTCCTCACATATATATGTCCTAACTGATAGCGGAAGTTTTGGCTTTATATGACCACACTCACTACAAGTCTTTGATGATGGATACCAAATATCTGATTCAACAAACTCAATTCCATTAAACTCACATTTATATTGTATTTGTCTTTTAAACTCATATAAACATTGTTTTGCAATAGCTTTTGACAAATGACGGTTTTTCATCATTCCTTTAATATTAAGTGTTTCCATAACAACTCTTGATGGCTTGGTTTTCACTATCTTATTCGTTGCTTGGTGACTATGATTACTTCTTATATTGGCTAATGTTCTATGAAGTAATTTAATCTGCTTTTCGATTTTTATAATATTACTTGTTTTGACAAACTTACTCCCTTCTTTATTTTTTAGGTATTTACGAGATACCCTACGCTGTAATCTACGTAGCCTTTTTTCAAGTTGCTTTACAACTTTTGTTTTATTAATATTTTTAAAGGTCATTCCATTGGAGCATATAGCTAAATCTTTCACTCCAACATCTATACCAATACTTTCATTAGTTAATTTCACTATTGGATTTTCTTTTTCTATTCCAACTGCTAAAAACCAATACTTTCCGTCAAAGCTTATTCTTGGATTAGTATATTTAACATTCATTGGTATTGAATTTTTCTTTACATTCATCCAACCAACTTTTTCAATCAACACAGAACTTTCTTTAACTCTAAGTTTTGATGTATCGTTATAAAACGAAGGTTTAGATTTTCTTCGGCTTTTGAACCTTGGTCTATCTGCTAAACCCTTAAAGAATTTCTTATAAGCTTCACAACCATCTTTAACTGCTTGTTTAGCCACATTATTAGATACATCATTAAGCCATTTTAATTCTTCTGTTTTCTTTAATATAGTTAATTCTTTTCTTAAATCATTATCAGATATAAACTTTCCACCATTCTTATAATTTTCTTCTTGTTTTGCTAAAGTCAAGTTATAAATAAACCTTGCAGTACCAACTGATTGCCATAGCTTTTGTTCTTGCTCTTTAGTTGGGAATAATCTAACCTTCTTCCCAATTATCATTTTATAACAACTCCTTAATCATCTTCTTAGCTTTATTAGCTCTTTTGCCTTGTAACCTACAACTAAAAATTGTAGTTAATTCCACTTCCTATGTCTGTAATGATATCAAAAGAATATCCTTTAGCAATCATATAAGTTTTAACATTTTCAACTTGTCTTACTAAATCGTCCTTTTGTTTATTACTCGACACCATACAATATCCAATTACTTTTTTAGTTTTTGTTTCAATGCCTTTAATACCTAAAAAATGATTGAGTTGTTCTTGTGAATAATACCTCGTACCACCATCTGTTATGTGTTGTGGAACAAATGAACCTTTTTTGTGCCAATCCCTTAATGTTTGAGGAGTTTTACCTATTAAAGTTGAAAATTCACCTATTGAATAATACTTCATTAATAATCACCTCAATATAAGCATAACAAATAATTTAGTATTATTAAATATATTTTTATAGATATTATTTAACTGTTGTTAGCCCCTTATATAAAAGTTATACTTAATATATAAGTTATACATAATATATACAAATTCCTTTTTATTATTAATATTTTTTTCGGTGCTCGATACCATTTAAGCTGTATAACGAGATACAACAGATTAAGCTAATACAACGCTTTAAAGTACCCAAAACAATGTATTTGTACCACTCGCTTATTAGATATGATGTATTAACTCCTAGAACGCCTGTATCAGCCTTTAAAGGCTATTCAGCAAATGAATATACACCAACATATCATACAATTTAAAATAATGCTTTTATTAGGATTTTTTACATAATAAAAGAACCTAGATTAATCTAAGTTCTTTTATATAAATATTATTCGTATACAAATTGCCAAGTAGCATCTGCTTGCAATTTATGCATTCTATTTGAAACACTACTAATTGCTTGTTGTTGTCTCATTAGTTGTTGTCCCAGTTGTTGTTGTGCCATTTGTTATTGTCCCATTTGTTGACACTTCCAGTATTATTTAAGGTATTTGTATTAAAACCACCTTGTGAAGCAAGAGCAGTTTCTATAGTAGTTTCTTGGTCTGAAGTTATAGTTCCAGCAGTAACTAAATTAGCAAGAGCAGTTGCAATATTGCCGTTAGCACTAGTAATAGCTGTTTCTATAGCAGTTTGTTCATCTGAAGTTATAGTTCCTGCGGTAACTAAATCAGCAAGTTTAGTTGTTAACCTATTTTGATTATTTCCATTATTAAAATCATAACCATCCTTTTGAGCAAGAGCAGTTTCTATAGTAGTTTCTTGGTCTGAAGTTATAGTTCCAGCAGTAACTAAATTAGCAAGAGCAGTTGCAATATTACCGTTAGCACTAGTAATAGCAGTTTCTATAGCAGTTTGTTCATCTGAAGTTATAGTTCCTGCGGTAACTAAATCAGCAAGTTTAGTTGTTAACCTATTTTGATTATTTCCATTATTAAAACCATAACCATCCTTTTGAGCAAGAGCAGTTTCTATAGTAGTTTCTTGGTCTGAAGTTATAGTTCCAGCAGTAACTAAATTAGCAAGAGCAGTTGTAATGTTGCCGTTAGCACTAGTAATAGCTGTTCCTATAGCAGTTTCTTCATCTGAGGTTATAGTTCCTGCGGTAACTAAATCAGCAAGTTTAGTTGTTAACCTATTTTGATTATTTCCATTATTAAAACCATAACCATCCTTTTGAGCAAGAGCAGTTTCTATAGCAGTTTCTTGAGCAGAAGTTATAGTTCCAGCAGTAACTAAATTAGTAAGAGCAGTTGTAATGTTGCCGTTAGCACTAGTAATAGCTGTTTCTATAGCAGTTTGTTCATCTGCTGTTATTGTACCTGCAGTAACTAAACTAGCAAGTTTAGTTGTGAACATGTCTTGAGAATTACCACTTTGTGAAGCAAGAGCAGTTTCTATAGTAGTTTCTTGGTCTGAAGTTATAGTTCCAGCAGTAACTAAATTAGCAAGAGCAGTTGTAATGTTGCCGTTAGCACTAGTAATAGCTGTTCCTATAGCAGTTTCTTCATCTGAGGTTATAGTTCCTGCGGTAACTAAATCAGCAAGTTTAGTTGTTAACCTATTTTGATTATTTCCATTATTAAAACCATAACCATCCTTTTGAGCAAGAGCAGTTTCTATAGCAGTTTCTTGAGCAGAAGTTATAGTTCCAGCAGTAACTAAATTAGTAAGAGCAGTTGTAATGTTGCCGTTAGCACTAGTAATAGCTGTTTCTATAGCAGTTTGTTCATCTGCTGTTATTGTACCTGCAGTAACTAAACTAGCAAGTTTAGTTGTGACTATGTTTTGATTATATCCATCATTGTTAACAGTATTATTTTGAATCCATGCCCCATCAGAACCTAATTTATATCCGTCTATTATTGTGTCATGTGTCATATAACCATTAGAATTAAAGTAGTACCATTTTCCATCAATCTCTCTCCAACCAACGGACCATGAATTACCTTCTGTATTCCACCAGCCATTAGAATCTTGTCTCCATGATGCACTTGCTCCTATTGGGTTTAATGTCAATACTGAAGCTACTACCAATGTACTTGCTATTATTTTTGTTAATTTTAACTTTTTCATTATTTATTCCTCCTATTGTTAATTGTTTTATATCCTTAATTTCCATTATATTTCTTATGTTTTCATATACATAGAAGAATAGTTTCATAACTTAATGGTTATTGTATTTATTCAAAAAATAAAGAGTACATTTCAAAGTACTCTTTATTTTTTTCATCTTAACAAATTTTTTTATTTTTAAATGTTACCTCTAATTTTGTGAAATATGTTAAACTGAGTATTCTAAAGTTAACTCTGTTGTTTCTGTGTTGCTAGAGCTGCACTGCTTAGTGTAAGTGTATCTGTTCCGTTTGTTTGTGAAGTTCCAGATGATGCTGGTTTTGCACCACCATGCTTATGATGTCCTCCATGATGCTTTTTAACCTTATCAGTATCGCTAGTGCTAGTAGTGCTGTTTGAACTGCTAGTGCTACTAGCACTAGTGTTTGCATTGATTTGACTGTTATAATAAGCGGAACTAGACTGGATTGAACTTATACTCATAATTGTGATCCTCCTCTAAATTAAAATTCATTAGTACCTGACACTTTTAAAAAAATAATATATATATACTATTTTTAATTGTAAAATCATTATTGCAACTTATATGTTTAAATTTTATTTAGCACTAGTAAGAGCAGTTTCTATAGCAGCTTCTTGAGCAGAAGTTATAGTTCCTGCAGTAACTAAACTATCAAATTTAGTCTTGAACCTATTCTTATATTCTCCACTCTTATTACCATTCCTTTGAGCAAGAGCAGTTTCTATAGCAGTTTCTTTATCAGAAGTTATAGTTCCTGCAGTAACTAAACTATCAAGGGCAGTTTTAAAGTTACCTTTATCACTAGTAAGAGCAGTTTCTATAGCAGTTTCATCAGCAGAAGTTATAGTTCCTGCTGTAACTAAACTATCAAGTTTAGTCTTGAACTTGTCCTTATGTTCTCCACCATGCTTAAAATTACCCTTTTGAGCAAGAGCAGTTTCTATAGCAGTTTCTTTATCAGAAGTTATAGTTCCTGCAGTAACTAAACTATCAAGAACAGTTTTAAAGTTACCTTTAGCACCAGTAAGAGCAGTTTCTATAGCAGTTTCATCAGCAGAAGTTATAGTTCCTGCTGTAACTAAACTATCAAGTTTAGTCTTGAACCTATTCTTATATTCTCCACTCTTATTACCATCCTTTTGAGCAAGATCAGTTTCTATAGTAGTTTCTTGAGCAGAAGTTATTGTCCCTGCAGTAACTAAATTATCAAGAATAGTTTTAAAGTAACCTTTATGGTTGCCTCTATTAAAACAACCTTGTTGTGCTGTTGTATTGTTAGTTGTATATGTTGTGTCAGCTGCAAATACCGCAGTTGCAGATAACATCATGCTTGACATAATAACTCCTGCAATAACTTTACTTTTAATATTTTTGCTTTTCATTATAAAACACTTCCTTTTTCAATTTTATTTTTCATTATAAATTTCATGTATTAACAAATTTATCTACTTAAATTATATAATACTATTTTTACAGTTGTGTTACAAAAGCATAATAAATTTATATATATGTTTTAATTAATTTTTCAAATATTACAAATATACTAATAAACCAGTATTAGTATAGGAACTTGAATGCAAAAAAAATATAACTGAAAATAAAATTTCCAGTTATAGAGTGGTTAAATAAAAAAACAAAGGAGAAAAACTAATGAAGAAAGATTTTTTATTTTTTTAAGGAACTTTAATTTTAGGGATATCCTAAGTTAAGGTTCTTTTTCTTATTATGTTTTATCTAATATACACTAAAGATGCTTAATAACTAAATTTCAATCTGGATAATTTCTAGTCAAGTATTACTATATTTAAAGGTCTATTAAATGTAAAATATCAGTGTCTATAAATCATATGAATGTACTTTAACAAAAGAGTGCATTGATAAAGCATATAATGATGTAATAAAAACTATATCTCGTATTTTCATATAATTTAGAGAAATATTGACGAGACACCTAAAGAATAAAAAAAATTAGCCGAGAGATAAAGTGACTATTATTATTACATAGTATTAATTAAAATATAAATTTATACAAAGGAGACAAAACGAATGAGTTCAATAAATAGTATTTCAAACAATCTATACACACAAAATACTTCACAAGTAGATAGTACACAAAATCAAACAGGTGTGCATCATCACCATCATAAGGGTAGCAGTAGCACACAAGGAACTGATTCAGCTAGTTTTAGTCAAGGAGGACTTCAATCATCAAGTAGTTCATCTACAAGTCCTTTAGACAGTTTAGTATCCAATGGAACAATTAATCAAGCTCAAGCAAGTGCTATACAGACTGCTTTCCAAACAGCAAGACAAGCTAGTCAATCAGGTACTTATAGTAGTGGTAATAATAAAACAAACCCTATAAGTAGTTTAGTTTCTAGTGGTACAATTACTCAGGCTCAAGCAAGTGATATAGCAAGTGCTTTCAAATCAGCTTATCAATCTAATCAAGGAACTAGCCAAGTTTCAGGTGTTCAGGGGCAAGATCAGTCAGGTATGCAAGGAGTACACCATCATCACCACCATGGACAAGGAACACAAACTGATTCTACAACATCAAGTACAGATAGTACAGATAGCACAGATAGCTTAGCACAAGAACTAGGTGGTTCTTCTGATTCTTCTACAACATCTAATAGTATATTAGATAGTCTTGTATCTAATGGAAAAATCACTCAAAACCAAGAAACTTCTATAGAAAACGCTTTTGACTCATTAGGTACAGATGATAATTCAGATTCATCTAATCTTAATTTATAAAAGTTAAAACAAGAAGAAATAGCTAAAAATCAATTATGGGTAAGTTATAGCACTCAAATGAAAGCTAATGATTTTACATCAGCTGAAAAAACACTTCAAAGTATAATAACTGCTAAAACTCAAATAATACAGAATATAAATTCAAGGGGAATTGTATTAAATCAATTACTTACAGCGGCTAACGCTTTAGCTAATCAATAGTACAACCCTAACTACAAATTAATAACTTTATATGAGGCTGTTGCAAAATGGAAATTTAATTTCTATTTTGGACAGCTTACTTTTTTGCGAATGTAAATGTAAGTCTTAACAAATGTTTTTATTTACATATTTTATTATAAGGTATGACATATCTCCAAATACTAAAATAAAAGGAAGGTATTAATATACTTCAAGCCACTAGATATGGTACGTTTTAAGGATCTCTTCAATTAAGTTCTATATTTCGCACATTTTCAATCATGCTTGAACTAATTAATATCTTTTGATTATGCTCGCAAACGCTCGTAGATTAATCAGCTTAATATAGTCTTTAGTGATATATTAGATAAAATATAATAATAAAAAGAACTTTAACTTAGGATATACCTAAAATTAAAGTTCCTTAAAAATATTTTCTATTATATTGCTAGTAGTGTTTCTTTAATTAGTTTTACTTTCCTGATTCCTTATGATTTGTGTCAAATGCTTTATTAACTGTTGGAGCTTCAGTTCCTTCAAAGTGTCCATCTGAATTAAATTTATATGTTTTATTATTTATTTTAGCTTGTCCAGTTTGCATTATACCATTTGCATCTAGAAAGTAGATTTTACCATCAACATTGATAACACCTGTTTGTTTTGTTCCAGCTTCATCAAAGTAATACCATTTGCCATTATCTTGAATCCAACCTTTCTTTGTTGCTTCCTTATTATCTCTTACTATTTCCTTATGATTTGCGTCAAATGCTTTATTAACTGTTAGAGCTTCAGTTCCTTCAAAGTGTCCATCTGAATTAAATCTATATGTTCTATTATTTATTTTAACTTGTCCAGTTTGCATTATACCATTTGCATCTAGAAAGTAAACTTTACCATCAACATTGATAACACCTGTTTGTTTTGTTCCAGCTTCATCAAAGTAATACCATTTGCCATTATCTTGAATCCAACCTTTCTTTGATGCTTCCTTATTATCTCTTACTATTTCCTTATTTTTTGAGTCAAATGCTTTATTAACTGCTAGAGCTTCAGTTCCTTCAAAGTGTCCATCTGAATTAAATTTATATAATTTATTATTTATTTTAGCTTGTCCAGTTTGCATTACGCCATCTGCATCTAGATAATAAATTTTACCATCAATATTGATAACACCTGTTTGCTTTGTTCCAGCTTCATCAAAATAATACCATTTGCCATTATCTTGAATCCAACCTTTCTTTGTTGCTTCCCTATTATTCTTTACTATTTCCTTATGATTTGCGTCAAATGCTTTATTAACTGTTGGAGCTTCAGTGTGTCTATCTGATTGAATCGAACCTTTCTTTGCTGCGTCTCGTTGTGAAATTGATTGGTTATTGTTAGGTATTATATTTTTAGTTGCTGCTGATGCTGCTAAAGGGGTTAAACTAGTCATTGTTGAAGCTACAACGGCTACCATCATTATCTTTTTTAAAAAATCTTTCTTCATTCGTTTTGTCTCCTTTGTTTTTTTATTTGACTCCTCTAATATTAATTTGCATTCCCACGGAGTCTATATATGCATCTTATTCTTATTTTCGACATTTTTCAACACGTAGGCTTTTCTAAACTGGTTAATCTAAACCGTATCAATTTTCAAATGCTTGAATATACTTGAATATACTCAGTTTTACTGGCACGTACACTACAATATCATCCTAAAGCTTATGGTTCTAAGGGTTTACCATCTTTTTTATTTTTATAATAATTATATTCTGATTAAACTTTTTACTTTATTTCTCACATTTTTTTACATATTAAAGCGCTAATGGTTATGATTTTACATTTTTTTGCTCAAGCGATGTTTGATCTCAAAGAAACGCAAAAATATAATTTAACTGTATAAAAAAGTTTAATCATCTTTTTTATACAGTTATAACACTTCCAATCATTATTCCTCGAAACCTTCCTGTGAAAGAACCACTACTTGATATTTTTGGTCTATTAAAATTTTTGACCTAGCTTTCAGACAGCAGCTCCCTAAATGTAAAAAAGCTTTCTAGCTGATGGTACCAACTAAAAGGCTTGAAATTCTTCTTAGACATTTGCAATGTTGAATATATTTGATAATATAAATTCATAATATTATATATAGTTTGTTTTTCAATGTACCTTTAATACATCTGAAATATTAGCTATATTATAAGTTCTTCGTTACTTGTTTGGTATCGCCATACCTTATAAGTTCCTAATATTTCATTGATTACCGTCTTTGAAATATGATGAAGGACTTTATTTTTATTCATTTTTTAAATCAACTTCTTTAGGCACATGAAAGAAAATAACAAGTCCAAAATGCCATGGATATTTTTCATCGGGCAAGGAAGTAGATTGTACTCATAGTGGGCCTATTAGGGCAATCTGCGACGCAGGATGATGGAAAATAGGCTGGCAGATGGACCTGTTATTTTTTTGAATGTGCCTTAAAACAATATATATAAAACAACAACAAGGTAATATATTTGTTGTTGCTCTAATCGTTTCTATAAATAATGATTTTATACCAGATAAAAAGAAGGCTAAAAATAGCCTTCTTTTTATCTTCAATTATATTTTAGTTACAATTTATTAAAACTTAACCTAAAACACTTCTTACATCAATCATTTAATTAAAAATCCAATTTGTAATTACAACTGGTCTGCCATAATACCAATTTCCTGCTGTACCTCCTATTGTTCCTTCTATATTAACATGTTGATTAACTTGGTCATAAAGGTTATCATAGGAACCCTGAAAATTTATCATCTGAATTTCATTTACTCCATTGTATATATATCTTTGTCCAAGTGTAATTACATTAAAATTAGCTGGAGTATCAAGTTCTAATACATAATAATAAAGATCTCCATTTACTGGATGTTCCCAACAATATTTTCTTACAGTGCCCGAAATATTAACAACATCTCCATCTTTATACGTATTAGTATTCCATGCTCCATTATAATTTAAATAATATCCATCAATAGATGAATTTCTCCATTCTGAATAATTATATGAATTTCTCCATTCTGAATAATCAGATGATCTTCTCCCTTCTGCACTAGCTCCTATTGGATTTAAGGCCAATACTGAAGCTACTATTAATGAACTAGCTATTAATTTTGTTGATTTTAACTTTTTCATTTATTTACTTCACCTTCTTATAATTTTATATAATTTATTCCCATTTGTTTTATTATATTCCAACAAATAAAAAAGAGTTGCTATATAAACAATTTAACTTCTTTAGCTTTTAAATCAATGATTTTATCTTATTGTTGAGGATGTAAGATTATCTTACTTCAAACATAGAAAATCAAGTGGACACAATGTCGCCTTGGCAAATATTAAAAGAGTACCATATCTCAGGTACTCAATCATTACTTATTCTCATATTATTTTATTAGTTCATTTAGTTCGTTTGAAATCAATTTAATTTATGAACTAAAAAACAACCTTTTTTGAACGAGATAATGCCATTTTAAGAGTAGTCAGTTTGTTATTGTCTAGAGTATAGATAATTTGACACAAATAATAATATCATTAGTAGGTGTTTGGTATGCACCTGCTTTTTTATATCCAATAACAATACCTAGAAGATTAGATATTACAGATAATGAAAAGTTAGATAATATAAATATATAAACCTAATGGTGGACTGAGTACATTACTATAATTTTTAAGGATAAGAATAACTAAAAAACTCTTATCCTTAAAAATTATAAAAATTAGGTATATATGAGTGTAACGTGGTTGCTATATTTAAAGAATAACGCATTGTGTTATTCTTTAAATTATATTTTTTACAAAATTAATGCAAATAAATGTATAAAATTAAGAAAAATATTTAATCAGAATATAATTAAAATAAAAATAAAAAAGGGAATCCCCCTTAGAACCATAAGGGTTAGAAGGGAATTGCAGTGAACAAATCGTGAAAACATAGCATATTGAAGCATATGACAGTATATATGAGAGTTGATATATACAGTACGATTACTTCAAAAATTTGAATGTTGAAAAATGTCGAAAAAGATGTAAGATATATATATGGACTCGTTGATAATTCAAATTAATATTAAATGAGTTTGAAAGAATGAAAAAAATAAATAAAGCACAAAGGAGAAACAACAAATGAATAAAAATTTTTTAAAAAATATAATGATGGTAGCTGCTGTAGTTTCAACAATGACTAGTTTAACACCTTTAGCAGCATCAGCAGCAACTATAAATTCAACACATAACAATAACCAATCAATTTCACGACATAAAGCTCCAACAGTTAATAAATCACTTAACTCAAAGAATAATGGAGTAGCAAAGACAGGTTGGATTCAAGATAATGGCAAATGGTATTACTTTGATGAAACTGGAATAAAACAAACAGGTGTTATCAGTGTTGATGATAAGATTTACTATCTAGATGCAAATGGTGTAATGCAAATTGGACACGTTAAAATAAATAATAAAGTTTATAAATTCAATTCAGATGGACACTTTGAAGGAACAAAAGCTCCAACATTTAATAAAGAATTTGATAAGGGAGTAGTAAAGACAGGTTGGATTCAAGATAATGGCAAATGGTATTACTTTGATCAAACTGGAACAAAACAAACAGGTGTTATCAGTGTTGATGATAAGATTTACTATCTAGATGCAAATGGTGTAATGAAAACTGGACACGTTAAAATAGATAATAAAGCTTATCAATTTAATACAGATGGAAGTTTTCAAGGAACAGAATCTCCAACATTTAAAAAAGAATTTGATAAGGGAGTAGTAAAGACAGGTTGGATTCAAGATAATGGTAAATTGTATTACTTTGATGAAGCTGGAATAAAACAAACAGGTGTTATCGATATTGATGGTAAGGACTACTATCTAGATACAAATGGTGTAATGCAAATTGGACAAGTTAAAATAAATAATAAAGGTTATCAATTTAATACAGATGGAAGCTTTCAAGGTCCACCTCTAACAGTTAATAAATCATTTGACTCAAAGAATAAGGAAATAGTAAAAGATAATACTCAAAAGTAGTAAATCATAATAATCAAAACTGTACAGGTACAGCCCGTAATGGAAACTAATTCAAGAAACATTACTATCAATATATATATCGAAAATATTTTTTTAAGGAACTTTAAAAGAGTATAGATGGTTTTGTGTTATTAATAAATCTATTATTGAAATATTACTAGAAATTTGAACTTTAACTTTAGGTATATCCTAAAGTTAAGGTTCTTTTTCTTATGATGTTTTATCCAACATATCACTAAATATGATGTATTGGATGAGCTCTAATCTATTTATTGGCTATGAGTTTAACGGCTAAGTAGAACATATTTAATAAGCTATAATCATTAGAAAATATTAGTGTTTATAAATCATATGATTATACATGCACAAATATCGTGGACAATTTAAAATCTAGGATATAGATAAATAGGTGTAATTAATCTCATTATCTTTCTATGATACTTAAATATAGTTTTATAGACGTGAGTTTTATTTATGGCATAACTTAACAGTAGTAGTACTGGTATATTTAATTCAATGCTGCACACAATAATATTTGAAAGAGGTGATTGTCATGGGAAATGATTTTGAAGATGATTATTGGGGATTACTCCAAAAATAACTTTTAAATCCCCATAATTACACTTATTTTCACATGAAGCCAGGGTTTAAGAATAAACCCTGGTTTTATTTTGTTTATCACTGTCTCAGGAATCTATACATTGTAATGTAGTTGTAATACAAAAGAATTTTAAATATATAACATAATGGCAACACGTCCTATTAATAACAAATTATACAAGGAGGTGTTGTTGATATGGAATTTGTGCTATATCTTATCATCAATTAACTATTAAAAAACATAAACATTAATTGTAAAACATTAGAGGAGTTTATAAATATATGAAGAATATTGTATTTAAATGATTGTTTATTATACACTTTTTTACACTAACTAAAAATCACGATTAAGAATATATAAATGAGTTATGATGAATTTAGAAAGGCGGATATTATGATTAAAAATTATATGGAGAAGATAGTTGAAGATATATTACCAAATATTTTAAGAGACTATATAGATATTTGCAAGTGCGAAAAATGTATCAATGACATCAAGTGTATAACTTTAAATAATCTAAAGCCAACCTATTTTGATAGTAATATGGGTGGTGTTTTTTTAAAGTGGATGAATTGAAAATACAGTATAAAACGGACATAATAAATCAGACAACTAAAGCAATAGAGATAGTATCTAGAAATGTAAGACACGATTTTTAGTAAGAATAATTAATTATGTAGTAATCTAAGGAGTACCTTGTAATTTAGATACTTCTTGGATTACTGCACAATAAAAGAATGAAACATCAACAGCAGAAATGCTCTTTTTTCGCAAGGTATTTTCAGAATATTTATTATTTTATAAATATTCTGAAAATACCTTGTTTTTTTAAAAATATCTTGCTATAATATAAACAAGAAGTAAGACAAGCCTTCTTCTAACAGTTTCTAATCCATACTAAATAAATAAACGTATAAGAGGTCTTAGTGCACAAAGTCAATTTATAAATATTCAATCTAGTAAAATATAGTAAAGTTAATTTACAGAAAGAGGTGCTCCAATGCAATAGAAACATAATTAGAATTATTATAGAAAGTGGTGATTAAATTCAAATAGTAACGGTAGTAAATTAAAATTATTATTAAAATATTATTGAAAGTAGGTGAGATATTATTAAGTCAGAAACAGTAGAACCAGAATGTTTAGATGGATTAGGAAATACTTAACCACCAATTAGTGTCATTTAACTAATTGGTGGTTTTATTTTTTTAATAAGGGTAATACCAGTGAACATGTCACCATGGGCAAAGTAGTTGCTATACTTTAACATTCCGCAATAATTTAAATGCAAAGAAAAAAGGCATAACTGCCTTTATTTTAGGTTAATACGTAAAATATATATAATTAAGACGAACTTGTAATTAAATGCGAATGAATAATTATCAGTCTAAGCTCTTATTTCTAAATTAAAAACATACTCGAATATTATGATATTTATTACACAAAATATATCTGAAAGGTAGGTGTGTAATGAAGAAATTTGCTGTTTTATTCTTAATTTTTTTATGTTTATCATTTAATTTTTTTGGAGTTACAACTTTTGCTGTAAGTTCTACCAATGTTTTGAAAGAAGGCGTTTATACATTATCTGATTTAAATATTTCACCAGATAATCTTTATGATATTACAAATCTTTCCTCAACAGAAGATGCTTATATACTTATTTTTGATGAAAATTATGTTATAATGCAATCTCTACGATTATCACCAAGTATAAAAAGTTTTAATTTAGTACCTTTGAAACCAAGCTATAAACTTGTACTGCTTGGTAAAACAGAAGTATATATAGCTCCAAGACAAGTTAAGTAGTGGGAAAGAAAAAGTCAGTATTAATTGCTGACTTTTTGTATTTATTAAAGTTAGGCACATGAAAAAAATAACAGGTCCATCTGCCAGCCTATTTTCCATCATCCTGCGTCAGCAGATTGCCCTAATAGGCCCACTATGAGTACAATCTACTTCCTTGCCTGATGAAAAATATCCATGGCATTTTGGACTTGTTATTTTCTTTAATGTGCCTTATTTAGTAATATAACTTCAAAGACTATACTTTAAACGTAATATTCTTAAATCATGTAGGAACTTAAGAAGTATCTAAATTACAAGATACTTCTTTTCTATTGTCATAACTTATAAGATTTGATTATTAAATATATTTATGTACTGGAGCAATAAGAAATGGTGTTCTATCTTATAATCAATTAACTATTAAAAAATCAAGTTATTAATTACATAGATAAAATACAGCTAACAATGGATATATAAATAATTTCAAATGATTATCGTAAAATATTATGGGTGAAATTAGATTGCACAAAAAAATAGTAGGACCACAAGGTAGGATTGTGGTTCTACTATTTCTTCAGCTTGTCCTATAATTTGGATCCAAGCTTCTCCAGGATAAAGTTCTTTTTTCTGATTATCTTAGAATAAGAAATACCTTTCTTAGCTGCATAATCAGTAAGTGAGAAGTTATTATAGTATACGAAGAATATCAGCTCAAATTCATCAGGTTTAAGATTTGATATTATCCTTCTAAATTCTAATGTTTTCTCATGCTCTAAATAATCATTCTCTAAATTATCATTACTTTGAAGAAGCTCTGTAAAGTCTATTGAACTTTGACCATCTATTGATGCATTAATACTTAGATTGCTTGAATGTTTCTTGTTAGACCTTGCTGTATACTTCATGGCATTCTTGATTGCAGTATATACATATGAGCTAAAAGAATTGGAGCCTTCTATGTACTTTTCTACAGCATGAATTAATGCTATATACCCAATTTGAACTAAATCATATTCATCATAATTTTTAATGTGAAAACTTTTTGATACTTTGAATATATAAGGTTTGAATTGAAGAAGTAGAGCAGTTAGACTTTCAGAATTGCCTTTCTTTGCAAGAGATACTTGAGATTCTATTTCATTATAATTCATAATTTTACCCCCATATTTTAATAATTCTTTACATAAAATATATATGCAAAGAAGTTATGGGATTAACTTTAGTTTATTATAGCATTTAATGGGAAAAATTAACATAGTAAAATATTAAGAATGGGTACAATATTTATTGTAGGGGTAGCGCCAACATTTCCGACAAAACCCACGCTAAGAAATAGTAATCGATAACGGGGTACGGCAACATAGCCATCAAGCTAAGCCCTATTGAATATTAGTAACTCATCATTAAATCCTATATTTTACCAATAGTTTTCCGTTTAATAAGTTTCAATGGTGAATTTTAAGTGTCCATTAGTATTCAAACAAT
>Ga0302140_10000868_pt1 | contig 39708 bp, 42 predicted proteins | sample I_Bog_E1_1_FD_202095 | JGI IMG/M metagenome (GOLD analysis project Ga0302140, IMG submission 202095) | Peat permafrost microbial communities from Stordalen Mire near Abisko, Sweden - I_Bog_E1_1 | ecosystem: Environmental > Terrestrial > Soil > Wetlands > Peat | place: Sweden: Abisko, Stordalen...
ACAGGGCGCTTATCACCCCAAGCAGGCCAAACAAGAATTGGCTAAGGAAATTACGCAAAGATTTTATGGAGAAGCCAAAGCCCAAGAGGCATGGGATTACTTTGAAAACCGCCACAATCTGGACCAGTCGGTTGACTATAAAAAGGTTGAAGTGGAATCCGGATCCTATAAAGCGGCTGACTTTATGTTAAAAGTTGGCATTGTCAAAACAAAAAGCGACGCGAAACGATTAATAGAACAAGGCGCCGTCGAGTGGGTGAATGCGGCTCAAGAAAAAAAGAAAGTCGCTTCTTTCAACGAATCGATTGATATCGCATCCGGTGAAGCCGGTTTAATTCGGGCAGGTAAGGTTTTTCTTAAAATCATTTCTTAAATAATCTAAATGTTGCGGTAAATTTAGCCTTTTCTTCGAGTCTTAAGCGCCTTTTTTCTAGCTATCCACAAACAACGTGAGATATAATTTGTTTCAACAAAGGTTCGCTTTCTTGAGATTTTGGTCAAGAAAGCGGCCTTTTGTTGTTTCAGGGCAAAATAAAGGTGAAGAAAAGCCTTATTTTTTTGTCGCCCTTTGCGTAAAAGCCCAAGCGGCTGGTCGAAATGAAGAAATTTTGAAATTTTTATGTAAAAAATGAGGGCTGGGGCATGAGTGGACACAGTAAGTGGTCAAAGGTAAAGCGATATAAGGGCGCGTTGGATGAAAAGCGGGGAAAGATTTTTTCCCGCCTTTCGAAAGAAATTCAATTGGCCGCCAAATCGGGCGGTGATCCTGATACCAATATGCGTTTGCGCACGATTCTTTTAAAGGCCAAAGAAGTCAGTATGCCGGCTGATACGATCAAGAGAGCGATCAACAAAGGGACCGGCGCGGAAGCGGCGGTAGCACTGGAAGAAATGGTTTACGAAGGTTACGCCCCGGCGGGCGTGGCAGTATTGGTGGAAGCGGTCACGGATAACCGTAATCGAACCGCGGCGGATATCCGGTCCATCTTCGCGAAAAATGGCGGAAACATGGGCGAGTCCGGCTCGGTTTCTTTTCTCTTTGATAAAAAAGGCCAGCTGATTGTTAAAAAAGAAGCCATTGGCGAGGACGATTTGATGGGCTTGGTTTTGGACGCGGGCGCGGAAGATTTAAAGACGGATAAGAACGATGTTTATGAAATTCTGACGCCTCCTGAAAATTTTGACAAAGTGAAGAAAGCTTTGGAAGATAAAAAAATAGCTACCGAAAGCGCAGAAGTTACTTTTGTCCCCAAAACGACGGTTGTCCTGGACGAGAAAAAAGCCGGTTCCGTGTTGGGGCTTTATGACGCTTTGGATGAATATGAAGATGTCCAAAATGTTCACGCGAACTTTGAAGTGAGTGATGAAATCATGGCGAAGCTTGACCGGTAAAACTTATAGCGCGCCGGTTCCGAAGATTATTCTGGGCATTGACCCGGGATTGGCCCGCATGGGTTATGGGGTGATTGTTCAAAAGGGAAGTCAGTTAAAGGCTATGGAGTACGGAACGATTACTTCCGAAGCCCATACGGATGTGGAAAAAAGATTGGTTGTTGTTTTTGAAAAACTTCAGAAGGTTTTGAAAAAAGTGAAGCCGGATGAGGTTGCTATCGAAGAATTGTTTTTCGCGCGTAACGTTAAGACCGCGATTTCAGTAGGGCAGGCCAGAGGAGTAGCTCTTCTGGTTTGCGGCTTGGCCAGGGTTCCGGTGTTTGAGTATAAGCCGGCGGAAATAAAGCAGGCAGTGGCGGGGTTTGGCGCCGCCAATAAGGAACAGATTCAAAAGATGGTGAAACTGCTGTTGGGACTCAGCGAAGTTCCCAAACCCGATGACACGGCCGATGCTTTGGCGATCGCCATTACGCACGCGCAATGCTCGGGAACTCGATTGTCGGAAATAGTAAAAAAGCTCGCGAAGAGCTCGGTTTACTCAACCTTTTTGAAACGATAGGAGACGATATGTCTTTAGCCAAATGTAAAAATTGCCCCAATAAATTAGCGGAAAACGCCCGCTACTGCGCTGAATGCGGTTATCCAGCGGATGAAAAATTTAATGTCACCCCCGAAGATTTTTTGCGCGATACGAACAATAAAGGGAAAACAGACAAAGTCAGTCCCGACACCGGACAACCAATGCTCTTATTGGAGCACCAAGGCCATGAATATCTTTGGGACGATGAAAATTTCGGCGTGTGGGTCGACAAAAGTATTCTTGAAGGCATTGACCGGGAAGCTGCCCAGGTTGTTTTTGAAAACCTGGCCGAAGAAGATCAGCGTTATTTCAATCAGGCAAAAGAGCATATCAAACTTCGTTCGTCGGGTTTAAAGAGCCCGATTTCCGAAAATGAATTGGACGAACACCATTACAAAGCCCTGGTGATCGATGAAGATTTTGAGACCAAGGGCATCTGGCTGGATTCCAATGTGGTTTCGTTTTGGTACGCCGCGACACAAAACAAAGATGTTCCGGCTTTGACCCAAGTGGAAGAATTACTCCACATCCTGGTTCATTTGAAGTTTTTGGAAGACTAGACCACCATAAAATGGCGGAAGTTTAAATTTTGAATTTTAAGTTTTAAATTGAGAATTCAAAATTCCTGACTGGTTTTGGAGGGTGTGTGATCGCATTTTTGCAGGGCATCTTAACCGCAAAACTTCCCGATCGGATTGAGCTGGATGTTAATGGAGTGGGTTACGAAGTATTTGTTTCCCAAAAGACTTTGCAGTCGGTTCCAGCGGTCGGCAAGAGCGTTTTGCTCAAAACCTATTTGCATGTACGCGAGGATACCCAGCAGTTGTTTGGCTTTTTGAAGGATTCCGAGAAACAGACTTTTTTAATGGCTCTCTCGGTTTCGGGTGTGGGGCCCAAGGCGGCGATGAATGTATTGTCCACTTACGCCCCGGAAACTTTTTTTCAGGCGATATTGCAGAACGATTTAGCCGGTTTAAAATCCATACCGGGCATAGGCCAAAAGACCGCCCAGCATTTGGTTTTAGAATTAAAAGATAAAGTAACCAAATTCGCGGGTGCGGGAGTATTGAGTGATGAAGGGGTGTTGGGGTCCGAGTCAAAAGTCATTTCGGACGCCTTACAGGCCATGATGACGTTAGGCTATTCGGCGGCGGAATCCCGCAGGGCCGTATTGTCCGCGGCCCAGACCTTGGGCGAAAAGGTAACAGTTGAAGATATTTTAAAAACTAGTTTAAAATCGATGAGTGCTTGAGACCGGATCAAGGAGGCTGGCGGTGAAAAATTTCAGTTTGCCCCGCTTGGCGATTGTGCTGTGGTTTTTAAATTACGCGTTTTTTTCCCTTTTTTGGTATGTCATCAATTCAGGGCGTCATTTGATTTCGGGCTTTCTGGTTTACTCCACTTTCGCCCTGGCAGTTGAGTTAATTTGCCTTGGTTTAATTGAAGATATAGCCAGTTAAAGTCCATTGACGGGCAGGAGCAGCGTCGGTAAACTTCCCGCCCCCCTTACTAAAAGGGGTTTTTGAATAACCTGAACAGGCTGGGGTAGCTCAGTTGGTAGAGCAACTGTTTCGTAAACAGTAGGTCGCCGGTCCGATTCCGGTCCCCAGCTCCATTTTTTACTTTTCGCAGGTTTGCATTTTTCGGTTGTAAAGCTGTTAAAAACATTGTCCCGTGCGGATTTTAGAGGCCTCCATTCGAAAATTTTTTCGGATGGGGGCTTTTTATGTTGGGATGGTCAGGGATGGTTTTGGGATGTAAAAAAGTGTCGAAAATGGAGTTTAATGACAACCTTATGACAACAAAAAACAGCTGCTCGGATGAAAAAGACGTATTTTTGAGCAACGGTATAAACGACAACTACTTGTAATTCACGAAGAAATAGATTTTTTTGACCGATGGCCTCACGCCCCGCTGGTGGTTGGATTAAAGTCGAAAATCGAACGAATGGTGAATGTTTCACATTGAAAGGCTATCTAACCGTTTCCGGGTCGGATTTGGGGTCTATTGGGGCCTTAAATTCATTTTTAGGTCAAAGGTAGACCCCATCCAGCATAAAGATGAGTGGTGGCAAAGATTAATCATGAACTCAAATTGTTGTGTTTTAATAACAATTGGTGAAACGGTTGTAATCAAATAAAACCGTTTGGTTTAATAATTTGGTCATCCCCTAGAGGGTCTAAAGCGTTTGGGTGGTTTATGTTATCTGTACCTTCAAAAAACCAATGAAATACTTAATAAAATAGTGTTTAAAATTTTTTAGGCAAATTTCACATTTTTAGCCTTCTCACGATATTATTTATTGACTTACTGTTCTGGTGTACGCTAACATGCGTACATGAAAAAAACATTGGGTGAAAGCATTCGAGAAAAAAGACCGGAAAAGTTTTCGAGTCTTAGAGAATTTGCTAAGGCGCTCGGAATAGCACCGTCGTATTTAAGTGATATTGAAACTGATCGGAGAAAGCCATCGGAAGAAGTTATCAAGGCTATCTCAGAAAAACTTGGTCTAGATTTCAATGAACTAATGGGGAGAGCTGGTCGGATTCATAGTGACGCAACAAAATACATGAAGACAAATCCAGTTGCTGGAGTTTTGTTTAGAAAAATAACCGGGCTTAATGAAGAACAAATGAAAAACGTTTTGAAAGATGTTGAAAAACAGTTAAATGAAAACAAAAAGGACGATGTTGTATGAGAACGTATTTTAAGAGCAATGGAAGGGAGTGTTTTTTTCTTACCCCGACTGAAATTGATTCAATGATGGAAGATGAATTGTGGAAAGCCAATTTATTTCCATCCATTGAAAACCCAGCAGTGGACATAGAAGGGTTTATTACGAAACATCTAAAAGTTTATATAGATCAATACGCCTCGCTTGAACCATCAGTTCTTGGCCTGACAGAATTTTTTACCAATAAACGTCCTGAAATTAAAATCAATAAAGATCTCACAGGGGCAATGGATGAAGATGGTTCTAAACTTGGAATTGTAGGCCGATGGAGAGCGACTCTAGCGCATGAAGCATCACATGTAATAATTCATGGTGCTCAATTTGCTCTTGCGGCTGATCAAAATTCGTTGCCAGGTTTTGGATCGAATGAAAACGGAAAAAATTTGAACCTTATGCGCTGCCTTAAAAGAGATTTTTTGTTTAGAGGTGGGTCTTCTGACGAAAGAGAAGTCCAAGCAAATATGGGCATGGCTTCTTTACTTATGCCTAAGTCTCTATTTTTAAAAATAGTTAAGGATGGAATGAAAAAGCTAAATTTGGTTTCAAATAAATTGAACCTTAATTCAAAAGAGACAACTGCGTTAACGGCCCACTTGGCTGAGAAATTTCAGGTCTCTAAACAAGCAAGTAGTATCAGGCTTCAAAAATTAAATATTGTTTTTGAAACGTCTGGATTGAAAATGGAGGTGTAAAAAAATTTGTTTTAACTGTTCGCAAGTGTGCGTACGGAAATTGTTTTAAATTGCAGCTTAAAAAAACTAGGAGAAGAAAAATGGAAATCATTGAAGAGAAAATTGAAGTGAAAAAAGTTGAAGTTGATATTGAAGGACGTATTTATCTTTGGGAAAAAACAACTATTACTGTCGAAGAAATTATTACTTTGGCAGGCTGGGAAATAGAACAGCAAGTGGTCGAAATTACATCTGAAAATTTGGAAATAACCCACAAGCAGGGGCATTCAATAGAAGTTAAACCTGGCCATGGGTTTTCAAAAAAGATTCGTTTCAAACGGGGTTGGAAATGACGACTCGTATTACAGAGGAGTTGGATTTGCTAAGGAAAAGGTTCTCGGGGCTCAATTATGAGCCCCAAGGACATTGGGTTTTAATTCCGAATTTTCAATTGCCGGAAGGATGGGAGCCAATAACAACAAGTGTTGTTTTTCAAATTCAGTCAAATCACCCTAGCACTGCCCCTTACGGCATATATGTTCCCAGTGGGTTAATGTTTAAAGGAACGAAACCAATACAGCAGAATAATTACGTTGAACCATCTGCAAATAAAGTCCCGTTTTCAGGTATTTGGGGAATGTTTTCTTGGGCCCCTGTTGAGGGTCAATGGTTTCCGAAGACGGATATTATCGGCGGATCTAATTTACTTAACTGGGTTTTAGGCTTTTCTGAACGATTTCGCGAGGGTCTTTGATGGTTAAAAAATATTTGACAATTAAAAAAAGTGATTATGAAAGTTTAATTTCATTTCTTTTGCCCAATGACCCTCAAACTGAAGAGGCTGGTTTTGTTTTTACTGATTTGAAACTAAATTTTAAAAAATGGTTGCCGATGCATTCTGGCGATTACGTATCGAAATCTATGGAATATTTAGAGTTAAAGGATTGGGTTAGAGCGGATGTGATTAAGCAAGCACATGATACCAATTCAATACTCGTTGAATTTCATTCACATCCATTCCCATGGCCCGCCAAGTTTTCGTTATTTGATTTGGAAGGTCTGTCAGAAATTGCACCGCATATAAGGTGGCGTTTAAAAAATAAACCCTATGTTGCGATTGTTGTTGCCCCCGGTGGATACGATGCGTTGATTTGGGATTCGACGAATGGAAAACCGTCAGGCTTGGGCGGAATTAAGTTTGAAAATCAGTTATATACCCCGACCGGATTAACTCTGAAAAGTTTGGAGGGGAAATGACTGATTCAGAACGATACGACAGAAATATTTCATTTTTTGGAGAAGCCGGACAAACAAAAATCGGTTCGATGAAAATATGTATAGTAGGAATAGGCGGACTAGGGACGCATGTCATTCAACAAACTGCTTTCCTTGGGGTAAAGGCATTTTGTCTTATTGATAACGAAGATTTGGATCAAAGCAATTTTAATAGGTATATAGGAGTTAATTGGGACGATCCAATTTTGGGCATAAAAAAGGTAGATATCGGGGAACGAGCAATAAAAAAAATACAAAAAGATGCATTTGTTAACAAGGTTTATGACGTTCTGAGGAGTAAACAAGCTTTTGACGCAATTAAAGAATCTGATTTTGTTTTTGGGTGTTTGGACAACGAGGGAAGTCGTCTTGTCTTATCGGATATATGTTGTGCCTACGAAAAACCCTACATTGATCTTGCTTCTGAAATTATTCCTGGAAAATTCACGGAATACGGAGGTGAAATATTTTTTACTCGAGACGATAAAGGCTGTATGCGATGTCTAAATTTAATTAACTTAGGGGAAGCTCAAAAAGAGTTATTAAATCCTGATGAATTACGAAATGTTGAAATGATTTACGGAATAAAAAAAGAATTACTTGGGATTGCTGGGCCATCAGTTGTATCGATTAATGGGATAATTGCTTCATTAGCGGTAACTGAATTTATGGTTTTTGTAACGGGAATCCGTGAACCTAAAAGGCATTTACGTTATCACGGAAATCGTGGAATCGTATCTTTGAATTCTGATGAACCGCTTCCGGATTGTTACTATTGCAAATCATTTCGGGGTAAACGAGATGAAGCTGGAGTAGAAGAATATTTAAAAAAAGTAGTTCGTTAAATATAAGGAGAAATTATGTTAAAAAGTCCCGCGGCTAAGCTTGAAGGAACAGATTTGAAAAATGGATGGACTGTTCAGGAAAAAATTGATTTGAAAGACTCGACTGGTGGATATTTTTCAATTAGTTATGAAGTGTTGAGTGATTCTGGTGAAAAGGCATTTTTGAAAGCACTGGATTTTTCAAAACCACCAGAAAATGGTCAAGATGAATTAGAACATTTCGAATCGCTCATAAAGTCTTTTAACTTTGAAAGAGAACTTTTAGAAAAATGTAAAAATAAAAGAATGTCTAGAGTCGTGACTCCAATTGCTCATGGGAATGTTGAAATGGAAGGCTTTATTAGACCATGGAATAAAGTTTATTATATTATTTTTAAATTGGCCGAAAGTGATATTCGTAATTTTATTGCAGAAATGAAAAAATTTGATTTAGCCTGGACATTAAGGTCTCTTCATCACACGGCGGTTGGGTTATCCCAATTACATACACACGACATTGCGCATCAAGATTTAAAACCTTCAAATGTTCTTTATTTTACAAAAGAAGGTTCAAAGGTTGCGGACCTGGGCTGTGCAGCTGATAAGGGTAAGTCATCAGAAAATGACAATGGACATCCAGGCGATCAGTTTCATGCTCCACCAGAATCGTTTTATCCGGGTTTTAATCGGCCGGGGTTTGAATTCAAAAAAATGTGTGATTTGTATCTTCTTGGAAGCTTAATATTTTTTCATTTTTCTCAAATATCAGCGACCGAGGCACTTAGTAATAAACTAAAAGGTTTTTCTGGAATTCAGTGGGGAGATAACTTTGATGTTGAATTACCTTATTGGGATAAAGCATTTGCTGATGCAATCGCAGACTTAAATGTAGATGTTCGCGATAAAGCTGGTGATTTGAGCAGTGAGATAATTCAGATGACAAAACAACTTTGTAATCCAAATCCTTCAAAACGAGGTGATTTGAAATGGGAAAGGACAGCCGTTCCTGTTTATAACTTGGAACGAATAATATCAAAGCTTGATTTTCTTTCAAAAAAAGCGGAAAGCAGTTTTAATGCAAAATAGTATTGAAAAAGAACGGCAAATAGTTCCAACTTGGACTCCCTATTCTGTTGCCAAAATTCTTAGAAATTTAAATGGTTTTGAACATGTTAATAAAGAAGAAAAGTTTAATGCGGAAGCGCTGAAAAACTATCAGCTTAAATTTAGTGAGTGGACGACAAATAAGAATGTTGTTTATGCAACAGATTTAGTTGGCTCCGCAATAATTTTGAATGACTACGGAAATGAAAGTGTGAAAAAGGCTGCTGAATTTATCCTAAAAGACGGAAATAGAGCATCTCAATTAAGCGTTGGAGCGGCTAGTAATTATCTAAAGTTTGGAGAAATGAATTTTGACGGAGAGCATGATGCCCCTGAAGTAAAGTCGAAAAGGATTGAACGATTTTATAAAAAGATTTCACAACTAAAGAAAAGTCTTAGGGAAATACCGAATAATGCAATTGATTGGATTGATTTAGCCTTTTACTACACCTCAATAGGACAAGATAAAAAAGCTGAAAAATGCATTATTGCTGGCGAGTCTCTAAGTAAAGAAAACAGATTTGTTTTAAGGTCGATTGCGCGGTTCTATCTACATATCGAAGAGGGAGAAAAAGCTTTAAGAGTTTTAAGAAACTCGTCACATTTAAAATACGATCCTTGGCTAATCGCATCTGAAATTTCAATATCTGAAGCATTAAAAAAGAATTCGAATTTTATAAAACAAGGTAAAAATATATTAGAGTCAGAAAAGTATTCTGATTTTGACATTTCTGAACTTGCCGGAGCTTTGGGAACACTTGAAATAGCAAATGGAGAAACAAAAAAAGGAAAAAAATTATTTAAAATTGCATTAATACAACCAAATGAAAATACTTTAGCCCAAGCAGTTTGGCTCAAAACCAAGGTGAACCTAGAGGCGGAAATAAATTCAAAAGAATATTCCATACCTTGTGAGTATGAAGCTGATGCAAGAATAAATTATTGGAAAGGTAATTACGATTCTGCCTTATTGTCGTCTAAAAAATGGTTTGATTTTCAACCTTTTAGTGCCAGGCCTGCTTCTGTCGCGTCTTATATTTCAGCTGTTGCATTAGAAGATCATGCTTCTGCAATAGAAATTATTAAAGATGCAAAAAATGCCTCACCGAACGATTTTCTTCTTAATAATAATCATGTTTTTTCATTAGCTTCATTAGATCGTCTTGCCGAAGCCAAAATAATCTTTAATAAGATTAATCCGCCTACTTCAGATTTGCATGATAAAGCTGTCTATACAGCTACAAAAGGTCTACTAAGTTTTAGAGAGGGAAAATCTAAAGAAGGTAGAGAGTTGTATATGAAGGCTGTTGGAATATTTAAAGATAAAAATGATCAGCGGGCACAAGTTGTTGCATCGTATTTTTGGGGTCTTGAAGAAAAGAGAGTAAATTCAAAAGAGGCAGATATAATTCTGAAAAAAACTTTAGAAAGTTCAAAAAAATTGCATGTTTTGGAAATAGAAAAAAACATTAACAAAAGAATGAAGTTTTAAAAGGGTTCATGGACCAATCGGTGGAGTTTAAATAAACAAAGCCTTGAAGGGTAATTTAATCAGCCGTATTTTTAGAAAATACGTTTCAAGAAATTCTTAGTTAGGTGGTGTATGAATAAAGCTACGACGGAGCCTTTCGGTGAATTTAAGGCAAGGTTATATGCTTTTGCCAAAGTAGGTGAAAGCGAACATTTGAAAATGTTGCAGAATGGCAAAATCAGGTTTACGCCGTTGTCTTACTACAAGCACAAAGATGCTGAAGGTAAACCACATTTTGATGGTCAAGAAGGATTGGTTTCAGTTTTTCAACTGGATGAAACTAATCAAGTTACGCTACACGCTGAGGGCCAACCACCTCACACATTAAGCGCTGCGGGTGGGTTTCTTAGTGGAACCGTAAGAATGAGCGATGACGTGCCGATCCTTGTATTTAGTTTATTCGCTTTTTATTCCGTTAAAGGAGTAGATGACCCTTACAATCCGGAGGCTGTGGAGGATCTTCGGCTAACAGATGAAATGAAGGTGTTTGGTGATAGCATTTGGATTGTTACCAGTGTGATTAAGTTTCAGGAGCGTTTGCTAAATGCTTTTAAACAACACAAACTTCCTTTTGGTTATGCCCTAGTACCTTACGTCAATGATAAAAATTTTGATGGCGAAATCCCGAAAGAATACGTTGGTTTTGCCAAGGTGGACCAGTTTCACAAACAGCAAGAGTATCGGTATGCCATTTCCTTACCGAAGCCTTTGCCGGAAGAGTACATTTTAAACATAGGTGATCTGAGTGATATTTCGGACGTTCGGCCAGTCGCAGAGGGTGTTGAGTTTAATGTTGTTAAACCTGAGCCTTAAAATTATAGGTGGAAGAGGTCTATTTGCAATTACCAACAGCGCTCGTGCCGGATTATACATGTGACGTTAACTGTCCTATACCACTTTATGAAGGGCGTGGCTTTTTAGAAGGGCCTAATGGCGACATTTCTGTCGATTGTCGTATAGCTTACACATGGAGGCCAAGTGGAGGACCAGAGGCTACGCTCTCTCCAACCATTTTTTCACCTGATTTTTTTAAGCTGGTTCGTAATGACGAGAAGTATTTTCTTCGGGTTCCAGCTATAGGGTTGAGGGTCTCGGTCTCTAAGCGTCGTTTTACACATGGGGATAATGGGACTGTCCTTACGGTTATTATTGAAAAAGAAGTTAGAATGGGGAATCCCATTAATCTCACGCGAGTTGTTTTTCATATCGCCAATTTTCCTCATGTTCTTGGTGAAACCATTACAACGATCACTCAGGCATGGTTAAGTGGGAGAATTAATCTCAAAGATCAACTTTGGGCGATTGAAATCGATCCGATTGAAAAATATGGAGAGCAAAAAACTTTTTCTCAACAGCTTCAGGATGAAAGAGGTTATGGAATTACGCATGTGGGTTCACTTGTGAGGTTGGATGGAAAGCCGTTCACAGCTGAAGACGCCGATAAAGTTTTAACAGATATCGGATTTACGTTGGGTTTTGCGCGCGCCGCTTTATCGTTTCCAATACTTCGCAGTGGCTATGACTCTTCTGGAACGAAAGTTTGGCAATGTTGGTCTGGATTTGCGGCAGATGCTTGGCAACCTAGGTCGACCTGGTTTTCCAGCCAGCAACCAAAAATATTACAGTCGTTGTTTTTAGGATTCCGACAACTTATAGGAAATCCTCATGAAGAAGTTATTATTGCCGCCTTAGGGTTATACATTGATGCGCATACCGCGACTCTTACAGACGAATCACGGTTGGTTATTATTCAAGCTGCCCTTGAAGGACTTGCTAGCGGTTGGACATTTCAACCGCTGCCTGGAGCGCCCGCGTTAACAGGCTTTAAAACAGGTGAGGCATCCGAAAGAATTGCACACATAGCAATATCGCTGGGTCTTTCTCTTGTAGTACCACAGGAATTAACTGAATTGATTGCGTTGGAACATCCTGATAAAAATTCACCCCCACTTACCAAGATGACATGGGTACGTAATTCGATTGCCCATCTTGGTAGATATCCGCAACTTGCAAAGCACACATGGGAAGTTAGGCATGAGGCTTATATGTTGGCGGCATGGCATCTTGAATTATCACTTTTGCGTCTTCTTGGTGCGGATGGGTTGTATCAAAACCGTTTGATTGCTCGACGTTCAGGTGATGTTCTACAACTTCCGTGGGTTGTTCAGCCAGCTGCAACAAGCCAGATTGGGTCTGTTTAAATTAGGGTTACCCCTAAAGTATGAGAGGCAATTAGATGAGCGAGGCTTTTGACGATGTTATTAAAGAATATATTGATTTTATAAACTTACAAGTTGGTGCCTATCTTGATGGACTTTCTGGCTTCAGTGGAAATCAAGTAAGAGTAGAGCGACAAGTTGCCCGTATAAATCGCCCTGTCGGAACTCAAAAAGATAAGAATGGCCAGATGATTATTGTTCACGCAAGTTTTGAAGACCCCACGAGACCAGATATCATTATCCACCGCATTGTTAAAGCTGTAGATTTTATTGCAACCAATTCCATTGGTGGTTCAAACGAACAGCAGTTTGCTCAGGCCATTATTATCTTCTTGTTTACTTACTGGGAAGATGAAGTGCGGCCACGATTGGCAGTGTGTAAGCGAATGGATATCAATCAAATAAAATCAGATGTAATCGGCGATCTCAGAATAGTGCGAAATGTCATTCTTCATTCCAAAGGGGTTATACGCCATGATAAGCATAGTGATCTTAAAGTCTTGAAAGAATTATTTGTTGTTAATGAACCGATTCAATTATCGACCGAGAAAATGCATCGTATATTTGTTCTTTTAAAACAAGAGTGCGCAAAAATGCTGTATGAGTGGCTCGGTGTAAAAGACCCATCGGGTCTGGCAAGTCAAATGGTTGATGTCGCGATTCAGAAGAGAAAATAAGTATCTTTTGAGTTTAGTGTTTTTATCCTAAACCCTGTTCCCAATCGTGTGTGCCCGATCTGCCACTAAAGGGTACGAAACAGGGATCAATGTAACCGGTTGCCAGAGCGACTTGAAAAGTGGGATTATTAGATGTGAAGTGAATAACTTGGCCGAGTGGATTGGGGGTGAAAATGGAAGGTGGAATGGATGCAATGCAGGTCTGTGAAAATGGGCATAAAATTACGGAGTTTTATCATTGGGCGCCGAATGAACGTAAATCTTTTTGCGGTCAATGCACAGTGAAAACGTCGACGATATACCAGTGTCCTAGTTGTCAAAAAGAAATACCCGGAAATAGCCACTCTGAACATTCAGCAGGTGCGGCCACAATTGAAAACATTCAGGTTCCTAATAGCTGTGAGTTTTGTGGTGAGCCATTTCCTTGGACGGTGAAAAAGAATCAACCTGATTATTATCAAATGGCATATGACTTGAGGGAGAGAGAAAAAGAAACGAAGCGGAAGCATCAACTTCAGGTTTTGGAAGCTCTTGCCAGAACAACCATAGATCCCACATCCATTTCATCTGCACTTCAACTGGCTAGGTTGGAAGAGGAACGAACCTCACTTTTTGCTGCGTTGGTCCCAGAACCAATGCCGAACATTCAACCAGTTCATAACACAATTAATAATTTTCATGGTTCGCAAATTATTCAAAATAGTCCTGGCGCAATACAAACAGTTAATGTTAACAATCAGGGTTCGGTGGAATTGATTAATCAATTAATTCCATTATTAAGCGAATTTGCGACAACGGCAAACCTTAACGCCGCTTTGGCAGCTGATCTAAATAGTCATATTAAAACCATTCGTGGTCAGATGGAGGTATCAAAACCTAATCAGACAATTCTTAATGAAGGGTTGAAAGAGGTATGGGGATTGATCAAAGGCGTTGCTACCGAGGTTATAGCTGCAAAGTTTAAGTTACTTCTTGGCCTTGCAAATTGATTCGCTATTCTTGCCACTAACCAATACCAAACCACAACAAAACATTTAGAATGGATAATTCTTCCGAGACGAGCAGTTGTGTAAACAACATCTGCTCAGTTGTCGCTATTTTCTTGAAATGAAATGAAGGCCGTTCTAAACCTACGAGTGATTTAAAAACAAATAATCGCTCATAGAACGGTCCCATGAATTCCGCAAACTTTTCAAAAACCATCGAGAAGCATACCCCTCCTGTCTTAGTCGGATTTGCCGCCTATTCCAGTTTCAAATTCTTGCTTGAAATCTTTGGGGTTCTCAATGTTTCCCTAAACCCTTTTGACACAGTAACGATTCTTTCCGTTGGGTTTCTCTTCCTGTTTGAAAAGCATGTCCGTATGGATCATCTTCTGGCATTGGCCCCCGCTGTTATCACACTTACTTTCTGCCATGACTTTTTTGGGCTATTCCTGGGAAACGAAGAGTTTACCGGTGATGTGGTTATGGGTCTTTCTATCATCATCGGTTTTTGCGTTTACATGATTCACTTCTTTGTGAGGAATGTGTCGGAGCATCAAGGAGAATCCCCGAAAAACGAAGGAGGCAAGTTTTCCTTGTACCTGGACGCGGAAAACAAGTATTTCATCCCTGATGAATTGCTCAAGTACCACACGGAAGTTATCGGGTCTTCCGGTATGGGAAAAACGAATATCTTCAACCATATGATTGAACAGGGCATTAAGAACGGCATTGGAATGTTCGTTTTTGACGCCAAATCCAACTACAACAAACAAATACCCTTTTACGCGGAAAAATACGGCAGGCTAAACGATCTTAAATATTTTGATTTGGCGGACGTGAAGCGCAGCCAGACCTATAACCCGGACTACAAAGACAAACCTGACGAAGTATTCAACGGCCTGATGAAGTCTCTTTTTTATGGGCCAGTCAGTCAGGAATATTATCGTGACCAGGCCTCCGACGTTTTGAGTAACCTGACCAACCTTCTTTTCAAAGAATTCAAGCATGTCACCCGGATGGACTACCAAAACCTCATTTCAAACGAAATCCGTTCCTTTAAGACCATCGAGTATTTAAGTAACAAGCACGCGGACACAGTTTCAGGAAAATACTTCTTGGAAAAGTGGGTTGAAATGTCTGAGAAGGATAGGGAGCTGACCCTTTCAGGGCTAACCAGCAAATTATCCCGATTCACCAACAGGGAATGGTCTCCCCTCATCAATACCCTGAATCCCGATATCAAGATGAAGGACGTGGTGGAGAAGAGCCAAATTTTCCTTTTTGGAACCTCTTCTCTGGTCAACCAAGAGGATTCCAAACCCGTCATTATTTCCGCCCTCGTTGATTTAGCGGGGGTAATAGGACACCGGCTTATTGAGAAGCCCAAAAAGCCTTTCTTTGTATTCCTGGATGAGTTCTACACCGCCGCCTATCCGGGTTTGAACGATCTCATATCGCTTGGCCGTGAGGCCAATGTTTGTTTCTTTCTGGCCCACCACAGTTTGGGTCAGTTAGGGGCTGTGAGTCAGGAATTCAAGGATGACATTCTCACCAACACCAATCACAAGATCGTCATGAATATCACCGAGAAGGCCACAGTGGATTTCTTCGCGTCCATCTTTGGAACCAAAGTCACCAAGAAGGATGTTTATTCCTACGACACCCGAAATTCACAGCCGAAAGGGAGAACCGAAAAACAGGACGAGGAATTCATCATCCACCCCAACTACCTCAGGGGAATGCGCCGAGGCGAGGCGGTTTGCCGAATCGTTTACGTTACCGGCCCCAAGGTATTCAAGATGAGGCTCAAAGAAGTCAAACCGCCTCCCAGGGATTTTGATTATGTGAAATGCGTCCCGATTCGGGATAACCATTTGAAGCCCCTTGAGAGCAATAAGGTTGTCATCGTCAATTCCATTAAGGAGAGCAAGCCAAAGCCCACACCTAAACCAACCCCGAAGCCGGAGAAGCCTATGCCAACCGAAGGGACCAAAGGTTCTTTTTCGTCACACAAGGATCATTTCAAAGAGAAGGGACCGGCGGCCCCTCCAAAAGTTGAAGACGAGAAGACCGACAAAAAAGGAGAGGAGGAAACTCCGAAGTGAAAGATTACCTTGAAATGACGGAAGAAGAAGTCGCTCATCTGGTTTGGATTCATTCCAATAAGTTCACTGTCCCGGAATTGTTCCGTAAGAAGTTTTATCCCCAAAAGACTTACCGGAACGCTTGTTATTTTCTCAACAAGTATGCCAAGAGCGAAAAAGGGTTTTTGCACTCGGAGAAACCAACCCAAACCTCCCACACCTATTACTACCTGACGGCAGGGGCTATCCGCACCTTGGACGCAATGGAGCGAATTCTGGTAAGAAGCACGAAATACCCCATCAAGATAAACCCCTATGAAAGGGAACATGACCTCAAGGTTCAGGAGGTAAGGATTGCCTTTGAGGCCAATCCCGATTTGGGGGAAATCTTTTGGGTGAGTGATTTTGAAATGCGCTCTGGAATCACCCCGCTGGTGAAGTCCCGGTTCCTTACCGGAAAATTGGACAAAGGAAGATGGCGGGGAAGCTGGTCGGGCGCGCGCAATCATAGCCGCCGAACCCCTGATGGTTACTTCGAGGCGGATGTGGACGGGCAAAGGATGTCCTTCGCATTCGAGTTCGAGAATAAGCCCAGGTCGGATGGGAAGATACAGGACATGGTGAGTTACCTGAACTATTCCTTCCCCGAAACCAGCAAGATGATCGTGTCGGCCATTGAGAAGAACGCGGTAAGAATGATCCGGGCGCTAAAAATAAAGATCAAAAAAAACGAGCAGGAGAAGTGGTTTGTCAGCGACTTTGAGAAGGCGACAAAGCTGCCTTTCAAGGAAATATGGTTCCAATTAGACCATCAGTTAGAAACGGATGGAGTTGACATTTAGTCGCTTATAGGCGACTATTTTAAGGAGACGCTTTGTCAGAATCAACACCTTGGACGATTGAGCATTATGAAACCCAGGCGGGAATCCGGCCCTTTGAAGTCTGGTTTGACACCCAGCGTAAAAGCGACCCGGTCACCGCGGCTTTGGTCGGCAAAAGAATTTCTCGCCTGGAATTCGGCCACTTGGGAGACTATGACAATGTGGGCGACGGGGTTCTTGAACTGAGGAACTTCCACGGGCCGGGATACCGGATATACGTTGGAAGAATTGGGGCTACCGTGTACCTGCTTCTTTTAGGCGGGAGCAAGGGGAGCCAGGACTCCGACATCAGGCAGGCGCGGAAATATTTCGTGGAATTCAAGGGCAGTCTGAAAAAGGAGAAACCGGGATGAAGAAAAACGTTGGAACTAGAAGTCACGACGACTTTATCATCGAGCAATTAAAGAAGGACGAACGGTTCCTTGAGGCCTATCTGAACGAGGCCTTGAGCGATGAAAAAGAGGATCCACGGGTGGTCCTGGATATGCTACGAAAAGTTGCCCAGGCCAGCGGGGGAGTAAGGCGATTGGCCCAGGCCGCTGATCTCAACCGGCAGAATCTCTATAAGGCCCTTTCCGCTGAGAAGGGGAACCCGGAGTTTTTCACCATCAATAAGATAGTCAACGCCCTCGGATTTCACTTCAAACTGGTGCGCAATAAACGGCGGGTGGCCGCAGCCAAGTAGTTTAGGGCCAAAAACTTCAGAACAATCTATACAGGATGGCCCCGATGATCTCAGGGGAGGCGAATGAGTGTGGCCTTGGCTTTTCATCGGCGATGAAATGGAAAATTCGATTTTGGGGCCGTTTAGACGGAGTTTCCCATGCTCCGATGGCGACCCCCCCTCTCTACGCATCAAGTGATGATGCTAGAACCGAGAGGGGGGGTCGCCCTCTACGCATGGGAACCTCTAAACGGCAAAAGATTAGGATCGAATTTTAAAGGATTAGGAAGAACAAGGATTAAGGATTAAAAGAAAAGGCAAAGGCAAAGTCAAAGGCAAAGGCAAAGCAAAGGCAAAACCGGAGCAGTAAAAAAGGGGTGGGGTGAGTGAGGGTAGTGGTGGGGAGTTCGGTGGTGGTTGCAGGGAGTCAAAGGCAAAAAAGCTGGCTGGATGAAACAGGGGTAGGAAATGGGAGGATGAAATTGAAGGGTATCTATGAGGAGTTGAAGAAGCTGAATCCTTGGCCAGTGGAGTATTTGTCCGCCGTTGAGGATTATGTGGAGTCGGTTTTGGGACCCAAGGGGAAGCAGAAGGAGAACCGGATACTGCTGGAGTTGTTGGAATTGACGGTTCAAAAACTGGAAACATTTCCCCCGGACCCGGATTTCTTCGAGGAACCAAAACCCTGGTTCCAGGACATTACCATCTGGGTAACGGTCACCCGCAACCACCGAAAGGTCAGTCTCAAGGCCCAATACCGGCTTTCGGAGCGTAAATGCGTGATTGTGGAGATGAAGATCAAGTAAGGCTTGAAACGTCATACGTTTCGTATTACGATTTAGTCAGGAGGGAAACTATGAAAACCATCGAGAAGAAGGCAGTGCTTCACATCCCTATCCGGGATGAAAAGGAAGTCAAACAGGTCGTTTCCATCCGCCTCAAACCCAGCGAGGTTAAATACTGGAAGGACATGGCGGACAAACTGGGGATAAAGGATTTCACCGCTTTTATCCGGGGAGCCGTCAATTCGGCGATCTATACTTCCCGCCGAGCCGAAGACCCGAAGTGGAAAGAGTTTGTGGAGGCTGTCCAACCTGCGGCTAAGAAGATTTTAGGACATGGATTCTTTGACGGGGGAGCTGAGGTTTTTGAGGCCAGCGGAACTGAATCCAGTGGTGTTCCAGCCAAGGAGTTTTTGGCGAAGATGAAAAAGAAACATTGGGTTGAGTAAGCTGTAAAAATCAGTAAGAAGGTTTTAGAGGCTCCATTGGGGAAACCCGATGGGGCCTTTTTTATAATAGGCACGTAGCGGGGAGAAGTGGTTGGGGTGAATGGCAGATTAGTTTTGGATTTTCCGGGACCAGGCTTTTTCAGGATCTTCCAGGTCGCGGTTGACGAGGGCAAGGTCGAATTCCTCGGGGTCATAGGGTCTCCCGAACCACTCTATTAAATCCTCTCGATCCGGGTGGTTGGGATTCTTCATGGCTTCCACCAGGTTCTCGTATCCGGTGGTGCTCCCGCAATCCTCAGGAGGACAGGCGCGGGCCCCGGAGAGGCAGAGGGGGTATGGACGAAGGGGTTCAGAGGCTAGAACTTCCTCTAAGACGATGTCATGTTCCCAGGCGTCCCCAAAGTCATAGAGGTATTCCAGGCGGTCGCCGGGTTTAAAAAGGACCCTTGAAAGGGGCACCTCACGGGAGTCGGTGTACTCTTTATCGTCGTAGCGGTCGTTTTCCAGGTCGGGTAGCTGGAAATGGGTTTTGTCCTTGATGAATTCGTGCAGATGGCTGTCCAACCAGCCCATAGCCAGTTGAAGGACGTCATGGAGTTCGTGAAGGGTAGTCGTGGGGGAAACCAGGAGTTCTCTCCAGATAGGCGGGTTAATGTCCTTAAGGGTGACTTTGAGCCGGTAGATGCGTTGGGTTTTGGAGGGTGTCATGAAATTTCCATCCTTTAAGAAAGTGTTTTGGTTTTTTTTGTTGGCCGTTTAAGGCCGGGTGCAACGGAATCGAAATATAACATCACAAGGCACGAAAGAAAATAACCTTGGGGATGATTCATTAAGGGGGCTTCCTGGAAAACCACCAGGAAGCCCCTTTTTTTGAGTGGATGGAAGGGGATGGGGTAGTTAAGGGAAAACGGACTTATTCCAAGATTAAAAAAGGTATGTAATAAAAAACAGACTTGAAGACAACACTCAGAATCAAGAAAGCCATTTAAGGGGGAACGAAAAAGAAAAGAACGGCCTTTTTCGTGGGCCTTCCCCCTGGATTGAAATATCCCGCAAAGATCGCGGAATGATTTCCATCCACCCCTATCCTCAGGGGCCTTGCCCCCGAACCCCTTACCAAAAGGGAATTGCCCCTTTTGGAATTCCCAGAACCGTTGGTGGGGATTGAGGTTGTAGCGTTGAAGCTCCCTTTCCTTTTCCAGCGGGGACCCCACCAAGCCGAAAGCCCCCACGCCGTCTTGCACTCCTTCCTAATTACTTTAGCTCTTCGCGGAATGGCGTTTTGGAGGCTACACAGCCGTTCGGCTGCAAGCCGGCGTGGGGGCTTACGGATTGGTACACCCCCGCTGGCACAGTCCCGTCTGGGCGACGAAAAAATGCCGCCCTGACAGGACTGCGATAAAGGAAAGGGGCGTTGGAGTCCTCAGAGCCGTTTCCCGAAAGCCAAAGTTCGGCGTAGGCCAAAAGAGACCGCCTCAGTTTGTCTTTCTGGAAAGGGGTCTTCGACCATTCCCCTGACGGGGAATCGGCGCTTCGGGTGAAGAAGATTCAAACAATGGATTGGTGAATGGATGAAAGCTGACAGCTAAAGCTGTCAGCTTTCCGGATACTGGTTGTTATTTTTTCTGAGGATCACATAGGGTTCGTGAGTGGTAGTTCCTTCCTGAAGTTTCTTAAGTCATCCCTTAAAGCCAACCTAGAGTTCCGGTAGTTGAGGTATTTGGACGATGGACAGTTTCGGGAGTCCGTCCCGAGGCATCATTACGGTTTTTCTTGATTCCACGGCCACCCTTTCAAGGCAACTTTTGCGCCAGCCGAAGTTCACGGCTGTCACAAAAGTTAAGGGTGGCCTTCGTTTTTTTGTTCCTCATTAGTTCCTGAATTTTCCCACGCACGAACTCCCAAAACTCCGGCTTTTGCCTTCTCCCTCCCCCCTCAGGCTTTTGAGGGGGGAGGGGGAAGGCGGTTTTTAAAAGGCGCAAGCCCCAAAAAATTAAAAGGAGGTGGTGGGAGATGGCGGAGGAACAGGAAACGAAGGAACCGAAATGGTGGGAGGCCGAAGGGAAGGAACCCTTGGGCTGGAAGGTCAGGGAAGAAGATTTGGACTTGGCCTTGAAGAAGGTTTTACAGGAATGGATGGGCGAGGCATGACATGCTTCGCATGAAACCCATTCAACCTTTTGACTTTAAGGAACTCATTCAATCACTAACCGACACAGGAGGAAAAACCATGAAGAGGAATATAGCGGAAGAAATTACGGGCAGGATTTTGGAGGACTTGGAAAAGGGTGTCACGCCTTGGGAAAAACCATGGAAGGCGGGGAGGGGCTTGCCCCTGCCGATGAATGCCAGCACCCAGAAGCACTACCGGGGAATTAACGTTTTTGTCCTTTGGGACGAACAACAGAGGCGGGGATTTTCTTCCCCGGCTTGGGTGACCTTTAACCAAGCCAAGGCCTTGGGGGGGGCGGTCAAAAGGAGCGAAAAGGGAACGGGGGTTGTTTTCTACAAGCGCCTCGCCAAGACCAATTCTTTGAACCTCGACGATCAGGTCATGCTGGAAGAACAGACCTTTTGGGTCTTGAGGACTTACACGGTTTTCAACCTCGACCAAGTGGAAGGGCTCGACCACCTGAAACCCAAGGTTGAAACGGTGAAGCCTTTTGCCGCCATCGAGAGAGCCGAACGGCTCTTGAAGGATTCGGGAGCCAAGATTCTTCATTCCGTTATCGACCGGGCTTTTTATGAACCCATCAGAGACCAGATCACCCTTCCCTTGAAGGAAAGTTTTACAAGCCCGGAAAAATATTATGAAACCGCTCTTCACGAAATTTGTCATTGGAGCGGCGCGAAGCACCGCCTCGACCGGGAGTTTGGAAAATGGTTTGGCGACCAAGCCTACGCCTTTGAGGAATTGGTGGCCGAAATGGGAGCGGCTTTTCTTTGTGTCTCTTGCGGCATTCCTTACGACACCCAGCACGCCAGCTATATCGGTGACTGGATGAAAATTTTAAAAGACCACAAGCGGGCCATTTTTACGGCGGCGGCAAAAGCCCAGGCCGCTATGGACTTTGTCTTGAAAACCCAATTTGAGGAAGCGGTAGCCTGAAAGGAGGCGGAACCATGAATAAGCAATTGGCCTTGAGATTTAATTTGGAAAATTTGCCCGTTCCAACGGTTCCGCCCATTTCATGGGCGGAGGCCAGAGAATCGTACAAGCGTGGTCCGGTGATGAGCGCTCCACAGGATGCGGCGGATTATTTTCGCAGGTATATCGGGGGAAAGCCCAATGAGTCTTTCCTCTGCATGTATCTCGATCACCGCAACCATGTTTTGGACGTGGTTTTGGAAAGCGAGGGAACGGTGGATCATGCGGCGGTGTATCCCCGGCAAATTTTAAAACGGGTTTTGGACTTGGGGGGTACCGGAATCATCCTGTCCCACAATCACCCGGCGGGGAGCTTGGAACCATCGGAGGGGGACAAGGCTTTGACCCGGCAGATTTTAGCCGGAGCGCGCGCCCTGGGGGTTTCCATTCATGATCACTTGATTGTCACCCATGAGGGGCACTTTTCGTTTCGGCAGGCGGGGTTGTTATGAAATCGCCTTGGAAAGGAGGCCGACCGCCTCCTTTGCCGACTTGTCTTCGTGACCAAAGGGGGCGGCGCTGGGGGATTGGTTACAAAAATGAAAAATTTGGTTTTTTTAGGGGTAGCTCCGAGGGCGACCCCTTTTTTATTTCTTGAGGGATTTTTGAACACGCTCAACCCGCTCGGCCTTGTTTCCGGGATTGTCGTCCACTTCCGGTGGGAAGATTTTGGAAGAGTATTTATCCAAAACCGAATCCAGGGGGATTCTTAAATCCGCGGCTTTGACAAGCTCACGGCTTTGGTGGTCCTGGAAAGTGGCAATTTCAACGTGACGGCCAAAATCCTTCACGTTCTCCAAAGCTGAGGAATACATTCCGTCCTCGGTCACTACGATTGCGGTATCAAAGGTTTTCTTGGCGGCGTGAAAAACCAGATCAGAGGCGAATAAAACATCCATTCCCTTTTCGTGGACCCTTCCGTCGGACGTGGTATAGAGGCGTCCCAAGCGCAGTTCCAGATGGGGCGTTTTATCCAGTGAATCGAGAAAGGACATTTGGGTTTTGGCTTTGTCGGGAACGAGGTCTTTATCGTAGGCCACGTTGTAGTAATAGGTTTTGACCAGCTGCCGGTCGGGTCCGGTCAGGGCGAGGCTTAACTGGTAATAATCGACCCGGGTGACCCGGTTGTTGCGCTTGAGGCCAAAATAAAAATTGTTTCCATCGATGAATACACAGACACGTTCCATATACGATCAACCATTCTTGAGTTAATAAAATACCGGCTTTGGATTAGGAAGTTATTTTCATAAGCTTCCAGGGCTCCACCCCTACAACTACTGACGCGCGGAGGAAGGATTCTAAGCTCATGGGATTGCCGGTTTCCAGCAAAACCCAGCGTTTGGGGGTACAGCCGTAGGCTTTGGCGGCCTTGGAAATGGAAAGGCCCGCTTTTTTCCGCGCCTTGCGGATGTTCTGGCCGATTTTCTGGTGGAATTCCTCGCGGTTCATGAGGCCCATGGTAAGGGGATTTTCAGAAACCCACTTAGCCAGTAAATACTACCTAGGTAGGATTTTCTGGGTTAAAATGACCTTGTTGGTATTTGAAATGGTCGGTTTAGGGCAAACCCATGGATAATCTTATGAAGGTCAGTGAAATACTATCTTCCTGCCTCACGACCGAAGCTGTCTTAAGCTTACGGCCTGTCATACAACCGGAAATGGCTTCTCCCAAAGAGGAAAAAGAGAGTATCAAGAACCAACTCTTTGTGGAACTTTTTGAACACGCCGGGCAAATTGTGATGGGTAAATTGAACCGGGAATTGGCCCCCGATGAGGTCATGTTGGTTTATAACCGGGTCAAGCAGTTCATGACGGCCAGGGGATTTGATTGAATGTGCTTTGATCTGCTTGGGAAGTGGGGAACTAGCGGTTTTTTAACTAAGGTTTAGAATTTCAAAAACTTGCCTCTGATTAGGAACGGATTTATTCTAAGACTAGAAAGTGAAGAGGGAGGTTGCCATGAAACTTTTAACCGAATTATTACCTCACCTTTTTATGGTTGGTCTCATTGCAGTGGGTTGTTTATTTGGGTTCGTTATTCTCGTTTGGGCATATGGGCTTACTGTTCTACCGATTCATTGGGTAATAACAAAATTCACTGATACCCGTTGTCCCGAGTGCAAAGGGTTTTTTAAAAGGAAACTGATGGATTATGAAGTCACGGACGAGAGGGAAGTTTTACGGACCGTTGAGCGCGTTGATGAAGGCATAGTTTATTCCAACCACCTTTTGGAACCTAATCACGTCATAGAGATTAACCGCAAGGAACAAGTCACTTTCGTGGAAAAAACCATCCTCAACCATTGGGCCTGTATAAATCCTTTATGCGGACACCAATGGCAAACCGAAGAATATATCGAGTCTGAAGGTTCTTTAGAAAAAGAGTAGAATTGGGGAGGTTTTAGAACACAATTACTCAAACTGCACGGGGTTTATGGCACTTAAAAACATCTCTAAATCCCGTTACGTCGCTGGTCTTCAATGCCAGAAACGCCTCTGGCTTGAACTGAATCGGTTTGAACTTAAAGACGAAGTGGATGAAGCCACACAGGCTATTTTTGATCAAGGGATTGAGATCGGGGAACTTGCCCGACAGCTTTACCCCGATGGCGTTTTAATTACCGATGATCATTTTCATATTCCACAAGCTATTCAATCCACCGAAAAGGCAGTCAACGCAGGCTATTTGGATATTTTTGAAGCTACCGCGAACACAGGCCGTTTTGTTGCCCGCGCTGATATTCTCCATCGAGTTAAAAAGAATTCTGATGAATGGGACATGATAGAAGTTAAAAGCACACTGGATGCAAAATCCGAACATGTGACGGATTTAACTTTTCAAAAGTATGTGTTTGAAAATGCCGGTTACAAAATCCGCAAAACCTTTATTTGTCATCTCAATCGCGATTACGTTCGTCAGGGACCATTGGATATCCAAGCCCTCTTTACCCTTTCGGATGAAACCGGGGCCGTAAGTTTACTCATAAAAACTTTACCGTCTCAGCTTCAATGGCTTGAGAGAATTGCCAATTTAGAAAAAGAACCACAAATGGACATTGGTCCCCATTGTGATAAACCCTATGAATGTCCCTTTAAAAGACTTTGTTGGAAAGACGTTCCAAGACGATCAGTTTTTGATTTGGGTGGACGGACACCTTTTGTGTGGGATTTATATAAGAATGGGATTAAAAGGTTGGCCGATATCCCCGATCACTTGAGGCTGTCTGTATCTCAACGAAAACAAATTGAGGCGGAAAGGTCAGGCAAGACTTTTTGGAAAGTTTCGGCAATCAAAGACTTTTTGAATAGTTTGGAATACCCTTTAAGTTTTTTAGACTTTGAAACAGTTTCAATGGCCATTCCAGCCTATGACGACACTGGTTCTTACCAGTCTATTCCTACCCAATTTTCACTTCATGTTATTAAAAAGTCCGATGGCGAACCCCAGCATTTTGAGTTTTTAGGAGATGGTTTAGCTGACCCGAGAATTCCTTTTTCTGAAGCGCTTGTAAAGGCTATCCCACCCAAGGGAACTATTTTGATTTACAGTTCTTATGAAAAAACAACTCTTCGAAAAACATCTGAATTTTTACCAAAGTTTAAAGTGCCTTTTATTGAAATTATTTCGCGTTGTAAGGATTTGGCAGCCCCCTTTCAACGGCGTGATGTAGTCCACCCCGACTTTGTAGGGGGTTATAGCATAAAGGTGGTTTTGCCGGCCTTGGTTCCAGGTATGAATTATGACAATTTAGAAATAGGGGATGGCAATGCGGCAGTCAGAGCTTATATCCAATTAATGGACCCACAGGTATCCGAAACGGTTAAAAAGAAGATCCGTAGAGACCTTTTAACTTATTGCGGGCAAGACACGATGGCTATGCTGAAACTGGTAGCGGTTTTGAGAGAGCTGGTAGTGATTGGAATAGGGTAGAATTAGTCGTGTTTTTCGGGTCGATTCTGGTTAAAAACGAACTGTTAAATTTATAAAAAGGCGAAAAATGATTTATTCAAGCATTAGAGACAATCATTCTCACGGCACAGTTGGCGAATTTTTGAAACAATCAATTCTAGAAGATTCTGATATTTCAATAGTTTCTGCCTATTTCACGATTTATGCCTATCACCACATGAAAAATAATTTAGATGGAATTAAACACCTTCGTTTTTTGTTCGGTGAACCTACGTTTATAAAATCAATGGACCCAGAAAAAATAAATTTAAGAGATTTCAAAATAGAAGATGAAAAATTATCAATTCCGCTCAAAAAGCGTCTAGGACAAAAGTCAATCGCGCAAGAATGTTCAGAATGGATTAAAAACAAGACTGAAATAAGGTCGATGGTTAAACCAAATTTTTTACATGGCAAGCTTTATCACGTAACTCAGAAAAGTGGAATAGAGAAGGCAATTGCAGGAAGTTCAAATTTCACAGTAAATGGTCTAGGACTTGGTGGCAGTAAAAACATTGAGCTGAATTTAATCATTGATAGTGATAGAGACCGCCAGGAATTACGTGAATGGTTCAATTCAATTTGGGATGACAAGACGGGTCTTGTAGAAGACGTTAAGGATCAAGTTTTAAAATATCTTGAACAACTTTACGTAGAAAATGCACCAGAATTCATTTATTTCAAAACGCTTTTGCATATTTTCGAAGATTATTTGCTCGAACAAAAGAACAGTGGTCTTTTAGAAGAAAAAACTGGTTTTTATAAGAGTCAAATCTGGAACATGCTTTACGAATTTCAAAAAGACGGAGTTAAGGGTGCGATCAATAAAATTTTAAAACACAATGGCTGCATAATTGCGGATAGCGTGGGTCTTGGTAAAACATTCGAAGCGCTTGCGGTAATTAAATATTTTGAGTTATTAAACGCCCGGGTGCTAATTATTTGTCCCAAGAAATTAAAAGGTATCTGGACAATCTATCAAGCAAGTCAAAATAACGCTTTAAATCCTTTAAAAAAAGATAGATTCAATTACTCGGTTCTATATCACACCGACATAGGACGCGAAACAGGTTATTCAGATGCCAATGGTATAGACCTCGAGAATGTTAATTGGGGCGCATACGATCTTGTCGTAATTGATGAATCACATAATTTTCGAGGCAATCCATTAGATAAGGTCAATGATGATGGCAGTGTAAAAATGAACCGGGCAAAGACATTGATGGAGAAAATCATTAAATCTGGCATCAAAACTAAGGTTTTGATGTTATCTGCAACACCTGTAAACAATACACTTCGCGATCTCCGAAACCAGATTTCTTTCATCACAGAAGGTAACGAAGCGGCCCTTTTTGAAAGCTGTAAGATTAAAGATATTGGTTTAACCCTTAAAAATGCCCAAACTCAATTTTCTAATTGGGCCAACCCCAAGAAAAACCCAAATCGAAATATGAAGTTGCTATTGGAAAAACTCGATTCTTCATTTTTTAAACTATTAGATGAATTAACTATTGCTCGTTCTCGAAAACACATCAAAAACTTTTACAAACTAGATTCAGTTGGAAAGTTTCCAGAACGTAATAAGCCTAAGTCAGCTTATCCGGACATTGATCTGGAAAAACGTTTCCCGTCTTACGATCGAATTAATAAGCAAATATTGGAATATAAACTATCTGTATTTAATCCTTCTGCATTTGTAAAAAATGAAAAGCGTTCAAAGTATGAAGCTGTAGATGCACAAAGTACTTTTTTATTTACACAAGCTGATCGCGAGCACTACTTAATTGGAATGATGAAAATTAACTATTTAAAACGATTGGAAAGTTCCATAGAGTCTTTTGAAATATCATTAGAACGAACAATTAGGAAGATTGAGACACTCCAAGAAAAAATAGAAGATTTTAAAAAACAGCAGCTTATCACTAAAGAAGAAGCGATTGATTATGATGGGGAAGTTGAGGACGAGGGGGATGAAGGCGAAGAAGAGGAAAAGTGGCAAGTTGGTAAAAAATTAAAATATGACCTTGCCGATCTGGATTTGGATAAATGGCATATAAGTCTAGCCAAAGACAAGGATGCTTTAATCGATCTTCTAAATAATGCGAAAGCTGTCACCCCCGACAGGGATGCCAAGCTAAAAGAAGTAAAAGATTTAATAATTGAGAAGATTAAACAACCAATAAATTCCAATAATAAAAAAGTTATTATTTTCACAGCCTTCGCAGATACCGCTGAATATCTTTACAAGAACCTCAAAGATTGGGGTTTAAATGAAATGAAGCTTCATTGCGCGCTTGTATCAGGCAGCCATACACAAACAACATTAGGAAAAAATAATTATGAAAATATCTTATTGAACTTTTCGCCGATTTCTAAAAACAGATCGGGTTTAGATCCTTTGAATAAAAACCCAGAAATTGACATTCTCGTTGCTACGGACTGTATTAGTGAGGGTCAAAATTTACAAGATTGCGATTTTCTTATTAATTACGACATTCATTGGAATCCAGTCCGAATTATTCAGCGATTCGGTCGCATTGATCGTTTGGGTAGTAAGAATGAACGAATTCAGTTGGTGAATTTTTGGCCCACAAAAGATTTGGACAATTACATTAATTTAAAAGAACGGGTAGAAGCCCGCATGGCGTTAGTAGATGTGACTGCCACAGGCGAAGATAATATTTTAAACACAGAACAAATCGAAGAATTAATTACAGATGACCTGAAATACAGAAATCAACAATTAAAGAAACTAAAAGAAGAAGTATTAGATATTGAAGAAATGGACGAATCTGTTTCTTTAACAGATTTCACACTTGATGATTTCCGGGTAGAACTTTTCAATTTTCTTGAAAAAAATCGTAAAAGTCTTGTTGAAGCGCCGTTAGGTTTATATGCCATAGTACCTTCCCCAAGTGGTAAACATGAAAAACTTCAAGAAAAATTGGATTTCACACTTAACGAAAAGGAAGCAATTAAACCCGGTATTATTTTTTGTTTGAAACAAAAGAATTTAACTGATGAAAATGATGATGTTAATCCACTAAATCCATATTTTCTGGTTTACGTTCGTGAAGATGGAGAGGTTCGTTACAACTACACCCATGCCAAACAAATATTAGAAATTTATCGACTTCTATGTCAGGGTCGTAAAGAGCAATATGAAATACTTTGCAATATCTTCAATGAGGAAACGAAAAATGGTCATCAGGTTGATCAATATACCGAAACCCTAAAAAAGGCAGTAGAAGAAATAGTTCGTGTTTATAAAAAAAGAGGAAATCAAAAATTAACCACTGACCGTGGAGCCATTCTTATTCCAAGCCAAGACCAAATCAATGAAATGGATGATTTTGAACTAATTACATGGCTCATCGTGAAATGAGATATACATGACCGATCTTGACTTGAAACGAAATATTCAAGAATCGATTAAGAATTTTGTTAATGGGCTCGTATCTGATACAGCTTTAGCCTTATTTACTACTTTGGGCTATAAAACCACTCGCCAAAATAGATTCACCAAAAAAGACTATAAAAATTTTAAAGAAACTTTTCTCGAAGGGGTTACCCGGTTTAATGATGAAAAAGCATTTGTAAAAGACTGGAAAGAGGTTGATTTCTTATTTCAAATCACAAAAAGCGAGATTACGGGTCAAGAGGGTTTGTTTGATACGAAAAAAATTGATCGAATAGATATCCAATCGTATCTCTTTTTCTCAATTGAACTTTCAGAAACCGAATATACAAGAACGGCTTTATCTCAAATATCGCGCGAGGTAAATAAAGCGTTCCCGATGCCAGTAATGATTTTGTTTAAATATGGTTCAAAAATAACACTTTCTGTTATTAACCGTCGTTTAAATGAAAACAATCCGAATAAAGATGTTTTGGAAAAAGTAACCCTAATCAAAGACATTAACGTTGAAGCTCCACATCGAGCACATGTCGAAATATTATTTGATCTTTCATTTGATGAGTTGTTGCGTGTCCACAAGTTTAACAATTTTGTTGAGTTACATAGCGCATGGCAGAAAACACTTGATTCAAAAGAACTAAATAAGAAATTTTATAAAGAGATTTCAAATTGGTATTTTTGGGCTATGCAAGAAGTTTATTTTCCTGGCGCTACTCTGCAATCAGATAAATCTAGCCTATTTAAAAAAGAAGAAAATGAAAATGAGCATAATGCTAAAAATCTTATCCGGCTTCTCACCCGTGTTCTTTTTATTTGGTTTGTTAAAGAGAAAAATCTAATTCCTGATGAACTTTTTGATGAAAAATTCATTAAAAATAATCTCATAAAAGATTTCGAACCCAAGAATAAAAAAGATATAGGGCATAAAGCTAATGGGAGCACTTATTATCGTGCTATTCTACAAAATTTGTTTTTTGCAACATTAAATCAAACGACAGGTAAACGGGAGTTTCGAAAACCCGGTCACCACTTGAATGTTACAAATCTCATGCGGTATGAAAGTTATTTTAAAGATTCGAAAGTATTCATTAAATTGGTTGAGAGCATTGTTCCGTTTATGAACGGTGGTTTGTTTGAGTGTTTGGACAAACCAGATCTTGAAAAAAAAGGTAAAAAAGGGGGTGATGTAATTATTTATGAAGACGGTTTTTCTGATAGACCGGATAATTCGTTGACAGTGCCTGATTATATATTTTTTGGTACCCAATCCCATGTTGATTTAAGCAAACAGCTAGGTGATACAAAACGTGATGATGTTGAAATTAGAGGTCTTATTGATATTCTTAAATCATATAAATTCACGATTACAGAAAATACTCCAATTGAAGAAGATGTTGCTCTTGATCCCGAATTATTAGGTCAGGTTTTTGAAAATCTTTTAGCTAGTTACAATCCCGAAACTAAATCAACTGCCCGTAAACAAACAGGTAGCTTTTATACACCCCGTGAAATTGTTAACTATATGGTGGATGAATCACTTAGAGCGTTCTTTAAACAAAAACTTGAAATAGATGCAAGTATTACAGCGATTAACGCTGAACGAAAGCTCGAACAATTGATTGGCTATAATGAAATGGAAAACCTGTTTGATAATAAACAGAGCACTGATTTGATCAACGCAATCGATAATTGCAAAATACTTGATCCTGCCTGCGGTTCAGGTGCTTTCCCAATGGGGATTCTTCACAAGTTAGTACATATTCTCCATAAACTTGACCCAAATAACGAGAAATGGAAAGAACGCCAGATTGAAAAGGCTCGAGCTATTGATGATGTAACTCTTCGAGAACAGCTCATTGATGATATCGAAACTGCTTTTGCCAGTAATGAGTTGGATTACGGACGCAAACTTTACTTGATTGAAAATTGCATATATGGCGTTGATATACAACCTATCGCTATCCAGATCAGCAAACTGAGATTTTTCATTTCGCTAATAGTTGACCAGAATGCTCATCAGGGAAGTGAAAATTTCGGTGTTCGCCCTTTGCCAAATCTTGAAACGAAATTTGTTGCTGCAAATACCCTTGTCGGCATCGAAAAACCTAATACACAAGGCAGTCTTTTTGATAATAAGAAAATAGATGTTTTGGAAAAAAGGCTAAAAGATGTGCGTCACCGGTTATTTAGCGTTAAATCACCGTCAACCAAGCGGAAACTACGCGATGATGACAAAATGCTTCGTGAGGAAATGGGCACTCTTCTTGTAAGCGATGGCTGGAATCAAGAATCAGCTCGCCAATTAGCCAGTTGGGACCCATACGATCAGAATTCAAGTTGTAAATTCTTTGATATAGAGTGGATGTTTGGGTTAGAGGATGGATTTGATATCGTCATCGGCAATCCTCCATATCTAGAATCAAGACACTCCTCATTTGATGAAAAATTAAAAGATTTGTATCAAAAAAACAGCGCAGCGCGTTGGCCAAAAGATGCTTTGCTAATACCAAAAGGTTCCGATTTACTTGTGTATTTTTTTGAAGCCGCGATCTCATTTATTAATGATAAAGGTGTTGTTATTTTCATTACTCAGAATGCTTGGCTTAATACTGAATATGGAAAGAAAATTCAAACGTTTTTGTTAAAGAACACCTATGTATCTAAAATTATAGACAGCGAATATAGATATTTCCCCTCCGGGGAAGGTCCGAACATAAACACCGTTATCACTGTATTTGATGGAAAAAAAAACGAGGGTGAAAAAAAACTAGGATTTATAACATTTCGAGAAAGTGTTCGATTGGTGTCGGAAATGTTTAGATCTGAAAATGATCTTGTTGATTCTAAGTTGATCACCACAAAATATTTTAAATATAGTGACCCAATACTCAAGAAATACAAATGGGGTATTCTTCATAATTCAAATGATTTAATTTTTACATTGTTAAATAAATTAGATTCGAAGGCTCTATTATTAAATGATGTTAATAAGGGTATGTTTTCCTATGGTCAAGGATTGAATTTAAGTAAGTCTTATTTTGTTGATGATGAAGTGTTAGCTAGCCTTTTAATAAAAAAAGAAGATACATTTCCAATTTATACATCCGATGACACTCCACATTACTTATTGAAATCGACTAAATTCAATCTGGTAAACGCATCGAAAATTACAAAAACAAAAAAAGAATCCCTTAAATCATTAGGTTTAGATGTTTTTGATCCAGAAAGTACCAGAAAAAAACCCCCGGTTTTAATTATGCCGCGAGGCATTAGTCGTCATTACTGCTCGATGAATTTAATAAATTCACATTCTTCTAGTTGTGTTGATATTTATTGTGATAAAGATGTGATTGATAAAAATGCTTTAAATAATTTGTGGCTTTTTTTCAACTCATCAATTTTTTGGTTATTAAGGGAAATCAGCGGGAGAAAAAATTTGGGAGGGGGTTTATTAAAGTCTGAAGCTGCAGATCTCATATCATTCCCCGTTTATATGGATTTTAAATTGGAAGGTAATCAGATAAAAAAATATTTAAATAGTGTTGTCGAAAAAAGCGATGTTGAAATTGGGAAGGATAACCACGTCAAAGTTGATGAAGTAGTATTTGATTATTTGGGTTTAAAAGATATTGAAAGAAGAGAATGCATTAATTTAATCAGACATTTTATTAACACTAGAGAAAGTAAAGCTAAAACTTAGAATTGAAGTCATTCCTGACACTGTGGCCATTATATTATTTAAAAATTAGATTCGGATAAGGGTAGTTATGGAAATCAACAAGATAAATTTAGGATCAATTTTAATTCAGGATGCTTCTCGTGGTAATAAATCGCAAATCTTTAATGGAATCACAAAATTGGTTACCGAACAAAAATTAAGAAGCGTAAAAATAAGTGTTGCTTATGTAAGTTATGGGGGTTGTTTTGATTTGTTTACAGAGTTAGAAAAGAGAGTTAGTAATTGGAAGAATGTGAAAAAGGATGTTCTCTTGTCTATTGATTATGGCAGCACTGAGCCCAAAGCTTTAAGGTATTTAAAAAGCATTCCGAATTGTACGATTCGTGCCCATAATTCTGATTATGTATTGAAACATAAATTATTTCCTCAGGTATGTTTTCACCCTAAAACCTATGTTTTGGAAAACTCAAATGGTGTTTGTGGATTGTTTCTTACTTCAGCAAACATGACAAGAAGTGGTTTGCATCAAGGTGTGGAACATGCGATTTCATTAAGTTTTAAATTGAATACAAATAACATTAAAAGTTTGATGTCGTTTTATAAGTGGTGGAGAGGGGCTTGGGCTTCAAGTAAAAATATTTCAAATGTTTTTATAAATCAATATGAAAAATTAATTCCTAAAAGGCCAAGAGAAGACAATACGCCTTCCGTTAAAAAATATTTCCCAAAAAATTTAAGTTATACAGATATAACTTGGAGAAACTCTGAATATTTTTGGATAAAAACCAAAAAACTTTATAAAAACATGGGGCAAAATAAATTTGGTAATCAATTAGATATGAAAAAAGGTACGAGAGTATTTTTCGGATTTGCCCCAAAAGATGTTGTGCGGAATACTGTATTGGGCAATATTAAATTAAGTTATAAAAACTCTGGTTATGAAACGAGAAGTCTAAGGTTTGGCAACAACCAAATGGACAAAATTAACCTACCGATTGGAATGGGAAATGTTTCTTACGATAATTCCTATCTTCTTTTCAAAAGAATCAAAAACAAAAAATTTACTGTACTGAAAATCACTCATAAGGATATTGATAAATTTAAAAATGAATCTCTTCGTTTAAACAAGTATTACCATCTTGTTGGCGGTAGAGAATATGGGTTTGTTTAACTGACAAATGAAGCTAACCATAATTTCCAGAGTGGCGTAGGGTTACTTTATTTAAGGGTGTCAGTTGGAACCCAGTTTTCATTGGTAAATTGTTTAATGGCATCCAAAGGTAGATAATCTGTAAATCTATGAAAGACTTCTCTTTTTGGCACACCGCTATTTATAACGCAAAAACTCCAGGTGTTTTAAAATCGATTGGTGCCAACCTTGCCCAATTTCAAAGCCAAACCAACTTTGCCGGTGTAGAGGCGGAGCCCAAGCTATCACCGACCCAGGTCGATGCCCTCCGTAAAATCTACTCCGAGCGATTGAAGAAGCTCAAATCTGAAAAACTTTGAGAGGTAATCCATGTGTGTCTGCTACCAATTAGAACTGTCTTTTAAAGACATAGCCAAGACCTTCAAAACCAAAGCGTCCAAAATGAGAATGACTTGGGACCCCAAGGAACGAATCCGTCCTTCCAATCTGGTTCCTGTTGTTACGGTGGATCCGGAAATCGGGGAGCGGGTCTTAACCCTTATGACATGGGGTATGCCTCTTTTCAATTTTGAAAAAAAGAAAATGGTTAAACATCAGCTTTTCAATGCAAGGGCCGAAACCATAACCGAGAAGAAGACTTTTAAGGGCCACTTCCAAAAAGACCGTATCCTAGTTCCAGCATATCCGGCCTTTATCGAATGGAAGGACACCGGCGCAAAGAAGAAGCAACCCTACCAAATCGGTCTAAAATCCGGGGAGCCTTTTGCTTTCGCGGGGATATGGGGAAAGTGGACCCTGGCAGTCGAGGACGATAAAACCATCGAGGAAAAGACAAAGGTCAATCCTAAGTACGTCCCTGAAAAAAAGGAATTTGAGCTTTACACCATCATTACTACAACACCAAACAGCCTTGTTTCTAAAATCCACGACCGTATGCCGGTCATTTTGGACCCTAAAAACTATGACGCCTGGCTAGACCCGAAACTCGAGGATGCTGGGATACTGAGGGCACTATTGAAGCCTTTTCCCGCCGATAAGATGGAAGCCCGACCGTTGGCAGTGTCTTGAAACGTCGGCATGGCCTAAAATAGAGGGGCTAAATAGCCTGAAAAAAAGAAGTAGATACCTAAAAATCTGGAGTCTGACTCAGTTGTTTAATAATTTGACTAGGTACCTTCGACTTTATGTTGGTTTGGCACTGTTGTTTCATAGAGAGAAAGGCTGAAAATGGATAATACTTATCAATATCCACCAGAGTTATTGAATTTGTTAAAAGATGTAATACCAAAACTATGTAAATCAAAAGACGATTTGATTACTTTCTTTCGGGGCGCGGGGTTGTCAAAAGCAATGCTTCAACCATATGAAAATCTATTGAAGACTGATAAGGAATCATTTAATAAATATCCAGTTGCACAAGAACTTCTAAAAAAAATTAACGAGAAAGGCGATGGTGCACTTAAAGAACGCCGTGAAGTACTCAAGCGAGTTACTGAATTTCAAGATTTCAGTGTTTGTTGGCCAACTGATCAAGCACCGGCAAGGGGGTTGGTTGCTCAAATAAGAGATGTTGTTAATGTGAAAGATAGTTTTACTAAGATGAATATTGAACGCCAAGAGGAACGGAAACAAAGAATCGAAAAAGAGAATGTTGAAAAGGAGAATCTTCGCAAACACAAAGAAGCAATTGGTAGCATTAAAAATAATTTATTTAAATTATTTAGCGTTACCGAACCTCAAAAACGCGGCAAGTCACTAGAAACTGTTCTAAACGATTTATTTAAAGTTTACGGAATCGGCATAAAAGAAGCTTTTACCCTTGTTGGCGAAGACTCAATAGGAGTAATTGAACAAATTGACGGCGTTATTGAACTTGATAACCATCTATATTTTGTGGAAATGAAATGGTGGAGTGAACCAATTGGTGTTCCGGAAATTTCTCAGCACCTTGTTAGGGTTTATCATCGTGCCGAAAGTCGGGCGATAATAATTTCGGCTTCTGATTTTACATCGCCCGCTATCGGGACTTGTAAAGATTCGCTTCAACAAAAAGTGGTAATACTTTGTGGTTTACAAGAGTTGGTGCTGTTGTTGGAGAAAGGTGATGACTTAAAGATTTTTTTAAGAAAGAAAGTTAATGCAGCAATTATTGAAAAGAACCCCTATTTCAAATTTAATAGCATTGAATGATAAATTAAATTCTATTTAATTAACTACAAAAGCTAATTTAGAGGAATCAAAATGGTAAATATTGTACATGGGACGACAAAAAAACCAGTTTCTAGTAATCGTTTAGCGGATTTCTTTATTAATTCTCCACAGTATGACGGCTATTTATATATAGGTTATCCGATTATTGGAACTGCTGAAGGCCCTTACCCTATTGATGCGCTTTGGGTTTCAAAAGAGAAAGGACTTGTTGTTTTTAATCTTATTGAAGGTCGTGATTTGGGTGAGTTCAAAGAAACCCAAGATGATAGTGCGAATAAATTAGATGCGAAACTTCGAAGTAATAAAAGTCTTATGAAGGGTAGATCGCTTGAAGTGCCCATAAGTGTAATTACGTTCGCTCCGGCGCGGGCAGATGTTACTGTGCATGACGATGACAACTACAAATTGTGTAATGAAAATAATCTTTTAGAAACTTTAGATAAGTTTAGCTGGGATGGGCCAGAAATCTTCAATCAGTTGGTTTCGGTTATACAATCTATTTCAACAATCAGAAAAGGTAAAAAGAAGCGTGAGGTTCAAAGTGAAGATTCCAAAGGTGCAAAACTAAAGAGCTTAGAGGAATCGATTGCAACACTGGATAATTTACAGGGCGAGGCGGTAATAGAAACCGTTGAGGGGGTTCAAAGAATAAGGGGATTAGCAGGTTCAGGTAAAACTATTGTTTTGGCTTTGAAGGCTGCTTATTTACATGCCCAACATCCCGATTGGAAAATTGCAATTACATTTAGTACTCGATCTCTCAAAGGTCAATTACGACAGCTTATAAATACTTTTACAATTGAACAAACCAATGAAGAACCTGATTGGGAAAATATAAATGTAATACATGCTTGGGGAGCACCGGGCGACAATGATCGAAATGGCATCTATTACACTTTCTGCAAAATTCACGGCATTGAGTATTACGATTTCACTGCCGCTAAAAACGCTTTTGGCCGGAATAGGGAGTTTGAGGGCGCATGTAATAAAGCTTTGAGAGAGTTTAAAAGTTCAATTGGATTATATGATGTGATTTTGGTTGATGAAGCACAAGACCTACACCCGAGTTTTCTTAGATTGTGTTATGAATTACTTAAACCGGAAAAGCGTTTAGTTTATGCGTATGATGAATTACAGAATTTAAGCTCTCGATCATTGCCTTCTCCGGAAGCGATTTTCGGCAACAATCCTGATGACACACCTCGTGTGAGGTTCTATCCCGCTCAATCGGGCGAGCCACAGCAAGATATCATTTTGGAAAAATGTTATAGAAACTCACGTCCTGTTTTGGTAACAGCTCATGCTTTAGGATTCGGGATTTATCGACAACCAGATGCAGTGACTGGACTTGGTTTAGTACAAATGTTTGATCAAAATAAATTGTGGTTGGATGTGGGATATAGAGTTGATGAAGGTAAGTTAGCCGATGGTTGTGATGTGACTTTAGCCAGGACAGAAGAGAGCAGTCCAAAGTTTCTAGAAAATCATTCAACAATTGATGATTTAATTCAATTTCACTGCTTTGATACAATCGAAGAACAAAATGTTTGGGTTGCCAAATCCATAAGAGATAATTTGAGTAATGACGAATTGCGAGCAGATGATATTGTCGTAATTAACCCCGACCCGATAACTACGAGAGATGCAGTCGGACCAATACGCGAAATACTATTTAATGCTGGAATTAATTCACACCTAGCGGGTGTCGATACTTCTCCGGATATATTTTTTGATACCGATCATAACTCGGTTGCATTCACGGGCATTTATCGTGCAAAAGGTAATGAGGCAGGTATGGTTTATATCATAAACGGCCAAGATTGTTATTCATCTTTCCCAAATATGGCAAGTGTGAGAAATAGAATTTTCACCGCCATAACACGAAGTAAAGCTTGGGTTCGCGTAATAGGCGTTGGTGAAGGTATGAAAAAACTTGCACTTGAATTTGAGCTTGTCAAAAAAAATAATTTTAAATTGGCATTTCATTATCCCACGGAAGTGGAACGTAAAAAAATTAATATAGTTAACAGCGATACGTCTGATTATGAAAAGAAAAGAACGAGAACTAAAAAAGGTGAGTTCGATTTACTTTTAAAGGATTTGGAATCGGGAAAAGTTTTAATAGAGGACCTGAGCGCTGAAAAAGTAGAGCGATTGAAATTTCTTCTAAATAAAAGAAAAAAATGATGCCGACGATTAAAGAAGTGCGAAATCAAGTTGAAAAAATAACTTCAGAATTGATCGGGCTTAGTATGTGCGATCATCAAAATTTTCCAGCTCTGCGAGAATTAAATAACGGTTTAAAAGAAATAGGGTTAAAGCAAGGCTGTAATTTAAGTATTGCTTTGAAAAATATGCCATATAAGGAAATTTATGATGAGCTTAATCGTACCCAATCATATAACATTAGAATGCTTGATGGTGCGCTTATTCAAATAATGTATGAATTTAAAGATGAGCTAATTCGGACTCATCATCTGGCTTTTTTTCCATCTCCATATTTGGAAGAATTTCAAAATAACCCAGATGTTTATCTTGAAGATGAAATTTATTCTGAAGTTGTGATGAAGAGTTTAGTGCCTTTTCCAATCAGGTTTGATTACGATTCGAATGATGCGGTTGTTAAGGATGTGGATCATCCAATGTCGCATCTCACGCTTGGACAATATCGAAATTGTCGAATTCCAGTAGGGGCACCATTAACTCCGTACTATTTCATTAGTTTTATATTGAGAAATTTTTACCATACGGCTTACGAGAAATATTGTGATGGAATTACAGAGTTTGTTGAAGGATTTAGTGAAACTATAACTGATAACGAAAAACAAGTTTTACATTTAACAGTTCCATTTATAAAGCACGGAATTTTTAGACGTTTGAGCAATAAAATTAGAGGTTCATAGTTTTGGATCATTCAAAAACAGAGGTTAGATTTTGTCAGAAGATATTAAACTCCTCGAAGATGCTATCAAAAATTCGATTTCAAAAACCAAAAAATTCATAAATTCCCCTGAAATTTCGTCTTTTTCCCAAATCTGATTCCTTAAAAAATGAAACCGGCCTTTATTTGTCTCTATTCTTATAGACGTCCCCGCCCCCCAGCTTCGCTCGTAGGGGAAGTAACCCCTACGTACCCCGTTTGAAAAACACTCATATGGGCTTCGACCCTATGTACCCCATCGGAATTGTTTTGAAAAGTTGTAAATGGTTAAACTTTTCCTCATTCAATTCGTGAACAAAAAGGGCCATTAATTGTCTCTTTTCTTATAGACGCCCCCCCCCCCCGACTATTATCTTGTG